>ERZ809201.145-NODE-145-length-44527-cov-3.678337_pt1 | contig 44527 bp, 37 predicted proteins | sample MGYA00520516_ERZ809201 | MGnify/ENA primary metagenome ERZ809201 (study PRJEB31570, sample SAMEA3213006) | Homo sapiens | biome: human-gut; feature: human gut; material: fecal | place: Sweden | collected 2011 ... | reverse complement strand
TGAGTGAAAGAGATATTTATATGAGGATCTTGAATGCTAAATCAAGAGAATCAAGAGCAAAAGAAAGGAGGGGAGCATGATCACTAATGGTGAATTTGTATCAAGAGTCGTAAACGGTATTCATGCCCTTGACAAAGATTCGCATGTTAGTCGGAGATGGATATTGAATATCGGTAGAACTAAAGCCGAATCTTATACAGCCCAGAGGTGGGATGATGGGACGTTACTTGGCGACCACCGGCTCCTAACTTACGTTACTTGCCTGGAGATGATTGAAGTTGATAAAATAGTTTGCTGCGATGCCGAATTTGCGTTATGTAATACACTTATGCGGTCAAAGCATAAACTTCCAGGGCTTCTTTATTCTGCCCTTAGACCGGCTATTACTAAGGTGACTAACGTAGATAACACCATATTTTTTAAGTTCGCTGAAATAAAGTCGTATCGTAATGAACAAAAAAGACCGTATGCTAAATACGTTAAAGAACGGCGTCCTTTTTATTATGTAGAAAACGACTATATTTATATACCGGATTTTCATATAGAGCTTATTAACGTAGAGTTCTTTACAACAAGAAGAAAGAAGGCGCTGGAGTTAATGGCCTGCGATCCTACACCTAAAGGGTGTGAGTCTGAATGGGAATACGAATTTATCTGTCCTATCAAGCTAATTGAGTACGTGGTAGCAGAGACGATAAAGGAAGTAGCATTCAGGTTACAGATTCCTGTTGATGAAAATCCGAATCTTGATTCCAATCAGAAAAGTCAAATTGTTCAGTAGCTTAGAGGTGGAGATATTTCCACCTCTAATTTTATATATATTATTGTTTGAACAAATGAAAAGAACATCAATACAATCACCGTATTTTGCAGCTTACTACCATCGTCTTATGAAGAGAAAGAATGGTTTTAAGAAAGGCATGATAAGAGACAGAGGAGAGATTTTAAGACTGTTGTCTATTATATGGAAAACCGTATCAGAACATTATGTGGAAGCTGATGCCGGTGTTTACGTAGATAACGTAGGATACTTATGCCATGTGCTTATACCGGGGCAGCGCTTTGCCGTCAGGCGGGACCTGGACATCGTGAGCAGGCTCGGCACCAACGGCTACCTCTACAACCACCTGGCTATGGATTTCGCAGACTCCAAAAGATATTACCATTTTGTAATACAAGATAGTTTAAAAAAGAAGTTAAGGGTTAAAATGAATAAAGGACGAAGATACCGATTTATGTACAATGAAATACTTGCTAAAAGAAGAGTGTTTAAAGATTTCCAGATTAAGAGAGTTTTCGAAGATAAAGAATTAGGACATAGAAAGTCGTAGAAAAAAAGTAGCGATCACCCTTTGTGGATACAGGATAATCGCTACTTTTGCATATCCGTCTACTTTCGCAAGCGGACGGATATAATGCTAACAAAATATCTTTATACAAATAAAGCTCTATGGAGGCAAAGGTAAACAATTTTCAAAACAATGCGAAGGATAGTAACATTATTTTGACGTCAGAATCCAACGAAATGGATTTATCTGTAAAATTATCTAAAATTTTTAGCTATAATGGTCATAATGTTTCTTTTATAAAAACTTCTTATGGTATATTGCTAAATGCCACACAGATGGCAAAAGCATTCAATAAGAAACCTGCCGAGTATCTAAGGTTGCCGTCTGTAAATCAATTAATTAAGTCAATGGTGGGATTTTCCCACATTTCTGAGAATCAGATAGTTACAACTATGCTTGGAAGTCCTGAAAATGGAGGAGGTACATGGATGTTTGAAGATCTCGCCATAGATTTTGCGAGATGGTTGGATACTGATTTTAGATTATGGTGTAACTCGAAGATAAAAGAATTTTTAACATCAAACTTGGTTTCTATTCCAAATTTTACTGATCCGGCAGAAGCAGCCGAAGAATGGGCTAAGCAGTATCGTAGAGCTCAGCAAGCGGAAGCTATTGCTTTGGCTGAACATAAAAGGGCAGAGCAAGAAAGAATGGAAAAAGAAATAGCTGTAAATACGTTAGAAGAAAAGAAAGGGGATATAGAGTTTTCTGAGTCATTTAAGAAGGTGGATCATGAAAACATGTGGCTAATAAGAGATGTGGCGAAGAAGCTTGAGCAGAATGGAATCATCATCGCAGAAAAGAATCTTCGTTTGTTTCTTGAGGAAGTCAAGTTTATGTTCAGGAATGGACAGGGTAAATGGGAGCTGTACAGTGATATTGTTAAGAACAAGTTTGGTGTTTATCGATCTTATTTTGTTGACAAATATTCCGGGGAAAGAGTTAATCAGCAAACCATCTACATGACTGGTGCTGGATATGAAGTCACACTTAAGGGGATAAAGGAAAAGTGTAGGAGCCTTTTCTTGAAGTACGGCAAGTTTGAAGATCCTAACTTTTGAAAACACAAAATAGGGCGTTATACATATTATTCATATCTTTGTGGAGGTCAGGTTTGTTTCCTGTCCTCCATTTTTTTTAAGAGATGACAGTCGAAAATTATATCATAGAGTTAAAATCGTCTTTAAGATCATTTGACAAGCGTGATCTGATAGATGAGGTATCCATCTACAAATGGGTAGAAATTGCCCTGAAGAAGTTTGGAGGCGATATTACTATGCGCAAAGAAGCGGTAGTAGATGTCAAGCGAGGGCAGGCTCGTATGCCTGGTGATTACTTTGATCTTATTCTGGCTTTTAAATGCGATTTTAAAGGATATGAGGTGCCGGAAGGTGATAAGGTGATACCAGAACTTCAAAATACAATAGCCTGGAAAGAACGTACCGAAAGAAGTTATAGGTGGTGTTCTTGCGATGAATGTTGTAAAGACGAATGCGAGAAAGTGATAGTTGAAAAATTTTATATCAATGTTCATGATCGCGATCATGAAGTTCGTTGCTATTATGACCGGCCGGTAATGTTAGGTCTTGCTAAGCCTATGCTTCGTGATTCTTGTTTGAGTAGATGCCGGAATAAAGCAATAAAGGATAGTCCGTATGAGATAAATATCGTAAACGGATTCCTGTATGCTAATTTCGATGGACCTATTTACATGCAGTACCGGTCTCTTCCCTTTGACGGAGAATCTAATATAATTATACCAGATACGCCTCAAGGTCTGGTATTGGATTATGTAGATAATTTTGTAAAGATGAGATTCTTTGAGGAACTGATGTATAATGGAGAAGCACAAGGGGCTGCCGATTTGTTCAAGTTGTATGCACAGCAAGATTTGGTTAAGCTGAAAAATGCTAAGACCGAACTTAAGATGATGGGTATGACATTAAAAGGCATGTACGAACCTCTTAGGCGGCGCCGTGCTGAGTTTGAGATATATACTAAGGCGTATCCAGTTATTGACGATATACTTAAAATGGTATGATTGAGGTAGTTTTATTTATATACTTGTCTGGCGTTATTGCATCTATGATTGTTTGGTCAATCAGGCAATTTAAAGGAGATGCAAGTTTGGTAGAGACAATGTACTGCCCAATAGTATTTTTGTCGAGTTGGATATACGTATTCGAAATATTAAAAAAATAAACAAAATGTTAGAAGTTAGTGCAAGCGAAATAGTAACTGCCGACAAAATGAGAGGCGTAGGACCGGCAAATATTATCTTCACAGCCGGCCCTAATCCGGTAGCTGAAGATCGTAGAGGCGTAGCTAAGGTAACGGCTGGTGGAGAGAGTAAGAACGTTACAATCACACAAGCTGCCGGCGAGCAGGTCGTTGTAATTCCTGAGTTCGATTATCTTGTTCTTAGATACGGATGGGAATCAGAAGACGGTTCTGATTTTGATACTGCAACTGGGTTCACCAATACAGGCATCTCGGATGTAGATAATAAATACGTTGGATGGAGTAAGCAGTGGGCTACTACCCAACAACAGGTAGGTGATTACCTTATTTATGGTGGTGATAACATGCAGTCAGGACTCGAAGGGGCACTTATTAAGATGAAGACCTTGCTATCAGCGCCGGGCATGGACGAGTCTGAGCCTAATATCAATGCCGATATCTATGGTAATTGGTATGGGAATAGAGGGCGAGGAAATGTCGTTGTGTCTTTTACAGCCTACCTTGGAGGAGAGATGGTTAAACAAGGATTTAACTTTATTAACGAAGGCGGTGAGGAGGTTTACTCCGACAGTATCACTACCAACGTTTCGGCTCATGGGGAAACCAATTACCAAAATATAAAAGGTTTGTACACTAAGATGGGTACGATGGTTTATAATAAGGAAAAGCGTGATTGTGTTATTGTTATAGGTTAAGGTGATGGAAGGTCTTTGGGATAAATACAATAGGATTAAGGAGGTATTTTATCGGGATTTTGTTTATGATTCCAGCTACACAAAGCAGGCCTCGTGCATCCCACTGTCGTCGGTGAAGAACGGGGCAGGCTGGGTCGGCGACGGAACTATCAACCTGGCTCATTATCTCCAGTTTATATACACGGAAATGGTTCTTGGCAGCAAGACAGAAGATGATGTGCGTAATTCCATATTGGTACTTACCCGTCTTGCCGATACTACTTATGATCTATTTTTTAATAACAACAAAGGTATTTATTTCAAATTCGAAAAAGGATTTTTCTTAAGAGACGATATCCATAGCGAAGACGCAAGCAAATTCGGTCTTACCAAGATAAGTTCCGGGTACACTAATGGTATAGAGTTGAAAGACGAAGATCCATGCTTCTCCCCATTCACTTCACAAGATCAGATCTGGAATCTGGCTCCTATATTAGCTTTCTTGTCAGAAAAAGGATTTGAAGAAGCCAGGCAAGCAGGATACGATATTTTTGAGTATGTTATTAGAAACAGACACAAGATATACAATCCTTATTACAGTGCCTTGCTTCATCATTGGACATTCCTTCCTGATATGGATACCGATAAAGGCAAAAGCCGTGGGATAGGGTTAGCAACCGTAACAAGAATCTTAAATACAAAGTTAAGGTTAAGAGAGGTGCTAACAACTGGTACTTCTCTGGAGGGTTCAGATGGGCTTTTAAGAAGTTCGGAGGCGAGTGCAGTACATTCTGGCATTGCCTATGGTATAAGCCATTTATATTCTTAGCAGATAGAGTATATCATCCATACGTATGTAAATGGTTTGGTATTAAGGTTAAAAACAATTCTTACTATTGTCTTGGATCTACAAATGAAAAATCATGGTACGGTCCTAAGTTTAGAAAGAGGCTGGTTAATAAGTTTAACAAGTCTTTGGAAGGGGGAGAGCTATTTATGCCTCATCTGGTTTTTCTTCATGGATGTGAAGACGTTGATAGAAGCAGCTTAGAGTCCTACCTTAAGGAATGGGAATGGGATGAAGTTAATTCTCCTATTGAGTTTTTGACTTTATGCAATTGGTATAAAATATTTTTTAGCAATGAAAATATATTATAAATCAAAAATAGCTAAGTTATTTACGTTCATTGACGGCTACAAAACAATTATGTTATTTGGAGCCGTATTTACCGAACGTGATAGTATATCATTGAGAGCCGAATATCATGAGGAGGCACATTGCAATCAGTATCATACAATGTTTTGTTTTGGTATGTTTATATCATTGCTTACAATAGGATTGTGTCTCTTATTCGGTAATGTAGGATGGTGGATGCTGTGGCTATCTCTTATTCCGATATTTTTATATTATGCATGGTATTTAATTGAGTACCTGATTAGGTTGTGCATATATCGCGATCATGATAAGGCATATCATAATATCGTATTCGAAAGAGAGGCTTTCGACTTAGAAAAGTATTGGAATCGGCATGATGTTTTGAGGAAGGAGTCGGAAGGGTTTAGTTTCATCGGTTATTATCGGAAGGAGTATTTTTATGAGTAGGAGAAGATATTTTGAGGAACAGAGATATGGTAATGGAGCTATTTATCATTGTGTTGAAATCGATACCGATCATGATAATCGTTTTGAGGTACTTGATTTAATGAGTAAAGATGAATCAGATACAATTAGCCCAGATAAGGTGAATAATGTCTTGAATCAGCTTAGGCAAGGATCATGTTTTAACATTCATACTCAGAGTACAGTTTCTTTTGAGGTTATAGAAAAGAGAAGTAATGCTATATTTATCAAATTTAATCCAACTCCTGCTCCAAGTGAACAACATGGCATTATATATAGGTTTCAGATAAACAATAAAAAATATGTTTTTATGTTTTCTAGCAATTATGACGGCAAGAGTGACCTTATACAAAACGCAGATGAGGATGTTGATTGTATGACATACGCGCAGGATACCAGTCTTTATTCTAATGATTCTTTCTTTGTATTTGTTTGATTATGTATGTTAAATATAATTATATGATTTACAGTAAGTTATTATATATAGGGGGGGGGTAATCCTTAGTATGTTATGAGACGTCGTTTATTGCAAAAAAATAGGGAACTTGAAGACTTTATCATAAGGTTTTATCCGGCAGGAAATTATACATGGACGGTTCCATCTGGATGTAGGGAGGTTGATGTGTTTCTTGTCGGTGGTGGATGCGGAGGCAATAGAGGATATTCAGATACAGGAGGAGCTGGAGGATATACAAAAACCTTTAAAAAAGATACATCCGGATGGAGAGATGGTGATGCTATCCCTGTTATACCGGGTCAGTCAATTTCAATAAGAGTTGGCAAAGGAAGTAGTAGAAGTTCTAATAGTACTCCACCTAATGATGGCGGATACTCGCAATTTCTAAACTCGAATTATAGAGCTTATGGAGGGAGTATGGATGGATACGAAAATGGTCCATGGCGTTCAGATGGCGGTTCAGGTAGCGGTGGAGGAGGTTCTATAGGAGGTAATGGCGGTTCGGATGGTGGTAATGGATCAAACGGCAGCGCTCATAAAGGAGGTATAGGACAAGGTCATACGACTCGAGATTTTGGGGAATCTTCAGGTAAACGGAATGCTGCTGGTGGTGGAGGTGGTGGAGGTGAAATATATGGAAAAGCAGGAGTATCTGACTATGAAGAAGGTAAAGGAAGTGGAGTAAATGGTGGCGGTGGTTATGGTGGCGGTGGTGGATCAGAAGGTGACGGTGGTGATGGTACTGTTTTGATTAGGGGTAGAAGATATAAATCGTAAGTAGATGTTATGAGACGAAGATTTGAAAATGTTAATATGGTGATGGGTAATTGTTTCTCTCCTGTAATGGAAGGGAGTCAATTTAAATGGAATAATATTGTAGTTAATAGTCCAGTATATATAACTCCAATAAGAAGAAAGAAATTCAAGATAAGTTTTGGAGAATTTGATTTATCCAAGGTTTTGTCTAATGTATCATCTAATTGTGATATTATAATAAGAGATAAATCTTCATATACATTTCTATTGTTACTTCTGTCTGCTGATCATTCTAAATGCAGTTTGTTTAATAATCATCTAACAGTTAATACCCAGGATTTACCAAGATATATTTTTTACATTGATTCCGAACATGAGGAACTGTATTCATACAAAGACGGGGTTTTAGAAAGTAATGTGACGATAATGGATCCAGTTGATAATTATTTCTATAATTATATTGATATTCAAATAAGAAATTTCAATGATAATCCTATCCCCGATTTTTATGTAGGTGTGGTCGATAAAGTAGGAGACTGAAAATGTATTTCTTTTCTTCACCTACTTTAGAAATCCATGATTAAATCTCTTTTGTTATCTTTGTGACAAACAGTTATAAAATGGCATCAGAAGATAACAGAAACATAGCGGTTCCTCAAACAGGCATGAACCGCGATCTGCATCCGTCGAGTCTTACGGATCAGCATTATACGTTTGCCTTGAATGCCAACATCGAATCCGAGGATGGTAATGTTGGAATGAGATCTAACGAGCACAGTAATCTTAAATGCATTGATTTCGATGGGTTTAAAGTTATTGGTTACAAGAATGATCTTACTTCAGGCAATATCTATTTTTTTATAACAAATCCTGAAACAGGCGTATCTAAAATAACTTATTTCAAGCCTGAATCCGATACAAGTATCTTATCCGATTCTGATATAGAATCTATGGTAGAAGGATCGGAGTCGTTGTGTTCTGGCATGAAGACCTTGCTGGAAGACAACGAGCAAGATCCGTGCCTTAAGTTCTCTATCTATCATCCTATAAAAACCATAGAAATAAAGACAGAGAAATGTGGGAAATGTATTTACTGGACTGACGATTATAATCCTCCCAGGTATGTTATTGTAGACAAGGCTCTGACTCCTGATGATGAAGGTGATATATGGTATCATTATCATGGGTATAAGATATGCGATAAAGAATACGATAGGAAAAAGTTCATGCAGGAGAATGGTTGTTTTCTGGCATGTGAGAAACTTAGGGTGTTTCCGCTACTCAAACCCATGTGCATAGAGCCGGCTCAGATAGAGTACGGGGGCAGCCTGCGCTCAGGCGTCTATCAGGCTACTGTGGCTCCTTGTGACGAGTTTGGAAACGAGCTTGGAAGTTATTCTAATCCTACTAATCCTGTACCTATATTCGATGAACAGTATATTACTCAAAAAGATGGCAAATGGGGAGAACGTACTAATTTAGGTATTAGATTCGTCGTATCTAACATAGATCGTCAAGTTGAATATTTTAAGGTTGTTATCATTCAAAATACAGTAGGATACAACGGAGAAACTCAACCGGTTGTTGATTACTTTGTAGAAGGTATTCATCCTGTATCAGAAAAGACTATATTGTATTATTCGGATCTTAATAACAAACGTACTACATTCGAACACATATCCTTGAAAAAACCTGTGTATAACACATCAAGGGGGATTGTGGCTGTCGGGAATCGTCTTCTTCAATATGGTCTTACGGCGGAAAAAGAATGGAATTTACAGCCTGTAGTTTCCCTCATGGGACACTTCCTTCAATGGCAGGCATCGGTAGCCCGCGAAGATCTGTATAAGGATGGTAATGCCTGTTCATTGTATGTGGGGTATATGAGAAATGAAGTATATCCGTTTGCTATTTCTTTCAAGTGCTCCAACGGTTACAAAACTCCAGCATTTGTGTTAATACCTCCCCCTTATAAAGATGCTGCGGCAGAAATAGAAAATAAGGATACCGATAGGGTATATAAGTCCATAAACCAATATGCTCCACCTTGTTCAGGGCAAGAGCGTAAATTTAAGTGGCAGTATTATAATACGGCAGGATATCCGAAGGATTTTGATGATGAAGAAACCGGACAAGAAGAATGTAAGAATCCGGCTACTATCGGTCAAACCATAACATTGCAAAATGATTTTAAAACTTATACAAACGTTAGTTTTACATTCAGAAGTCAGATTATAATAGATGAGGTGATTAATTATTTTTCATCTAATATAAAAGACATCGCATGTAATACCGCTACAGAAGAACCTAATAATGCTGCTGCCAACGAAATATGCGATATATTCAACAGCTACGGAGACCCTGACGATCCTAATACGGAGGAACAAAAAGAAGCTATAGATAGTATCGAGGCTCCTGAGTTTGGAGCCGAGTGTACTGATGCGCACCGCCAGTATTCGCTTATTACAGCTCCGGTAGATCGTATTGTGGGTTTCCGTGAAGAATATACGTATAAGGAGCTTGAGGATATGGAACACGTATCTACCGACTACCTATATACTACCGGCGGTGAAAAGCAGGATAAGTATTCTGTGTTATTTAACTGGGAACTACAGGAGCAAATGATAGAGTTCATGGACAAGTATTTCTTTGCCGATGACGAAGATGGCGGTCATTGGGCTGGATTCTGGTCGGGAGATGACGGAACCAAGGCGTGCGCTGTTTACGATTCTCTGTTACAACCGTCTGTTATATTACAGTCTATAGCCGAAGCTATTTATGTTCTGGATTCTATGCCGTGTACTTGCGGATGTTTTATAGAAGAGCCTTGTCTTAATCCTACTGTTGCCAGAAGCGATTATAACTCATTCCAGTCATCTTCTACACTTCTTGGAGCATACCTTCTTATGAATGATGTGTGGAATAACGATAAAAAAGATGAAGAGGGGAAGGTTTGTTTTAATGGAAGATGCCTCCCAGATTGGCGTGCCGGACGTTCTTCGAGCACTATCCACAACGACGCCTACAGGTCAAGGATAGCGCCTGGAGCCCTGATAAGGGACACCTGGCCTGAGATAGAGAAGAAGATAGATGATTATTCATATAATTTCCTTGATACCGGTTACGTTCCAGAAGGAGATTACGGAGATGGATGGACCTGGGACTCTTATGCTAATTTAGCTGACGATAACGTAGGCGCTCTTATTCCTGAAGATGTTAAAGGTTCTACGATGTTTACATCAGAGTTGTTGGTATGGAGGTTTACGAAATGCGTGCTTCGTAACGCCCGTTTCCTTCATATTACAAGACCTAAAGAATGGGATGATCCTGATTTCCCGGCCAAGGACAAAGTTCTTTATTTGGAATCTTTGGGTAAAATAGATGGTCTTATGGATGCTGTGTCCACACAATATGTCCGCCTTTCTTTCTGGAAATCATTAGATCCAAGATACAAAGGAAGCAATAGGAAGATAGATAAGGATGATCTCAACTTTAATTGGGAGAAGATTATGGATGAAGGCGATAATTATGTTATCGTTGGAGCATCCCGTCCTTACTTTGGGCACATAGGCGAATCTTTCTTCGATAAGTACCCTGATGGATTGTATGTAGCCATAGACTGCCCTATCGTATCATGCCCTTGGATTTTTACTGTCCGACAAATTGATTTCTGTAAGGTTAAAGACGATGGAGAAGAGGAGAACAGTAAGAAGCCGTCAAGAGGTTTGGTAGGCACATCTTACGTCCTTGGTAAAACTATATACCCCTATATTTTTGGTATCAGAGAAAAGGAAATAGGCAGGATAAATGTACGGGCAAAAGAAATATCGTTAAGGGCCACAGTAGAATACGCCAGCCAGTGTACGATATGCGGGGATCGCCCCATAAACTGCGCTCCAAGGAAATACAAGTACGGTGATTTCGCTTACTGGGAATCGTCTGAGAAGTATCCTGCTAATTTTGAACTGTATGACAGTAGTAAGGTTAAGATAAGTGATCATGGTTATGAAGGCAATTCCAAGAAAGCTTACGACAATATCGTATCCAAGCTTACTGAATACTACGGTTCCCCTTCTACGGATGACAAGGGAATGATGTCTTTTAAAGGTCATAAATATGGTACGGTAGATACCAGTACCGTCTTTTGCCAACAACCTATCCGGCATTATAAGTTCCCGGACAACGATCATATGCTTTTCATGAACCGGGATGTTAGGTCTTATGATGTTCCTTCCGATATTTATCCTATAGGAATATTAGTAGACGAAGATATGATTAACGTCTTCCTTGATTTCGCTGTAGATTCTGGACTGATAACCAAAGAGCAGCGAGATATGGTTACAGGCTATGAGATATATAGAGGTGACAGACGTCTTAATCGTTCTGTTATAGCTACTGGAATAGCTTACGATATGTACAGGTATTCAGGTCAAAACTCGAATCTTAATCTGTATCCTAATTATCCGTATAATGATTTATCGGATGACTCTTTTAATTACGCAACTGAAAAAAGGGTATCGTTTATAACCCACCCATTTTTCAGAAGAGGAAACGTATGGTATGCATTTAGTTCTCCTGATATTTATTTCAATAAGCCTGAAACCCCTACGGAGGTGGCTATAGAAGGTTTTATAAGGGGAATGTCTGTAGGAAACTTTGATGAGGTTGAAGATCATCCTAAATGGACTATCTTAGGGAAACAATCATATAAGATGGCGGCTACGTTGGCTAACATCGAATCTACGGCCACCATAGCTTCTCAGATAGCGGAAGAGCTTATGAACCGTTCTACGTCTGCGTATGTAGGTGTGATAGGTAATATCGATATGGCAATGATATTTGCTTCAATGATTGCCACCATATCTGATACGCTTGCTAAAAGACCGGTATTGTATGGTAAGTACAGATATGATTGGCTCACGACATTCATAAACAATGGCCCAAGAAGAAACCATGCTTTTTACTACACGTCTGTAGGTTACTATAATAGCATGATGGGCTTCGATGATACGGCTCCATACGAACAAAACAGATTAAGGGGATTGGCTAACACCAAGAGTCTTAAATCAGGTATGTACCCCATATCCGACCCGTCTACGACATCATCTTGGGTTACTGGAGAAGATGTGGGTGATGATAACCAAAACGCTTCAAAAGATTTCTTGTTTATAAATAACATAGATAGAGAATCCTCCATGTTCTTGTCTTTTGGAGATCCGGGAGAAAAGGATCCTGATACAAGCATCTTAAATTCAAAGTATCTTGTATCGTATCCTATGCAGGCCCAGGTATATGATACAAGTCGTATCCATGACCCTGTTATCATGGCTTCTGATGCCGGGTCTAAAGAATTTTGAAAGGACGAAGATGTTGTCTTATATCTGTTCTCCATATATGAAGCTTATGCGGTACAGACCCGATCAGTATGGAGCTATAGAAGACATTAAATGGATATCAGTAGGAGGATGTGGATTCTTCCAAGGAGGGAAACAACCTCTGTTTGGCGGTGACACCTACATATCGAGGTTTTCCATGAAACGAAAATTCCCATTTTTTTATAATACTGCTTTTGGTATAGGGGATATGATACCATTTGCTTACAATGATTACCGAAATGTCGGATTTCCCAAGTATTTCGTTAATTACGATACTGGAGAAGATATGCTTGAGCATACTGACAACGAACGTTTTAATAGCTGGACATCATCAAGCAAAGGAACGTATTCTTTTTATCCAAACAGAAAAAGTTTGTATAATTTAAATGGTGAGAACGAGGCTAAGAAATACGTGGATGGTAGATTCTATCTGTGGTCTTATGGTATTCCTCAATTCCTTGTAGAATCGGAAATAAACTGCAATTTCCGATTAGAAGGAGTAGAGCCTCATGAATGGTTTTATCCGGCTCATGGTGATTTTGCTTGGTGGACACAAGAAAAGAACGTGTCTATCCATAGGGACAATGATTACAAGATAAGTCCTATCTACTCATCAAGAATGACGTTGACACCTAATGTATTGCCGGCAACATACGAACGTCGTTTTTATGATTGTGCTTACCAGCGACCTAATGGTGTTATATGGAGTAGGGCTGACGTATCTGAAAACAGTCAAACAGATCCGTGGCTAACGTACAAGCCTATGGACTATCATGAGTTTCCAACCAGCAACGGGAAGCTTATTCACATGAAGCGTATTGAATCCGATCAGATTCTTGTCAGGTTCGAGGATCAGGTTTCACTCCATAACGCCATAGATGTAATCAAGGAGCGCACCTCCCCGGGGCAGGCTGAGATGGGCACCGGCGGTCTGTTCGCGTCCCGGCCTTTGGAGTACAACACGACCGACCTCGGTTATTCTGGAACACAGAGCACTGAAATAATTAGTTCAGAATTTGGTCACTTCTGGGTAGATACTAAAAGAGCACAGGTATTTATGACCGATCCGAACGGACGTAATCTCAAGGAACTTAGTGTAGGTATCAGGCATTGGCTCAAGCGTCATCTTCCGTTTAAGATTCTTAGATACGGAATAACTAACATCTTAACCGGCACAGAGATGACAGAAGAAGATACAGACAATAAATTTATCGGTCTTGGTCTGTCTCTTGGATGGGATAACAGGTATAAGAGGGTACTTATCACGAAAAAAGATTATATACCTGTTAAGAACCCGGCATATTACAAATATGATGGTGGAAGGTTCTTGTACAATGAAACAGAGGTGTTGTCAAATGATAAGGAAATATCTTTAAAAGACGAACAGTATTTTAAAGACGTGTCGTTCACTATCGGATATTCGTGTCTGAAGCAAGAATGGATTTCTTATTATTCGTTCTGTCCTGACTATTATATAGAACAGCAACAATATTTCCAGACAGGCATAAACTTCCCAGCATCAGACGAAGAAGGCGGATTATGGAGTCATTTGCTGACGAATAAGAGCTTCCAGACATTCTACGGAGCAACATATCCATTTATATTAGAAGTGCCGATAAAAGAGAAATATAATGGCTCTACGCTGGCTTCTGTAGAATACGAGCTTGATGCAAGGAAATACGTCGATGATGTGAATTACACTCTTGACAGGAAAGTAGGTTTAGATACGATAATTATCTACAACGACACAAACAACTCAGGTGAAATTCATCTTGTTCCAGAAGAAAAGAATAATTTAGCGCAACGTATATCGTATCCGAAGATCGTAGGCGACCATACTGAGGTCCTGGATACTGAGGTATATAGAAGACATAAGTTAAATGACTTCTTCAACAGGGTTGACGATGACCGGTCAGAAACCCCTATTTGGATCAAGGACGATAACGATATAAATAAGTCAGTTAATCCTGATTCTCTTAATTTCAGACGGTCATGGCTGGATAGGTTAAGAGGAAGTTGGATGCTGATGAGGATAAAGAAAGTAATTAGCAACCGGAAAATTATATTCCAGTGGTTGATTTCCGAAGATAAGATTAAGAATAGATAATATGAGAAGGAAAGTTAGCATAGGGGGGGGTAAACTCCAACTTTTTCATAAGTGATTTTATCCGGCTGGCAATCGGAGGAAACAAGCGTCGAACCGCCAGCCGGAAAAGCCACAGGTCTATCACTGAAAAAAAAAGAACATGGGATAATTGTCATGAGAGTATAATGAAAGGAGGTGAGAGATGAGGAGAAGGGTGATGATGGGAAAGAGAGAATTGGTAGAAGTTGTGGAAGAGTTAAAATCATCCGGTACATGGATGGTGCCAGCTGGTTGTAAATTTGTTGATGTATTCATTGTTGGTGGCGGTGGCTCTGGTGCATCGTCAGGCCCTGAAAGAGGTGGTGGAGGGGGCGGATCGGGGTATGTTAAAACATATCTTGATGTGCCTGTTACTCCAGAAAGTGTTGTTAGCTATTCAATAGGGAAAGGGGGGAGATCGTGTAGTTTCGATGTCTGCTTACGATGATCAGAAGAATGGTCTTCCAGGGTCAGAGTCCTGGTTTAAATCTAATTCAATAAAAGCTCTTGGCGGAAATGGAGGTCGATATTCCGGAAGAGGGGGCGATGGGGGATCAGGTGGTGGTAGTGGAAGACCTGAAGAAAAGACAGCAGGATATATTGGTGGAAGTGATGGTTCTAATGGAGCAGGTGATATGCCTGGGATCGGTCAAGGGAGTACTACCAGATGTCCGTTCAATAATAAATTGTACGCCGGAGGTGGTGGAGGGGGCGGAGAATATAGCTCCGGATCGTCACAAGGAGGAGGAGGAATAGGTATAGGGGGAGGATCGTTAGGCAACCCTACTAATGGGAAACCCAATACGGGCTCAGGAGGAGGTTCTTTTTATATAAGTGGTTCCAATGTCTCAGGAGGATGCTATTCTGGCGCAGGCGGTTCCGGTATCATAATACTTCGTTACATGAAATATAAATAAGACAATATGCTGTATATTCAAAAAAAACATTCAGTTTTTGGAATTGTAACAATAATTGCCTGATTTCTATCTTGTTGGCGACAATATCGAAAATTACGAAGATGGCGCTTATCTCCTGCTTAGTGAAGAGCAGGAACAGTATCATAACGCCTATCCGGAGGCATCACCGCTCGAGTGTTGGTATATGGCACTGACACCAGAACCACAGCCGACACCGGAAGAACTGCTCTGGCGTGCCCGTGATGCCAAACGGCAGGAAATCTACGACAAAGACATTCATCATTATTATATTGATGAACAGGATGCATATGTCTCATTCGAGGAATTAAGAATGTATTTAGGTAAAGAGTGGAAAAAGAGATGGGGTAATCCAATTATGACTCTAAAATAATTTATCCAAATTAACACATTTTAAATCATTTTAATTTGTAAATCATATTTTAGTGTCTATATTTGCATCGTAATCAAGAGAGATTATAATGCAAGACAGTGGTGATGGAAGGTGATACTTCGGTTTGTGTCATAGGTTCGAGTCCTATATTTTTCATGTAAGAAAAATTAGATCAGTTGGTAGATCAAAACCTCCTTTCATATCAAAACACCTTCCAGGTTCTCCCTGTTTTAATAAAATATATAGATGGTGAGGAGTTCGGTTACTTCGAAATTAGTCCATATTATAATTTTAAACCTCCGGCTCCGTTTTTCCTCTGTTTGAAATACATAAAAACTAATGAGTGGTGATGAGGTTAGTTACTTCGAATTTAGCTCAGATGGATAGAGCGATACTCTTTTAAAGTATAGGTCGATGGTTCAAATCCATTATTTCATTGTTTACACTAACTTCAGCTTTTCCCTCATTGAGTAAACATATTGATAGATTTTTTCAAGCAGTGGTAGTAATATCACTGCTTTTTTTGTATAATACTTTAAAGAAAACAACAACAAATGGGAAAGTTTAACAAAAAGGATGAAGGTGTTAAACCTACGATCGTGAATCACATGGGCGAGAACGCGTATAAGCCTAACGCAGAAGAAGAGTTGGTATCTACGGTAATGACTACCATGTTATCTGATTCTTATTATGAGAAAGAAAAAGATAAAGTAGAAAGAATTAAGAACCTTATGGATCAGGTGGATCCGTATTTTGCAGCACAAACAGCATTGTATGTCAGGAAAGAAGGAAAGCTTAGGTCAGTAACGCATCTTATGGCTTCTGTCCTTGCCAGCAAAGTATCGGGTAAGGAATGGGCTTCAAGGTTCTATAACAAGATCATTATGCGTCCTGATGATATGAGTGAAATTCTTGGCTGCTATGCGGCTCTTAACGACAAAAATCCAAAGAAGTTAAGAAGTATATCCAGTGCTATTAAGAAAGGATTTAAGACGGCTTTGGAAGGTCTTGATCCGTACCGGATTGATAAGTATAAGATGGACAGTAGGGTCATTACTATGGTTGACCTCGTAAACTTATTTCACCCTAAAGGCAATCAGGCTAACAAAACGGCTTTCCAGTACCTTATAGAAGGTCGGTCTTTGTCTGGATTATACGAAAGCAAGATTCTTGAAAAAGAGATGTCTAAAGCCGGACAGGATAAGAAAGACAATAAGGAAAAGAAAGAAGCTTTAGGTGACGCTATTCGGGACGTGGTTTCTAATGTAAAAGGCATGCCTATTTTTAATATGGTTCGTAACCTTGTAAACATAATCAAATACGCGCCTGATCAAATAGATGAAGTTTGTAGGCAGCTTACAATAGAAGAGAAGGTACTTAATTCGAAGATGCTTCCTTTCCGTTTTGCTTCAGCTTTCAAAGAGGTTGAAAATATGGGCACTGATGGTTCCGATAATGATATTGTATTTGAGTCGGATAAAAAACGAGCTAAATTAACAGCGCGTAATAAATATAAGATTTTAGATGCGTTGGAGAAAGCCATAACCATCTCCTGCAAGAACTTGCCGGTATTGGAGGGGCGGTCGGCTATCCTGATTGACCACTCTGGCTCTGTACGTGGAGATATGGGAGGGTCTTCTGAAGTGTCTGCCTTTAGCAAAACAAATACGGCTGTCATTGGTAACTTGTTTGGCTGTATGATTGCTTCTGTGCTTCCTGACGTATTTATTGGTATGTTTGGTGACAAACTTATCAATTACGAATATGATAGAAGCAGAGGTGTTTTGTGGAACAACAAAAAATCTTTTACTGCCGGAGGAGAATGCGGTGGTGCTACCGAAAACGGTCTTTTTGCATTCTTGGAAAAGTGCGTTAAAGATAAGATCAAAGTAGATAACTTGTACGTTATTTCAGATATGCAGATAGGAGATGGCGAATCTATTGTATGGGAGAAAAGTTCCAATTATGAATATGGTAAATTCGCCGAACTTTTGAAAGGATTCAAGAAAGTGAATCCAAATTGCAAGATCGTTTCTATTTCTATTCAAGGATATGGAAGTGAGATGTTTTACAGAGGATCTAATATCTTGAACATAGCTGGCTGGTCAGAATCTATCTTCGATGTTATTAACAGCAAGTTCTGCGGATATAAGAATATGATTGAAGAAATTAAGAAAATAAAAATATAATCATTGATTTTGCTTCAATTGTAATTTCCATAGTAAACAAGTTTTAGCTTTAAAGGTATAGCCGAAGAAGTACGTGAGTATATCTTCGGCTTTTTATTTACCTTTGTTGAAAAACAGTTTGTTATGAAACAAGTATTATATAAAAATGATATATACCCCTATAATGTAAGGGTATTGCTTGGAGCAGATGAAGAGTATATAGTTAAGACGTTCGCCAACCTGGAAGTAGAAGATCAGAGCTGGGAGGGGTGGACTGATGATTATGGTGGCAGAACTATTTTCGTAGGAAACCGAACCAATCACAGGAAAGAAATATGTTTCTTATTTCATTCACTATCTGATATGGATGTTAGAACCATAGGACACGAATGCCTGCACGGTCTTTCTATTTATTGTAAGTATCTTAATATGGATTACGGTTTTGAAGTCGGAGGAGATGAGCATGCCGCCTGTCTGATGGGATGGTTAGTTGATAAGGTTTGTGGTGCTTACCACAAATTTAAGAAGGAGGAAGAAAAAAATGGCAAAGAAGACTAAAAATTATGTAAGAGACAAACAACCAAAAACATTATGGAGTAAAATTGGTCCGTTTGTAAAACTTAGAGAATATCTGGCATCTAATATAACACCTGACGTGTATGCTAATGAAAGAGGATTAAAAACCAAAATAATGGAATTTTTTGGTCAAGATGTTCCGAAAGCCAATGTAGATGATTTTAGTCAGAATCTTTGGTTTAGATTCTTAAACCAACCAAATAATCTGAAAGAAGAAAATGGGATTGTCAGAATACCAGACAATATCAAATCCATTATATCTGACAGGATAAATGGTGGGTGGGAGAAAATGACTAAAAAATATGGAAGGGAGCTTGATTCCTTAGATAATAAGATAATTGATGGAAAAGTTGCAGGCAAGGACGTATCTGATTTGGAGGAGTTAAGGGATGTAACAAGTAGGAAACTTGGAATGGTGGAAGAGGGAATAGATCTCTTAAAAAAAGCCAGAACTGGAGAACATCAGGTATTTAACGAATACAATTTTATACCAGATGCTTACGGCGATTTAAATGATTTATCAGGCTTATCAAGTTTCACTATGTACCGTGATGATAGAGGTAGGATGGTCGTAAAAGATAAGTATGATTTTTATAGAAGCGATCAACCTCTTGGTGTAGGGATTGTTACTAAGATTCTTGATACAATAGGATACCCGTTTGATATTCTGGATTATGTAGAAGATAAGAATCCATATGAAGAGAATGATCCAAACAAGGTTTTGTTGAAATCCGCCATTGATTCCAAGAATGATCTGGATAAAAAAATGAAGATAAGATCTAAAAAACAAGGAGGGGATTCTTCTAAGCCGGAAATAGATTGGGATTTATTCAAATCCAAATATGAAAATATGAAGCGCGTGGGTAAGGGTACGCACCGCACTATGGACGTAGATGGAATGAATATGATCTATGATGCTTTATATGATAAAGGTTTTAATCAACGCCAGATAGAAGCCGTACTTGGAAATATTATTGAAGAATCTGGTGGAAACCCCTACGCTGTATCTGAGGATGGAAAATTTAGGGGACTTTTTCAAGAATATTACAAAAGATATCCGCCAAAAGAGTTTGAAAGAGATAAAGAGAGATTTAAGAGCGATAAGCGTGGATATATCAACTATATGATAGACAGATTTTATGATCATGTTCAAGATGCTGGGAAGTATAGTATAAAAGATACTAAATACAAAAAAGCTATTCATGCAGTAAACGAATTTATGTCAGAAGATCCAGATACGGATTATTCGTATCCACTTGTATATGCTTTTGAAGCTCCATCAGATAAAGAAGGAACTTATAAAAACAGAAAGAGCGTATCAAATTTGATAAGTCAATTTTATGTTTTGGATAATGTTGATAAAAATGATAATACTATTGTTGATGCTATTCTTGGAATAAAAAATGATCTTGAGCTACAAGACTCTATTTCCACTACAAGAGGTGAAGCCTTTAAAGAAGCCAGGAAAAGAGGTCTTAAGGAATTTACATGGAATGGAAAGAGATACAATACCAACATCAAGAAGGAAGGTGGCGTAGTTGGCAAGCAGCGTGAAGCATATGAATACTTTACTAATAAGCGCGGCATGTCCAAGATACAGGCGCTTGCCATCATAGGTAATCTCATGGCTGAATCTGGTCTTAAAGATGACATATACGGAGACAACAAAACATCATACGGCATACAGCAATGGCATAATGAGCGCATGGATAAATTGTTCAAGCATGCTAAAAAGAAAGGTCATTCTACACCAACATTCAAAGACCAACTTGAGTTCTTGGCTGACGAATACGAAGGGAAGACCGGATATTCTAATTTCTTATACACAAGAAAAGGAAAAGAAGGACCAGGGTATTACAATTACAGCCGGCAGGACTTTATGAACGCCGATAACCTTAAAGATGCTGTAATAGCTTGGAACCAAGGAGCAGGACGTCCTCATAATAGTGTTATAAGAAACGATGACCGTTATAATTATGCTATGGAGGTTGCTAAAAATCTTGGTTTGGAAATTGAAGAAAATTCCGTATCTTCGTATGGTCAAATGGGATTCGGAGATGATGGGGAAATAGCAGCATCGGTAACACTTCCAGAGGTAGAAGTGGCATTCGCCCTCCCTAACCCTGAATCCCCGTCCCAGGAGGTACAGTCCGAGGAAGAGAGATTCCGTACATGGACTGAAACGTATGGTAAGGACATCGTAAATCATTTACTGACGTTAGATGGGAAAAAGGATGGTGATGACAGTGATTACAGCATGATGTATAAACAGCATGAAAAAGAAAGCGAAGAGGATAAGAAAATGGCTTTGATTAATGCCGTGCTTCCCAATATACAGCTTCGCATTAAAGGCGTCACCGATAATTAGAACAGTATTATTTTATTTCTCATGAAGCGAAGCCGGATTTGAGACTCGTTATGCGGATACCGAAGGTTGAAGAACGACATCAAGATAATCCGGCTTTTTTGTGCGATTTCGTGAAGGATGAAACTATCATCGCCTTTGTTTAACAGAACAGACCTACGTACTTCCACTGTCCTGACGGGCATGGGAGCCCGTCTCGCCTACCAGCCTGCCTAATTCTCCACTGGCTACCTAATATAACTATTAACGTCACTCCATCACCTATCTCCCTTCAGTCGATAGGTTCAGTCGTTTTTAAATATTATAAGTTCTTTCGCATCGTTCCCTTCGGTCACGATACTCAATCTTTTAACACAATTAGGCAAACAATACAATAGACGGAAAAAGTAATTTGTTAATCTGTTCACTCACTTAACTCCCTTCGGTCGTTAAGTTCATTCACTGTAAACAATTATATGAATGAGTAAGATCATTGAAAATGGTCTTAATATTAAGGAAAACGGAGACTATTTATAGGCGTAGTTTTAATTCAAGATTTGTTGTCCCACCACTGACGGTCAGGCGGTTATGTTCAGAACCGTTTTCCCGTCTCTTATCCAAACCGTCATAAAATAAAAAACCTTGTATCCTATTTCTCTCAAACCGGATACAAGGCAGTGCATTTTTTTCTTTTTATGTAAAATCATATATTTGCACTAAACAACAAAAACAATATGGAGACAAAAATAACTGAGATAATAAATCCTCGCAAGTTACACGACAAGCTCTTCAAGAAAGAGCAGGTCTCTCCGATAGAAGTTATATATAATAGCTTCAGCAACTTAGGGTATAATGTAGTACGCCGTCCAGCCGGTCAGTGTTTAGGCAATTTGAGATATTTTAATCTATTTTATGACAAACATACTCATCATTTCTATCAGAAAGACAGGAAGTTGAGATATTGTAGTAATTTTATCATATCTGATTACTGGAAAGATAGAGTGCGATGTTTCATAGTTTGGAACTTTGGATTTGGAAGATTCTTTCCGTACAATGACTTTATTGAGGCTATGGTTTATGATTATCTTCGATATGGGAGAAAGTCAGTTCCTTATCTTAAAAGCGTGCAAGAGGCTGAAGAAAAGTGTGTAAGGTTCTATATCCGGTCTCAGATAGACATGCTTCGTAAGGAAGGATATGCTGCATACCGGGCTAAGTTTAAGGAAGAACGTCCTCAGTATTTCATCGGAGACGATAGGACGGTGTTTAGGTGCCTTGACAGCTCTTTGAAAAGAGAAGAGAAGATTGCTGCATGCGTAGCCCACAAAAGGGCTTTAAAAGAAGGTATAATAACCTCTTTCATCAACCATCTCAAGAAACATCCTACCACCTTGTATTCTTGGTTTTCATCAGAGGTAGACAGCGAAGGAAAGAATAGGATATGTTTATCTGACAAGGCTGTTTCGTATTTGAATAAGAGACTGGTTCGCAATGGATTAAAGGCTCTTTCTGCATCATATCTTTTTAGAACGTTTAGAAAAATGGTGAAGACTTTGTTCGGTTTCAATGTCAGGTCGTTCTTGAATAGCTGTCTGATGCCTGTTTCAACAGAAGAGGTTTTAACCAAATCTATGAAGAAAATAGTTTCCAAGACGGTGCTGTTTTTGTACAAGAGAGCGCTTAAGAACTATCGCCGGGCATGCGGTCTTAAGTACGACCCTGATTCGGGCGGTTTGTCTGTCATACGTCCCTGATTTTTAAACGTATCCCATAACGTTGGATTTTCTCGTTCGTTTCTCTTATCTTTGTGAAAAAAGATAGTATGAAATTACGAATCATAAAAAATCGTCCGATATTCGCTCCTGGCGGTAGTGTTCAGGATAAGAAACAGGATATTAATGTATCCTCTACTCAGCCTATTCTTGATTATGGAACGCCTGTTAATAAATGGGGTGAATCTGATATTCAGAATATATATATGTCTTCTGATGTGACTTTAGAAACAGAGGAGGGGGAGATAAATCCATTTAGCAGTATGCCTACATCCGATCCATTTTTTGAAAACAATGATGCAGGGTATGCAGGATATCTCGCTGATAATAGGGGCATGGTTAAAAACGTAGAGAAATCAGTCGTTGATAATGCAATGAATGTAGGTGATGCGGATGCTGATTCCTCTAAAGAAAAACGTTCCCAAGATGGTAATCCTCTGGATCCTATGACTACCCCATATTATTCACCCGATCTAACCGGCAGAGCTCAAATGTTCGGTACAAGTCTTGGTCGGATAAGAGCCGGTAATAAGGTAGGTGCTAATGTGGCTCAAGCTGCCTTGTCTGGTGTTAGTTTAGGATTAGGTCTTACCCGTAATATCATGGGAGCTTCATCTGCTGCGTATGCAGCCAGCAGAGACGAGCAGGCAGCGAGGGAAAAACTTGCCAAGGAGCGCCGGCAGCAATTCATCAAGTGGGAACGTGAAGGTGGTGGCGTGAATTTAGGTAACGGTCAGAAGATAGATACGTCTGATATGACCGGCGAATATATTTATCCTCTTCCCAAGTCTATGGAAGATGCTGCGAATGTAGAGATAGAGAAAGGCGAGTACGTGCTGACTCCTGACTCCGTAGGGCCTATGGAAGCCAAAGGAAACAGACATGAAAATGGTGGCACTCCGGTTGATTTGCCAGAGGCTTATATTGTTTCCGATTATCGTAAGATAGATGATGAGTTTGCCTCTTACGTTAGAGAAAATTATGGTATTAAGGTAACGTCAAAAGATACGTATGCTACACTCCTTGATCGATATAAGAAGAAGATAGGTTTGTCTGATAAGTACGAAGATCAGGAGCGTGTATATAAGAGATTAGAGAAAAATGAAGATGTAAAAGACAAAAACACATCTAATCTTAATGCTTCTATTCTTTCCAAGTACGTCAATGAAAACCAGAAAGAGATAGACGAGCTTGAAGCACAATTTCGTTCTTTCGCTGAAATCGTTTATGGCAAACAGGAAGAATCTAAGCGTAACGAGAGGATGGATGCTTTTTTCAGGGATGGCGGGGTTGTTGATCTGAATCAGGTAAAGAAACAAGCTAAGGCTTTTAATATTGCAGAATCAGATGCTAAGAACTGGATATATGACGAGTATGTTAAGCAAACCAGAAAAATGGCTGAAGGTGGACCTACTCAGAAGGAGCTGGAGGAACTTAGAAAGAATGCTATCGGCTACAATAAGCTTATCAATCAGTTATTTGGACGAACTCTTAATATGACTGTATCTGATGTTAGTGGTCGTGAGCAGATCCTTAATCCTGATTCCAGTGTCAATGCCAACCAGAATCTCCAACATAGAAGCAATTTAGGATACGGCAGGGTAAATGATAAGGCGGTATCTAATTTGCTCGACATAAACCGATGGGCTAACAAGTACAATACGGATGGTGATTTTGATACAGAAGGTTTCCAGAAAGGATACAACAGGCAATTAAATGCATTGTGGGCGTTAGCTGATGTAGGCGCTATTACGAATGCTGATGCAGCCAAGAAATTCAGAGATGAATACGGATTCTGGGGCCAGGACGCCGGAAGCTACGGAGGGAATCAGGCTTATAATTCATTTGCCGTAGATGATAAGTTTGGTCAGACAACAGCTACTCGTTCTTATTATGGGTTGGACGTTGTTTCGGCAGAGCAAAAAAGATTGTTAAACGAAAAAGGGATAAAGAATTATGTTGACTTATTTGGTGATAAATCTGATGCCGCTAAGAAGATTCTGGGCTCCGATTATAATAAGTTTGTTGCTTTAAGAGATAGTGGGTTAATGCCGGAAATAGACTTCGTTCTTGAGTCTGTTAAACCAGAAATGAAGCCTATTGAGGCCGGTCCCATAGCACCAGGCCTTACACCGCCTAAGATTGGATCTCCTGGAGGGATAGAGGTAAAACCGAAAGCAAGTACGCCTACGACTGCAACCGACACCGATACAGAGGAGGTGGTTGAAGACAACGGACCTAAAGGACAGGACAGACCGGCGGCGTTCGGTCCTATCTTCCCGGAGATGCTGAGAACGCTCGATACAGGCTTGGAGATAGAGGGATTGGAAAGGCATCAGGCTCCGAGAATAGATCCGGTTCTGCAATCTGCTGATCAGTATATCAACGAGCTCAACCGCGCGACATCGGCTCAGTTGGACGCAGTAGGTGACGTGCCCGACTCCCAGCGCTCTGCTATTCTGGCTAATATGAACGCCATAGCCGGAAGCAATATAGCCAAGTACATTAACGAAGTAAATTTCAATAACGCAAGGCAAATAAACGAAGCTGATAGATTCAATGAAATGGCTTATGTTCAGACAGACGATAAGAACATAGTGGAAAGGCAACGTCATGAATCTGGGTTATTGAAGGCTATGGCTATAAGGGATGAAAATCTTGCTCGTTATTATGACAGCATAAACAGTGAGATACAGAATAAGTTCAATGTTCGTACATCGTTGAATACCATAGCTTCCATAGCTCCGAATATGAGAATGCTTCCAAGTGGTCAAATTATTTACGTTCAAGGTAATCAGGATGTGATGAATATGGGTGATTATTCTACACCTTACTTGAGAAGTTTAAATGAAGAAGATGACGAAAATAAAAGAAGAAGGAGGACCAAATAGTGGCTTCACAGTATAGTATTTTAAGGCAATATGCCCCGTATGTTAGTCCTTACAACATAGATCTTGTTAAGGACGTCATGATGTACAAACAGCAGAAGGTTGATGCTGCTCGTGAAAAGATCTATACCCAGGTAGATTATCTTATGGGTCAAGAGATAGATAAGCCTGAAGCCCGCGCTTATATGGAAGATAAGATGTCAGGTGTGATTGCTAACATCAATCAAAAATTCAAAGGCGTGGATCTTTCTTCTGATGGTGTTACGAGAGCCATACAAGGAGAGATCAGTTCGGTGTTGGATGATACGGTCATTAACGCGATTGCCGGCACAAAAGAAGGCAGGAGAATGCATAAAATGCTATCTGATTTACAAATAAATAATCCAGAACTTTATTCTGCTGCGAATGCTTATGCGGCTTTAAAGCCGTATAATGAATGGGTGAATGATGGAAAGGCTGGTTCCCGTCTTGCTCCTCTTCAATATACTCCTTATACTGATTATAATAAGGAATTAAAAGATAGGATAGATTTTATAAGCAAGCTTCATAAAGGAGCTAAAGTTCAGATTCCTATTCTTGACAAGGATGGTCATCCTACCGGGGCAGTACAAGAAGTAACTAAGGATATGCTTACTCCTGAACAGATAGCTTCTTTTGCATTGTCAGGGTTATCAGATAAAGCAAGGCAGCAGATGCAGGTGGAGGCTATTTACATGGTAGACTCTAATCCCTCTTTATATTCGTATGATTCTGTTCTTGGTTTTATGAATAAGCAGATAAGTGATAAGCAGAGGTATGTTGATGCTCTTACTGCCGATCTTTCCGGTTTGGGTTCTGATCCTGCAAAGAAAGAAATGGTTGAAAATGAAATAAAGAGAGCCAAATCTGAAATAGCTTCCATGAAATCTGAATTTAGCAGAATGGATGAAAGGGCTTACGATCCGTATCTTGGAGCGATGAAGGTTATTGAAAATAATTTTATTAATAATGCTGCTGCTTCATATGCTTATGATAATTCGTCTTTCATAATCAAAGCCGACGAGCTTTACTGGAAAACCAAAGAATATAATCAGAGGGAAAGATTAGCTAATTTGAATTTCGAAAAATGGAAGATAGAATTTGAATATGAAAGAAATAGGGATATTGCAGAGTTTGAATATGGTAAGAATAAGGATGAAGCCAGATTTGGATTAGACGAAGAACGTCTGAAGATGCAGAATAGGCTTAATGAAGCCAGAATAGCAAAACTTATGTCCTCTGGTGCAGGAGCGGCAGGCGGCAGAGCTGGAAGCCGAGCCATGCAGGTGGGCGTTGGCACAAACTCTGGTGGAACTATTTCAGCTAATCCTATCGAAACTAAAAATATTAGCATATCAGAAGAAACTCATAAGAAGTTTAATAAGGCATATACAGATCTTGTAACATCCGGAAGTAGACTATCTACAGCCCTTGGTGCTGAAAACATGAAAAATATTCAAGCTGCCATATCAAGAAATATGACGGATGAAACATCAGGATACAAGTATCTTATGGATGAAGAAAAACTTCTTAAGTATATAAAGGACAATGGAGGTCTCTCTAATGATATGTTTGACAAGCTACCTATGGCAGAGAGAAAAGCTGCCACAGATGCTTATATGCAGCTTAATAGCGCTGTAGACAAGATGGATATAGAGAATGATAGAATTAAGAAGGAGAATAAGATTTATGATAATATTGTATCTGAAATAGCAAATGCGATCGCGCAGAAGGAAGGAGGTAAACCCGAAGAATATATAGCCTATGCTACAGCGTTATCCCTTAATGATATTTTAAGAAAAAATAGAGGTACAGTCGGCGATGTAGAATCTGGAGTAAGATATTATGAAAAAGGATTCTCGCCTGCTGATATAGCTACTATAAGAAAGAGGGTGAAAAATGATGGCATTGATTTATCTAAAGTATTTGAGAGGGATAGCAAAAGTGGCAGGTATTTCTTAAAAAAATACGATGATGTAAAAAATAGTTTCTCGGATGGTGAAGAAAAGGTGTTTTTTAATACACTGTATTCTATTAGCGGAATGGAGAGCGTTGGAGGTGATGTAGTAAGCGATATTAATATAGCCAATCAAATAACTAAGGTTCAAGATGATGGTATAAATGAGATACGTAAAGAATATCTCGAACTGTATTCACCTAACACAGTAACGTATTCAACCAAATTAACCTCCAAGGAGGCTGGTTATAGAGAGATGGGTGTTCTCAGGGATCTATTTACTAAAAAAATGGCAGAGCATCCTGTTGGTAAATCTAAATCATCATCGGCAACTATTGAATCATTTTCTTTGACAGAATCGGGAATAGCCGACAATGGAGAGAAGACTTACAGTTTGGTTGCTAATCATACTGGTGAAAGAGAGGAAATAGATATTGTTGAGGTATCTGAAACAGAGTTGATAAATAATGGCATAGATCCTGGTATTAATACTCCTTCCGTCGATATAGGTGGATATGAAAGTGGTATTATAAGACCTACATTTGGAAGTGATACCAATATGTGGTATCCGAAGATGCTTGAAAATTCAGATATATCACCCGCTTATGCTTCTGTATCTTCAATGATGAAAGTGTTATCAGATATGATAAATGAATCTGGTAATAATTTAGATGATATGCCAGAACAAAAGGTTTGGCTTCTTAATGCAGCTAAAGATATATTGGATAACAGTGGAAAGCTTGGTGTAAAGGTTGAAGGTTATGATCCTAAGACAAGTTACGGTTATGGATATGAGACAAGGCTTTATCTTATGGAGAATGGTAAACCTGAGTTAATAGATTCGTTTGATACTCCTAATGTATGGTTTGCGGATAATGTGTCTAAAGAACTTGCTGTTGCGCCTCAGAAAAAAATATTTGATTTTGTTGTGGCAGCCATAACAGAGGAGATTAAGGATATGGTGGCGGCAAAAGAAGGAGGTAATTTACCTGCGTCTTTGAATAAAAACGGCAAGTTGATGAAGTTGTTGAATAGTGTAAATAGGGAATAATATATGGAAAATAAGGAACAGACATTGGTAGAGAAATCAGGTTTCTTACCATCTACTGGATTAAGAGGGTATAATGCCGTAGTTCCTACGCGATATGAAGAAGAATCTTCTCTTATTGAGGGAGCAAAAAGAGAGATGGAGAGGATGAAAGTAGGTTCATATACTCCCCCGGTATCAGCCATAAATCCTGATGATGATTCAGAAAAAGGGTCTGATATTAGCGGAATAGATACTTCTTTTGATGTAGACACATCTTTTTCTGGACTAAAATCGGCTCTGAATGGTGGAGATGATCCAAGAAAGAAGAAAGAGGAGTCTTATAATAAGTTAAATTCCATGATAAAATCTATTCAAGATAAATCAAGGAATACTTATTCTGGTAAACAAACGTCTTATGGTGAGGTTATAGCTGGTAATCAACAGTCATCTGCTGTTGATTTTGGTGTATTTGGTAAAGGAAGAACTATTAAGTTAGATGAAGCATATGACTTTTTATCCGATGGGAACATCGGTCTTGCAAAGTTTAAAAGTTATATGCCAGGAAGGGATAATGAAGATTATTACGGAAGAAGGCAAACTACTTGGAATAAGGCTGTTAATGGTATAGGGAAACTTGTCACAAAAACAGCATTATATGGTGTATCAGGAGTAGTAGGTATTATCCCGGCTGCGTATAATCTTATAAAGACTGGTACGTTATCTTCTGCATTTGACAATGATTTTACACGGACCATAAATGATATAGATGAAAGAATAAACCACTCTCTTCCTCATTATTATACAAGAGAAGAGCGTGATATGGGATTTTTGCAGAGTCTTGGAACTGCAAATTTTATTTTTAATGATGTTATTGGAAATGGTCTATCGTTTACGACAGGAGCTATTCTGTCTGCCTACCTTACAGGTGGGATGGGCGTGTCAAGTCTTGGAGCTGTTGGCGCTAAAGTAGGAATGAGAGTGGCCGGAAAGATGGCGGCGTCTAAGATTGCGGCAAGTGCTGTAAAATCAGCTTTTGGAGCGTATAGGGCAGGAGCGATGTACGGCAGGGCCATAGGCAATATGGCCAAGGTAGGAGTAAATACGTTCGTGGGCGCCGGCTGGGAGTCTGCCGTGGAGGCTCAGTCCTTCATGAAAGACTCTGAAAGTAAATACAAGGAATATTTTAAAAATATGTATGGTCGGAATCCTAATCAGTCTGAGATGGCTGAATTTAAGAGTTCTATTTCCGATACAGCAAACAGCATATTTTTAGCTAATATGGGTATAGTTGGATTATCCAATTATCTTCTTCTGGGAAAATATCTTGGAGTAGACACTGGTTTTGCCTCTAAATACATACCTGGATTAAAGGGTGTATCAAACACATATAGGGGATCAAAGAGTTTTGTAGATCGCTATTTGTTTGGATTAGGGACTAAGAAGGTAGCGGGTGATGCTGGAAGATTACAGACGGTAAAAGCGAATTTATTCCAGAAATCCTTAGCTACTATTTGGAATGTATCTAAAAGACCCATATCTGAAGGTGTATGGGAGGAAGGCATGCAAGGTGTTGCTCAGCGCATGGGAGAAGATTTTATTAGATCAAGATATGATAAGACGTATCTTGATGCTACGTCTTCTATAGTTGATTCTTTTTCTAAGGCCATAGCTGAACAATTTACAACCAAAGAAGGATTGAAAGAGATTGGCATAGGAGCCCTGATTGGTGGTTTATTTGGAGCCAGAAATGGTGCTTTTGGTTTATATGAAAGGAGAAATAAAGAGCGTACTATTAATACTGATGTTGAGAAATTTAATAGTAATAATGCTTTTACTTCTCAATCTGTAAAAGACTCTATGCGAAATTTAGCCGAATTTAATGCTCAAATGAATGATCCTGAATCAGATTATTATTCTAAATTTGAATTATCTGACAGAATGGGAATGTTAGAGGATACGGCTAACAATTTCAGGTCAATGGTTAAAAGCCTTGACGAAAGTGAGTTGGCTTCTGAAATGAAAGTAGATGAAGAAACTGTTAAAAAATACAAGGAAGATATTATAAAAGATTTTGATAAGAAGTTAGCCAATTATAAAAAAGCTTCTTCTTTTGCTGAGGCTATTACTGCTGAGACTTCATCTGATCTTTATCGATCTAATGTTGCTAATGCTGTGTTTAAGGGGTTGGATGCAGAGGATATGGCAATGGAAGCATCAAATGATATTGCTGATTATGTAAATGACAATAATTTGTTTGATGATATAAATACGTTTTATTCATTATCAAGTCAAGCTTTTGATACAGCTAATCAGTTAAGGGAATTGCGTAATGAGATTAATGATCTGAATGCTGAAATAGAGAGGTTGGCTACAACTCCGAGAAGAGTAGAGGATGGCAATGATACCGAAGCAGAGGCTATAAAACAAAAAACTATTAAATACGATAATCTTAATAAGGAATATAGAAGGTTGTCAGAAGATCTTCTTAGTAGTTATAAAGAAGTATTTTATTCTTTTGATCCTGGAGTATTAGCTCTTGAGTTGTTTAAATCCGAAACAATAACTGCTGAAGATATATTGAAGGCTTATGACTCTGTAGCTTCTTTAAGTACTTATATTGAGAATAATAAAGGAAAGAAAGAAGCAGAGGATTTAAGAAATATGGTGGTGAAATACCAGCAAGCCATTACCCAATATAAGGTTTTACGGTCATTTATGAACTCCATACAGGATAAGAAATTCATGAGACATGATTTTTCTTTATTTTCTAAGTTCTTAAATGATATGGTATCTTCTAATACTAAATCTATAGAAAGTGATCGTTTTTACCAGACAGAGGATAATAATATCAGTTTGGATGAAAAAATAGATGAGCTTCTGAATAATGGAGAAATAAATTCAGATGAAGCATTTACCATGAAAGTATTTGGTCATCTAAACGATGGTATAACTCAGAAGCCGAAAGAAGATATATTGTCTGATTTTGATTATGAGTCGGCAATGGAAGATCTTTTGTCTGCACCTATAGAGGTTAAAGAACGTATCGTAGATAAGATATATACAGGTAATCAAGATCTTTTATCTCCAAGGGAGAAGGAGATATATGAAAAGTATAAACAGGATATTGATGATTATATATCAAATCTTGGTGATAGTCCGGCTAAGATGATAAAAGATTTATCAGATAAAGTTAGGAGACTTACTGAACCTCGATCTGTGTATGAGGATAATAAAGCTATTATTGATATGGCTAAATCCAATTTAGAACCAGATCAAAGGAAGGAACTTGATGATGCTATTTCTTCGTATGTTGATATAATGAACAGACGGGATAAAGGGGAGAAGGTTGACGAAGATAAGCTTGCTGATTCGGTATTTACCATAGAAGATCTTGGTCAGGTTGGAAACATCACAGATCTCCTTCCTTATATTGAACAAAACAGGATTATTGACAAAGGTCGTATTTCCGAATCTACGTTAAGTAATTTTGGGGAGGATGATGCTAATATAGATTCTCTTGTAAATGAATTAGACGAATCTGATAATACACCTGGAGCTAACATAGATAGTGCCCAGAATCCAGAGATGTTGATGGTAAGAAGAATCTCCAATGATGGCAACGAAAGGTATGAAATTGCGGGTCTTAGAGCTGATAAATTTATATCTTCTATAAAATCATTGGTTCCTATTCAAATAAGCTCTGAAACGAACGCTAATGGGACTAAAAGGTATTTCCTTAACATAGGTGGAGAAACAGCTACCGTGATAGAACTTCCTTATCATGCGAGATGGTCTATAGACAAAGAATCGGCTCGTGTTCTTAACCGTTACACAGATGTGTCTATTCAGGACGTGGGTAATTCATATTCTTTGGTTTATAAGCGTCTTGATTCAGATGAGTTGGTTCCGTACAGAACGGGTGTCGGATTCGGAGAGAATGAAGTAGATAAAATAGATCAGGAAGCATTATCTTCTTTGAAAAAAGGAGATAAGGTTAATCTTGAGATAGATGCAAATGATACCTATAATCAGTCTCTTTTTGCCGAATACAATGATGCTGTTCAGTCCGGTGATAAAAAAAGAATAGAATCTGCTGAAAATAAGCTGGTATCCAATATGGTTATCAAGGTTATGAGTGGAAACAAATTCGTTTCTGTTGTTAAAGCTGACACGGGTGGCATAGATGGTATAAGTAAAATAAGAAGAACGGCTTTTAACAAGTGGAAGAAGGATGCCGGCCGGTCGGCTACCATCGGCGTCGGCACGCATGTTGTTGCCCAGACCCTTCCTGGAAGACCGGTGTTTAACATGAGAGTAAACGGTCAAGGATATGGTCAGGTAGAAAATCTCCCTATTACCGAAAAAGGAGCTGAAAAAGTATCTGATGTGGGGTATGTCTTAAATGGCAAAGTCGTGCTTAAGAACGGCTCTAAATACACAGGCTTCCCATTTGCTTATTCTATATTAAATGACAAGGGGAATAATTACAAAAATGTAAGAGTTCCGGTAGTTGTCATCAAAGGTAAAAACGGTCTTAATTATCTTTTCCCAGTTAGTCTACGTTCTGTAGAATCAGAGGAAGGGCAGAAATGGATTTCTTTTATAGATATGCTGCTTGAATCCGGTGACTCTGAATTGTTACAGATGGGTCAAGATGACATACAAGATCTTAATGCGTATCTAACCAAGTTAGGTCTTGATCCAGCTTCGTATCAAGTATCGTATTTGAATCCTATTTCAGGTCTTAGAAAAGCTCGTGAGGCTATAGAAAAATTATCTACAGTTCCTGATGTTGTTAAGTGGGTAGAAGATGAAAGTAGGAGCGTGAAAGACATTGTGACGTCTGAAGTAGAATCTGGAATAGATTTCGAAGGTGAGATGTTTGTCGCTCCTAAGATCAGGATTCAGTTTGGTAAATCATCTTCCAGACCTAAATCACTTATAGAGGATGATCTTCCTTTCTCTGATGAGGGTAAGACCGTTACTTCTAAAGAATACGTGGATGTTTATGAAGAGGAAATGCCAGAGGAAGGGGCTGCCCGGGAGACTCAGACGGCGCCATTAGCTCAGCCGGCTCCTGCGGCACAAGATGCGCAGTCTTTACCTGGCAAGAAGCGTACCTCCAGGAAAAACTTCTCTCTTATGTTAAACGAAATAGAATCTCATATAGAAAAAGAAGGATTGCCGCCTTATGCTAATATTTTTGATTTTATAGCAAGGAAGATTGTAGGAGGCGATTTGAGGTTTCTTCGTGATAGAGGTAATCCAAAAAGTCTTAAGGAGGAAATGGGATTAGAACCTAAAGGAACAGTAGGTGATAAAATATCCACTCCTTCTAAAAAGGGAGGTAAGACCTTAGATGAATACGTTTCTTGGCTTCGTTCTCAAACGGATCAGGTAGTAGCGGATTATGTTGGGCCAAGATCTGACGAACAAATTATATCAGAGTTGAAAAACTTTTTGAAATATATTAATTTTGTTCCAAGCAAGGCTTTGAATTATTCTCTTAGAGTCAATGGTATGGATACCCTAAAAGAATATGGCACAAAAGAGGAAGTAGAAAAAATGGAATCTGACATCAATAGTTTGGTTTCTGAAGTTTTGCCTACGGTAGATAATCAAACTGTAGAAGATGTTTCTACTGCAATAGAATCAAATAACTTGCCTGCCATATGGGAGCCTATGGAAAGCCTTGATATGACAAACGAGGAAAAAATAGAGTTTTTGAATAACGTAGCAGATTTCCTTAGCGGCATACCAGAGTATGATGCTGTCGTGGAGTCTATAGAGTCAGAATCAGATAATATTTTAAATGATGGAAAAGAAGGAAGTGCAGAAGGCGGTGCAGTACGCACTGAGGAAGATGGCGATAAAAAGGGAGATGGAGAAGGCAAAGGACAATCCAGAACAAATGTCGAAGTTGAAGGAAATGTCGAATTACCTGGATCTACAAAAGGAGAAATAGGAAAAGACGAACCTCGTATATCCGAAGAACCGCTTACTCACATATCAAGGGTAACAACCCCTTATTTCCTGTACGGCGGTGATGAAGCATATACATCTGTTCCGGCTAAGGTAGAACCTATACCGGAGAAGATAATGGGTCGTAATGGCATTAAATTTGGTATGAGTGTAGTCGAGTTAACCAAATTAGGGTACAAAAAAGCTGACAAAAAAGCTGGTGGAAACTGGATATATAAATTCTATATGAACTCAGGTGTGTATGATTTGTATAATATCAGTACCGGTGAAGCGTTTAGGGTAAAACCGGATCTTGGAGTTAAGATAAGTTCCAGTGCATTCATCCGCTCTTTATCTCAATCTGGTAGAAAAATACAAAATATGATGAGTAATATGAGCCAGGAAGAGATAGATAGAAATAAGAATCTCGTAGAAGGTTCTGATAATTCGGATTCGATAAATGAGTTAAATAAAGAGTGTTGAGTATGAGAAGGAGATTTTTTAATGCTGCGGATAATTTTGTGGGAGGATGTTATAATAAGTTATCCAATGAAGAGATAAAAAGGCTTGGAGGAAAAAGACCTTATGTATGTCAGTTTAATAAAATTCATATACATATAGGACCTGTATTAAAAGATCATGATTCCGATGTCAGTGATATAGTGTTTAATAGTGACTGGAATTATGGTAATTATGAATCTACGGTTTATCATCATAGCAATAATGGTATTTTTATATTAGGTGGAAATAAAATTGGTAATATAGAAGACCATATGCAAGATCTAACATATTGGTACGAATATGATCCGAGTCTTAATGAAAATTATTGTTATTATTATTATGAAGCTGATAATAGTGGAAATGCTATTAAGTTGAATGGTGAGTTTAGTAATGTTAGCACTGTTTTTAACATTCCCAGTTTGAAAGTTACCACTCTTCGTGATGGCAGTTTGAGTTTCCCAGAGATTTATATAGAAGGAATTTGGGATCCGTCATTGTATAAGTCGGTTTTATAGTTAACTTTGCCTAAAATATTTATCACTATGGTGCAAAATAACATTAAAAATAATAGATTCTATTCTGTAATACAAATGTAATTCGTATCTTAGATGTATGATTTGTAAACAGCATTTAATGTATTAAAAATCATGAGATTAGTATATAAGTTCAACATAGGTCAGAATGAAAATATATCATCTTTGTGCAAGATTAGCAATAACTTGTACAATCAGGCGTTATATATTTTCAGAGAAACACTTTCTAAAGAAGATAAGTGGTTATCCTATTTTAAACTTGATGCTATCATGAAGAATACCAAGAACTTGGATGGGAATATCAATTACAAATTATTAAAAGCGCAATGTTCTCAACAAGTTCTTCGTATTATTGATAAAAATATTAAAAGTTATTACAAAACGGTCCAAGATTACAAAAAACATCCAACTAAGTATAAGGAAAAACCTGGTCTTCCAAATTACAAAAAGAGAGGTTCTGAGTTCAATTTGTATTACACGAGCCAGAGTTGCAAAATAAAAGATGGGAAAATAATCCTATCAAAAGATCTTTCAATACCCATTCCTCAATATGAGAAGTATTCTGATTTGATAAAAGATTTCAAGCAGATTAGAATAAAACCGTTAGCGTGTGGATATAAGTAAGATAGAAATCATTTATGAGGTAAAAGATACTGAAGTGTCTAAAGGTAGAGAAGAGAAAATAGCTTCCATTGATTTAGGAATAAACAATCTTGTAACATTAGTTAGTGAATATTTTACTGTTCTATTTAGCGGTAAATTTGTTAAATCATACAATAAGCTATTCAATAAGACATTAGCTAAATTAAATAGTATCAAAGATTTACAAAAGATAAAAGGGATAACGAAACGAATAAAGAAATTATATTATGATAGAGAACAGTACATAGAAGATGTCTTTCATAAAATCAGTAGAAAGATAGTTGATTTACTTATCGATTCCAAGATAACAAAATTAGTTGTAGGCTATAACAAGGGATGGAAACAAAATGTAAATATAGGTAAAAAGAATAACCAAAAGTTTACCCAAATCCCTTTTGCGAGATTAGTTAGTTACTTAGAATACAAATGTGAATTAGCTGGTATTGAAATAGTTATTCATGAAGAATCATATACTTCAAAATGTGATTCTCTTGCATTTGAGAAGATAGGAAAACATGAAAACTATTTAGGAAAAAGGAGAAAACGAGGATTATTTCAATCCTCTACAGGAAAGCTCATTAATGCCGATGTAAATGGAGCATTAAACATTATGAGAAAAGTAGTCGGTGATTCCTGTGAATCAATTCGTAGGATAATCGATAGAGGGTTATTGTTTAACCCGGTAGGATTACGAATGTATTTTGTTAAGAAGGTACATTCCGAAACTTATAAAGAAATGTAATAGATTTTATTGAATTTAATATTTTTCATAACATGGGTGTCAAATGTCAGATAGAAAAGAAGGAAAATAAAATAGAACGGGTTGAGGCTCCTAACGGTGAGCCTTCCGTTCTTTACGAAAGTGCCTTAAAATTATTGGGAAATAGCGAGCGAGCTCTTCAGGTATGGGCTAAGGCTTACACTCCTGGTTTTTTGTCGTATTACGGTCATTGGAATAACCCGGCTTCAGGGGAGATGTTTAATACCGATTCCAATGGTGAACCTCTCTTAGAAGACGTGCTGTCGTATATGAAGCGTCAGACTTATTTTGCTGATCCTTTAACGGCTCAGGACATTAAGGATGTAAGGGATTTCCTTTTGTCTACTCATTATTTTTTTAATGCGTCTTCATTGTCTAATGCTATTCTCTTCGATTTTTATGTAGATGGCAGTTTGATACTGAATGAGCAGAAATTAAGGAGATCCGGTTTGTATGATGAAACAGAGATAAGTCGTATCTTATCCGATCCTTCTGTTTTAAATGAGGTTTCGACTTCCATGAGAAAGTTAATAGATTGTTCTATTAACGAACATGATAGGGAAAAGGATAATTATTTTATGTCTGTTGACTATCAGTATGGTCCTATTGTTTACAAGGAGGGAGTGTTTAACCAATTTGGTAAAAAAGTACCATATAATCCTTCTGAGCTTTATTGGGCTATGTGCAAAACAGTAGGCGGCATAAAAAACTTTTCTGAATTTTCATCTGCTTTTGAATCGTTGAGGAACCTGTATCCTGAGCTGGTCGAGAAATTTGTTTCTGATAAAAAATTTGCTGAATCTATGTTTGATGAGTTTTCATCTATGAAAAAAATACCGGTAATAAACATAGAAGGCGATGATGTGGTAGAAGGAAAGAAAAGGTCTTTATCTAAGCTACAAGATCTGTCTTATTATAATCCCGGTAAAATAGAATTTCTAAGAGCTCGTATATCAGCTTATTTACATAGGGTTAATGCCGACACCGAATCCGATTTAAGAAGCATGATATGGGATATAGAAGAGGCTTGTATGTGGTTTGGCATAGATATAATAGGGGCGTCAGAGACTTATGATGGCACAGAAGAATCTTTGGCTAAGATAGATAATTTGATGCTGGATCTTGATATTTATGTGGCCAGGCACAATGATGTGAATTATGCTCCTACGCTGGCATCTTCTATCGATGATGTTCTTGGTGATAGTACAGATTATTATTTTAGATCGTTACCAGAGAATATGGATAATTTGAATATCGTTTATTCTGAATCCGATATAGATCCAGTAGAAACATTTGAGAAGCACTCATTGCTTAAGGTGGAAGATAATTTATATCAAAGGATCAATAAAGATGATCTTAATGATATGTATCAAATATCAACGGCATTGGCTAAGCACAATCAAACTTACTTCCCCGCTAAAATATATCCTGAATCTTGTTTTAAGAACGGCGTTTTGGATAAAGAGAAAGTATGGAACGTAGATGATAATACGCTCATGGATTCTATAAAAAAATACGTCAGATCGTTTATGGATTCTCAGAACACGGAGGACATGATAATGACCAGGCTGGCGTTTGGGCATCCGGCGGTACCCAGCGTCCCTTATGTGGATGTGGATCGGGAATTTCGTCGGTACATGAACAAAAAACAAGATAGCGAAAACCCATTATCCTTATTCGATTTATACCAATCTTACCTTGACAACAAACTCCATAAAACAAAATTATATGATAATGCCTATAAGTATCTTGACTTCAAACCTGGTCCATCTTTGGGTCTTATTTCTGATGATCCTGATATTTTGAAATCAATAGAATTATCTTTATCTGGAAAAGACAGGTTGATGTTGTTTGATTATAGCATGACCAGTACCGACCCTTTTTTATCAAAATTGTTTTATTTGGAGAAGTATGACTTTTCGTATGCCGGGAATGATTTTGAACACTATTTTTACACCAGGCACCCGTATCTGTTAAAAGAAAAATCGGGCCCTAATATCGTAGAGCAAGATGGTGTTATAACAGCAGAAGGTATTTATGATAATTTTATAAGAGTAGGTAATAAGATATGGTCTAAAGTAAGCGAGAGTAGTTCCGGCTCTATCTACCAAAATCTGACAGGAACCGAATCAGAGGTGAAATACGATTCTACTCAGAAGGCTAAGACGGTAGAAACCGATTACGCTCCATACCAAAACAGATCTGGCTTGACGCAAGACATGACCGTAAGCAAGCCTGAATTGGATGACCTTAACAAATTAGAATGCAAATAATTTTTGTACATATATATATAGTTTTTTCATAGTTATAATTTGGGAAGTGAGGCTTGTGAAAGTCTCACTTTTCTTGTATATGCACATATATCAATAACATACAAGAAAAGTTAGATTTTCGTTGTTTATGAATTATTTTTATTAAGTTTGCAATATTAGTTTCAGGAAGGGATTATAGAAAATAGGGAAGGTAAGAACAGAACGTAACTAATAACGGTAGGAAATGAGAATCAGTACCATCAAACGTAATAGTACGACAAATACAATCTTCGGTATTAACCCACGGGCTTGGATCGCCCTTCCGTGTGAGGGTCTTATCCTTCTTAAGATAAGGCAAGTAGTCCCCACAGCCGGAAGTGCTCTACCGGTACAGATTGCGGTCCCGGCAAACAGCACAGTTTCAACAGTAGGATCCGACACCTGTTGCCCGGTTACGGGAGTGAATGTCGTGAATCCTATTAACGTAGCTGTCACGGGTGCTGCTATGGTAAATGGCACAGAACGCCTTCTGTACTTCAATAAAGTTCGTGGCGTGTTAAGATTAATGGATTGCTGTGTTCCAGTAGCGGCAGCCCAGGCGTCTGAAGTTAAAGCAGGTAAATGATTTCAGTAGGGTGATGGAGATCATCACCCTATTTTCACCTAACTAATATTTTGATCATGTTTTCAGATTTGAAGAAAGGGTTTCAGGTACATACCCTTGATACTAATACAGTACCTAAATACGAATTGGGAAAGGTAGTAGCCGTATCCGAACCCAGGTATCTTCCTCCTCAGCCGGGTCAGTATCAGGCGATGCAGACACGCGTGGTGGATCTGACGGTAGAGCTCACTGGCGAAACTAAGACCTATACGGTTCCGGAATCCCAGAATGTGGCTAAGGCTATGGGTATAACATTATCTACCAGCATAGATCCGATTATGAACGAACTGAATGCTATAAAAAGCACCAGTCAAGACATAATAGACAGCGTAGATACCCATCGTGCCAAGATAGAGGCTTGTGAATCTATATTAGAAGACATCAATCCGGCATTCAAACAAACGAGAGAGCAGGATCGTAAAATAGCTGGTATAGAAAATAAGGTGAATGACCTTACTGATTCATTCGAAGATTTAAAGAAGTTGATTGTAGAACGTTTGAAATAAGTATAATATGATAGTATATGATTTAAATTCAGGACACAGAGAATATCCTGGATATGACGAGATAGAAGACAGACGAGGTGGAGGCAGAGGCAGAAGCCGTCGTTCTGATGGGACGTACATGGAGTACGGACACGGGTTCCTTCCTCCTTATGATCATTACGGTATGCATGAGAAGATGAAGGAAATGGAAGAACGCGAAAACGAGCTGGAAGAAAGGGAAAGAAGGCTTGAAGAGCGCGAACGTCGTCATGAAATGGAGGACCGGGAATACCGGAGGATGGGTTACGAATCCTACCCGACCGATTACTATGGAGACGACAGATACTACGGTGACGGACCTCAGATGCGTAGAGGTCGCGGACGTGGCAGAGGTCGTTCTTATTGAGGAGCAGACGCAGAGGATCCAGCTTATCAGAAATTCAAATAAAACCCCATTGTATTTAATAGGAGAGTTGATTGGCGTACCGAATATGGTTATGGACTCAGCATTGCATGAACTGAAAGATAGAATAGACAAAGACCCTAAATATAAAGATGTTAAAAATTGGCTCGAGTCTTTACCCAAGATCTGAACCTATTTTTTTCAATACCAGGCCCGATGCGATTTTAACGTATCGGGTTTTTATTTTAATTTATATTGTTTTATTTTAAATCTAATTAATTCATGAATGTCGTACATTTGTTGAAAAACTATTCTATATGGAAAATAAGGAAGATTACGTTGGTTACGAAGATCAAGAACTGTGTAACTGGTATTACAAAGAGGCTGACGCCATGAGACAAAAGCAGGACTGGTCTCGGCTTAGGGCTGTCCCTGCTCCGGCCAAGGGAACGCCATCGCCCGGCTGGGGACAGCTTGGACGTGGAAATGATGTCCGTGTTAAGTACGTTAGCATCAATTCAGGATTAGGAGGGGACCGATTATGACTGTAGAAGAATTGGCTAATAAAAGATACGGTGGCGAATTTGTTTTCATGTTTGGTCATCTTGAAGGTAGAACAAGATTCGTTTTTGAATGCTTTGATCCCAGACCTGATCACGAAGGTAAAAATACCTATATGGTTTCTTATTTTGAGAAGAAACTTCGTAGAAGAGATGTGGTAGATGTACCGTATTATATAAATGTTTCAGCGAAAACATGAAAACACTACTTTTAAACGTACCTTCTTTCTCTGGTAAGATAGTTTCTCCTACCTGGATTAAAGTCGTAAGGGATTTCCAATCTAAATCGAAGGCAGAAAGAGACTCGTATTGTTCGGTTTGTGGATGTACGGGAGGGTGTAACTTATGCGATGATGTAAGTAAATATAGGATTTCAGAACAACTAAAATATTACAAATAATGGAATTAAAAGATTTAGTCAGGGTAATGACAAAAGAAGAGTTCGAATCAGCAATCAACGAAGATATTAAATTCGTTGAAAGATTTAAGCATTTTTTTTAACATGATGATGTTGCGAGGATAATAGAACACGTAAAGTCAGTGTTAGAAGCATCAGTGGACTACTGCTATCCGAATCATCCTGAACCTAAAGCAGAACCTGGAGACATGGGAGAGGTTTCTGATGGATACCATACTTTCAATGAATTGTATCGGTACCGCATGTTGTATAACGCCGCCTTTTTTAATCTATTAGCCAGAAATGGACAGGTTGAAGTTTGCAAATCAAGGAGACACAGCGACGGAGAAAAATGTTTCGGTTCTGATGACTGGTTTATTGTGATGGCGATCCTGCCTACCGGTCAGGTATCTAATCACTATGAAAGCAAATACTGGGATTTGTTTGATGTTCCTGAAAGAGAAACCGCTTTCGAATACGATGGCCATACACCAAATGAAGCTGCTGATAGGAATGCTATTAGAAAACAATTGTATTCAGAAGATTTATATTAACTAAAAACAAAATAATATGGGATTTATAATCAAAAAGTCAATCTTTTATGATATGATGGACGGCAATCAGTTAGAGTACGAATTTGACAATACCAAGGATTTTGATTATATTACATTTAAGGGTGATGGCAAAGAGTCTTTTTCATTTAACGTAATCCTTGTTAAACAATTAATTGCAACATTTGAAATCATGTTGCAGGATATATATTCTGATAATTATAAGCTTAAGGTTTATGCTGGTAATTGCATAGTTCAATTGAACGCAAATCCAAAGGACTCAAGTGAATCCTTTTTTGACGTATATGATAAAGATGAAACGAAACTGATATATGGAATAGAGATCGGTATTCTGAAAGGAATGTTTGGCATATGATTACTAAACAAGATATACAAGCAGCAGCATCGTATATTTTCCGAAGCAGTTTTGTCTCAGAAGACCAGGCAAGGAAAGTAACGATAAGAGCCGGTAATAACGCTACCAAGAACCTTGTCAAGACCTTCAGAGGAAAGTTGTTCAAGAAGGCTTTTGGAAGAGCTCGTAGAGGAAAGGATATCAGTTCTTTTGAAAGACAAGAAAAAGAAAGTGGTTTTAATTTTCTTTATAATCCTAATAATGGTCGTATGCGAAGCGGTCATATTATAATAGATGGAATTGGTCTGTTTAAACAAATAATTCATGAAAGGTAAAAAAGTTGATATTCGTTTAGGCAGAGGTCTGGCGAATCAGATTAAGATAAACAAAACCATCCCAGTGTCTCATAAACCAAAAGAAGAACGTCGAATGATGTTTATTTGTGGTGATGATATTGCTTCTCTTATAAAGCGGTTTGAAAACGAATCAAAGTAATATAAAGTAGGACATGTATCTTGTCCGATTTTTTTTATATATTTGTGGCATGGCAAGAGGTTATTATTGGATACCACAAACAGATGAAACGTTAAATGGCAGAAGCTATTACGTGGCTAAGATAGTAGGAGATATCACGTTTGATACTAAACGAAAAAGAATCGTATTTCAAGCTGATAGGTATTTCCCTGTAGGATCTGTTTTCCATTTTACGCACAATTGCTTCAACTATATCATAACTTGCCGACTTCGTAAGCCGGGGCTTTGGTTTGAAGCCAGGAGAGAAGATTCAGGCTCTATTTGCCCTGAAGATATTGAGCGCTTTGAATCGGGAAGGTTTATACACCGAGATGGGTACATGCATTACATATAAGCTGAACTTGACGATTTTTCGTCAGATTATAATTTTTTTTCATATTATTTTTAAGCCATCAGACTGAGAAGTTAGGTGGCTTTATTTTTTATGATATGCTTGATTTTTAACTACCTTTGTCTCATAACAAAAATGTTTTACTATGACATCAACGTGTATTATTAAAAGAGATAATAAAAATAAAGTTGTTTCTGTCTCTACCAGATCAGGGGACAGGTCTATGTTGTTTGATAAAATAGCATCTATTCCTCTTATGGAGAATAGGGAACGGGCTACTACTGTTTTTAAAACCGTATTTTCTAATAAGTTCTTAAAGGCTTTTGGTGACTGGAGAAGGAATGTGCCTATCAACAAACAGGCTTATAATAAGGTAAAATCCAATATCGACCTTATTCCGGAAGCCTATAGAGAAAGGGTGCTGGATAAGGCTTCTAAGATGAGCAACCCTATTCTTGTGTCGAAATCAGATGCACCTTATGGGATTCAAGAATCGGGCTTTGGATTCTACAGCCAAGATCTGGGTGATAATATTATGTTGGTGGATGCTATGGTCCCGTCAAGTATTTCCGTACCGGAAGGACCGGGAATAGACGCCGGGCAGTATCTACAAGATGCTATATCTTCGGACTTCACTCCCGTATCTATGGTACGGGATAAGGGTGTTAATTATATGGTTATAAAAGACGGTCTTAAGATATTTAGCCCAGAGGAGTTACCAGAAGCAGATTCTAATCCTGTGGGTGTAACGTATCAGACCGGAGAGCCTCGTTTGTTTTTTATGAACGATCGTAGTCAATTATTTGAAGATTACGGAGAAGCTCTTCGCTCTGGCGGGAATGATATCAGAATAGGGTTCTTATCCGGCATCGTTCAAGAATCTACCGTGGATGGAGTGGCAGACATTACTTACAAGGCTGGAAAGTATGTCCTTAACAA
>ERZ809201.110-NODE-110-length-52653-cov-7.084927_pt1 | contig 52653 bp, 37 predicted proteins | sample MGYA00520516_ERZ809201 | MGnify/ENA primary metagenome ERZ809201 (study PRJEB31570, sample SAMEA3213006) | Homo sapiens | biome: human-gut; feature: human gut; material: fecal | place: Sweden | collected 2011 ... | reverse complement strand
AAGTATGCTAACCCTACATTGCTCCGCTACATGGCAGAGGGTGCTGTAGAGTATGCAAAGGAGTTGGGTTGCAACCATCCTGAGATCGTTCTTCACCTCGATCACGGTGATAGCTTCGAGACATGTAAAGACTGTGTAGATTTCGGTTTCTCTTCTGTAATGATCGATGGTTCTGCACTTCCATACGAGGAGAACATTGCATTGACAAAGAAGGTTGTTGATTACGCTCATCAGTTCGGTGTAACTGTAGAGGGTGAGCTCGGTGTCCTCGCTGGTGTTGAGGATGACGTAGTAGCTGAGGAGTCTCACTATACAAAGCCTGAGGAGGTTGTAGATTTCGCTACACGTACAGGTGTTGATTCATTGGCTATCTCTATCGGTACTTCTCACGGTGCTTACAAGTTCAAGCCAGAGCAGTGCACACGTGACCCTAAGACTGGTCACCTCGTTCCTCCTCCATTGGCATTCGACGTATTGGCAGCAGTTGAGGAGCAGCTTCCTGGTTTCCCTATCGTTCTCCACGGTTCTTCTTCAGTTCCTCAGGAGTATGTTGATATCATCAACAAGTTCGGTGGTAAGTTGCCAGATGCAGTTGGTATCCCAGAGGAGCAGTTGACTAAGGCTTCTGAGAGCGCTGTTTGCAAGATCAACATCGACTCTGACTCTCGTCTTGCTTTCACAGCAGGTGTTCGTGAGACATTGGCTCTTCACCCAGAGTACTTCGACCCACGTCAGTACTGCGGTAAGGCTCGTGAGTACATGGTTGACCTCTATAGCCACAAGATCAAGGATGTTCTTCATTCTGACAACAAGTTGGCTAACCTCGACTAATCTTCGAGATTTTACAACACAAGATATGAGCGGGAATCCGAAAGGGTTCCCGCTTTTGTTTTATCCCCTTTTTTCTCGCAATCATACAATCTGTCAGCATGTAATGCGTATTGTGCACGATAACATGAAAATCTTTACATTATTTAGCTAAGAAAACTTGCATCCTATTGACTTTTTTCCTATATTTGCAATGTTCAAACGAAAGAACAGGACATGTAAGAGGGGTATAAGCCCTATAGTAAATGATAAGCAATAGTAAATGATAACCAATAGTAAATGATATCACTCCTCCCAACATATCATTTGTGTAATTGTAAAAGATGATTTAAACCGAAAGGTGTTTGTTTTTAAAAGCATCGGATGGTAATGGCCGAAAGGCTGGAATCTGAAGATGACTGGTTTAAATGATAATGAAAACAATTAGTAAATGGTATAACTATGAAGAAGTATTTTATGATGGTCATCGCTATGACTATGATGACAATAGGATTTGTAAGTTGCAGTGCATCTGACGATGAAATGGGTGAAACAGTTAGTCGCGTTACCACCGATGAGTCAGGTTTCTCTTTGCTCAGCTATTCCATGACTGCGGGCTCTGCCGTAAGCGAGGAGTCTAACAGTAAGGCTGAGAATGATGAGAAGTTGGTTTGCAAGGTTCTTCCGGGTGGTCAGCTGATGCTGACTCATAAGAATGTAATCTTCGACCAAGGTACAAATATCAAGTTTGCAACTCAGTTGGTTGGCAAGAAGTTAATCATTACCGAAACAGGTGATTATGGAAAGTCTGGTCAGTATGGTTATTATACGCTTGTTGCCAAGGTAGGAACAGTTAAGGATGGTGACTATGTGGTTGTTGTAATGCGCAATGATCACGCCCGTGAGGAGTTCAAGTTGAAGTATGACTCTTCCCGAGCTAATTAAGATACATATAAATAGTAAAATGCAATTCAGATATATAATAAATGATATGAAGTTACAATTATAATGAATGGTATGTTGATATATAATATACGAAGTTAAGACAAATGATAGTAAATGATATGTTTATTCAATAACAGATGTCGCTTCTTTCGACCAGTCTAGTTTTACTTTCTGTTTTCATTTCCCCGTAATGCTTCCATGAGCTGTTCAGGTGTACAGTCTTTTAATATCACCTTATTCTCTTTATCCAACAGGTAAATGGTTGGCATGGCTTTGAGCCCGTAAATCGTGCTCAAGCGGTTATCTGCTACGATGCGGAGCAGACTGAAGCCGGCTGGTATTGTCTGTTTGTCGAGCCATGCAGATATCTTGTGGCAGTTCTCGCAGTCAGGATCGTAGAAATATAAGATAACCTTCTTTTCCCGGTAATCGCTCAACTGATGAGGCTTGCCGTCTTCCTGCATAAAACTGATATTGGTAGCCTGTGTGCCAGGCAAGTTCTTTCTTGCCTGTTTCAGTTTAAATTCTATTCTTTCTTTCTCGGTTTCATCGAAGTATGGCGATTTAGCCATGTCTTCCAGAAATAGGGCATATACCCTGTCGTTGCGCATGGGCGACTCAGGGTTCTCATAATAATGCTCGATGAGGCTTTCAAACTTCTCTTTAGATGGCTTCTGCTGGTAAGCTTTGGCTGTAAAGGCAGCAATACCCTTCTGGGCTATTTCCTGGTCGAAACGGGCCAGAATATCGATGAAGTTGACAAAGCCCTGTTCTGCCATCTCCTTGTTTGCCAGTTCCAGGGTATCGGAAAAGTTGAAGTTGTCCCAATAGTGCTCACTCAGGTATGTTGCGCGTTGCTCTACGCTGCGCAGACTGTCTGGCAGAGCAGGGTATGGGAAATTGTTCTGAGCCTTGGTTGGGGCTAAGGCTCCAACCAGCATGAAGAAACTGAGGAATATGAATCTTGCCATCATCTTTATATTGGAATTAATGATATTACTAACGGGTGCAAAATTACAAAATAAAATTGAAAGTGGCAAGGTTTTTTATATAAAAAAAGCCGCGGAACTATAGAAGGTGAGATCACCTCGGCAACTACAGTTCCAACGACCAGTCTAGTTTAATTTATTGGTTCCCGCATTCTATTTGTATAGTAAATGATAATTATTTTATTACCTATTTCATTGATATTTGGGGGCATTTAAATTTTGAAACGATATGCGCCCCGATATAGATATATGAACTAAACTTTTCTTAAACTTACTACTGATAGGTGATTTCATACACCTTTGCTTGTCCTTGATTGGCATTGTCCATCTTCACGTAGTAGGTAGCATTGCCAGTAGCGTTTTGATGAACGTTTTTCAGCTTCACGGTGTATGTCGTTCCGGCTTTATCAGCCTTGAATACATACCAGCTGTTCCAAGTCTTGCCAATTTCATTTGTAGAACTGTACTCTATGTCACAGTCCTCTGGAACTACATCGCCCGATGCAAACTTCACGGTTACTGGCAATAGCTCCTTCGGGTAGTTGGCAGGAACGGTAAAGGTAAATTCCGCCTCGGCATTTGCATTTGTTCCGATGTTGGCAGGAGCATTTACCTGATACTGCACCTCGTTGATGCTGTAGAGATGGATATTGATGCTCAATCCATGCTTTTTCGTATCATAGAGGTGGATGGTTCCTTCTCGCCAGTTGTCATCAACGATTCCCAGGTTGTATGTGATGGTACCAGTACCCGTTTGGGTTTTACTATCGTATTTATAGCTTTCAACCACAGGCTGGGCATCCGCTGCGTATGCCAGATTTTCTGTCCATATTGCCTTGAAAGCTGACGCCTGCTTGCTGGCAGCGTCATTACCTTTATAGGTAAAGCTGATTTTCTGCTTTGTGCCTTCGCCCGAATGTACAAACTGATAGTTTCCATCTTCAATTTTCAGCTCGTCATCGCCATTGGTAACACCAGGCACGATTTGCTGTATGGTAATCCAAGGGTTGTTGACAGGAGCACTTTTCAAGGCATCTTCATGGTTGCCATATCCCCAGCTTTCATCCAGCTTGTTTATGATGATTTTATATTCATAGTTTCGCTTGATATGGTATGGCTTGTTGCTTGCATCCTGCAGGTATATCAGATAATACTTTCTGTTATGCAACAACAGAACCTTTGAAGGTGCTGATGGCAGGTTGGCATCTTCGAATACGCCTGTAGGGTTAAACATCTGGGTGTTATCACCCTTCAGTCTGCTTCCGTCAAGTGGTGGCGTTACATAATCTACATCCCATATCCAGGATGGATTACCCGTTGTGGGTGTAAATGCCAGATGATTTCTGTCGAATGGAGCCAGGGTGCCGTAGGAGAGTCCGTTGACAACGGTCAATTTGAAGTCGTTTACGAGATTGGGATTTTTTGCTTTTGCATCTGCACTCCATTCTGCCGAAATCTTAGCCCTGTCTCTTATGAGGTGAATGATATAATCATTCTTTTGTGTATCTTTTCTCAGATATTCTTTCAGCTGTTTAGGATTATCTTTTTTGATATATCCCCAGTAGCGCATGATGACAGACTGGTCTTCCGTGTGATTGGTCTCGAAAGTAGTCATGAGCAGGTTCTCATGCATGCCTGCCCATTTCCACTGATCGCTTTCATTGATGGTTTGGTAGACATTGTCGGTATTTGCCACCAGATGGATACGGGAGGTGTTGTTCGGAATCATTGCCGAAAATTCTTTTGGCTCTGTGCTTCCGTTGGTATTGATTCCTCCGCCGTTCACTCCTTCTGCCGGGTTATGGGTAATGCTTCCAGTGTAATTGCCATTCTCGTCAACTTCATGATAGTTTCCGTCGTTATCTCTTCTGAATCCAAGAACCGCAGTAAAATCCTGTATTTTACCTAAGCCCACAAACTGTCCCTTGTTGTCGAAGCAGAACAGCTTCATGGCTTCTTTGTTTCGGATACCTTCATTGAGGAACACGGTGCTTCGGGTAGCGTTCTCTTCGAAACTGGGAATGGCTATTCTGAAACTGGCTTTATAGTAACCTTCTTCTGTTTCACTGGTCGTAGAAGGGTCGTTGTCAACCATAGAATCGGAACAGGCTGTCAACATGGTTGTTAACAGCACTGCTATGATTCCGATATATAATTTTATTTCTTTCATGTTACTAACCTTCTTTATTGTTGATTCTCAATATCTTCAATTTCATCTAGAGTCAAATCGTGGACACAGCGCACGTAGGTGCCATCATACTGCTTGTTGGTGTTGTAATCAGACTGATTTCCGTCTAACGTCCAATAGTACGCACCCTTCAATACTTGTTTTCCCATCGCCTTGTCAGCAGTTGCCAACTCGTATATTCTCTTTACTTCTTCTCTGGTAGGAAGTCGCCAACCATTAAGTTGAAGCGTCTTGTTGTTCTGGGTTGTTGCACTTTCGCTATACTTACTGCAGTAATCTATAGCGTCTTGATAACGGGCTACCTTATTGCTATTACTCTTTGTGGTTGAAGCAATGATAAACGCTGGTGAAACCGTGTTGTCTGTGGATTTATGATTTTCATCAACCATCGGCTTGGCTATGATATAGTCATTTGCCTTCTTGTTGTTGGCAAATTGTATGGTATAAAGACGATTGTCATATTGCCATTCAGCATCAGTGGTTCCGCTGCTTTTTAAATTCATCGAATAGATGGCAGGATACTTTCTGAAAAAGACTTCCTGTTCCTTATCTGACTCAAAGACACAAACCTTAAACGAGCCATATACGATAGTGTTGTTTATAGGTCGTCCTGCATGAAGGTCTATCCAGCCTCTCTTCTTGTCAGTATAGCTACCGTCAGATCCTACCAGGATTTGTCCGTAGTCATATCCGTTTTCTTTACCATATCTGTCGTAATAGTATGCTTTGGCATCCTTGATTTGGCAAGTCTTTGAAGCAAACCATTGGATGGTTTTATCTGCCTGGTTGTCATCCTCTACTCCCTTTATATCCAGCTTCGTAGGATATACCACCAGATAGCTTGCCTTATCAGCATCTACTTCAGTATCTTCTCCCGTAGTCCATTTGGTGATAGCCCATTTCAGATAGCCCAATTCTTCATTGTAATCAATGTTTATACTATCCTTGAGACGCTTGATGTCTGCATTTACCGTATAGATGTAGTTGCGTTCCAGCTTCTTTTCTCCCTTTGGGTCACGAACGGGGATGGTCAGCTCTTTTTCCCTTGTATCATTCTTGTTATCTTTGTTTTGGAAAGCAACCTTTACGGCAATTTTCGGAGCATCCTCCTGGCTGGTCCAGGTGGTGGAATAACTGTATGTAGTTACAGAACACTTGTTGGCTTCTATTTTATCCACCGTGTTATCTTCGTTGTTGCTCTCGATGTTTGGCTTAGCTGTCTGGCCTGCAAATACAGAAGTATTGGTGTTGTAGTTGAGAAACTTCCACTTTACGCTTGTCATGTTGTAGCCGTTTACTGATGAAGAGAGATTCAGCTTAATCTTGGCAGCCGCTCTCACCAATTCTACAGGAATATCCTGTATAGGGTCTTTGCTGATGATATACTGCTCCTTGGCACTCATCAGAAACTTCTTGTCTTTTGCCTGAGGATAGGGAAGCCAGATGTCTTTGTCCTGCTGGGTGGCTGTCTTCAACTCTTCAAGAGTCTTCTTGCTGAGATCGGCTTGGGCATTGGCTACGGCATAGTAGTTGTAGGAATGATCTTCCTGTAGGTTGAGATTCTTCTTCCAGTTGTCTTTGCCCAATACTTCTGCCTGATTTTCTGCAGGACTTGAACTATGGTGATTGACACAGCACTCGCCGGATTCCGGCTCGAACATCTTGAAGTCAAGCTTTGACAAGGTCTTCTCATGAAGTGCGTCCTCATCATTTGCTCTTGACTTCTGCAGGTCGTTGACCATAGGAATCATGTTCAGCTGTTGTGCTGACGAGTTGTTTCCCAGCTCGTCTTCAGCCGAACATCCAGCTATGAGTAAACCTGCCGTCAGGGTCAAGATGCCTTTCGTGAATCTTATGTCTTTATATAACTTCTTCATGATGAATATTGTTTTCTTATGTCTTTATAATACTTGTTCGAAGTGAATGTCTTTGCCCGCATCCTCTCCGGTGATACATCCCTTCAGTTTGAAATCAGGATTGAGAACAAACCTTTCGTTTGGATTCTTGGTCAGGAACACATGTGCTCTTACGTTGTGTGGCTGAGCCATATCCAGTCGGTTCTTGGGCACTACATAGAAGTAGAGGGTTTTCTTTGCACCTTCCTTGTTGATGATGTAGCTTCCTATCTTGTAGCTGTCGGCCGACTGTCCTGCTTTGAAACTTCCATCCTCATTACACTCTACGAATCCGAAAAGAGGGTTGTCTGTTTGGAGAATCCATGGTGCTCCTTTGGTGTCGATGTCCTTCAGTGTAATCATCGGACCGCGTTGTGGCTGACCATAATATACCTTGTAGCCCCAATTAGTCTTGTCGGCATCAGGAAATATCACTTCTGTAGATGCATCGTTGTAATCATACGTTCCTCCATCCTTCCATTCCTGAATGGTAGGAGTAACGGTGAGCTTGCCCATCTGTCCGTTGAGGAAATAACCATAAACTACCAGTTCTCTGTTTCTGATGGCATTTCCTTCAGAAGGAATATTGAAGGTCTCGTGCTTCTCGGTTTTTCCTCCATCTAATGAATAGTAGATGGTGCCTCGGATGGCTTTGTTGGTCTCACGGAGATAACAGAGATTGTGAGAACCAATGCCTGCCTGTTTAAAAGCATCCAGATATTCCTGGGCAGACTGATTAATCTTTTTGATGAAACTCTCAGGATTATCCACTTCCTTGATATCCTTGTTCTCTACACCTGCCAGTTTCAGAGCGTTTGATACGTAATCTGTACCTGCGTTGTCGTATTTCTGGCTGGTTACGTCCTGGTTGTAACCATTCTCGTTATATGTCGCTTCGTCGGGAAAAACATAGCTGGCAGTAGGAATGGTGTTTCCTTCTACCTCTATTTTTGTTACCTTTACCTGACTGGTATTGGCATCAGAACCCGATTTGCGGGCAAAGTAAAAATGGAGTTTCGAAACGGCGCGCACCAAAGGAATCCTGATACCTTTGGCTTTGGCTCCTTCTTCTGTATCAGCCACATGACTGTCTACAGAAATCTTGGTGATGGCACGGGAGATAGGGAGTCCCTTTCCGGCTGGCACTTCTTTTGTTTCTGCATTTCCGTCGCTATTGATACCGAAAGGTGAGGTAAAGCAGACTTCTTTCAGATCTTTGCGGGTTACAGAACTGAGGTCTTTGCCTTTTATCTGGTCCGGCATGTTGATGCTCTCAGAGTTTGCCAGGATGTAAAGGTCGATGTTCTTTACTTCTTCTCCGCCAATCTTTCTCAGGAATCGGAGGTTCAGGGTATAGTTACCGTTCTTCACTTCGCTCAGCGTCTCTGCTTTATAAGAGATAGGAGTGGCTTCATCGCCGGTATTTGATTTGAACACCCATACCTTGATATTATGGATGTCGTTCTCCTGAGTATCATTGTCGGCAAGAGCCTTTCCGCTAGTTTCTCCGGCTCTGGTACTGTTTCCGGTGCCGGTAGAGAAACTGAGGCTCAGATAGGCATTGTCGCCTAGAGCAGTTTCTGTATTTTCATTCTCTGAACAGGATGCCATTGCGCCTACCATGAGCAAAGCAGCGAGTGCCATACACACTGGGCGTGTCATCTTGGTCAGAGTAGATTGATAGCGTTTCATGTTTTCTTTCTTTTACTTATACTTCTTTCTTTTCTTATTTTCCCAGGTCGGCATTCTGAAGATTCAGAACCCAGTTGTTTACCTTGATTCTTGCATCCATGCTGTAGGTGGAACTTGGAGCTGGCACGTAGAATACCAGGGTGTAATGGTCCTGACGGTCCAGATACTGCTGGTCGCTCCAGTCTTTGCCGTAGCGGTCGCTGGCACAGAGTGAGAGGAACCAAGGCAGGGAGTGGTTGAAGATGACTTTGTTGATGCGCTTGTCGGTGATGACGATGCGCTTGTCATCATATTGGCTGGATCCGTCGGAAGCGCGACTCTTGTTGTCATCTTTGGTTTCGAACATACGTGATGATGACAGGTCGTAAACCAGCGCCTTTTCTACGTCTTCGCCTTCTACCTCGGTCTGGCCGCTGTGGTTTTCTACCAGTTTCTTCTCATAAGGAAGATAGGTGATTGCCTTTGGCTTTACCTTGTCGCCCTTATAGTCGAGTAGGGCAGCGGAACCTTTGATTTCTACATCGAAGTTTTCGGCTGTGAATCCTTCCTGGTCGGGTTCGAATGGGAGCATCACCACTCGGTATGTCTTGGTACACTTCATCAGACTCAATTTTCCCTGCACATCGTTTTCTCCATCAAAGTTGAGGGAGTCCTGTGCGGTATAGAGTGCGGTGAAGTGCTTGTCGTTTACGGATTCTTCTTCGTTTTTTTTGCCCATTTCCTCTTGCAGGTCGTTGATGGTAGAGATACCTGGGGTAAGTTTAGTAAACCTAAACTCGGTCTCATCATCACCTTCGGCTCTTGTTCCCATTGCAGCAGGCTGCTTGTCACGAGCCAGGCAGACGAAGGTATACTTGCCTGCTTGCAGGTCTGTGATTTCCATCTTATGACCTGTTTCAAACTTGTCAGCCGACTCGGTATAGTTATCTACGAACTTACCGTTCTTGTCGAATACATAAACGTTGAGGTTCTTCACCTCAGCAGAGAAAGCATCAGCCTCTTTCACATTATAAGTATAGTCGAATTTGAGCGACAACTTAGCTGTAGGGCAGCCCGTGATATCATCTTTCATGCATGATGAAAGAGAAGTGAGTGCGATGGCTGAGATGCAAACCAGCTTGCAACATTTGTTGTTGAGGAAATGTGCCATATTCTTTATCTTTTATAATCTTTTACTTTTACTTATTTTATATAGAGAGTGCCGTAGGTAGCGAATATTTTTGCTTCATCAGCTCTCTGTTTCGTTGCCTTCGGCATCGTTATTATCTAAGGATGAAAAGTGCAGTCTTTCGGGTTGGGGGTATGACGGCACGTCTTTGTATCTCCCACCTTTTATACATGGGCGGCAATGTTAGTTATCTTTTAAGAATGTTTTCGTTCTTTTCAGAACGAACGTTTGATTGATAAACTCTCGGAGGAGGATTGCTCCCCCGAGAGTCTTGGTATATATATAAGTATTTATATTTTATCTTTCTGGTATGACGGAATATTACTTAAAGTCAACGTCCTGTGTATTGAGAACCCAAGGGTTAACAGAAACAGTAACATCAAGATAGAACAAACCTTCCTTGTCTGGTGTGCCGTTAGGAACCTGTGCACCAACGTTGAAGATATTGTTTACTGTCAAGCGATAGATGCTGTTACGCTGGATAGCATTCTCGTAAGTGAGGTACTGATCCTTGATAGCCTTCTTGTAGTATGTCTTACCGCAGTTGAATACCTCGATCTGATATGCCTTACGGAATTCATCCAATTTGCTTTCTACAGTTGCTTCACCCTCAGCAGGTGCAGCCTTAGCTGCTTTCACCTCTTTCGTCATCTCTTCTGCAGTCTTACCACCGAAGAGGCCCTTTACATCATTGTAAGCTTTATAGATGTCAGCGAAGCTCTTGTAGATAACGTTGTTGTAACGGTAGAATGTACCATCTGAGAAGTCTGCGTTAGTCATATCCTTGAGCTTTACAGTATATTCGAAGTACATTGAAGTTGCTGCATTCTCATTGTTGTTCTCAAATACGTAATCCTTATGAGTATTAGGAGCAGTTGCTTCAGTGAAGTAGTTTCCGTTCTCAAGCAAAGTAGCTGTACCGAACTCTTTTGTTGGCTGATAATATGTGATGTCTGAAGGAATGTTCAGAGTTGTTCCAGTCCATTTCTGCATGATATAGCTCTTGTTTGACAAGTTAGAGATTGCGTAGCCAGTCATCTTAATAGACTCTACTTTATCAACAGCATCTTTCATAGCCTTTTTCTCTGCAGGTGTTGCATCATCCTTTGTGTATGCTACAATCTGAGTAGCATTAGAAGTTGGCTCATCAATACGAGCTGTCAAACGCTCAATCTTGATAGGGCTTACAGCGTTGTCGTATTTAATCTGTGCAGCATTAGCCTCCTTCTTGTTGTCATCGGTAAATACTACAGTATAGCCATTGCCATTAACAGCTTTATCGTTCTGGTTGAACATTGCGAAATTATTGTTTGTATCGAATGGCTTAGCAAACTTATTTGTTGCAGTGAAGATATTCTCCCATGGCTTTTCATCTGTAGCGTTAGCCAAGAAATATACTTTATAGGTAGCACCTGCAACAACATCCTCAACAGCAATCTTAAGCTGTGTAGAACCTTCTTTACCCTGAGTTGGCTTACCTGCTTTCCAGTCTGATTCTGTGATTGGCTTTTTGAAAACAACATTACCAGCAGCATCTACCAAGTAGATTGTACCGCTTGTTACATCTGATTCTGCTGCAGTTGCATCCACTGTAGGCGTGTTAACTATAGTTCTGGTACCATCTGACTTTGGAGTCTGTACGTTCAAAGTCATGTAGAAACCATCTACCTTAGCCTGACCTGCGTTGTCACCAGCCAAATCATCATTACTGCTGCAGCTAGTGAAAGACAAAGCTGCGGCTGAAACCAAGCTCATTACGAGCAAATTCATTTTTTTCATAATCTTTTTACTTAATACAAAAAAAGTTATACAATATATTTAATTAATTCTTATTCTCAAAATTAAGTTTCGCACATATTGGCACAATCCGCTGAAAACAGATCGTATTTAATATCATCTTTTAACTTATACTTATATAATTAGAAAGTACATACTTACTTTAAAGCGCCTGGTTTACCTTATCCAGGTTTTCCTGCGCCTCCTTCAAACCACCGGCAACAGCTTTCTCAAAGTATTGCTTGGCTGTCTGATAGTCTTCCTTCATGGCAGCCAGACAACCGCGGGCATTGTTTGCCTCGGCGCTGTCGCCTGCTTTCAGGAGATATTTCTCTGCACTCACCTTGTCGCCACGTTCGATGGCTGCTGAGGCTGCATTGAGATTGGCAAGCTTATCTTCAGGGAACATTCTTACAGCTATGTCGAAAACATTGTTGAATTCGGCGCTACCCTTAGGATAAGTCTGGGCTACCAGATACATCTCCTGGAGAGAGAGTTTCTGAGGACGGGTTTTGATAACCTCTCTAGCCTTTTCTACATTGAATGCCTGAACATCATATTCTATCGTATAGTCGGTACGGCGAAGTGATGACCATACATTCTGCAGGAGATAGTGATAAGCCTGAGGAGCCTTCTTGAGCAATGCTTTCTCTTTGGCATCTGGCTGCATGTTGCTGTTGATAATCTCAAGTGCAGCTTCCTTCTGAGGAATATCATTCTCATTTACATACTTGATGGTTCCCACCCAGTCCTCTGCTGTAGCTGTGGCCGCAAACAATTTTGAAGAAATAGGATAGATCTTCAGGATATGCTTCAAAAGCGCCTGTGTACGGTTATGCGACAACTTGTTGTTGTTGGCATATCCGCCATCTGGTGATGCATAGCCGTGGAGGGTTATCTTGGTGATAGTAACATCCGAATCGTTCTTCACAAGGTCGAGAGTCTTGCGGATATTATCCAGTTCGTTGGCATTGTTGCCCATATCGTACAGGATATCCCACTTGTTCACCTTGAAGTTCAAACGGGCAGAACCATTCTCCTTTCTTGCCTTTACGGCTTCTGCCTTAGGCTGGACATAAGCGTTGAAGAGATTCTTCGGAGTAGAGAATGCACGTCCTTCCGGATTCAGGATACCTTCGTCGAGAAGTTGCTGGTTGCAACCGCAGGCATCATTGCTGATGGCGAAGTTTGAGTTCTTCATCCAGTCGCTGAACGGAGCGGCGTATTCATAATGAAGCGTCTGTGCTGTCTTGTTCTTACGGAGTGCCACGATGAGTGGGTTTGCCGTAGCCGTTTTCTGGTTACGCTGATAATAAATATATCTCTTTTTACCCATCACCTCAACACTCGGCATGAAGAGCGTATCCTTTTCGTTGAGGATCATTGGGGTATAGATGAGACCTTTGTTGCTGGCAAGCTGAATTTGGTCGAGGTTCAAGTCCATAGCCACTTTCACCTGGTTGCCAACCTTTCTGATTGCCTTATTCTGGATTTTCAGATTCTTGTAAGCCTGCTGGGTATTATCGGCTGCTATAGGAAGAGCGATAAGCAAGGCTCCGAACATACTACCTATTATGTTATATGTATTCATCACTGATTCTTTTTAAAAAACATACACTAAGTTGAGGGCTGCTTTCGTCGGGCCCACATAGTTGTGTGCCTTGTCATCTTCAAGTTTATCTCCGCATTGAGCACAGTTAAACTTATCTGCCTTAGAGTAGATATAGCCTACACCAAGTTCTGCTTCCAGATTCCAATGTTTCGAGAGAGCCCAAGCGTAGCCGTAAGCTACACCTGCACCTATAAACCATCCTTCATACCGATAGTCTTTCAGCTTAGAGAAATCAGTGCCCAGAAACTTGAAGTCAAGATCCATGCCACCGATGTTGTGCGATCCACCCAAGGCATGGAAGCCGATGAATGAACCCATCATTTTGTTGCAGAACCAGTATCTGGCCTCTGGCTGAACGAGCCAGTGTTTCCATTTCTTGTTCTTTGAAAACGTCCAAGGATTGTAGTTTCCGGATACGTCAAGTGTCCATTTGGGAGAAAGACCGAATTCAACACCCAAGTTCATGGTTGTCGTTGCATCATACAGCAAGTTGGTCTTTACCGCAGCTTCCTGCGCTAGAGCAGGACAGATTAGGCTGCCGAGTGCTACTAACGCAATAAAAATCCTTTTCTTCATACCTCAATTAATCTTTTCTTTTTTTAAAAACACATTGAGTGATTTAGAATCACCTTTTACTTTCTTACTACTCTTTTATAATAATCACCAATACCTGAATCTACTGAGAACTCTTGTTTCCTGAAGTTTACTTTCAACTGTTCTTTTTCTCCTTTCAGTTTACTTTCAACTTACTTTTTAGTTCGTCTGTATCTCATATCGTTGGTTTTCTGGCGCAAAATTAGAACGAATATTGGATACAACCAAATTTTTAAGCACTGAAAAATACTGAAAAATGCCCTTTTTAACAAAATAGTACACTGATTTATGCTTAAAGTCGTTAAAGTTGTACGATTTTCTGATAATTGAACAAGGATTTCTTATATTATTTGTAATTTTGCAGCCGGAATCAATAAATCCCTAAAAAAATGGCAATTTCCAAGAAAAAGAGCCGTTTGACTTACGAAAGCATAAGCAAGATTTAAGAAAATAACCAAAACGAAATGAAACTGAAGAATGACATTGTAAACCTGATAGTGAGGGTAGAGCATCATTTATGCCCTCAATATTGTGGTGTGGTAGATCGCCGACGCGTTATCGCCTTTCTACTTCTGACGATAAGCGAGCTGATTATCATACCTTATCATATTATGCTCTTTCTGCTTGTGAAAGAACCTTATGGTTTAAGCCTCTGTGGCTTGCATACATTCGTGTTCTGCATCCTGCAGTTCCTGGTCTGGAAACGGAAGATAGCTTTCGTGAAAGGTATTTCTTCTCTTTACTTTCTGATGTTCGCCAAACTGGCTCTTGATAGCGTATTTTGCATCAATTTCGGTTTTGCTAATGATAATTTGAGCGTTATCTGCAACCTGTTTGTCGTCTTTATCCTGGCTATTACAGCGTTGAGCCAAACCTTGTATCATCATCACGGTGGGTATGATACCGATGTTGCTGATATACCTGTTCAGCACTCCGCTTATGCCAGCTCTGTTCAGTATGAAGACGATTTTTCTGGGTTTCATGATGCTGCTTTATGTGGCAGTATATAATATGAGTATTGTAACCAAGGGGTTGCGCCAGCCGAAACGGATGGCTCGGGTTGAAAACAAGGCGTTGAATATGCTTGCCGATTTGAAGGATAATGAACCGGAAGCAGCAGAAAGCCTGATGAAGCGTCTGACTCCTGATGTCCGGGAGAAGATTATAACCCATGCTTCTAAACATCTGTTTAATGAAGAATTGGATAGAGTGGCGTGGGATCAGGTTTGTGATGGGCTTACGTTCAGCGAAAAGGAAATATGCAAGCTGATTCTTCAGGGGCATACTTTAAAGGAAATTTGTGCAGAACTTAATAAGAGTGAATCAAATATCACCAGCCAGCGTTGCCATATTCGCAAAAAGTTGAATATGGACCGTCGCGATGATTTGAGGAGAACCTTGGAAGTAAGGTTCTATGATGCGCAGAAACAAGTAAAAAAGTCAGAAGCCGAGAACTCCTGACTTTTATGGATATTCTTATTTCTTGATAATTATTCTTCCAATCTGAGAAATGCTTTCGGAAGATACTGGATAATGTCGCTGGCGATGAGGCTCTCTTTGCCCAGATCTTTGGCAGCAAGATCGCCAGCCAGACCATGAAGATGCATACCCAGGCGACAGGCATCTTCCTGTTTGTATCCTCTAGCCAGAAGGCCGGTGATGATACCTGTCAGCACATCACCGCTGCCTGCTGTAGCCATACCGCTGTTGCCCGTACTGCAGAAGTCAATCTTTCCGTCAGGGTGGCAGAGTGCAGAATAATGTCCTTTTAATATAATGTATGCCTGGAGTCGTTCAGCCAGTTCGCTTGCCTTCATCAGTCTTTCGGTACAGCTGCTGCTCGCATTGCCGGCAAGCCGGTCGAACTCCTTCGGATGAGGTGTCATGATGATATTCTTTGGCAACTGCTGCATCCACGCCCTGTGGCTGGAAAGGATATTGAGCGCATCGGCATCAATGACGAGCGGACAGGTAGCACGGCGCAGTTGGGCGATGAGGGCGATGGCTGTTGTCTCGTTCTGTCCCAATCCGGGACCTACGCCCAGTGCATCGAACATCTCTGTATCTACCGGTTCGCTGAATATGGTTTCTTCTGCATCCATCTGCACTACCGCTTCAGGTACCGAAATCTGCATGATTTCATAATTCCGCTTTGGGGTATGGGCTGTTACCTTGCCCGCACCGGTTCTCAGACAAGCCTTGGTGGCTAATATCGAAGCGCCGCTCATGCCGTAACTTCCCGCTATGAGCAGCGCATTACCCATGCTGCCTTTATGAGCAAAGTCGCTGCGCGATTTCAGGAGCGGACGGATGTCGTTCTCTTCGAGTATGCGGCACTGGCACTCCGTATTCTGGATGAATTCCTGGGAAAGTCGGATGTCGAGAACGCGCAGTCTGCCCAGGTACTGCTGGTTATCCGCCATCAGCATCGACAGTTTCTTCTGCTGCAGGGTAAGGGTCAGACTGGCACGGATGATGTTGGCATGGATATTATAGGAATTGTCCTCGGTCATCAGTCCCGAAGGGATATCGATGCTTACTACCTTGGCAGGACTCTGGTTGATATATTTCACCATCGCGGCGAATCCGCCAGCCAATGGTTTGTTGAGTCCGCTACCAAAGAGTCCGTCTACCACCAGCGTTTCTGCATTGAGCTTAGGAGGGTCCAGGTTAGTGATAATCTCAGTAAATTTCACTCTCTTTGCATCCAGCAGACGCTTCTTGTTGGCAAGACAGTCTGCCGACAGTTTGTTCTGTACATTAAAGAGGTATACACTTACATCATATCCATCCTCGCTGAGCATTCTCGCCACAGCAAGCGCATCGCCGCCGTTATTTCCCGGACCGGCGAAGACAACTACTGGAGTGCGGTTAGACCATTCCTCTTCTATGGCGCGTGTCAGCGCTTTGGCTGCACGTTCCATCAGGTTGAGCGAACTGATAGGTTCGTGCTCAATGGTGTATTTATCCAACTCATGAATCTGAGCGCTTGTGAAAATCTTCATATTATCTGATAATCTTAGTATTATCTGCGCGAACTGTCGTGATAATTTGTCAACTCATGCAGATAAACGGTTATTTTCATGCAAAAGTACAAAAAATAGTTGATGAAAGCACGAAGTTTCATGTTTTTTTCGTAATTTTGCAGAAAATATTATTATAGAACAGACTATGAGCATAGTAAAGATTAAGGATAAGAGCTTCAAAACATCGATTCCTGAGGCTGAGATTCTGAAGAAAGTACAGGTCGTAGCAGACCGTCTGAACAAGGACTATGAAGGCAAGACCCCCGTGTTCTTGGCAGTATTGAACGGCGCATTTATCTTTGCAGCCGACTTGATGCGAATGATTACCGTGCCAAGCGAGATTTCATTCGTGAAGTATGCTTCTTACGAGGGTACCTCCTCTACGGGCAGCATGAAGACCCTGATGGGGTTGAACCAGGATTTGGCAGGCCGCCACGTGGTTATCGTAGAGGACATCGTAGATTCCGGTTTCACCATGGCTCACATGATTGAAGACCTGAAGAAGATGAACCCAGCCAGCATCGAAATTTGTTCCCTCCTCGTGAAACCAGGCAACTTGAAGGTTGATCTTGATATCAACTATGCTGTTATGGAAATCCCTAACGATTTCATCGTGGGATATGGATTGGATTATGACCAAGAAGGCAGAAACCTCCGCGACATCTACACCATTGTAGAAGAATAGGAGGGCATAAAATGGATGCATTATTTTTCTTAGGCGTTGTAACAGTTCTCTTTGGAATTGTTTTTGCAGTTCTTTTGTCTCCAAAGGGGCAGAAGTGGGTTAATAAATATAGTTAAGTTTCTGACACAACATAAATATTTTATATATATATTAAGGTAAAAATGAAAAATATCGTAATTTTCGGCGCTCCAGGTGCAGGTAAAGGCACACAGAGCGACAAGATGATCGAGAAGTATGGTCTCGGTCACATTTCTACAGGTGATGTACTTCGTAACGAAATCAAGAACGGTACAGAACTTGGTAAGACAGCTAAGGGTTATATCGACAATGGTCAGTTGATTCCAGACGAGTTGATGATTGACATCCTCGCAAGTGTATACGATAGCTTCGGTAAGGATCACGCTGGTGTAATCTTCGACGGTTTCCCACGTACCACTCCACAGGCTGAGGCTCTGAAGAAGATGCTTTCTGAGCGTGGTCATAAGATTGCTGCGATGATTGAGTTGGCTGTTCCTGAGGATGAGCTGATGGCTCGCCTGATTAACCGCGGTAAGGAAAGCGGTCGTTCTGATGATAACGAGGAGACTATCAAGAAGCGTCTCAATGTTTATCATACACAGACTGCTCCGCTCATCGACTGGTATGAGAAGGAAGGCATTCATCACCACATCGAGGGTCTCGGTACTGTAGATGAGATCTTCGCTCGTGTTTGCAATGTAATCGACAACTTGTAATCAAGATAAAGAATCTTCCCCGCTATGGTGGGGAAGATTTATTCATTAAATAAATAAAAAGAAAAGAATAAATGGCTGAATCCAATTTCGTAGACTACGTAAAGATACAATGCCGCTCTGGTAAGGGTGGCAAGGGCTCCATGCACCTGCGCCACGTAAAGTACCAGCCTAACGGCGGTCCTGACGGTGGCGACGGCGGACGTGGAGGAAGCATCTATCTCCGCGGCAACCATAACTACTGGACGTTGCTGCACCTCAAGTATCAGCGCCACTTCTTTGCCGAGCATGGTGGAAATGGTGGCCGTGATAAGTGTCATGGAACCGATGGCAAGGATATTTATATCGATGTGCCTTGTGGTACCGTGGTATATAATGCCGAAACAGGCAAGTTCGTATGCGATGTGGCTTATGACGGGCAGGAAGTTCTGCTCCTCAAGGGTGGTCGTGGCGGATTGGGCAACTTCCAGTTCCGTACCTCTACCAACCAGGCTCCTCGCTATGCACAGCCGGGCGAACCTATGCAGGAGATGACCATCATCATGGAGCTCAAGCTCCTTGCCGATGTAGGTCTGGTAGGTTTCCCTAATGCCGGTAAGTCAACTTTGCTGAGTGCCGTATCAAGTGCCCGTCCTAAGATTGCAAACTATCCGTTTACTACGCTCGAGCCATCGCTGGGTATCGTAGATTATCGCGATCACCAGAGTTTTGTCATGGCTGATATTCCTGGCATCATCGAGGGCGCGAGCGAAGGAAAAGGTTTGGGCTTGCGATTCCTCCGCCATATTGAGCGCAACTCTCTGCTGCTCTTCATGGTTCCGGGCGATACTGACGACATCAAGAAAGAATATGAAGTATTGCTGGGTGAACTGAAGAACTTCAATCCAGAGATGCTCGACAAGCATCGCGTGCTGGCTATCACCAAGTGCGATCTGCTCGACGAAGAACTGATTGAAATGCTCAAGGAAACTTTGCCTACCGATCTTCCGGTGGTCTTCATCTCCTCTGTTACCGGACAGGGGATTCAGGAACTGAAGGACGTGCTCTGGAAGGAACTCAATTCTGAGAGCAACAAGCTTCAGGAGATTACTGCCGAAGATACGCTTGTTCACCGTGACAAGGATATGTCTCGCTTCCAGCAGGAACTGGCTGCAGAGGGCGAGGATGTAGTAGAATATATTGATGAGGATGAAATCGAGGATGTTGACGACCTCGATGATTTCGAATACGAGTAAATGTTATGATCAAAGAATATCAGGTAGCCGCTGGTGTCATGGCTTTCTCTACTACCCGCAAGGGAGGAGTAAGCCAGGGCAACTATGGCGAATTTAATATCAACGAATATTGCGGCGATTTTGCCGAGCATGTTGCCGAGAACCGCAAGCGTCTTGCCACAGAGTTGGGTATTGATACAGCCCATATCATCATGCCCCATCAGGTGCATGGAGTAGAGGTGCGCAATATTGCCGGCGAGTTTCTCACCATGCCTGAGAATATCCGCAAGATGGTGCTCGAAGGTGTAGATGCCGTGATGACTGACCAGAAAGGTGTATGTATCGGTGTTTCTACTGCCGATTGCATCCCTGTGCTTCTTTATGATGAGGAGCATCATGCTGTGGCTGCCATCCATGCCGGCTGGCGTGGTACGCTGGCTCGCATCGTGCATAAAACCATTCAGGAGATGGCGTTTACCTATCATACCGACCCGAAGAAGTTGAAGGCGGTGATAGGTCCGGGCATTTCGTTCGACCATTTCGAGGTGGGCGATGAGGTTTACGAGGCGTTCGAGCAGGCAGCTTTCCCTATGGAAGAGATTGCCGAACAGCGTCCTAATGCCGCCTTCTCGGTTGATCCTGCTGAGCGTGAGCGCCTGGCTGCTGAGGGGAATATCGTGCAGCCGCTGAAATGGCATCTCAATCTTCCGCTCTGCAACAGACAGATTCTTCTGCATTGTGGAGTGGCCGAAGAGAATATCCAGGATTGTGGCATCTGTACTTTTGCCCATAGCGATGAGTACTTCTCTGCCAGAAAGCTGGGTATCGAGAGTGGCAGAATCTATACAGGCATCTTGTTGAAGTAAAAGCCTGGTAGCAGGTAAGTATCAGATAGTTTTCAAGATAACATCCATTTTTCCTTTTCTGTAAGAACGGAGAGGGAGAAATGGATGTTTTTCAGTTTATAGTTTATAGTTAATAGTTTATAGAATATTTTGAAAATCAGAAAGAAAAAGTAAATAATGAAAAGAATGAAAAAAGGATTGCGGCTATTGGCTGTGGCAGGACTCATGGTGTTCTCGCTGAGCAGTTTTATGCCCGCTAAAAATGTATTCACGGCAGCCGAACAGCAGCAGGTGAGTATTGCAACACCCGGTCTCTTTGCCCAGAGTCAGGCATTTAATGTAGACTTTGAGATATTCCGTGCTAAGGAATATTCCTTCCCGCTTCCTGTGGGCAAAGCAACCCTTCTGAACAATCATGTGTTGCGTATCTCTACTTCTAAAGGCGATGCTGTCAAGGCGATGCTCGAAGGTTATGTGCGACTTTCCAGAAAGTCGGAATCAATGGGTAATGTCATCGTGGTGCGCCACGATTGCGGTCTGGAAACCGTTTATGCCAACAATGCCGAGAACCTGGTTAAGGTTGGACAGCATGTGGATGCCGGACAGACGATTGCCATTGTAGGCTCTAAGGAGGGTGAAACTTATTGTGACTTCTCTATCATGGTGAATGGCGGTAGGTTGAATCCGGAAACTTTCGTAGAGTTGAAATCGCATAAGTTGCGCCGCCAGACCGTGCAGTTCCGCAAGCATGGTGCCCGTGTCATTGCTTCGGTTATCGGTGGCAAGGATTCTTCTGTAGGAAGAAATGCTGAGGCTGACAAGGAGGCATCTGGCAAGAAAAAGGGTAGAATAGGAGATGGAATGACGCTCGACCCTGATGAGGTTAATGATCCGTTTACCATTACCAATACTTTCGAGCTTGATTTGGAGAAGATAGAAAAGACAGCCTGGGCTTATCCTTTGCCGGGTGCCAAGGTAATCAGTCCTTATGGTGGCAAGCGCCGTCATTCGGGGGTTGACCTCAAGACGTGCCCGAATGATGAGATTGTGGCAGCCTTTGACGGTACGGTTGTTGCATCAGGACCCTTCTATGGCTACGGAAACTGCATCCGTATCAGGCATGCTTATGGTTTCGAGACGCTCTACAGTCATCAGAGTAGGAACAAGGTGAAGAAGGGCGATAAGGTAAAGGCTGGTCAGGTAATCGGTTTGACGGGCCGTACCGGTAGGGCTACCACAGAGCACCTCCATTTCGAGGTTAGCTTTGGCGGTAGACGACTGGATCCAGCTATCATTTATGACCACGGCAAGCATCAATTGAAGCCTGTAACCCTTCATCTAACGAAGGGCAGGGGCGTAAAGAGTGTAAAGAACCAGTAACCGTTTAAGAAGAACAGCCCACTGGCAATACGCTTGCTAGTGGGCTGTCTTACTTATACCAGTATGCTGTCTTTCGCTTGCCAGTACTCTATTCATGTTTTCCATTATCAGAAAACAGTTCGCCCGTGCGCTGTTATTATACAGCACACGGGCGAAACATTTATTTATGATAGAGAAGTATTATTTCTTCTTCTGGGATTTACGATTGGCTCTCTGCTGGCGATACTTTGCCTTCTGACGGGCAGAGCCACTACCGTGAGCACCCGTTATGTACTTTTTCTTCTTAGCTTTGGTCTTCACCTTGTCGTCGTCATCCTTCTTAGGACCACCGCCGCCCTTGAAGACCATACCGCCCATGATAATATCGTCAATGTCACTCATATACCTTAATTATATAATAAATTAGTGATGGAAGAGGCGAACGTGAGTAAACGCCATAGCGATGCCGTACTTGTCGCAGGTATCAATAACATGATCGTCACGGATACTACCGCCTGCTTCTGCTATGTATTCAACACCACTCTTATGAGCACGCTCAATATTGTCGCCGAATGGGAAGAAAGCATCACTACCTACAGATACACCCTTGTTTTGGGCAATCCAAGCCTTCTTCTCCTCGCGGGTCAATGGCTCAGGCTTCTCTGTAAAGAACTGCTCCCAAACGCCGTCCTGCAATACATCCTCCCACTCATCGGAGATATAGACATTGATGGTATTGTCGCGGTCGGCACGACGGATCTTCTCCTTAAAAGGCAGGTTCATCACCTTAGGACACTGGCGCAACCACCACTCATCAGCCTTAGAACCAGCCAGACGGGTACAGTGGATACGGCTCTGCTGGCCGGCACCGATACCGATAGCCTGACCATCCTTTACGTAGCATACAGAGTTACTCTGAGTATACTTCAGGGTGATGAGCGAGATAATCAGATCGCGCTTAGCCTCAGGAGTGAAAGTCTTGTTCTTGGTAGGAACATCCTCGAAGAGAGCAGGATCATCAAGCTTCACCTCGTTGCGTCCCTGTTCGAAGGTAACACCGAACACCTGCTTGCGCTCGATAGGAGCTGGCACATAGTCAGGATCAATCTTGATAACGCAGTAGGTACCCTTGCGCTTTTCCTTCAGAACCTCGATAGCCTCAGGAGTATAGCCAGGAGCAATGACACCATCGCTCACCTCACGCTTGATGAGGAGGGCTGTAGCCTCGTCGCATACATCGCTCAGCGCAACAAAGTCGCCATAAGAGCACATGCGGTCAGCGCCACGCGCACGAGCATAGGCACAAGCCAATGGAGAGAGCTCAAACTTGACATCATCAACGAAGTAAATCTTCTTCAATGTGTCGCTCAGAGGCAAGCCGATAGCTGCACCGGCAGGAGAAACGTGTTTGAAACTAGCGGCAGCAGGCATTCCTGTAGCAGCCTTGAGTTCCTTGACCAATTGCCAGGAATTGAAGGCATCCAGGAAGTTGATGTAGCCAGGACGGCCGTTGATCACTTCGATAGGAAGCTCCCTTCCGTCATCCATATAGATGCGAGAAGGTTTCTGATTTGGATTACATCCGTACTTAAGTGCTAATTCTTTCATCTTCTAAGAAATGTATTTTGGAATTTGGCGCAAAGTTACAAAAAATGATTGAGATATTGGACTTCTGTTTCGTAAAAAGCCCTAAAAAACAGCATTTTTATGATATAAAGCATTTTTTTTACCCCAAAACATAAAAAAGTCGGGAAAAATGTACTCTGTTTCATTCTTTTTCAGTACTTTTGCTCCTAGTTAGTAAAGTATGAGAGGATTGTTATGAAACAGGATTTGAAAGTCCTTGCTGAACACATAGAAAAGAAGGTTGGCAAGGCACATGTTTTCCACAAAATGTGGGATGTTTTGAAAGGGAAGGAGAAGCCTTCCCGCCAGACTTTGGACAAGCTGGCGCTGCTCGCCGGATTCCAGAGTTGGGATGATTTCCAAGGTGCTTTACACGGCACGGAGGATGGGCTCGTGAATTATGATGCGGGCGAAAAATAAAAGAATGGAGCATGGTTGGTTTAGTAGGCAGCCATGATTTATTGAATTGTAAAGATAGTTGTTTTTCGGTATAAGATTGTAGATATAAAAAAGGGAACCCGGTCGTGAGACTGGATTCCCTTTATTTTTTTCTGATTAGGTCTCCTAAGAAAAATTATTCTGCACCCTTAGCTACAGTCTTCTTCTCAGCGATACGAGCCTTCTTACCAGTAAGCTTACGCAAGTAATACAACTTAGCGCGACGAACCTTACCACGCTTGTTCACCTCGATAGAATCGATAGCTGGTGACTCGATAGGGAAGATACGCTCAACACCTACAGTACCAGACATCTTGCGAACTGTGAAACGCTTCTTGTCACCATGACCAGAGATCTTGATAACAACACCACGATAGAGCTGGATACGCTCCTTAGTACCCTCGACGATTTTGTAAGCGACTGTGATAGTATCACCTGCCTTGAACTCAGGGAACTTCTTGCCGGTTGCAAATGCTTCTTCAGCAACTTTAATCAAATCCATTTTTTGTATAAAATTAAAAATTGTTTGTCGTTCCAACGCAACATGGACTTGGACAACACTTCTGCCCAGACAACAGCGGTTACGCCGAAAAGCGGGTGCAAAGTTACTACTTTTTCTTGTATCTCGCAAATTTTCAGACACTTTCTTTCTTTTTTCTCGCAGATTTAACTATTTTTCTTTCTGGTCAGCGTCTTTTCCCACAGATTTCACGGATTTCACAGATTTATTTTGTATTTTTGCACTCCAAAACATTAAGATAACAATAAATATGAAGAAAAAGAATGGTATGAAGGTGGCACTTGCATCAACGGTGATGCTGCTGATGGCAAGTCCGGCTTTCGCCCAGAAATACAAGGTGGCGAAGGTGGAGAGAACCCGAATATTGGTTGATCAGAAATGGGATGCACAGCCTGATGCTGAGGCTGCCCGATTTATCGCTCCTTATAAGAGTAAGGTAGACAGTATCATGGGCCCTGTTGTAGGTCATATTGCTCATGATATGACCCGTTACCGTCCGGAGAGCGAACTCAGTAACTTGCTCTGTGACATCCTGGTATGGGGTGGCAAGCAGTTTGAAGAACAGCCTGTTTTCGCTGTTTACAATATGGGTGGCATCCGTTCTAATCTTGCCAAGGGTAAGGTTACTGTAGGCGATGTGAACGATATGGCTCCTTTCGAGAACAAAATCTGTTTCCTGACCCTGAAGGGTGATAAGGTTCTGGAGCTTTTCCAGCAGATAGCTCATCGTGGCGGCGAAGGCTTGAGCCATGCTGTAAGAATGGTTATCACCAAGGAGGGCAAGCTGAAGAGCGTTACGCTGAACGGTGAACCAGTTGATCCGGAGAAGAATTACCGCGTTGCAACCCTCGATTATCTTGCCGGAGGTAATGACCAGCTCGTAGCCTTCAAGAGCGGAACCGATGTCTTTGCTCCTAAGCAGAAAGAGAACAATGTGCGCTACATCATCATGAATTATTTCCGTGAGATGCAGGCACAGGGCAAGATGGTGGAATCTAAGATTGAAGGTCGCTGCGTGGTAGAATAGTTAATAGTTTATAGTTGATAATTCTGATGAAACATACATTATTATATATAGGTCTGGCTCTGGCATCCTTCATGATGCAGCCGGCAGCCGTTCAGGCTAAAGCTAAGAAAGAGGCAAAGGTGGTAAAGCAACTCGTAGTGCTCCATACCAACGATACGCATTCATGCGTAATGCCCATCAATCCGAATCTCGCAGATACGGCAACTGCCAATCGTGGCGGTTTCCTCCGTAGGGTGGCGATGATCAGTCAGGAGCGTAAGGCGAATCCCGACTTGCTGCTCTTTGACAGTGGCGATTTCTCGCAGGGTTCACCTTATTACTCTCTCTTCAAGGGAGATGTGGAAGTAGGACTGATGAACGAGATGAAATATGATGCTGCTACCATCGGAAACCATGAGTTTGATTTCGGAATAGACAACATGGTGCGCATCTTCAAGATGGCGAAGTTTCCTATCGTCTGCTCCAACTATGATTTCACCGGTACCGAACTGGCAAATGTCGTAAAGCCTTATACCATTATCAAGCGCAAGGGACTGAAGATTGGCGTTTTCGGCTTGTGTCCGGAACTTGCCGGCTTGGTAACCGAAGCCAACTATGGCTGCATCAAGTATCTCGATCCTATCGCCAAGGCAAAGGAAATGACAGAGATATTGAAGAAGAAAGAGAAGTGTGATGTCATCATCTGCATCTCCCACCTGGGCTGGAAGATAGATGGCATCGACGATTCCGAGGTAGCCCCAGCCACCCGTGATATCGACCTGATACTGGGCGGTCATAGCCATACCTACTTCAAGCAGTTGGAGTATCTGAATAATCTGGATGGCAAACCGGTGCCAGTCGACCAGAACGGCAAGAGCGCCATCTGGGTAGGAAAAATGACATTGGATATTGTGAAGAATAAATAAAAGAAGAAGGTTGATACCAGGCAAAACGCGAGGTATCAACCTTTTCTTTTATTATCTATTCCTAAAACGTTAATCTTTTCTCAAATCCTTATTCCTTGTTGGAAGAAGCATAGAGACCGATGCAGGCACCGAGGAAGCCACCGCTCTTCTGGGTGCTCAGGTTAGAGGCATCTACACCCTTGGCAAGAAGCTGCCAGTTGCCGCCTTCTTCAGCATAATAGAAATCATAATATCTGTCATGACCTTCTACCTTCAGCTTCAGCTTACCTCCCTTGATAGGAGCAGAGGCGATAGTTACGTTGTTCTTCTCGGCACGGGTCAGGGTAATCATCAGCTTGCCATTCTTCATGGTCTTACCCAATACGAAGTTGTGGTCTTCCTTCTGGAGAAGTGCCAAGCCTGCGATATCCTTGTCGTTGCGAGGAGTAAAGTTGATTTCTGTCTCAGCTGTGAAGGTGCCGTGCTGCTGACGTGCCCAGATGGCAGACATCGGCTCACGCTTGTAGATATTGCCTGGCAGGAGATTGAACTTCAATTTGCCGTTTTCTACCTTGTAACACTCAACGAAGTCGCGGAGGAACATCCAGCGTGGATTCAACTCTTTCAGACCCGCCTTATTGTTATCTACATCGAAGTTATCCACATAAGAGAAGTTGCCTGAGAACTCATTCTTTGCGGCAGGCTTCAAACCAGCCTTCTCTCCAACGGTAGAGATAGGAGTATTCTTGGCAAGAATCTCTGGCCATCCATTCTTCCAGGTTACCGGCAGGAGATAAGTATCGCGACCTGTGTTGTACATATCCTCTTCATAAGGACGGCAAGCCAGGAATACAGCCCACCAGTTACCCTTGCCATCTTCTACTATGTCGGCATGACCAGCACTTGATACTGGGTCCTTGCGGTTAGGGTCGAGACCGGTACGCTGGGTAAGAATAGGGTTGTTAGGGCATTCCTCCCATGGTCCCATCGGATTCTTGGCACGCAGGATAACCTCGCTGTGCCATCCGCCTGTACCACCTTCGGCGCACATCAGATAATAGAACTTGCCCTTCTTGAAGAGGTGAGGACCCTCAATCCAGATAGGACGCGCTTCTACATGGGTTCCGCCACGCAGAATCTCCTTGAAGTCACCCTTGATACTGTCGCCCTTCACGTCGAATTCGAAGCAGCGGATAGCACGCTGACCCTCATAGTCGGCACCGCCAACTACCGGACCGTTATGCACGATATATCCCTTTCCGTTGTCATCGAAGAAGAAGCTAGGGTCGATGCCGTCAATCTTCTTCAGATAGATAGGCTCGCTCCAGCCTTTGGAAGGATCTTTTGATTTCACAAAGAAGTTGCCGGCTCCCACATTGGTGGTAATCATATAGAAGGTCTTGTTCTTCTTGTTATAGCTGATGGCTGGTGCGAAGATACCGGCTGATACCTGCTGGCCCTTCAATGGAACCTGTGATGTGCGGTCGAGGACATGACCGGCAGGCTGCCAGTTGACCAGGTCTTTACTGGTTGAGAGAGGCACACCTGGGAAGAAGGTAAACGAAGAGTTTACCAGATAGTAGGTGTCGCCTACGCGACAGAGTGATGGGTCTGGATAGAAACCAGCCAGTACCGGGTTGTAATACTGGTGAGTCTTGTCGATTTCAACATTGAAGCGAGCGTCATTGCCCGCATACTTGAAATAGTCAAACTCAGCTGTCTGCGCCTGTGCAGCGGCTGCAAGCGTCAGGGAAAGCGATAAGATTGCAATTTTCTTCATTTTATTATTGGGTTTAAAATTACAGAATGAGTATCTGAACTCATGGCTGAAACATGTATTCAGAATTCTGCTGCAAAGTTACCGCTTTCCTTTTAAATATACCCCCACAGAATGTTACCAACACTTTGCGAGGCGTATCATAAACATCTCTATATGTAACAAATACTTTATTTTGGGAAACATCTGGCCTTTTCTGCAGTGAAAAGGCTAGATTTTCCGGTGTGCCTGCATATAATCGCGAGGCGAAGAGCCATAAAAGTTCTTGAACATGGTGCTGAAGCTGGCTGGGTTGGAGAAACCGCAGCTAAACATGATGTCTGTTATCGTCTTGTTAGAGTGGGTCAGCAACTTTTCGGCATATTGCAGACGGGTATTGCGGATGAAGGCATGTGGTGTCTGGTTGGTCAGCTCCTTCATTCGGCGGTGCAGATGCACACGGCTCAGTCCTACTTCGCGGGCAATCATATCCACACTCAGGTCCTCATTATCCATGTTATCATTGATTACCTTCATCACCTGTTCCATCAGCTGGTCTTTTGGCGACAGGTCTTTTTCTATCGCAATCTGCCTGTCGCTCTGGCTCTCGTTGCCCATAAACTTGTTTTTCAAAGTACGGCGCACGTTGAGCAGGTTGATGATGGTGCGGCGCAGAATGTCCATATTGAACGGCTTCACCACATAGGCATCGGCACCCGACTGCAAACCGGTCAGCTGGTCTTCCTCTCTGCTCATCGCTGTAAGCAGAATCACCGGAATGTGGTTGGTGTTCACATTGTTCTTAATCTTGGTACAGAGCGTATTGCCGTCCATCTCTGGCATCATGATGTCTGAGATAACGAGGCTTGGCTTCTGCTTGATAATCTCCGGCAGCGCCTCCTTTCCGTTGCAGAAGGTAAGGATATTGTAGGTTTCCTGTAGTTGGGTCTTCAGGAAATTACGTATTGCCTCATCGTCTTCTACCACAGCGATGGTGCTCTTTGCCTTGCTCTTGAAATCTTCTTCGGCGTCATTGGCTGTATCGGCAGCATTCTCTTCGTTTCCTTCCTCCATGTTTTCTTCCAGTTCCTTGATGTCTTCAGCAGTCTGTGGCTCCGGTGCATCTATCATTTCTTCCGGTTTCAGATGCTCGTTGCCCAGAGGCAGCGTGATGAGGAACTGGCTTCCTTCCTTCCAGTCGGCTTCATCAAGTGTCTTGTTGTTGGCGGCTGTAATGGTTCCGTAGTGCAGTTCCACGAGTGAGCGCGTCAGGTCGAGACCGATTCCTGTACCTACATTCCGGTCATAAGAAGTGGTGGTACTCTGATAGAAGCGCTGGAAAATCGTTTCGAGCTTTTCCTCCTGAATGCCCTTGCCGCTGTCCTTGATGGCGATGCGGACATGATGAGGCGAGTGAGAGAGGGTGATACGGATTCTGCCGCCTGCAGGAGTAAACTTGAAGGCGTTTGACAGGACATTCATCAATACCTTGTCAAAGTTGTCGCGGTCTATCCATACCGGGAGAGTTTCGTCTTCGTGCTCAAAGGTGAATTGGATGCTCTTGGCTATCGCCTGCTGGCAGAAGAGTTTGTATTCATCGCCAATAAAGGCAACCATATCGGTTTCGCTCATGTGCATCACCATTTGTCCCTTGTCAATCTTTCTCAGGTCCATCATCTGGTTAATCAGGTGCAGGATTCGTTCCGAGTTCTTACGCATCATATCGTAGATGCCCTGTCGGTGAGCGTCTTTGTCTTCCTTTATCAGCGTGAACAGCGGAGTGAGGATAAGGGTCAATGGGGTACGGATTTCGTGGCTGATGTTCATGAAGAACTTCAGTTTTGCTTCGCCCATCTCTTCGGCATGGATATGCTGCTGCAATATGAGCTGGTCTTCCATCTTGCGTTTGCGGTGCTTGATATAGAGCAGACAGAGCCCCAGGAAGGCAAGCAGATAGCAGAGTCTTGCCCAGATGCTGGCGTACCAGGCTGGGTGGACGATGATGGAGAACTCCTTGACAGGGGTTTCGTATCCGTTGCAGATGGCCTTGACACGGAACTTATAGGTACCTGCTGGCATATGTGAGAATGACAGTTCGTTCATGCCAGACTGTATGGTTCGCCAATCCTCACCATTGATGCTGTAGGCGTAACTGATCTGCTCTACATTATTATATGTAAGAGTAGACAATTGGATGGTGAAGGTGTTGTCTTCATGAGATAAGGAGAACTTGTCGCTGTTGTAGGCGCCTTTGTCGGTGATAGTATAGATGCCCGATTCCATATCCGGGTATACAGGGTTGTTGCCAACAAGAAGTCCTGATATGGTAACTTTTGCCTGCCAAGGATGCTGTTTCACCTTGTCCGTATCAAACCAGTTGATACCGCCGGTTCCGCCCATCACCAGCATCTTTCCTCCCCAGAGCGTGCAGGCAGCTGCATCGCTGAACTCATTGCTCTGTAAGCCATTGTCCGAGAAGTACTTGTTGATAGTTCCTTTTTCTGTATCTACCTGGTTTAAGCCACAGGTAGTTCCTATCCAGATTCTGCCCTTGTAATCTTCTATGATGCTGGCTACGCTGTTGTCAGAAAGTCCAAGTTCTGTGTTATAAATCTTCGGATGAGCATATCCCTTCTTCGGATCATAGCAGATTGCGCCGTCTTCAGTGCCAAACCATACGCGGTTCTTGCTGTCAGAATAAACGCAATGTGAGAAACTGCCCTTGTTCAGACAGTTGACGCCACCGAAAGTGGAAGTCCAGCTGTTTTTTTGCTGGTCATAGCAAGCCAGACCCACAGAAGTGGCAACGAAAACCCGCTTACCATCTTTTGAGATGCTAAGTTTCACGAGATAATCATTAGGAATACTGTTCTTTTTCAGGTTGTTGTCGGCACCATCTTGTGTTTTCCATTGCTTGATGCTTCCATCAGGAGAAAGGCGGAAAAGTCCTTTGCCCATGGTAGCAAACCATACATTGCCCTGCGGGTCTTCCTGGATATCGAAGATGCCCGTCTGGTTGCCAATGCCTAGGCTGAATGGATGGAAAGACCCCCCCGCATCTATAAATCCGATGCCGTTAGTATAGGTTCCTACCCATGTTCTGCCCTTCAGGTCTTTGCAGAGTGCCAGTACCGTGATGTTGCTTAATAAATGGCTCTTGATGCTACCGGTTTTTATGTCAAAGAGGTAAAGACCATCCTTGTCGGTGCCCACCCAGACTTGATTGCCCTGGTTGACACACAGACTTGTGATGCTGTTTTCGCCTATCACGTTGCGATTGCCCAAACGGTAGCCCATATAGTTGAAATCGCATTGAGCCTGCGACTGCATGAATACACCCTTCTGGAGCATGCTTACCCAGATGTTTCCCGTAAGATCTTCTATAATGCTGGTAATCTTGCACTTGGCAAGATTTACTTCACGGCTGAACAGAGGATTATTTTGCAAGAATCCTGTTACAGGATTATACACGAAGATACCCATACCATCGCAACCGATAAACAAGCGCTGGTCGCGGCTGATATAGATGTTGTCAATAGGAAGATTGCCTATGCCGGCTATCTTGGTGAAGATGGTTGAACCAGCCTTGAGAAGGTAAATACCATCATTCTTGGTAGCAAGATAAATGTTGCCCTTGTCGTCTTGCCTGATATCTTGTGTGTTAAGTTGCTCTGTTCCCATGATGCGTGAAACAAGCTTGCCGTTCTTTTCTTTCCGATACAGCTTTCCGTTTTCCAGGATAATCCAGAGCCTTTCTTGTTTGTCTTCCAGAATCTTATGTATGTATTTCAGATTCTCCACTTCTCCTTTCATGGCGTAACAGGCGTTTGCATCTGTTTTCTTGGTCATGATGCCGTAACCGGAGGTAACGACAGCAATATCGCCATTGTGCAAACGGCTTACCTGGGTAACGTAAGTGCTTATAGGCTTATTTCTTGAATCGAGCATAGGTACGTTGCTGAACCTTTTACCATTAAGTATAAGTAGCGACTTGTTTGTTCCCAGCACAATACGCCCCTTTTCATCCTGTGTTATACTGTTGATATAGTTGCTGTTGAGCCCGTTACTGTTGTTGTAGGCTTTTCTGATGACCATAAAGTTATAGCCATCATAGATATTCAAGCCGTTACGGGTGGCAATCCAAATGAAACCATTTGAATCCTGGAACACCTGAGTGGCAAGGTTGCTCGAAAGCTGGTTGTCTGAATTGAAAAGTTTTCCTCGCTGCGCCATCATGTTCTGCGCAGTGAGACAGAAGATAAACATCAGTAAAAGACCGATGTATCTCATTGTTCTGAGGTTTGATTTCATGGAAATCATCATGATTCTTGGTTTCATTGTCTTTTGGGCTTTTTTATATTCGTTTGCAAAAATACAAAATTAATGGGAGAATAATGCATGGTAAGGTATGTTTTTTACGAGAATATATTGAAAAAGATGTTAAAATGTTACGTAGGGTAAAGATAATGTTACATGTGATACGAGAGAAAAACTATTGGTTACTTATTATAAAGTATATATGATAGATTAGGAGTATCTTTGCATCGATTTTTAAGTTGTATATATTTAGGTTAGTTAGGTTTATACATAATAGTTTGTAGAATAGGTTTAGAATTTCTAAAAGATTTTGATATTATGGTTTTTATATAGAATCATGATTAATTGGTTTCGGGATCGGTGCGTAGTGATTACGCGCCATTCTATTTTAAAAGACCAGCATCCTTTTCTGTAAACTGGAACCTGGCAATTCTTCATAATATAATAAAGTGACTGACAATAAATGATAAATCTAAAAATAATTGTAACAATGAACAGAAAGAAATTGTTAATATCACTCGCTATGGTTATGCTGTCAATGGCGGGGCTGGCTGCAGATAATCTGCCGGCACTCCGTGTGCAGGGTAAGAACCTGGTGGATGCCAATGGTAAGACTGTTGTCTTGCATGGCGTAATGGATACGCCGAACCGCTACTTCAACGGGTGGAGATGGCAACAGTGGAAGGCTGATTATTCTGAAGTCGACATTCAGCCTTGCTTGGAATATTTCTCTAAGCAGTTCTCGGCTATTACCGACAAGAAGCAGGGTGCTTATTGTACCGTGTTCCGATTGCACATGGATCCATGTTGGACCAACGATCCATCGAAGAAGGCAGAGAATGAGGCTGACATCTCAGCATTCAACATGGCACGCTACCGCCTCTATCTGCAGAAACTCTATATCCCATTAATTAAGGATGCCATCGCCCACGGGCTCTACGTCATCGTACGTCCACCGGGTGTCTGTCCTGGTGATATCAGTGTTGGCGACAAGTATAACCGTTATCTGAAGGCTATCTGGAAAGCATTTGCTGCCGATGAATACATCAAGCAGAATGAAGGAGTAATCTCCATCGAACTGGCCAATGAGCCTGTGAGAGTACATCTATTATCAGACGGAACGGATTCAGAAAAGGCTTTGCATGATTACTTCCAGCCGGTGGTGGATGTGATTCGCGAGCAGGGCTTCAAGGGAATCATCTGGGTTCCGGGCGCAGGTTATCAGAGTCAGTACCAGGATTACGTCAAGTATCCTATCACCGATAGCGAGGACAACTTCTCTTATGCAGTACATGTTTATTCCGGGTGGTATGGAAATATGACCGATAAGAATTACGATCACGATACTTTCATCCGCAACTTCAAAAGTCAGGTGCCGATGGTAGAGACGAAGCCTATCATGGTAACGGAGATAGACTGGAGTCCGGAAGATCCGGACAAGGCGAGCGAAGGTCACTACAATGAGTGGGGACAGTGGACACAACCTAACCTGGGAAGCTGGGCAACAGCATCTACCTCGAAATGGGGATTGGCATGGAAGGCAGTTCACGACCACTTTGGCAATATCGGAATGACGATTACCCATCCACAGGAATATTACGATATTGATGTATATCTTAAAACGGGCAAGGTGATTCCAGGTTTCCAGAATGCCAAGAAACACGGATTGTTCGAAGAGTGTTGCGGCTATGCCTGTATGAACTGGTATAAAGAGTGGTATTTGAAACAAAATACAACAGGAATTAAACAATTAGAAACCCAGGCAGACGTGGTTTCCACCTTATATTATAATATAGAAGGAAAAGAAGTTGAAAAACCAACTGCAGGTGTTTATATAATAAAACAACTGTTAAGTAATGGAAAAATACGTTTTCGCAAGGTTTTTCTAAAATGATAAACTTTCTGTTACACCACGCAAAGTATGTTTCGAAAGAAATCCATACCTTTGCCGCCGTGAATAAACAGTTTTTGTGCACGCCTAAATTTTTAAAGCATAAATCAAAAATGAATAGAACATGATTGAACAAGTGTTAACAATGAAACGGACAGCAGCCTTATGCTTGGTGGGAGCTTTCTGCAGCCTGAATGCTCAGGCACAGAATATCCAGGTCAAGGGTAATCTTGTTGACGGTACAGGTGAGCCTCTGATAGGTGCCACTGTAAAACTAAAAGGTAATGCCAGCGTCGGTGCGGTCACCGACTTAGATGGTAATTTCAGCATCAGTGTTCCTTCTGAGAATTCTATCCTCGTATTTACATACGTAGGTATGAAGACCAAGGAAGTAAAGATCGGTAAGAAGAGAGAGTTTAAACTTACTCTTGAAGACGACAATGCCATTGGCGAAGTTGTCGTCGTTGGTTATGGTCAGCAGAAGAAGGCTTCTGTCGTAGGTTCCATCACCCAGACTACTGGTGAGGTTTTGGAACGTGCAGCTGGTGTCAGTGACGTTGGTTCAGCCTTGACAGGTAACCTCCCTGGAGTTGTTACAATCCAAGGCAATGGTATGCCTGGTGAGGAGGAACCTCAGATCATCATCCGTGGTTCTAGTTCATGGAACAATTCCGACCCTCTCGTTCTCGTTGATGGTATTGAACGTCCTCTGAGCAGCGTGGACATCTCTTCTGTGGAGAGCATCTCTGTACTGAAGGATGCTTCTGCTACTGCAGTCTATGGTGTGAAGGGTGCCAATGGTGTCATCTTGGTTACCACCAAGCGTGGTCAGGAAGGCAAGGCTAAGATTGATGTTGGTTTCAATGCTACGTTGAAAGCTCCTTCTAAGTTGCCTAACAAGTACGATTCTTATGATGCGTTGATGCTTCGCAACCAAGTGATAGAGCGTGAACTGGGCATTTATCCTGAAGGTGTTTCATATCTTCGTCCTCAGTCTTTTATAGACAACTATCGAAACCAGACTACGCAGGAGCAGCGTGAACGTTATGCCAATGTGGATTGGCAGGATGCACTTTTCAAAAAGTCTGCTGTGTCCTATAATGCCAACGTGAACGTGAGTGGTGGTACAAAATTCGTTAAGTACTTCGCTTCTGCTGATTTCGTGCATGAGGGTGACCTCTTCCGTGAGTATGACAATGGTCGTAACTACAACTCTGGCTATGGATACAATCGTATCAATGTTCGTAGTAACTTGGACTTTGCCATCACAAGTAGCACTACTTTGAAGGTAAATGTGGCTGGTAGCAATGGCGTAAGAAAAGCTCCTTGGAGTAACATGAGCAATAGTGAGTGGCAGATTGGTCAGCAGTGGGCTGGTGCTTATAACATCGCCCCAGATGTGTTCTTGCCACAATATTCTGACGGCACATGGGGATTCTATCCAGCTGCTTCCAATGTAAGTAACTCTGCACAGAATCTTGCTATCGGTGGTACAGCACAGGCTACAACCACTCGTATCAATACAGACTTTACCCTTGAGCAGAAATTGGATTTCATAACCAAAGGCTTAAATTTCCGTGGTACTATCTCTTGGGATAATGTTTTTGTTGAGACAGGACGAGGTATCAATGACTTGAATAATGAAGCCCAGACTAAGTATATTGATCCTGAAACAGGTCAGGTTACTTATGGTAAAGAACTTGAAGGAAATAATAAGTTTGATTGGCAGCAAGGTGTGAACTGGTCAACGGAAGGTGGTTCTGTAGATAATAACCAGACTGTTCGCAATCTCTACTATCAGTTGCAGCTCAACTGGGCTCGCAAGTTTGGACAGCATGATGTATCAGCCATGGGATTGTTCTCACGTCAGGAGAATGCACGTGGTAGCGTGATGCCAACTTACCGTGAGGACTGGGCGTTCCGTGCTACCTATAGCTATGCAGGTCGTTATAACATCGAGTATAATGGTGCCTATAACGGATCAGAAAAGTTCAGCAAGGACAATCGTTTTGCCTTCTTCAATTCAGGTGCTATCGGATGGACCATCACTGAGGAAAACTTCATGAAGTCTCTGCGTGACAATCACATCATCGATATGTTGAAGTTCCGTGCTTCCTATGGTGAGATTGGTGATGACAACATTGGTGACCCATTTGATTCTTCTCGTCGCTGGTTGTATATGAGCCAGTGGGCATATGGCGGCAAGACTACGATGGATCTCGACCATACAGAGAGCATCTATACATGGTATCGACAGAACACTCTTGGAAATGATAATGTGAAATGGGAAACAGTTAAGAAAACCAACTTCGGTATTGATTATGGTTTCTTGGGAGGCTTGATTACTGGTTCTTTGGATTTCTTCTGTGATCGTCGTAATGACATCTTGATTTTCGGCTCCAACCGTTCTGTTCCTTCTTATTTCGGAACGACACCACCTACTATTAATAAAGGTAAGGTTCGTACCAGTGGTTACGAGTGGGAATTGAAACTTAATAAGGTGTTTGCTAATGGCTTGCGACTCTGGGGTAATTTCAATATGACCCATGCCAAGAATAAGGTAATTTTGAAGGATGATGCCATCCTTACTCCAAATTATCAAAAGGAGGCAGGATTTGCCATGAATCAGTATCACTCTTATATAGATAAGGGCTTTATCAATAATATTGATGATTTGATAGGTTCTCCGGCGCACGACTCCAATGACAATCATCGTTTGGTTGGTGACTATTACATTGTTGATTTCAATGGTGATGGTGTTGTTGATAGCAAGGACTCGGCTCCTGTAGGTTATAGCAGTAGTCCGCAGAACACCTATAATGCTACTATTGGTTTCGAATGGAAGGGGTTCTCTGCTTTCGCTCAGTTCTATGGAGTAACTAATGTGACCCGTGACGTAGGATTGGGAAGTTTTGGTAATAAGCTTGATAATGTTTATGATATTGGTACTTGGTGGAATAAGAATCAAACCAATGCAGAATGTGTCCTCCCTCGTTGGGGTGCCACTGCTTCAAGTTACTCCGATGGTACACAATATATGTATGATGGCTCTTACATTCGTTTGAAGAATGTCGAGATTGCTTATACCTGGACCAAGGGTTGGATTAAGGCATTAGGCGTAAACTACCTCAAGATTTACTTGAATGGTAACAACCTCTGGCTCTGGACTCGTATGCCTGATGACCGTGAGGCAAACCTCGGTGGTGGTGGCTGGTTGGGAGCATACCCTACGGTTCGCCGCTTCAACTTAGGTGTTAAATTCTCATTGTAATTATTAAAAAAAATATTCAGATGAAAAATAAGATAAAGACATTATTGTTGACGGGATGCGTCTCGCTGGCTCTCGGTACTTCGCTGAGTTCTTGTCAAGACTACTTGGACAAGGAGCCAGACTCAACAGTTTCTGCAGACGATGCCTTTGCCAATTTCCGTAATTTCCAAGGCTTCGTTGAGGAAATATACAACTGTATCCCTGATAAAGAGAAATGTAACTATTGTCCTTCATGGAACTGGGGTGATGATGAAATCTTCAATCCTGAGGCTGATAATAGAATGACCCATCAGGTTGATTTAGGTAACTTCCGTGCATGGGAATCTACTGGTAACTGGCTAAAGCGTGATGGTTCTTCTACTTCCACAGATAAGTTCGCACACGGTATTTGGAACCATGCGTGGTATTGCATCAGAAAATGTAATCTCGGTTTACAGAATATCGACAAGTTTGTGACTGGAAGTGCTGAAGAGAAAAAACTGATAGAGGGTCAGCTCTATTTCTTCCGTGCATGGTGGCATGAGGAAATGATGCAGTATTTTGGTGGTATGCCTTATGTGGATACTTATCTCGATGCCAATGCCGAGCTGAATTTGCCACGCCTTTCTTATCAGGAATGCGCTGATAAAGCGGCAGCTGATTTCCGCAAGGCTGCCGATTTGTTGCCTATTAATTGGGATAAGACTTCTGCAGGTGCTGCCACACAAGGTAAGAATGATCTTCGCATCAATAAGATCATGGCTCTTGGTTATCTTGGTAAAACCTATCTTTGGGCTGCTAGTCCTTTGATGAAGAATGGTGCGCAGATTGGTGCCAGCAAGAATGGCAAGACTTATGATTATGATCAGGAATATGCTAAGAAGGCAGCTGAGGTTTTTGGTGAACTGCTCTCTCTTGTGGAAGCTGGTCAGACACAATATGCATTGGCAGAGTTTAAGTACTCAGACATCTACAATCATGAGAAATCTGCTGATGCCAATAGCTGTTTTTCTGATATATTCTATACCAAGAAGCAGAACTGGAAAATGCCTGGAACGGTTGAAGCTATCTTCCGTGGTCCATCTCCTGATTTTAATGGCTCTAACTGGAACACCTCTAAGGTCTTTGGCCCTAAGGTACAGAAAGTAGTTGCTCATGATAATGTCATTCACCAACCTACGGCCAACCTTGTAGAGGCTTATGGAATGGCTAACGGAGAACCAATCTATTTGGTTGAGAATGGTCAGTATGTACTTAATCCAAAGTCTGGTTTCGACCCTAAGCATCCTTTCAAAAATCGTGATCCACGTTTCTACCACGATATCGTCTTCGATGGTTTTAAGTATTTGAACGGAACACCTGGTCAGTATGCAGATTTACAGTATTGCCAATTATATACGGGTGGTAATATGCGCCCTATAGAAAATGCAAGCCGTACGGGTTATTTCATTCAGAAGTTGGTGCCTCATACTTGTAATGAAGTGGATAAAGATTACGACTGGGGTGCAGCTTTCCACTGCTATTTGCCATATATGCGTCTTGCAGACATATACTTGATGTATGCAGAGGCTTGTGCTGCATTCGGTGGTGCTACTGGCAAGTCTTCAAACTTTGGCAAGACCGCAGAAGATGCAATTAATACACTTCGCGACCGTTGTGGTGCTGGTCATGTTGCTCCAGAATTTGTTGCAGACAACCATAAGTTCATGGACGAGGTCCGTCGTGAGCGTGAGGTAGAACTTTCTTTCGAAGGATTCCGTTTTTGTGACTTGCAGCGTTGGTTGCTTCTGACAGAGGCACCATATAATCAAAAATTCTCACAGGAGTTTGACCGTGTGGAAAGTGCAGACTTCTATAAGAATCATGATCCTAAGGACGCTGAGGTTGCCAATTATCGCAGAGAGTTGATATTGACTCGTAATTTCAATACCAAGCACTATTGGTTCCCATTGCCAATCAAGGAGACTCAGCTCTATCCAGAGTTTAATCAAAATCCTGGCTGGTAAGGTTTAAAATTATAAATTAGTAATACTAAATGAATAATGATAGTATGAATTCAAGATTCAAATCATATAATTATAAGCTTTTTGTAGCAAGTCTCGTGGCTTTGGCTCCTCTTGGTGCCAATGCCAAGACTGCACAGACAAGCGAATCCGATACAGCCAGTGCCGACAAGGAGATGGTTCAGGTGGCTTACCGAAAGGTAGCCAAGGATGACATCTTGGGCGGTGTGTCTGTAGTCGATGTAGAGAACTTGATGAAGAAGAATTACCATACTTATAGTCTCGACAATATGCAAGGTTATGTAGGTGGTTGGAATGGCAATTCTCTCTGGGGTATGGATGCCGACAACGCTGGTTATCTCGTCTTGGTAGATGGTGTGCCTCGTGAAGCTAACAACGTTCAACCAAGTGAGATTGCACAGATTTCTTTCCTCAAGGGTGCGCAGGCTGTGGTGCTCTATGGTAGCAAGGCTGCCAAGGGTGCTGTAGTCATAACCACCAAGCGTGGTCATAATGACGGCTTGAAGGTCGAGGTGCAGGCTAATGCAGGTTTGAATGTAGCAAAGTCTTATCCTGAGTATCTTAGCAGTGCAGAGTATATGACTCTCTATAACGAGGCTCGTCGTAATGATGGTCTGTCTGAGCTTTATTCTGCTGAGGACATCTATAATCATGGAGCAGGTTTGAACCCTTATCGTTATCCTAATCTCGATTTCTATTCTTCTGATTATCTCAGAAAGATGAACAGCCGTTATGAGGCTACTGCAGAAATCAGCGGTGGTGGTAAGCGAGCTCATTTCTATAGCAATATCAACTATTATCGCCAGGGCGATTATTTCAAGTTTGGTGAGGCTAAGAATAATAATACCCAGCGCTTCAGCGTTCGTGGTAATGTGGATATAGACATTACTGATGATATTAAGGCTTGGGTCAACTCCAGTGCAACCTTCTATGATTCTCATTCTGCAAAGGGTAATTACTGGGAAGCTGCTGCTACTTGGCGTCCTAATTTTCCACAGAATGCAGCTCCTCTTATCTCCACAGATATGATAGCCCCTAATGCTAAGGCTGCTTGGGACTTGATGAGCGTTGCGAAGTTGGTAGATGGCAAATACTTCCTTGCTGGTACTCAGGCAAACTCCTCCAATGTTTTTGCTGATATCTATTCTGCAGGAAGTAGTAAATTTACTAGTCGTCAATTCCAGTTTGATACGGGTGTCAATATCAACTTGCACAAGGTGTTGAAGGGCTTGTCTTTCGAGACTCATTTCGCAGTTGACTATGCCACCTCTTATAATACTTCTTTCGATAATAGCTATGCTGTTTATATCCCAACATGGGCTAACGTTGATGGCAAGGATATGATTGTCGCATTGAAGAAGGAAGGTGAGGATAAAAAGTCTGGCAACCAGAACATCAGCGGAAGTACAGATAACCAGACCATGTTTTTCTCTGGTCAGTTCAACTACAACAATACTTTCAACAAGGTTCACAATCTGTCGGCAATGTTGATAGCTTCTGGCTTCCAGCAGTCGAAGTCTGGACAGTATCATAAGAACTCTAGTGCCAATCTTGCATTCGATGCTTCTTACAATTATGACCAGAAATATTATGCAGATTTTGGATTAGCTGCCATTCACTCTGCCCAGTTGGCTCCAGGTCATCGTGAGGCTCTCTCACCATCACTTTCTTTGGGTTGGAGACTCAAGAATGAGTCTTTCTTGAAGAATTCCAAGGTGGTAGATGACATGATGATTAGTGTATCAGGTAGTATTATCAATGAGGATATTGATATAGCAAATGGTGACAATCGCTACTATCTCTATCAGAGTATTTGGACTTCTGATTACGGCTATGGATGGTATGATGGATCTAGCGATAAATACACCTATTCAAAAAGAGGTGAGAACAAAGACCTTGATTTTATCAAGCGCAAAGAGTTGTCTCTGAATTTCAAGACATCCCTGTGGCAGAAATTGGTGACATTGGATGCAAGTTTCTTCATCAATTCGATGGAGGGTTATCTCATCTCTTCGCCAACATTCTATCCATCTCATTTGAATACTGGTTATCCAGCGGCTTCGTTTATGCCTGTACTGAATTACAACAATAATCGTAGAGTAGGATTTGATTTCGCAGCCAACTTCAATAAGAAGGTAGGTGATGTGGATCTCTCACTTGGTGTGACAGGTACTTACTATACAACCAAGGCTACCAAACGAGATGAGAACAACGTAGAGCAGTATCAGAACAGACAAGGAAAGGCAGTTGATGGCATTTGGGGTTACAAGAGCGCAGGTCTCTTCCAAAGCGAGGAGGAAATCAAAACTTCTCCAGACCAAAGCTATTTTGGTGGAACAGTTAAACCTGGTGACATCAAGTATGTGGATGTAAATGGTGATAATAAAATTGACCAATACGACCAAGTCTTCTTGGGTAAGGGTGGTTGGTATGGAGCACCATTCACGCTTGGTGTCAATCTTACAGCTAAGTGGAAGAACTTTACCTTCTTCGCTCTTGGTACCGGTAACTTCGGTGCTTGGGGAGTCAAGAATAATTCTTATTGGTGGGTAAAGGGCGATAGCAAATATTCTGCTGTAGTTCGTAACCGATGGACAGAGGAAACCAAAGAGACTGCAACCTATCCTCGTTTGACATCTCTTGATGGTAACAACAACTTCCAGACATCAGACTTCTGGATGTACAAGACGGATGCTTTCCGCTTGGCTAAGGTCCAGATAACTTACGACTTGCCTAGTACTTTGTTCCAAAAGACATGGCTTAAGGCGTTGTCGGCATACGTAAGCGGAGCTAACTTGCTTACCATTTCAGGAGAGCGCGAAGTCTTAGAGATGAACGTTGGGTCTGCGCCTCAGACACGCTATTATAATATAGGTGTAAAGGCAACATTCTAATCATTTTAAAATGTAGAAAGAAATGAAAGTAAAAAATATATTTATATTAGCAGCAATGTCGCTTACTTTGGCTTCTTGCTCAGATCTCTTCGAGCCTGCAGATGAAAACAACCGTGGCTTGAATGAGATTTATAATGAGCCAACATACGCTCAGGGACTATTGGGATATGGTTATGCCATGCTTCCTTACAATACGAAGAGTGTTACTGATGTTGCTACAGATGACGCTGTAAGCAATGACTTGACAAATAGCTTTCTCAAGATGGCTACAGGTTCTTGGACTGCTAATAGCGATCCTATGTCTAAATGGACAAATGGTCGTGCTAGTATCCAATATCTCAATATCTTCCTTCAGGAGGTAGATAAGGTAAACTGGGCAAAGGACGAGAATGCCCGTAAGATGTATTGTGATAGCCGTAAAGGTGAAGCTTATGCTTTGAGAGCTCTCAACTTGTATTATCTTTTGATGAATCATGGTGGATGGACAGCCGATGGCAAATTGCTTGGCGTTCCTAATTTGACAGAACCAGAGACTTCTACTGATAATTTCAACAAGCCACGTAATACATTCCAAGAGTGCTTGGATCAAATCTATAGTGATTTGGACGAGGCTGCCAAGCTTCTCCCTCTTGATTACAATGATTTGACTAATGATAACGATGTTCCTGCCAAGTATAAGGAAATCGGAGTAAAGACCGCAGGAGACTACAACCGTGTGTTTGGTTCCATTATGCGTGGTCGTATCAGCGGTCGTATCGCTGAGGCTATTCGCTCACAGGTATCTTTGCTTGCAGCTAGTCCTGCTTTCTCTGAAGGTACAAACGTGGATTATGCTAAGGCTGCTGACGATGCAGCTACCGTTCTTGACCGTATCAATGGTGTGAATGGATTGTCTGCTACAGGTAATAATTGGTTTATGCAAACCAGGGAAATCGATGCGCTTGGCTCAGGTGCTTGTCCTGCTGAAATTCTTTGGCGTGGCAGTCGTACCAATGGTGCTGATGACTGGGATCTTGGTCTGAACCAAGAGTCTGATAATTTCCCTCCGTCTCTTTATGGTAAGGGTAGAATCAACCCAACTCAGAATCTGGTCGATGCATTCCCTGCTGTAAATGGTTATCCTATCACCGATGATCGTTCTGAGTATGATAAGTTGAATCCTTACAGCAATCGAGATCCTCGTCTTGACCTTTATATCATTCATGATGGTAGTACTTATAAGGGAAAGACCATTCATACAGACATTACGACGGCTAATAACAATGATGGTTTGAATAAGATTTCCAATTCTACTCGTACAGGCTATTACATGAAAAAGCTGTTGCGTGAGGATTGTAATCCTGACCCTAATGCAAAGAATCCTCAGTATCATTATCCTGTGTATATTCGCTATACTGAGATATTCCTCGATTACGCTGAGGCTGCCAACGAGGCTTGGGGACCAAAGGGTAGGGGATCTCACAACTACTCAGCTTACGATGTAATCAAGGCAATCCGTGAGCGTGCCGGAATTGGCGAGTTTGGCGAGGATCCATACTTGGATGAGTGCGCTGGTGACAAAATTAAAATGCGTGAGTTGATTCGCAACGAGCGTCGTTTGGAACTTTGTTTTGAAAATAAGCGCTTTAGCGACCTTCGCCGTTGGAAAGCTCCTCTAAATGAGGCTGTGCGTGGTATAGAAATCACTTTAGAGGCTGGTGCCCCATTATACAAAGTCATGAAGGTTGAGGATCGCAGCTATAAAGATTACATGTATTACGGTCCTATACCACAGAGCGAAATGTTGAAGTGGAGCAACTTGCAGCAGAATAAGGGCTGGGAAGTAAAAAATAACGACTAATATTTAAAATGATGAAAACAATGAAGATAAGCAAATATTTGTCCATGACTGCATTGGGAATCTTGGCTTTAGGCTTTAACTCTTGTGAGAATGGCAACCAAGAATTTCCTGATTATGAGGGCGGTACTACTGTATATTATCCTTATCAGTATATCGAACGTTCTGTAGTTTTAGGCAATGATGAGAATCGCGATAATACGGATGATAACAATCATGTATTGTATATCGTATCTACAATGGGTGGAGCATATAATGGAAAAAACATCACATTGAATGTAGATGTTGATAATTCATTGTGTGACAATCTGTATTTTGAGGATGGAGTCACTCCTGTAAAGCCAATGCCTAGCAATTATTATACAATTCCTACCAAGACGGTTGCGTATAATGGGAAAATGCAGGGACGTCTTCAGGTTAAGTTGGAGGATGCTTTCTTTGCTGACCCTGATTGTGCAAAGAATACATATGTAATCCCAGTTCGCATCAAGGAAATGGTGGGAGCCGATTCTATTCTTTCGGGTTCTCCTGCCGTTGCAGGTACAACTCCTGTTCGTACTGATGCTTCAGCTTGGTTAATTGCTCCTAAGGATTATATCCTTTATTGCGTTAAGTTTATGAATCCATGGGATGGCTTTTATTTCCGTAGAGGAACTGACAAGATTACAGAGAATGGACAAACTCATGAGGTAAAGCGTGAAGGTGCAACTATTGAAAAGGATGAAGTGAGTCACATTACAACCAAGAGTTTGAAGGAATGTAATTTCGAAGTCTCTGTAAATAAAGCTGACGGCTCTAAGGTCACTTGCAACTTGAAACTTACGTTCGATGATAAGGGTAATTGTACCGTTACTTCTGATACAGAGGGCATGACTGCTTCCGGTACAGGTAAGTTTGTAGAAAAGGGAGCAAAGTTGGCTTGGGGTAACAAGGATCGTGACATCCTGACTCTCAATTACAAGGTTGATTTCGGTTCAGGCATTGTTTTGGAAACATCCGATCAGTTTGTTGCCCAGACTCGTGGTAACACCAATGGTATTGTTCAATTCAGTCCTCAGTATATCAGGAAGTAATATTCTTGATAGATAAGTGTCATTCTAATAATTTGATTATTATGAAATTGAAAAATATTAATTTAGGTTTAGGCTTGATGGCTCTCTTGGCTTTGTCTTCTTGTGCTGATGACAAGTTCTCGGAGTACAGAACTGATATGACCAAGAATTTGAAGGAATATCAGTATCTGAATAACTACGAGCCTTTGAAGAAATACGTGGAAGATATGAAAGCTGCCGGCAAGTGCAATCCCAACTTTAAGTTGGGCATTGCGCTTGAAGCAGCCGAATTCAACAAGCAGGCACTTGTATATTGCCTTGCTGGTAGCAATTTCAATGAAATGACTGCTGGTAATGCCATGAAAATGGCTTCTTGTGTGAAAGATGATGGCAGTATGGATTTTTCGTTAGTCAAGGAGTTCGTCAAGAATGCGAAAGATGCAGATATGACGATTTATGGTCATACGCTGGCTTGGCATTCTCAGGCAGCCAATAAGTACCTCAAAAATCTTATCAAGGATAAGGAGTTGCCACCTGATCCAAATGGTGGAAACAAGTACTTGGAGATTGCTTGTGGCGAAGCTGGTGCCAATAAATGGGATAAACAGATTAGTTATGTGTTGCCTAAGGCATTGGTTAAGGGACAAAGTTACGTGATGACCGTTAAGGTAAAGGCTTCGGATGGTGGAACTTTTGCTGCTTGGCCTATTTGGGAAGCAAGTGATAATAAAAACGAATGGGGTGGTAGTAATGATGTTCAGTATTTGGCTGATTATGACATCACTAACGATTATTCTACTTTGACTTGGGAGTTTACTGCCAATTTCCCTATTGATAAGCTCCAGTTTGTGTTCGGTAACGTAGGAGGAACCATTTCTTGCGATGACTTTAAGTTGACGAAAGCTGGTTCTGATGAGAATCTTATTGAAAATGGAGACTTTGCAAAAGAGTCGGCTCGTGGTTGGAATCCGACTGGCTGTACCATCAAGGTGGCTTCTGCAGCCGCAGCTGTCGAGGTAGAACAACTAGTTCATGAGCAAACCTATACTGATGGACCTTTCCCATTCTATGCTATGGGTTGCGAACCACCTGTTGTGAATGGGGCTATCCATTTTGTTCCAACAGGAGATTGGTCTCAGTTCTTTGTTATGCCAAGTAGCAACAATACGCTTTCTGAGGAGGGTAATTATGTGGTTTATCTTGACTTGTCTGCTTCAAAGGATGCTAGTGGAGTAGAATTGACTATGCAGAATGGTTGGGATGCAAATAGTAACCAGCAAATTACTGTAAAAGTACCTGTTTCTGCTGGTCGTCATACCGTAAAACTTCCGATGCCTAATATTGCTGGAGGTAATTATGATATTATCTTGAAACCACAGACAGCAGATGCTACTTTGGATGTACATTCTGTTAAGGTTTATCAGGTCAAGAATCTCAACTCCATTCCTCTCACCGATGAAGAGAAGAAAAATGTTCTTACCACTGCCATGGGAACTTGGATTGATGGTATGATGGAGGCTACTGATGGTTATGTTACATCTTGGGATGTTGTGAACGAGGCCCTTTCTGGTGCCGATAAAGATGGTGATGGCAAGTTTGACTTGCAGTCTGCTAAACGAGGCAACGTTTCAGCTGACGATGCAAAGAACAATTTCTACTGGCAGGATTATCTCGGCGACATCGACTATGTTCGCACAGCCGTGGCTGATGCTCGCAAGAGTTTTGCCGCCCATAATGGTGACCCTGAGAAATTGAAACTCTTCATCAATGATTATAACTTGGAGAGCGATTGGGACGACAATGGCAAGTTGAGGAGTTTGATTCAGTGGATCAAGGATTGGGAGGCTGATGGCGTGACCAAGATTGATGGTATCGCATCTCAGATGCATATCTCTTGCTATGCTGATCCTGTCAAACAGGAAAGTGTGAAAAAACATATCGTCAAGATGTTGGAGTTGATGAAGAAAAGTGAAAAGCTTTGCAAGATTTCTGAACTTGATATGGGTTATGTCGATGCCGCTGGCAATTCTGTAACTTATGATCAGATGACCGAGGAACAACACAAGGAAATGCGTGACCTCTACACCTTCGTTCTCCAGAAGTACTTCGAGATTATCCCTGCTGCTCAGCAGTATGGCATCACTCAGTGGTGTGCTACAGATTCTCCTAAGGATTCAGGTTGGCGCAAGGGTGAGCCTACTGGTCTCTGGGATCTCAACTATCTTCGCAAGCATACCTATGCAGGTTTCGCTGTAGGTCTTGGTGCTCCTAAGTATTGGGAGAACTTAGCAGAATAACTGTTAATATGAGTATTAAAGAAAATAAGTATGAAAAAGTTTTTATTGACATTAGTGGCTGTCGTTGTATCTTGTGTTGCTATGGCTGCAAACAATATGCGAAGTGAATCTGTTAATGGCTTCTTTAATATTGAAGGAACGTATAATACCAGTGCGTATCCTGGTAATTACCTGTTGTTGGATTCGAATGATTTTCCGATGAAGTCTGATGTTGTTGGAGTCTGTTTGAACGTCCTACCTGAAGGTTATCATTACCAATGGCTACCAATGTATGGAGCCGAGGGTGTGCAAATCCAAGTCATGCCTGAAACTCGCATCGCTTATATAAGCCAAAATGGAAAAACTGAGGAGTTTGATTTTAAGGTATGTATAATAAATGAGTCAACAGGATACCCTGAAATAGTTAGGACTTTTAAATTCGTATATCATAAGAATTTTTTCGGACCAACTGGGCATCCTATAGATTAATGCTTGGGTTAGCAACATGAAATATGAACATTGAAATAGAACATTAGTTTTTAGGTTTTATCATATAATGATTAACCGAAATATATGTTAGTCGTGATAGGTCAGTTGAGCCATGAGGCTCGACTGACCTTTTTGAATTCTCTTTTTTACACCACGCAAAGGCGTTGAGTGTAAAAGGCATATCTTTGAAAAACTAAACTCAATAAATTGAATGATGAAGAAACTGATAATTTTAGCAGGTTTATTGGTGTCTTTGCAGGTGAATGCGCAAAATTATGCCAAGCAGTGGTGTGCTGACAATGGTGATGGTACTTATACCAATCCAATCATCAACTCAGACTTTCCTGACCCTGACATTATCCGTGTGGGGGATACCTATTATTATGTATCTACCACAATGTTCTATTTCCCTGGTGCGACAATCTTGAAGTCGCACGACTTGGTGAACTGGGAATATTGTGCCAATCCTCTCCAAAAAATAGCGGAGTCGGAGCCTTTTAATCTTCAGAATGGATATAATCAGTATTCCAAAGGGCAATGGGCTCCTAGTCTGAAATACTACCAAGGCAAGTTTTACCTTCACTTCATCGCCTTCAACCATGAAAAGTTTGCCGATGGTGGTGACTTCCTCTTAACGGCTACAGACCCTGAGGGTGAGTGGAAGGTGCAAAAACTGAATGGCTTCTATTATGATTCAGGTCTTTTCTTTGATGAGGCAACGGGACGCCGCTTTGTGGTAGCAGGATACAATGAAATCAGTGTGACCGAGTTGGATGAAAACTTCAATGCCATCGGTTCCTCTAAGCGGATTATCAATAAGCCAAACTCCGGATTGGAGGGCAGTCACATGTATCATATCGGTGATTACTATTATATCTATGCCACATACGGTGGAGGTTATGACCATAGCCAAACCATCTTCCGTTCCAAGAATCCGTTCGGACCATACGAGGAGCACGATGGATTGCTTTTCGAAAAGCAGGACATCCATCAAGGGGGATTGGTACAGACGCAGACAGGCGAATGGTGGACGATTCTCTTCAAGGATGCAGGTACTATCGGGCGTATTCCGTATCTCGAACCTGTGGTATGGAAAGATGGATGGCCTATTCTCGGTAACAATGGCATTGATGTGAGCAAGGGTGGCAAGTCGTACAAGAAGCCTAATGTAGGTAAGGAATATCCAAAAACATACTTGCCAACCAATGATGGTTTCAACACCGACAAGCTTGGGATGCAGTGGGAATGGAACCACAATCCTGACAATTCGGCATGGTCTTTGACCGAACGACCTGGATTCTTGCGCTTATACACGTCGGGCATTGTGAAGGAAGGCACCGACACCAAGCTCAACGAATTCTTACAGGCGCGCAATACCTTGACCCAACGCATGTTTGGATACGATAAGGAAGGTGCCTCTACTTCTACCGATACGTATGGCACGATTTGCTTAGATGTATCCCATATGAAGGAAGGTGATGTGGCTGGGCTTTGTGTATTCCAAGACCCCCATGCTTATGTTGCAGTAAAGATGATCGACGGCAAGAAAAGAGTGGTTTACTATCGTGCTCCTTGGTGGGAACCAAAGGCTGATTGGCAGGGTGTAGTAGATGATAAGGAACATTATAGGAAGTTTAGCACATCTACCGCTTCGCACAACGATAAGATTTATCTTCGAGCAGTGGCCAATTTCAAAACCAATAAATTGAAGTTCTATATCAGTTGGGACAATCAGAAGTGGTATGATTTGGGCAAGGACATCGAAACCGAGATGCGCTATACCCTCAAGATATTCACAGGCAATCGCTTTGCCATCTTTAATTATGCAACCCAGCAGAATGGAGGCTATGTGGATGTGGATTGGTTCTCGACAGAAGAGACTGTTGATGAAAATAAATTCAACGATTTGACTGCCATTGAGCAAGTAGAGTCGAAGACTAAACGTATTGTTTCTCGCCAGTTTTATAATGCGTTAGGTGTAAAGTTACCGAGACCTCAGCATGGCTTGAACATTGTGAAGACGCGTTATGAGGATGGAACGGAGAAAACTTATTCTTTTGTTAAGCAATAAAAAACTCCTTAAAATGGCACGAAAACGCACTTTTTCTCACTTTTTTTTCGAGAAAAAGTGCGTTTTCGTGCCAAAATCTTTAATTTGGCTTCCCAGAGAAGGACGTGATGTATTAGGTGAAATCCTCAGGATATAATACTCATAAGTCACTAGACGAGTTTTGTGCTAAATATTCTGATCGAATAGATAAGAGATATCTCTTGTATACAAAGGATTTGAAGAAAGATGGCCAAACGCTCCTCTTACCGATTTATATGACTCCTTTGTTGTGATTTCCTCTTCAAATAGGTTTGATGGTGTATCATTTTCGTTATAATGTTGGCTATCAAACCTATTTGGTACTTCTCACAAAGTATTTGTTATACCACGCAAAGTCTTTTTCAGCCTTTTCTGTTACTTTTGCAAGCGGAAATGAGAAACTTCTCAATTTTATAACTGAATTTATTAACTTAATAACGAATTGTAAAGCTTATGAAAAAGTTATTTACTTTGATTGTAGCAGCTTTCATGGCTGTAAGTGTGAATGCTCAGACAGAGACTCCTCTTGTTTTGGGTGGTGATTGGAATGCAGGTTTTGCCGGCGATGCTGATGTTTATGACTTCACTATTAACAAGCAGTATGGTGCAGCAGAGTTTGCCTGCAATGTCAACTCTGCAGATTATCCTAAGTATATCCTCGAGTTCGAAGAACCGCTTCCTGCCAACTTCCAGGTGAACTATACTTGGAAGACTTCTGCTGATGCAGAAGGCGATGCAACTCCTGCCTACGGAAGAGCTGTGGGTGATGGAGCAACCAAGAAGTTTGAACTTCTTTTCGAGCAGGAGCATCCTTACATCGTGGGCGTAAGCGTACAGCATACCGATGCTGAGGAAGTGAACCTGAAGGTTAAGAAGATGATTTTGGTTGCCGCTGACGGTACTGAAAAGAAAATTAATGCCTCCTTCACCAGTTGGGGTGGTACTGATAACACAGTTGTTTATAAGGGTATAGTTTCTTTCGATAAACAGTACCAGCAGCTTGCTATCAATGGTTTGGCTGGCAAGAGTAATGTTACAGTCAAGGTGAAACTGGCTGAGCCAACCCCAAATGTTCAGATGTGTGTAGATTACGAGGATAATACATCTGAGTGGCCTTCATTCGGAGGCAGCGATGAGATTACTTTCACCACCAAGGAAGGTGTAGCCATCAAGAAAGTGGGTATCCAGTATATCGACCCAGAAAATAATCCAGCAAAGGTTTCTGTGCTCGGTGCCTGGTTGGTTGATACAACTACCGGCATTTCTAAGGTAGAGAATCTGAAGGTTGCTCAGGATGGCAAGTGCTTCAATCTCGCTGGTCAGCAGGTTGGTAAGGGTTACAAGGGCATTGTGATCAAAAATGGTAAAAAGATGGTTATCAAGTAATAGATGAGACGTTTTACAATGCTCGCATCGTACTATATATAATAATGTGTACGATGATGTAGAATCTATATAATATAAATATTAAACAAATGGTATAAAAAATCCCAGAATCGCTCTTCCAAGCAGTTCTGGGATTTATTATGGTGATATTTGTCATCAATATCTCCGCTATTATATTTTTTATGTATTGCTCAGATTCTTAATGATTTCCAAAGGTAGCTGGGTAGCTTTGGAAACCAGTTCGGCAGAAAGTCCCATTGCCAGCAATCGTTGTGCTGTTTCTGTGTTGGCCTCATGCTTGCCTTCTGCTCTACCTTTCTCCATGCCTTTCTCCATGCCTTTTTCCATACCTTCTTCCATTCCTTTTTGGTATCTGTCATCCAGAAGGGTTCTTTCAACACTTACCGAATCCCAAAACTTGTCATAGGCTCTGAGTTCGGCATCAGTAAAACCGGAAACTTCAAGATCTTCTACGGCTTTTCCAATCTCCGGATCATTAAGCAGGTCGGCAGGAATATCCTTCGTATTGGAATTTATTTCTGTGAGGAAACGGAGCCACAAGACCATCATGCGCTTATCGGCAATGGAATGTGGAGTGAACTTAGGGAGTTCAATGAAGGTAAAATGCAAGCCTTCGATGATCTTATTGCTGTCCTTATCGTGCACGATGCGGTAGTTGTGGATGAAATCTGGAGTATCATGCGCAAAGATATCATTTATCAGGTTGAGAGAATACACTGGTTGCAGTTCGCTGTATTTTCCTCCCTTTTTTGCCTGACTCACATAGAGCTTGGATGCATTGAACAGTACTCGCTGCTGGAAAGCGTCGGACCATTCCATCTGCATTTCCACGCAGAACTTCCTGCCTCTGACATCGGTGCAGAGTACATCCACTATGGTGTTCTTGCCCCCTTCGAGCTGGGGCACAAGTTCTGTAGGCAGATACTTTATCTCGTGTATCTGCTCTTCTTCGCTGAGTGGCAAGAGGGCGTTCAGAAGACTGATCAGTCTTTTAGGATGATTGCCGAATATCTTCTTGAACGTAAGGTCTGCCTTAGGATCTAAGTACTTCATAACCATCTGTTTTAAAATTCTATAGCGCAAAGTTACGGTTTTATTTTCATATCTGCAAGAGTTTTCTAGGATTTTTAAAGGTAAAAAAGTAAAAAGGTAAAAAAGTAAAGATTTTGCTATCCCCAATACTATCTGATAACTTTTTCTAAAACTTTTCGACCTGGCGGTTGAAATTACCCACACGCCCTTTTAGGGCGTATGGGGCTTACATGCGAAACTTCAGTAACGAATTAATCTATATAATTAGGGTGTCCAGTTCTGTGTTCCAGTTTTTAGTATCAAAAACAATGTAATAAC
>ERZ809201.102-NODE-102-length-54823-cov-6.476428_pt1 | contig 54823 bp, 53 predicted proteins | sample MGYA00520516_ERZ809201 | MGnify/ENA primary metagenome ERZ809201 (study PRJEB31570, sample SAMEA3213006) | Homo sapiens | biome: human-gut; feature: human gut; material: fecal | place: Sweden | collected 2011 ... | reverse complement strand
CTATCGTCAGATTGCATAAACGGAAAGTATTTGTGGGCTTTGCCCACACCCACGAACTTTGAAAAGGTCGACCAAACTTTTATAATTGTTTGGTAAATCATTTCGCTAAACAATAATTTATCTAAATGAATATTATTTTCAAAACTGAAAATAATAATATCGGTGATGAAAAATGTATAAAGATATGCCGTTAGGCTTTGTAAATGCACTTGCAAAAAATGAAAGTGCAATGCTAAAATTTGCTCACATGGAAAAAGACGAAAAAGAAATCGTGCTTGAAAAAGCGCACATTGTTTCATCCAAACAGGAAATGCAAAACCTCATCAACAGCATAGGCTCATAACTAAAGACGGTCTTTCGACCGCCTTTTTTCTTTAAAATAATTTATAAATTTGAACTGTTATCAAAGCGTTTTCGTAAAAGTTTTAAAGCCTTGGTTTCAATTCTGCTTACATACGAACGGGAAATATTCAGTTTCTGTGCAATCTTTTTCTGCGTAAGCGGCTCGCTCCCATCAAGTCCGTAGCGCATAACAATTATCATTTTTTCCCTTGGTGAAAGTTCTTCGTTAATAAACTGACTGAGCTTTTTACTGTTGAGTTGAAAATCAATCTGCTCAAGTATATTGTCATCAACCGCCATTATATCAAGCAAAGTCAGCGGATTTCCGTCCTTATCGCTGTCAATCGCTTCGTTGAGTGAAATATCCTGCGCCGTCTTTTTAGCATTACGGAAATGCATTAATATTTCATTCTCGATACATCGTGACGCATAACTTGAAAGCTTAATTTTTTTGCTTATGTCATAGGTATTTATCGCTTTTATAAGTCCGATAGTGCCGATTGACACAAGATCATCTTGTTCACTCTGATTGCCGTAATATTTTTTTATAATGTGTGCCACAAGCCTTAAATTATGTTCAACAAGAATATTTCTCGCCTCTATATCCCCTTTTGCACTCCGCACAAGATACTCGTGCTCCTCTTTTTCGGAAAGAGGTTTTGGAAAAGAGCCGTTTCCGCAGATATGAAGAATAAAAAAGCAAAGGTACTGCCCCAGAAAATTAATTAATTCAATCAAAAAATCACCCCTGACAATGCTTATAATCAGATTTATACCTAATTATAAGTATTCAGTCAGGAGTGAGATTTTGCTTGTACCCACCTAAATATCGTAAGAAATAATTTTTTTATTCTTAATTACAATTTCTTTGTTGCAAATTTCTTTTGCCGCCATTTTATGAGAAATCAAAATACAAGTTTTATCTTTGAGTGTTTTAAGATTTTTAAGCAGTTGAACTTCTGTTTCGGCGTCAAGTGCCGAGGTTGCCTCATCAAAAATAATAATCGGAGAATTACAGTAAACCGCTCTCGCAATCGCAATTCTTTGTATCTGACCCTCCGACAAGCCCTTTCCGTTCTCACCCACGACAGTATCAAGTCCATTTGGCAATCTGTTTATAAAATCATAAGCGCAGGCAATTTTCGCAGACTCAATAATTCTTTCGTCATCGGGATTATTCGACACAAATGCAATGTTATCTCTGATTGTACCCGAAAGCAGAAAATTACCTTGCGGTACATACGAAAACATACATCTTATATTTTTATCGACAAACACATTTTCTCCGTTTGAAAGTGAAAGATAAATCTCGCCTTTATCGGGTGAAATTACATTAAGCAAAAGCTTTGTAAGCGTACTTTTGCCTATTCCAGAAATTCCCGCAAGCAATGCAAAATCACCTTTTTTTAGCACAAGACTTGTATTTTCAAGCACATTTTCCCTGCCGTAGCTGAAAGTAATATTATCAAAAACTATTTTTTCTGTCTTATCATACAGTTTTTCGGTATCGATTGCAGAATTATTTACCACATCTTCATTATCGAGATTTTCAATATCCATAAGTCGCTCCGCACTTGCAAGAGCAGAATAATATGACGGCAAAATACTGCTGATACCACGAACAGGGCCTTGAATTTGCGACACAAGCGCAAGCATAGAAGTCAATACACCGTATGTAATGGTATGGTCGCTGATTGCAAAAGCACCCCAAATTAAAGCATACATATATCCGAGGGCAAATATAAAAGAAAATCCAGTTGTGGCAACTATAGAGATATAATTTCTTATTCGTTTTATTTTAAAATTATTCTGTTGCAAATTCATAGCATTTTCAGACACCTTATTTTCAGCGCCAAAAACTTTTACCACAAGCAGACTTGAAAAAATCTCCTGAAAAAACGACCTTGTCTTGCCGTCAGATTCCTGTACCGCCTTATGCAATGTTTTCATTTTTGACTTAAAAAGCAGCACAACAACAAACATCAGCGCACCGCCGAAAACAAAAACAAGGCTGAAAGTTTTATCAATAGCAAACAGTACAACAAAAACACCAACCAATTTTACGATAAAATACACCATATTCGGCACTATAGAAATAATCGAACTGACTAAAACCGACACATCGCTTGTTATTCTGTTAAGTAGTTCGCCGGTGTGTATGCTTGAAATCTCATTATATTTTTTTCTGATAATATTATCGAAAATATCTTGTTTTATAGAAATTTCAAGTTTTGACGATACATTGAAAGTCAGCACCTTACTTATAATTCTTATGACAAGCTGTGCGATCGTAAGTGAAATAAGTATAATTGCGAAATACACAATTCCGCCGACATCAGAGTTAACCGCCGAATCCACAATACCCCTCGACAAAGTAGCGACCGCAACACCGAGATATGCCATTCCGCCGAAAATAACAGACATAATTATAATACCGAAAACCTGTGGTTTGGCTTTTTTTACTATCCACTTATTGGTTTCGGAATCAAGTATTTTTTTCAGCTTTTCCATAGCTATCTCCTGTCAGTAAAAATTTTTCGCAAATTTCCGCCGATTCAATATTCATATTGCATTTTAGCAAATAGAAATAATTTTCCTTAATCAACTTATCAGCCGTATTTAACATATATCCCGCATATTCATCATCAAGAGAAAATTTAATCGTATTTTTATATATTCTTGAAAAAATACTGTTTTTGTCAAGGACTTCAATACTGTTCTCCTCTGCCCTTTCAAGAAAAATAATGCCGCCGAGTTTTGCACGGATATTTTTATTTATCCCCGTTCCACCGTCAAAAGGCGAACCGTACACATACCAATCGTTGTCAATAAATCTGATAATCGGTTTATCATCATTGATTATCTGTACATTTTCAGCGCCGAATTTTTTTATCCACAGTTTTGTGTGCGTTGACTTGCCCACTCCCGAATCGGCAGAAAAAAGATACGCTTTGCCTTTATAAAGGATTGCAGACGAATGGAGAAATATTGCATTATATTTCAGAATTTTTTTATTGAAAACATCTGACATAAAAATACATTCCAATTCACCGATAGAAAAGAGCATATTCTCGTTGTATTTTTCACGCAGAAAATCTTCTTTAACTGCAAGTTTAATTTGAGCAGGTTCGTTGCCCGAATACTCATAATTCTTTGCATTTTTTTCAAATGTCGGAAATTTAGGTCTTATATCGCTTATAATATCAGCAATTTTGTAAATCGGCATAACATCACCAAATTTTATTATATAACAAAATCTAAAAATAAGCAAGAAAAAGCACAGGTGTTGCCACCTGTGCTTAAGTTTAATAATTTAGTTTTGACCGTGAGCGATAAATGTCTGAATTGCTGTAGCATCAATTATATCAATAATTCTGTCCTTGTTAAAGTCGGCAGCCTTAACAGCGTCATCTGTTAATACAGACTCACCTGCAATGTAACGCTGTAGAAGTGTTACATCATTAATATCTATCTTGCCGTCAAGATTAACATCACCGTACAAAGTTTTTTCGTCAAGTGCAACAAAGTTAATTCCGTTTTTTTCTGCATAAGTTTGAGCATAAGAATTTGTATAACCGAAAATTGTAAGTTTATCGCAATTCAAAAATGCTTTGTCAGAAATATTTTTAACTGTTTTCGGAATAACGACTTTTTCAAGAGAGGTACAGCCTGCAAATGAAAAATCCGAAATTGTACCGACAGAATTAGGAACGGTAAACTCTGTTAAAGAAGTGCAGTTCTGAAAAACCTGTCCGTTAATTACAGAAATATTAGAGCTGATGTTAATGTCAGTCAAAGAAGTACAACCCATAAATGAAGCGAAACCGATTTTATCAAGTGTACTCGGAATATTGACTGATTTTAAAGATGTACAGCCCGCAAACGAAAACTCGCCTATAGCGTCGATTGCCTTAGCGTTTGCAAATGATACAGATTCAATATCTTTATTATTCGTAAAAGCAGAATCGGCAATTTCCAATACGGTAAAGGAAGAAAGTTTGTTTGGAACTGACACATTTTTATCAGTGCCTGTATATCCGTAAATTCTGCAATTAAATTTGCTTATAGGTGAATATTTAAAACCGTTTTCTTCAAAATATGTAGCTGCGTTAGCAGATACAAAAGCTGACATTGTGAATATTAATACAAGCATAACACTTGCAATTCTTACGAATTTTTTAGTTTTCATAACAAATTACCATTCTACATCAGCACCATCAGTAGCAATAACATCAGGGTTGCTCTGTTTAATTCTTTGCAATTCAACATCATCATTCTCACTGTCAGCGAGAATATTCTCAAATGAGAATTTAGTTACTTCAACTTCAGGTGAAGAATAAAACTTTTTGTTTTTCATTCAAATACCTCCATAAGTATTTTAACGGCAAGGCAGATTTTACTCTGCCCTGCCAAAAATTCAAATCATCAAACTGTGGCGTCAGGACCTAAGTTGATGTTTGCTAAGTCAGAAGTAATATATGTAAGGTTACCGATATCATACATATTCATATAAACAGGATCACTTAAGTAAATCTTTCCTGAAACTGTATCATAAATATATGAGTAAACCTTCATAACATTCTGCTGTGATGTTTCACTGTTCTTGAATCTTAAATAATACTCAATTCTGTTCTTTACAGAAATATTAGAGTTATTAATCTCATATTTGTAAACATTTCTTTCAGCACCGTCCATTGTGTAAGTGCCTACCTTACCGTTTGCAGTTGCAGCCTTTACCAAATTGCCAATAGCATCTTTATTAGAAGTTGTTTCATAAGACTTGAGATCATTAATATCGTTATATTTTGCAACGACTTCAAAGGTAACTCCAACCTTGATATTAGCATTATTCTTGATGAGTTCCTGATCCTTATCAAAGCTGAGTGCAAAGTCTGTGTAGAGGTAATCGGTCTTAGTAGCACCTGTATTAAGTGTTTCGCCGTCACCCTTTACACCGTCGCCTGTTGTCCACTGGTTTCTGGTGTATTCAAGAAGTCTGATGCTTGCCTGCGACTCTTTGATTTCACTCTTTGCAAATCTGCCTGCATAAACAGGAACTATATAATAATTCTGATAGCTGATGTAGTTATATTCCTTAGAATATGACTTAGAAATAAGATTCTTATAACCGTCAAGTTTTGTAAGAGCAGTTAATCTCTTTGACATATCCGGATCAGGATTACCTAACATATAAGCTTTTACTGCGTCGCTGTACTTTTGAGCCTCATCTTTGTTATCAAAGATAGCCCAGAAGCTGAAATCATATTTGGTAGTGCCGGAATAATTGAATTTTTCAGGGAATTCAGTTGTACCTGTCTTGTAGAGATAATCACCGTCCGACGACTTAGCTAATTCGCCATACTTAACCGTAGCAGGCAGTGTCCATTGACCATCAACTGTCAAAGCAGAAATATTAAGATCAACAGTGGTTGTGTTAGCCGATACTGTTGCAACATAACCGTTAATAGTCGCCTTATCCATATCCCACGTAATTACTTCTCTGAAGTTTGAAACAAACGGAGCTTTCCTTATGATGAATGCTTTGCTAAGCTGTTCTTTTGTAAGACCGGCAGCTACATTCTCAGCCCACATTTCCTCTAACTCAATACCGGATACTGTATCCTTAATAACATAACTTTGTTCACCGTTAAGTCTTGTTTTATAAGTGTAAGTAATCTTGTATTCGAGTGGATTTGATGTGATATTTGAATAGAACGGAATGTTTGACTTTTTAAGTTTGTAAGAAATACTGCCATCGGCGTTTTTGATTTCTTCAAACAATGAGCTAATTGCACGCTCTACACTGTAAGTTTGCTCACCTGTACCTGTAAAATCTTTATTATAACGTACAGGTTTGTCACTACTGTAACCTTCATAGAAGCCTTCTACAGTATCGTTACCGCAAGGTACGGTTCTAAGAGTAAGACGAATGATATATGTGCTTGTATAAGTAACATATTTTGAAGGAATTACAAGGTTACCTGATGTTTCGTCAATAGAAGCCTTAACATTATTTGCGCTGTCTATGATGTCTGCTTTAATGAAAGTTTTGCCATAAGCAGAACCGTCAAGCAATGTGTGTGAAAGTGTTAATGTGCCGCTTGGAGTATTAATGAAACGAGCAACATAAGTTGCGTTGTTTGTCATTGGGATGTCAGTATCGGACTCATTAGTAATGAATGAATAACCGTCAGAGGTCTTAAGGTACCAGCCAAGGAAATAGTAATTAGCATTGGCGTCTGTTTGAGCATGAACACTGAAGTTACCGCCGTCGACTTCACCCTGACAAGTTGTCTTGCCGTTGTAATCGGCATTTGTAAAGTAAGCCTTAGCACCTGTTTTTTCACCGACATTGCTGTCTGCTACAAATGCGTCTTCGATAAACGGAGAAGTATCGTCTGCTCTGTACTCAATCTTAACATTAGCGGAAATCTTCTGAGCTTTCTTAGAGAAATACCAACGACCGTCAGCACGAGTACCCTTGTCGTAACCGTCAAATTTTGACATTTCATAAGCAATCTTTACAGGTAAACCGGCATATTGCTGCTTAAGTTTGTTATAAGCTACCTGATAAGCAGGGTCAACCTTGGTCTCATCAATAAGGCTAGAACAGTTGATTGTAGTAATGTATGTACCGTCAGGGGCATATACTGACCACTCAGTAGCATATTTACCAATATTTTCATTATTCTTATAACCGTCAGATATTACTGTAAGATGCTTGCTGTCATATTCAGCAGTCCAATCTTTTGAAAGAATATTTCCAAAGATGTCAACGATATTACCATAGTAATCCGTAAGCGGTTCAAGTTCGTCCGGATTATAAGTAGAGTTGGTTAAATTGTCCTTAGGGGCATTATCTATTGTAGTTCTGTAACGGAAGTCGAAGATAATATTATCTACATCCGCAGTTTCAGAAAGTTTGTAGAAGTCATCGTAGTCGTATGTCTGGCAGTTAGACTCACTTTTATTACTCTGATCCGAGAAGCTCTGTTTATGTATATCGTCCCAGAAGTAGTTGTTCAATGTAATACCGGATACCATATTGGCTTTATTACCATTAAGGTACTTAGGAATCTGCATTGAATATTTACCACCCTCATATACCAAAGGCTGACCGGGATAACCGCCAAGCGCATTCTTTGTTAGAGAATTAAATTCGTCCTTTTCTTCGCCGTTTGTGTACCAAGCCTGAACAGCAACTGTGTTGCCCCACTTAGCCTGTACTGTTTCGTCAAAGCCCTCTACATAGAATGTAACGGTATCAGTATCATCAATGTAGTAGTAAATAGGTGTAATTTCTATTCTGCTGCCCTCAAAATCTTCAGGAATGGTATATTCACAAGTATATACACCGTCTGTGGTATCTGCCTGTGAAGCGTCGATAATACCGTATGAATAACCGTTGATTGAGAAAGCCTTTACAAAATATTTTTCTCTGTAGCCTTCGCCAATAGTAGTTGTAATCTTGAGTTTAGTACCGACTTTTGCATATGCTGTATCGTAATAATCTTTTTTAGCATATTTAGTCAAATCAGCTGTATTTTCTGCTGTAAGTACAGTGTCTGCCATATCAGCATACTTCTGATATGTAGCTCTGACAGTACCGTCTTTAGCAAATACTCGAACCATTCCCTCTACACCACTTGTAGGAATTACCTCGTATGTATATGCATATGAGGTATCCTTGGCACTCTCCTGAATCTTTCCATCCTTATAGTAACCAAGATTAATCTTTACAGAAGAAACTGTATCACGTGATTCTCCCTTTACACTAAACCAGCCATAAACGTACTGAGCATAGACACCATTGTCAGTATATCCATATGTATTCTTATCAGCTAAGATACTATTGCCGTCGGTAGTAGTTACATATACTTTAGGATTATCTTTATTATAATTTGCAGTACCTCTGAATGAATTTTCACCTTTTAAAGTTGAAATCATAAACTTATAAGTCTTTGATGTATCAAAGCTGGTGTTTTCATTAAAAGAAGCATATACCTGATTATTTGAATCATAATAAAGATTTAAATGCTGTGTAAAGTTTGTAGGTATAACTTCATCTTTTGTTGTATAAATCAAGTAAAGATTCGGAATCAATGTACCGGTATTTTCTCCGGCTTTTGTAACCTTAGGAGCAACTGTGATTGCCTGTGCAGGCATTGAGAATGTAAATGTATAAGTATTGCCGCTTGTAGAAGTTGTTACTGTTGCACCGTCAACAGCAAGAGAAGCTGTGTAACCGTCGTTTACTGTAACAGTTACAGTTACATTTGTACCCTCTGCTAATGCAGTGTCTGTAGGATTAATACTTGAATCTACTACGCCCTCGCCTGTAGGAGCTGTGTATGTAACAGAGTATTTGGCATCTGTCTTTACCTTAAATGTAGCAGAAACAGTTACGTTGCTTGCAGGCATTGTGTAAGTATGTGTTGATTCGTCAGTAGCCGCAACACTCTTACCGTCAGCATCTGTTACAGTAATAGCATTAAGCACATAACCGTTATCAGGTGTAACTGTTACTGTAAATGTTTCGCCTGCCGCAAGTGAGGCAGCAGAAGGAGTAACTTTACCGTTTTTGATATTTTTATCAACAGTTACTGTGTATTTAGTGGTAGGTTCTGTCGGTTCTGTACTGCTATATGTAGTCCAAGAAAGAGTATAATCTGAATTTACCTTAACGCAGTTATAATTATTGTTTGCAGGAACAGCTATATTAGTTCCTGCGGAACCAGCCCATACAATTTTAAAACCTCTGAAATATTCGTGACTAACTATAGCAGAAAAATCAAATTTATAAGTGTAATTTCCAAGATCTTCTTTATCAGTAATCCAACCACCATAGTTTGTGAAGGCATCATCCCAATAATAGTTTACACCACTTGCAACTTTACTAATCGCAGATAGATCAACATACATATAATCTTGATTATATGTGTATCCTGTTTCATTAGCCGCATTCGAAGTAACCATACCGACAAGCATAGTCGAAAGCATCATCATAACAGCAAGCACAATAGAAATCGACTGTTTGCCAATACGCTTGAAATTCGTTTTCATTTTTATTACCTCCATTAAAAAATTGAAACATATGAGCCGAATAAGTCTGTACCGTCCGAGAGGGAAGTTTTGCTTTGACGGCGACCGCTTTTACCGACTGACCTTCGGTGAATTTGCTGTATTCGGCAGTCAGACCATATACTAACCCATAATTTTATTCCTTTATATTATAACATTTTTAGGTTTTTATTTCAATATTTTTTTGATGTTTTGTCGATTTTGACATTTCTTTATTAATTATATACAAAATAAATATATAATTATTGTGCAATAATAATATTTTAAATTACTTCAAAGAATAATAATTTTATAAATTTTTTATAACAAAAATTTTTTGCTGTCAATATGCATAATTTGCATTGGTTTTGCAGTTATTTATTATAACCGCACTTTTTTAGCAATATTTTCCACAATAAAGCATTATAACAAAAGAAAAAGCCTTGCCGAAATCGACAAGACTTTTTAAAATTATGGCGGAGAGAAGGGGATTCGAACCCCTGGTACGGTGATTACCGTACACATGATTTCCAATCATGCTCCTTCGGCCAGCTCGGACATCTCTCCAAAGACAATGCCTATTATATCAAATACGCAAAGGAAAATCAAGACTTTTTTTAAAATTAATAATACTTATTATTCGCTTTCCCTTAATACCTTGTTAATATAGTTAAGCACACGCTTTTTGTCTGCGCTCCACAAGGGGGCTACAAGTATTTTTTTATCTCCGTCACCCGTAAGCCTGTGTATTACGGTGGTTTTTGGGATAACTCTAAGGCATTTTACAAGTATATCCGCATATCGCTCGAGTGACAGAACGGGCACATTGCCCTTTTCGTATTCATCGCATAAGTCGGTATCCTTTAATATGTGCAAAAGCTGTAACTTAATTCCGTCGGAACATTTGCCCGCATATTCAGCACTCTGCACTATCATATCTTCCGTTTCATCAGGCAAACCGATTATAATGTGCGTTATTACGCTTATGCCCTCCTTGTGCAGGTGCTTAACCGCATCATCATACACGTTTAAGTCATATCCACGGCGAATATAGTCTGCCGTGCTTTTATGAACTGTCTGCAAGCCGAGTTCCACCCACACAGGCTTTATTTTATTAAGTCTTGAGAGCAAATTTACGGTTTTGTCAGGCAGGCAGTCGGGACGGGTAGCGACCGACAAAGCGACAATTTCATCGGGTTCTATAGCCTCGGTGAAAATTTTTTCAAGGTACTCAACGGGCGCATATGTATTTGTAAACGGCTGAAAGTAAGCAATAAATTTTTTACAATCGGTTTTTCTGCCGATTCTCTCTTTAGCCTCCCGAATTTGCTCGGTTATGCTGTGGTTTCTGTCGGCGGAAAATTCTCCCGAACCTCCCCTACTGCAAAAAATACACCCCCGTGTGTCTATTTTGCCGTCACGGTTAGGGCAAGTCATACCGCCGTCAAGTGAAATTTTATATACCTTTTCGCCAAAGGTGTTTTTTAAATATTCGTTTAGAGAATAATAATACATAACTGCTCCGTTTTCGGTAAAAAGCAAAATGACCGACTGTGTCGGTCATTGCATTGGTTAGAAAATTTAGAAGAGGAAAATCTATGAAAACTTCTTGTTAACTTTATTGTGCTTATATAATAACCTGCTTTTGTGACGATTATATGAATAGAAGTACAAAAAAATGTGAAACTTTGTGTGATTTTTTAAAAATCTTAATTACAGCTTAGAATACAGCTTGATATACTCAAGAAATTTTGCTGAAATTTCGTCTTCAAGTTTTTCAAATTCTTTGTCAATGCTGCCGTTAAAAAATTGCTTGGTATGAATTTGCAATGCGAATTGTAAATGTAAACATAGTTTATCTAAATAATTCCATATCAGAATTATATAAATCTTCTCTCGTAATATCGGCGTAAAATTCTTCACCCGCAGCATTTTCCAAAGCCTTGATAATAAGGTTAGGATTTGCGTTGTCGGTACTGCCTGCGGAAAGTACAATTTCAAGCTCGGCAAAATCACATTTTTCCGATAAAGAATAATTTTTAATACTTTTCTTTAAATCAACAGTCTTGTAACCCGACTTTGACTTCTTTTCAAGCATAATTTCTTCGCTTTCCAAAAGTTCTTTCAGTGCGGTATATACTTTATCAGAGTTAAGATTATCACTGCTGATTTTCATATTAAACCTTGCATACGCAATTTTTCCGGCTTTCATAATCGGCTCTGTAACCGCAAAAACCCTTATGCCCTGCGGCAGGCAGACATTAAGATTGTTGATTAATTCTTCATCGGAAATATCTTCAATCAATTTTATATCCATACACTCGTTAATTCCTCTGAATCCGAGTGAAAGCGGCAGAGGAAAAGTTGCGAACGGGTGCGGATTAAATCCCTCGGTATGCCATATCGGAGCTTTGCTCTTGTGCAATGCTCTTAACATACAGCGGTTAAGGTCAAGGTGCGATATATAACGGCACTCGTTATCTTTCTTAAACCAAACTCTTGCGTTTTTCAAAGCACACACCCTCCCCGTATTTTGCCGCACCGCAGTTGTTGCACTTCAAACGGCAATGCGGTGTTGTTGTATTTTCATATGCTTTTTTACATTCTTTAATAAGATAATCCTTAGTTACGCCGTAGTCAAGGTGATCCCACGGAAATACCTCGTCAAACGAGCGCTGACGGTTTGCGTAGAATGTCGGGTCAATGCCGCACTCTTCAAAAATATCAAGCCATTTCTGCAAGTCAAAGCAGTCGCCCCAACCGTCAAAATGAAAACCTTTTTCGCAGGCAATTTCCATTGCTTTACACAGCTTTCTGTCACCACGGGCAAATACCGCCTCAAGGTAACTTGTGTCGGCATCGTGGTAATTAAACTGAATCTTGCGGGTTGTAATGCTTTCTTTGATATGCTGTTGTTTAGCGTGTAAAGTAGGGATTGTGTCCTGTCCGTGCCACTGGAACGGCGTAAACGGTTTTGGCACAAATGATGACGCAGAAACTGTTACTCTTACACCCTTTCCCTTTGGCTTATTCGGGCAATTATAATAAGTATCGACTACAGCCTGTCCAAGGTCGGCAATTGCCTTTACATCGTCCATTGTTTCTGTAGGCAAACCGATCATAAAGTACAGTTTTACAGTAGTCCAACCGCCTGCAAAAGCTGTTGCGCAGGTCTGCATAAGCTCATCATGCTGAACATTTTTATTGATAACATCACGCATACGCTGACTTCCCGCCTCGGGCGCAAATGTAAGTCCGCTTTTACGCACTGTTTTGATTTTATTCATAATATCGTCGGTAAAACCGTCAACTCGCAATGACGGCAGAGAAATACTGACTTTTTCGTCCTTACTCCACTCATTGAGTTTTGTAAGCAACGGCACAATCTGTGTGTAGTCGCTTGAACTCAGCGAAGAAAGCGACACTTCGTCATAACCCGTATTCTCACACAATGCTCTGCACTGCTTATTGATAACTTCGGGAGATTTTTCTCTTACGGGGCGATAAATAAATCCTGCCTGACAAAAACGACAGCCACGAATACAGCCACGGAAAATCTCCTGCACCGCTCTGTCATGCACAATTTCCACAAGCGGAACTACGAAATTATCGGGATAATAGCTTTCGTCCATTTTCTTCATAAGGCGCTTGTGAACAACAGACGGAGCGTTATGTTTAGGAATATACCGTTTAATTGTGCCGTCCTCGTTGTACTCAACATCATAAAGCGACGGCACATACACGCCCTCTATCTGTGCACATTCAATGAGAAACTGTTCTCTTGACTTACCCTCTGCTCTGCACTTTCTGTAAAGCTCCATAACCTCAAGGTCAACCTCTTCGCCCTCACCTATGAAGAAAAGGTCGATAAAATCCGCAATCGGCTCGGGGGTGCAGGGGCAAGGGCCGCCTGCCACAACAATCTGCTTTAAACCTGTACGCTCACAGGATTTAATCGGCACACCCGAAAGCTTAAGCATATTGAGCACATTTGTAAAACTAAGCTCATACTGCAATGTAAAACCGATAAAATCAAAATCCGATACAGGGTCGCCGCTCTCAAGTGCATAAAGCGGAATATTATTTTTAATCATTTCTTCTTCCATATCAATCCACGGCGCAAAAACTCTTTCACACCATATATACGGAATTGAATTAAACAAACTGTATAGAATTTTCATTCCGAGATGCGACATTCCCACTTCGTAGGTATCAGGAAAGCAGAAAGCAAACCTCACATCAACATCTTTTTTATTTTTTACGACTGCGTTAAGCTCTCCGCCAACATATCTGCCCGGCTTTTGAACCTTTAGCAAAAGTTTTTCTACTTCCTTGCTGACCATTGTATTACCTCCGTCAGAAATACCTGTTATTTTTAAAAATTAATGAAAGTATGATATAACCGCATACAAACAACAGTGAAAAATTATAATCCGAATTAAAAAGTATTATAAATCCCAGCACCGCTATTGGGAATAATGCGATGAAAGTTATGATATTTACTGCCTTTTCCGCCGTATGACCCGTAAATCTGCGGCTAAGCAAAATATACAATAGCTGCCCGCCGTCAAACGACATTACAGGCAGTAAATTTAAAAGACAGAGCGACAGATTTACATAAGCAAATTTTAATAAATCTGTTTCACTAAATAAGTATATCAGAAAAATAATAATAAAACAAATAAAATTAGCAAACGGTCCGAAAAAAACTATAAGAAAATTCTGTAAATCACCTCTTTGCTGTCGGCTTTCGTCATTTATTGCAATTTCAAACAAAGAAATGCTGATTTTCTTCGGTTTGCTGCCGAAAATCAGCATCATTAAAAGATGCCCCGATTCGTGAATGACCACCGCAAAACTGCACATTACAAATCCGCCGAATATATCAAGTATAATACAAACGGCAATCAGGCAGAGCAATGTGTATGAAACACTGAATTTAATATTGAACAGTTCAAACTTCATCGTCTGTCGCTGTACCGAAAATTTCGGATAAATTGTAATCGTCGGGAGTATTTTCGGCTATAATTGATTTGTTAAGTTCGCCGTAATACCATTGACGGGCAGCAGTGTAAAAATCGCCGCCGACAGTTTTTATAACAAACGCAGCCAAAGCAAGCAATAAACATATTATAAGCTGCATCGTAACAAGGACTTGCGTATTGTGAGATTTTTTACGCTTTTGCGGCGGTAATTCTGTATTTTGAGGGCTTTCCTCTTCCGTTTCCGTATGCGCAGGAGTTGAATATTCGGGGCAAGAGGCACTCTGCCAACCGTCATCGTATGTAATTTCATTTGTAAAATTTTCTTCTGTCAAAACAACCACCTCAATGCAATATATGCACTGAGGTGGACAAAATTAACCTAACTTTTTAAAATCGCCTTTAACAAGATTTATAAAGAAACAAATTGCAATAGTAAGCGAGAAAATCTCGGCAATCGGGAATGCGTACCAAACTGCTCCGATTCCCCAAATTCTTGAGAAAATAAACGCAATCGGTAAAATAAGCACAAGCTGACGGGCAAAAGACATAATAAGACTTCTGATTCCCTTGCCGACTGCCTGGAACAAGGTGGTAAAGATAATACCCGCTGCGGCAGGAATAAAGCAAAGACTTATAATTCGGAACGCAGGCACGCCGATCTTCATAAGTTCCTCTGTGCCGCCGAACATTGAAATAAGCTGTTCCGGGATTATCCACATTGCCAATGTGCCTAAAGTCATAATAATTACGCCAATTATAATACTACGCTTGAGTGCGGAATATACACGCTTGCGGTTTCTTGCGCCGTAGTTGTAACCGATAATCGGCATAACGCCCTGGTTAAGTCCAAAGCAAGGCATAAATACAAAGCTCTGCAATTTATAATAAACACCGAGAACCGTTACCGAAGCCTCGGAAGCGGCAAGAATACCGTTAAGTCCGACAATCATAATCGAACCTATCGACTGCATAATAATAGACGGGAAACCAACGGCATATATATTTTTTACAGTCTTCATACTGAATTTAAATTTTCTGAATGTAATTTTAATTAAATGAGATTTCAAGAAAATTATCAGAAGTGCAAAAATCATACTGCAAAACTGACCGAATACCGTTGCAACAGCTGCTCCTGTAACACCGAGTTCTGGGAACGGACCTATACCGAAAATCAAGAGCGGGTCAAAAATAATATTAATTACCGCTCCCGTGAGCTGAAACAACATTGGAAAAATCATATTGCCCGTAGCCTGCAAAGTTTTTTCGATTGTAACTTCTATAATCGTAAAGAGCGAAAAGCAGAGAACCACTGTAAGGTACTGTGTACCGTATTCTATGATATTTTCGTTGGTTGTATAAAGCATCATAAAAGGTCTTGAAATCACAATACCGAGGACAAGAAATATTGCGTAGCTGAAAAAACTTAACAGCAGACCGTGGGTTGCAACCTCGTTTGCCTCTTTAAAATTCTTTTCGCCAAATCGTCTTGAAACAAGCGAGTTAATACCGACGCCCGTACCGACCGCTACAGCAATCAAAAGCATCTGCAACGGATAAGCAAGTGAAGTGGCATTAAGTCCTTCCTGACTGTACTGTCCGATAAAAATACTGTCAACTACATTATACATTGCCATAATTGTCATTGAAAAAATTGCAGGCAACGACATAGTAAGTATCAGTTTTGTCATGGGCATAATGCCCATTTTGTTTTCTTTTACATTTTCCATTCGTTTCTGTTTCCTTTCCTAATCTTAAATATTCATTTATTTTCACTTTTAGCGATAAAACGCTTTTTGTATATCAAAAAAATAAAAAGCATTATTAATGTGCCGAAAATCACACCCGAAAAGTCGAGCAGTACATCTGTAATCATTCCCGCTCTGCCCTCTACATTAAGTTGTATGGTTTCGTCACAGACCGCAGTCGCAAGTCCGCAAAACATTACATTAATATAGTATTTGTATGGTTTTAGTTTATCAAATGCAAATGCGCATGACATAAGCATTGCGCCTATTGCGGTGTATTCGCTGAAATGCGCAGTTTTTCTTACTATATGGTCTGTAAGGTCGGGAGTAAAACCTAAAAAGTCTAAAATTTTCTGCAAAAATTCAAGTACATTTCCGCTTTCTTCCGATGATATATCAGCAGGCATCGAAGAATGAATAAATGCAAATGCCACAAGGGCTATCGTTATTATAATTAAAATTGCTTTGGCTTTTTTGCCGCAACTGTATGTAGCCATTTTTAGTCACCTCATATTATTTTACACAAATCTGCATAATATGTCAATCGACAAATAAAGGAATGGTTATATTTTAAATGTATGTTAAAATTTTGCGTAAAAGCTGTAGTTTTTTAGATAAAAAATAAATTGCAATATATATCGGTATCTGTTATACTATTTTAGTACCTTTATTTTGAAAGGAGTATTGTTTTGTTAAACTATATCTTGGTATTTTTGATTGCTATGGTTCCTCTTATTGAGCTGAGAGGTGCCGTTCCGTTCGGTGTAGGAATGCAGCTTGATTTATTCTGGGTGTATGTCCTCGCTATCTTAGGTAATATGTTGCCCGTACCTTTTATATATTTCTTTGCAAGAAAAATTCTTGTATGGGGCAGCGACAAAAAATTTATAGGTAAATTCTTTAAATTCTGCCTTGAAAAGGGTGAAAAGGGCGGTAAAAAATTGCAGGCAAAGGCAGGCAGAGGCTTATTCTTCGCTTTACTTTTATTCGTAGGTATTCCTCTCCCCGGTACAGGCGCCTGGACAGGTACACTTGCGGCAAGTATGCTCGATATGGACTTTAAGTCAAGCGTAATTGCAGTAATGCTCGGTGTAATTCTTGCAGGTATAATTATGGGACTTGCAAGTATGGGCTTATTCGGCGGATTAAGCGCAATTTTTGCTCCAAAATAAAAACCGACGGGCAGCTTTGGCTGCCCTGTTTTTTAGGATGATAACTTTGAAAAATACAAATTATGATATAATAACGGTCGGTGCGGGTGCTGCGGGACTTGCGGCGGCTATATCGGCAAAACGAAATAACAGAGATTTAAAAATAGCAATTCTTGAGGCTCAAAGCAAAGCAGGCAAAAAAATTCTTGTTACAGGCAACGGCCGCTGTAATCTGACAAATACCAATGTCAGTAAAGAATTTTATCACGGCAGTTTTGATGTTTCTAAAACCTTAAACAGATTTTCCGCAGAAAAACTTATGTATTTCTTTTCAACCTTAGGTCTTGTATGCGACACAGAAACAAACGGACTTGTTTATCCTCATTCAAGACAAGCAAGTGCCGTGCTTGATGTTTTACTTATGGAAATTAAAAGGCTGAAAATCGAAATCATATGCGACTGCAAAGTTGAACTTATCCGTAAAAAAGGCGAATTTTTCAATATCAAAACCTCGAACGGAGAATACACCGCCAAAAAAGTAGTTATGTCATGCGGCGGAAAGGCCTTTCCTGCAGCAGGCGGTACAGGGCTCGGACTTGATGTAATTAAAAATCTCGGTCATAAAATCACACCCATTTCTCCTGCCCTCTGCCCCATTCAGGTTAATAGCTGTTACATAAAAAACCTTAAAGGAATACGAGCAAAAGCAGAGGTCACGCTTTTTGACGGCAGCAAAGCCTTAAAATCAGAGGTCGGCGAAGTGCAGTTTACGGATAATGCACTTTCGGGAATTTGTGTGTTCAATCTCACAACTCTTTTACCCAAAACCAAAAATCCGATTATTTCCGTAAATCTTACAAAAGATTATTCGTATATAGAATTATTAAATTTACTTTATGACAGAAAAAAGCTGTTTGCAAATGAACCGCTCGAAGAATTTTTCACGGGTCTTTTTCATAAAAAAATAGGAACAGCACTTATTAAAAGCATTACAAACAAAGCATTGACAGAAAGCTGTAAAAAGTTAAGCGACAAAGAACTAAAATCACTTGCGAATTTAATTCAAAATTGGAAATTTGAATGTAAACAATGCAAAGATTTTTCAAAAGCGCAGGTAATGCTCGGCGGCGTAAACGGAAACGAAGTAAACGGCTATACATTTGAAAGCAAAGTTGTAAAAAATCTATACATCTGCGGCGAAGCACTCGATGTTTGCGGAGATTGCGGCGGATTTAACCTGCATTTTGCTTTTGCAAGCGGTATTATAACAGGAGAAAACCTATGATAAGAATAAGCAATATACATTTACCTCTTGACTACACAAGTGAAACCGTCTTAAATAAAGCGGCAAAACTTATTAATGTAGATAAAAAGTTTTTTAAAAGCTGTACGATTTTCAGACGCTCGATTGACGCAAGAAAAAAGGATAATATATTTTTTCTTGCAACCGTTGACGCAGAACTTTTTGTAAACGAAGAAAAGATATGCAAAAAATTTAAAAACGCCGAAATCGCAGAAAAATATGAATATAATGTTGAAAAATTCAGAGGTACGGTCAGCCCTGTGGTAGTCGGAGCAGGCCCTGCAGGATTATTTGCCGCACTTATACTTGCACAGAGCGGTGCAAATCCGATTTTAATCGAGCGTGGCAGAGATGTAGATACCCGAACGGAAGATGTACATAACTTTTGGAAAAACGGTATTCTTGACACAACAAGCAATGTACAATTCGGCGAAGGCGGTGCCGGAGCTTTTTCTGACGGCAAACTTACCACAGGCACTAAAGACACCCGTCAGCGCAAGGTACTTATTGAATTTGTAAAACACGGAGCACCTGACGAAATTCTTTACAATGCAAAGCCGCATATCGGAACGGACAAATTAAGACCGACAGTTAAAAGCATAAGAAATGAAATTATCCGCCTCGGCGGAAAAGTTATGTTTGAAACAAAGCTTATCGGATTTTCAGCAAAAGGCAATTCTGTTACAGGTGCGGAAATTGAGCATAACGGAACTAAACAAACCATTGATACCAATGCAATTATCCTTGCAATCGGACACAGCGCCAGAGATACTTTTGAAATGTTAAATGAAAAAGCTATTCCGATTGAGGCAAAAGCATTTTCTGTCGGTGCAAGAATTGAGCATCACAGAGAAATGATTGATAAATCACAGTACGGCAGATTTGCAGGCAACAAAGCGCTTGGCGCAGCAAGCTATAAGACAAATGTTCACCTTGAAAACGGCAGAGGCGTATATACATTTTGTATGTGCCCGGGCGGAAAAGTTGTAAATGCCTCAAGCGAAGAAAACCGACTTTGCACAAACGGAATGAGTGAATTTGCAAGAAATGAAGAAAATTCAAATGCCGCCTTACTTGTCGGGATTACACCTGCCGACTATCAATCGGAAAATCCGCTTGCAGGAATGTATTTTCAGCGTGAACTTGAGCATAAAGCATTTGTCGCCGGAGGAGAAAACTTTAATGCTCCGGTTCAGCGTGTATGCGACTTTATTGAAAATAAGGCAAGTACAAAAATCGGTGATGTAAAACCGTCTGTAGGTCCCGACTTTACACCGACCAACCTTAATAAATGTCTGCCTGATTTTATAACAAACTCAATGCGACAGGCAATAGTGCAAATGGATAAAAAATTACACGGTTTTTCATACGGTGACGCTGTGCTGACAGGTGTTGAAACCCGCAGTTCATCGCCAATCAGAATTATGAGAAACAACAATTTACAAAGTATTTCGGTAGCAGGACTTTATCCGTGCGGAGAGGGCGCAGGCTACGCAGGCGGAATTATATCTGCCGCTGTCGACGGAATTAAATGTGCGGAGAAGATTATAGAAAATTCCATATCGGAATAAAAGCAAAATTACAGCAAGCAAAAAGTGCAGTTCATACGAGCTGCACTTCTTTTGTTTATAAGGTATATGATAAGGTATATGAATATTTAATTTTGAGCTGTAATATACATCTGAAGCTCAGTTACATCTAATACTGTAAGCTGACCGTCACCGTTGAGATCGAGTGCCTCAAGTACCGCCTTGTCGCTTTCATCTATTATAGGCATACCGTCATCATTTTTAGAACCCGCAATATGTAACTGCATAGATGTAACATCGGAAACATTTACAATCCCGTCACCATTTGCATCACCCTTGAGCACTTTTTTGCCATCAATAGCCACAAATTTCAGCTTGTTGCTATCGGTGTAAGAGTTTACATAACTCTGTGCATACGAACCTTCGTAGCCATAAATTGTAATGTCTGAGTTAAGGAGGAAGAATAATCTATCGCCAATTGAGGTTACGCTCTTAGGAATAGTTACACTTTTAAGACTGTAACACTCTGCAAATGCATACTCTTCAATAGTTGAAACACCGTCCGGAATTACTACGCTTTCAAGGCTTGTGCAACCCCAAAAAGCACAACCCTTAATGTATGTAAGGGTTTTTGGAAGAGTGATGCTTTTCAAATTTGTTTTATTATAAAACGCACCACGAGCAAGCATAGTTACGGTTTTGCCGTCAATCTGTTCCGGAATAACTACATCGGTATCACTGCCAAGGTATTCCCAAAAAATAATTGACTTGCCATCAATGTTCTCATAGCGGTAGTCGCCGCTTGTTACAACATAATGCGTAGCATCTCTGCTCTGCGAAACCTTTGGTACATTTACTTCGACTGCGTTTGCAGTGAAAGGTATTGCAGAAAATGCGGAAGCAAGCATTGCGGTAACAATTATAGCTGTAATAGCTTTTTTAAATTTTTTCATTTTATAACCCCTAACTAATATATTTATATTTCTATGTTATCACTGCAAAAATGCTTTGTCAATAAAATGAATAAATTTTAACACTAATTTTCACATATTATAAAAAGTAACCACAGCAATTTTTTTATAAAAGAGAGAACATTTGTTAAAATATTGATTTTGTCGTTTTACAAGCATATAATTAATTAGGATTTTAATTATTAGAATTTTAACTATAGAGGTGTAGTATGAAAGAATCAATACATTATCTGCTTATGGCAGATCATTTTTTAGTTCAAAAGGCACTGCTTGCAAGTATAAAGGATTCGGGTCTTACTCCGGGACAGCCAAAAATACTCGACTATCTGCAAAATCATAACGGCTGCGTGCAAAAAGACATTGCTAAAGGCTGCCATATTGAGCCGGCATCCATTACGGTTATTCTCAAGGGAATGGAAACTAAAGGCTATATTGAAAGAAAAATGCTCAACGGTGACCGCCGCTCCCTGTATGTATTCCTGACTGACAAAGGAAAAGAATACATTGATTATCTAAACAGAAAATTTGAAAAAATCGAAAATGCGGCTCTTAAAAATTTTAATGAAGATGAAAAGCAAAAATTTAACGATTTATTAATGCGTGTCTATGAAAATATGCTTGAATATGATAAGGAGGAAAAACAAGAATGAATTTAAATAATATGAAAATCAGACTGCCGATGTACCTTGTAGGTTTATTTATAATGACAATAGGTATAGCAATTTCCGTTAAATCGAACCTCGGTGTATCGCCTGTAAGTTCTATCCCCTACACTATGACCTGTATATGGGGAATTGAAATGGGAAAGGCCACAATACTTTTTCATATTGTATTGGTATTAATACAATTAATTATTCTCAGAAAGAATTTTAAGCTAATCAGCTTATTACAGATTCCCGTAGGCGTTGTTTTCGGTTATTTCACAACATTCTGTAATTATCTTGTAAGCTTCTTCCCCACTCCCGACAATATTGTAATAAGAATTATTATGGTACTCGTCAGTGCCGCAATTGTTGCTATCGGTATTTTTCTTTACTTGCCTGCCGATGTTATCCCGCTTGCAGGCGAGGGTGTTATGAGTGCGGTTTCGCAAGTAACTAAGATTGAATTTTCAAAGGTAAAAATGGCATTTGACATAACAATGGTTATTATATCAGGTGCATCTTGTCTTATTTTTATCCACAATCTCGGAAGTGTGGGAATCGGTACAGTAATTGCCGCTTTTCTTGTAGGATTTATTCTCGGTATAATAAATAAAGTGTTCGGAAAATACAGAGATAAACTCTTAGGCAAAGCCAAAATTGCAGACGATACCGCAGAATCAGACAAAGACAAACCTACTTATGTAATCTCCATTTCAAGAGAATACGGAAGCGGCGGCAGAGCAATAGGAAAAATTCTTGCCGAAAAACTCGGATACAAATATTATGACACCGAACTTATAAAACTTGTAATGCAGAAAAGCGGATATTCACCTGAATACATAGAACACAACGAGCAAACTCTTGACAAATCAATGCTTAACGACTTTTTTGAATGGTATCAGCCAAACAACGGTGATACTGTTCCTAATATCAACAGCTTGTTCAAAAAAGAAGAATCGGTTATTAAGCACCTTGCCAAAACCGAAAACTGTGTAATTGTCGGCAGACTTGCAAACTATATTTTAAGAAGCAAAAAACATATTTACAATGTATTTATAACCGCAGATGAAGAAAGTGAAATTGAAAAAGTAAAAGAAAGAGATCACCTTTCATATGAAAATGCCGCCAAGCAAGTAAGAAAAGTAAACCGGGAACGCTCTGCGCACTGCAAATACTTTACGGATACAGATTGGGGCAATGCAAAAAATTACAATCTGACTATAAAATCAAATGACTTCGGTTATGAAAAAACAGCGGAATTAATCGAAATACTTTTCAAACAAAAATTTTCATTATGATTGGTTAGGGTGATTTTCAGATTAGAAAATTGTTAATACAAACTTCAAATTAAACACAATTCAACTTAACTTTAATAAAACAAGCTAAAAGACAGACAGTAAAAACTGCCTGCCTTTTTCTTTGTCAGCCGTTACAGCCACACTCAAAATTACATTTTTCTCTTTCTTCAGGTCTTGCATTCGGTGGGAAGAATGATTCGTTAGGAAAATCTACCCTGCTGAATACTTCGCACGGGTCGTCGCTTTCAGGCTTACATTCCTTGCGAGGAATACAAAAATCATATGACGGAATCATAATCTGTACATTTCTCTCAAGCTGTGTAATTGTAAAAATACCGATAGTGGCACTTACGCTCGCATCTCCGGTCACAGCAAAATCGTCACCAAAGTATGTTATTACACATTCAGGTATAGGAGCACAAGGAAGCTGCGGAACACTTCCTTTTATAAGTCGTGCCGAAAGAGCCATAGGTTCGGAAATTTGTACTGTTGCATTTGGTAAAAACTCCGTGCAACCGCATGATGTAACAGGTTGAGAGCAAACTATACAACTGTCGCTCGAAAAACTCTTTGAATTTGATTCACTGCCGTAAAGAACCGACCTTTTACCGTAAATTGCAAGTCCGTTTACCCGTGACGGAATTGTTGAACCGCAGGTATATGCCTCAAGAGAAATATCAAAATAGAATGTAACATCAACCGCATAACAGCCACGATGAAAAGCGATTGATTCAACGCTTACATCGGCGGTTATAACGCTTGCCTTGCAGATTTTTACAGATGATGCGTTATTGATAACAGATTGACTGCAAGGTGTAAAATAAACCGCAAGATTGCTAAGGCAATCCTTTGAGCCGCAACTGTCATAAATACGGCTTGCGTTTATGCAGACAGCGTCTGTGCATTTGTTTTCGGTAAGCGGTTCGTTGCCCGACTGCCGTGGTACTGTGCCGTATGATACATCTGGCATAAAAATTAACCCCCATAAAATGTATTAACAGGCTTACGCTCTGTAACAATACATTTTATGAAGGTTATACTTAATTGTGAATATTGAGTTGATTTATTTTAAATAAGGCTTTAAAATTTCATCAAGTTTTTTGTTTACAGCATTCGGATTTGACTGCGTATAATTTGAAAAAGCGATGAATACTTTGCTCTGGTCCTGTGCAAATACAATTCTTGCATTAAATCTGTAGAATGCTGCGTCACAATAATAATTACCGTAATCGTCAACATACAAACCGTACGCAAAACTTGATTTATAAGGAGTGAACATTTCTTCTTTGGATTTTGCAGACAACAATCCACTTCCCGTAATAGCGTCTGTCCATTTAAGCAAATCACTCAAATTGGAGATAAGACCTGTAGAAGAATACGCAACACCCGGAGAAATATTCCACTCATCGTCAAAAATATCCTGATAACCTGTAGCGAGTTGGTCTGTGCTTTCAAAGGTTGTCGAAGTCATTTCGAGCGGCTCAAAAATATTTTCTTTCAAAAATTCCTCATAACTTTTTCCGCTTACCTTTTCGATTATGTCACCGAGAATAAAATAATCGGAATTTGAATAGCTGTAATTTTCTTCATCATTATCAATTTCTTGTGACAATATCCATTTTAAAATAACAGAATGATTATCTTTAGCGGAATTTTTCTCTGAAATATCATACTGCGGAGCATTTGCACGCACGCTTTCGTCAGATTTGCCGAGATAATCCGGCAAGCCTGTTGTCATTGTAAGCAAATTACGGATAGTTATATCCGAACCATACTTATAATCGGGATAATACTTGTCAAGCGTATCATCTGTGCTCAGCTTATCCTGCTCCTGTAAAATCATAACAGCCGCAGCGGTAAACTGCTTTGTAAGCGAACCTATGTAGTAATTTGTATTGAGTGAATTATATGTATGCGAACCCTTGTCGGCATAGCCGTTATTGCCTATATATTCAAAATCATTTCCGAGTTTATAATATACAGTTCCTCTGAATTTACTTGCAACAAGTATATTATCGAACTTAGCTGTTATGCTGTCGGTATCTTGTTTTAATTTTGTAAAATTATATGCAGGATTAGTAGGTACTTCATCAGCAGTTGCAGGCGCAGCGGTAAGTCCCTGCGTTGATGCACCTGTAGAATTTGTAGTCTGCGGTGCTGTTGTAGCCGAAGATTCCGAATCATTGTCACAGCCTGTAAATGCAACTGCGGAACACGCCGCCATAGCTACGCACATTAATGATTTTGCTAAAGCCTTCAAAAAATCACCTCATCAGATTTTTTCCATTTTACTGAAATTAGCCATAAGAGTTTTTGTGCCTACCTTATCAAAAGCAACTTCAAGCATTGTGTCGTTGCCCATTTTTTCGGTTTTCATAATCATACCTTTGCCAAATACCTTATGGAATACGCAATCTCCTTTTTTGTAAACAGTACCCGATTTAACGGCAGGTTTAGTAAATGTATTAAAACTTTTGTTAGGTGTGAATTTTGAACCGGCACCGATACTGATATGACTTGAGGATGCGGAAAAACCGTTTGTTGACGCAAAAGTCTTTTTCTCGCCTGTATAATTAAGTAATTCGGGCGGGATTTCATTTACAAAGCGTGATACTTTGTTATAGCTTGTATGACCCATCAACATTCTTGACTTTGCCTTGGTAATGTAGAGCTTTTCTTTTGCTCTTGTAATACCTACATAAGCAAGTCTGCGTTCCTCGTTAAGTTCATCGGGATTCATCATTGTGGCAATTGACGGGAACACACCTTCTTCAAGACCTGCAATGAAAACTACGGGAAATTCAAGTCCTTTTGCGCTGTGCAATGTCATCATTACCGATGAATCCGCTTCTGCATCATAGTTATCAATATCTGTCTGCAATGAAATTTCCTCAAGGAAGTTTGAAAGTGACGCTTCTTCTGCGTAATCCTCTTCAAATTTGATAATATTTGAAGAAAGCTCTTCGATGTTCTCAATTCTTACATCGGGGTTGTCTTTCTCTGTTTTTAAATATTTTTCGTAATCTGTATGTTCGAGAATGAGATTGTATAATTCTGCAAGAGAATAATCTCCGCTTTGTTCAGCCTCCATAAGACCGTCAATCAGCGCAGCAAAACTCTTTAACTTTGTTGCGGCTCTTGAAAGCTGTGGATATACATCTGCATCTTTAATTACGGAATATATGCTTTCGCCGAGACCTGCGGCAATTTCAGAGGTTTTTTCAAGTGTAGTTGCGCCAATACCACGCTTTGGCACATTAATAATTCTGCCCAGTCTGACATCGTCGTGCGGATTATTAATAACCTGAAGATATGCAACCATATCTCTGATTTCTTCTCTGTCATAGAATCGTCTGCCGCCGATTACACGGTGTGGAATACCGCTTCTTGACAAAGCCTGCTCAATTGAGTTTGACTGTGCATTCATTCTGTAAAGAATTGCAAAATCAGAGAATTTTCTGCCGTCTGCAACACCGTCAAGTATAGTTTTTGCAATAAATTGAGCTTCGTCACGCTCGGAATCGGAAGTATGCACCTCAATTTTATCGCCAACGGCATTTTCAGTCCACAACGTTTTGCCCTTACGCATTGTGTTGTTAGAAATAACACCGTTTGCCGCATTAAGAATATTCTGTGTACTGCGGTAATTCTGCTCAAGTCTTATCATCTTAGCGCCTTTAAAGGTGTTTTCAAAAGAAAGGATATTTTCAATTGTAGCACCTCTGAATTTGTAAATACTCTGGTCGTCATCACCCACAACGCAGATGTTGCCGTATTTTGCGGCGAGCATACTTACAAATTTATACTGCACCTTGTTTGTATCCTGATACTCATCAACCATTATGTATTTAAACTGATTTTGATAGAATTCTAGTATATCGGGACATTTTTGAAAAAGCTCAACAGTCTTGCAGAGCATATCGTCAAAGTCCATTGCATCTGCGGTTTTTAGTCTTGACTGGTAAATTTCATATACTTTTGCCACGGACTGCTTGAGGTTATCGTAACCTGCTCTTTTGAGCATTTCCTGCGGAGTAAGCATTTCATCCTTGGCTTTTGAAATTTCGTTGAGCACTCTTTTTACCGGCAACATTTTTTCGTCATAATTAAGCTGTTTTAAAATATCTTTTACAAGTTTTTTCTGGTCGTCAGTACCGTAAACGGTAAAATGACTTGTAAAACCGATTCTGTCGCCGTATCTTCTTAAAATTCTTGCACAGGTAGAGTGAAATGTAGCCGCCCAAATATCCGAACCGCCTTCCGGAACAGCGTTGCAGATTCTTTCTTTAAGCTCCCCTGCCGCCTTATTTGTAAAGGTAATTGCAAGTATCTGCCACGGTTTGCAAAGTTCAGACTGCAAAATATACGCAATTCTGTTTACAAGAACGGTTGTTTTGCCCGAGCCTGCACCCGCAAGTATAAGCAAAGGGCCTTCTGTGCAAAATACAGCCTGCTGCTGCATATTATTCATATGTGAAAACTGTTTTTTTAATTCTGATTGTACCATAGCAATATTCCCGTTAAAAGTTTAATAACACAGAAAACGGGCGAACTGCGTCCGCCCGTATAATCTGACGATTTTATTTTATGTAGCCGTAGAATGTTTCAAGAATTTCAGGACCCTGGTCAGCAACAATCATAGTAACATAGTTGCCGTCCTGTGTAACCTTGCAAGCCTCAACCATAGGAAGTTTTTTGGCATTGTAGCCTGAATACTGTGTAACAATTGAAGTGTATGTCTTAGAAAGCGCATCGTTTACTCTTGATGCAGCGTCAGCGTCAACAGCCTCAACGAGTACGATTTCAACTCTTGAATTGCTGTCTGAATTGATTTCTGCCGCAAACTGCTTAACATCTTCTGTGTCTATGCTGTAATATTTTTTAAGATCATTAGAATCTGTAAGCTCTTTTAAGTCCAATGAATACTTAGAGTTGATGTCAGAAAGAACTGTTTTTAAATCAACCTCTTTGCTGCCTGAACAACCTGCAAGCGCAGTAAGACAAAGTACAAATATTGTTACCAAAGAAACTACCTTTTTCATAATTAACCTCCAAAAATGTCTTATAAAAAAATTACGCCGAATCAGTGTGACCCGGCGTATTCAGATGGTCGAGGTGACAAGATTCGAACTTGCGACCCCATCGTCCCGAACGATGTGCGCTACCAAACTGCGCTACACCTCGATAAAAACAGCCCCGATTACTCGGGGCTTTTAATGGCTGAGGAATAGGGATTCGAACCCCAACAAACAGAGTCAGAGTCTGTCGTGCTACCGTTACACCATTCCTCAATGTTTATTGCTCATTGCTGCAAGCCGTGCAATCAACGATATATATTATATATTATGAAGTGCGATTTGTCAATACTTTTTTGGATTTTTTTAAAACTTTTTAGAAGTTTTTAACTTTCGTTCAGCATTGACTTGTTGCTTACTGTCACGCAATCAACAATAGCTATTATATAGCGGAAAGTGTGTTTTGTCAACATCTTTTTTTCAATTTTTTCTAAAATTTGAAAAATACAAAAAATGCGGAATTTTAGCTAAAACTTTTTTTGAGTCTTATATCGTCGCCGACAAAATTAAGCCTTACACCCTCTCCGTATATTCTTGAAATAAATCTTGAAGTATAAGTTTTTTCAAGTTCTGTTATTGAAAGGTTTGTGTTTATTATCAAAGGCTTTCTCAAAAGCATTCTTGAATTACACAAATTATAAAACTGTGTATTTGAAAAAGTATTTGAAAACTCTGTGCCTAAATCATCAATAATTAATAAATCGCACTTTGTGAGCATTTCAAAATATTCGGAATCGTTGGACTCTTTGGAAAAATGCATATTGCTAAGCGTTGACATAAGCATAGGTGCAGACACATAGATTACACCGAAACCACGCCTTGTAACCTCATTGGCAATAGCGAGCGAAAGGTGGGTTTTGCCAAGACCTGTGCCGCCTCTCATAAGTATAGTCTTTGACTCGGGCGTAAAAGTCCTTGCGTACTGTACGCAATAATTATAAATTTTTTGCATCTTATCAAAAGGTGATACTCCGCTCGCCTTATCAACTTCATGACTGTACATATTAAGGTCAAAACTCTCAAAAGTGGAAAGTCTTAAAGGCGCAGTACGGTTAAGCTCCTCGCACGCAGTGGCTACAAGCAGTCTTTTAAAGCAAGGGCAATACACTGTTCTTCCGTCTTTTTCTATATATCCCGTATCTTTGCAGTATTTACAGTTGTAATGCGGTTCAAAGCAATTTTCTTCATAGCCGTTTTCTGTAAGCAGCTTTTTGACTTCATTTTGCATAGAAAGACTTTTAGCACGCAAATCCTGCGTGGCAGACTTTACATCTCCGCCGTTTAAAACCGCACGAACCGCAAGTATTCCGCATGAAGATATTTCTTTTTCAAGCTCCTCTATTCTCGGAACTCTTCTGTAAACCTCTTCACGAACCTGCTCCGCTCTTCTCTCGGCTTTGGTGCGCCTTTCTTCCATTTTTGCTTTTGTCGCTCTGTAAATTTCTTTACTGTATCCCATTTATATCACCACACTAAATACTGTCGATTGTATCTAATCTCTGCAAATCATTTATATTATATGATGTGTTGGCGTTATTCCTGTTTCCGCCTTTATTCTTATACTTATCGGGTCTGCTGTCAAATTTGTTTAAATCGTCAACATTGTAAATTCCGCTTGAATTCCAGCGTTTTAAAATTCCGTTTATGTATCTGAAATCGCAGCTGCCCTTACTGTCAACACATCTTTCGTAAGCCTCTCTTAGCATTTCGGGAGAAAATTTCCACTCGTTTACCCACAAATCGGCGTATTCAACCTGCTTTTTAGTAGGAGAACCCGTATTTTTTAAACCGAACGCAGATGCTACAACCGTAAAACTCTGGCTTGCACGATGTGCTTGTTTTATTTTATTTTCGGCTTCCTCAATTGAGAAAACTCCAGCATCCGACCATCTCAAACCTATTGTTTCAATGGCTCTTATGTTAGATTTTCCGATGCTTATACAATACTGAATAAGCATTATAATTACCTCTACAGGCAAACCGCAGGTATTTTTAAGTAACAGTAACGACGATGCATCGGAGTTTGATAAAGGCTTGCCGAGGGCTGTCTGTGCCTCGTTTACAAGCATTTTAAATTCTTCGTCAACCGCAAGCTGTTGTGCCACATAAACATAATCGGGGCGCTGCGGTCTTACAAACATATGCGGAACTGTAGGCTCTTCCTTTTCAATCGGAGCGGCAGTATTATTGCTTTCGACTTGTTTTGCCGCAGGCTGTTCAGTCGTTTGCTGTTCTGCCTGTGCAGGCTCAAAAACACCGTTATTTTGGCAAAAGATACCTTTCATAACCCAGTATTCAACTGCCTCCGGAATATCGGTTTCATTTACACCTGTCGCCTTACTGATGTCGCTTTCGTTCACATCTTCCCCACTGTGCCGCAAAAGATATAACAATACCTTAAGTTTAACGCCGTCCGAAAACTTAAGTCCCTCGTCTACAACCGACGAAGGCACGGCAAATATTGAATTCCAAGCACCAAGATTAATTTTCATAGACATTTCATATACCTCTGACCCAAAATAAATATTATAATCAAACTTTATCGTACACATTATTATATCACACTAAATTTAAAAATCGACACATATTTTTAAATTTTATAGATTTTTTTAAAGAAATATGTTAAAATACAGTTGAAATGTTTTAAGGAGGTAATATTATGAAATATACATACATTCCAAGAGGTGTTTGTTCAAGACAGATTAACCTTGAGATAAATGACGGAATTATAGAATCCTGCGAATTTATCGGCGGTTGCGCAGGCAACACTCAAGGCATTTGCGCTCTTGTAAAAGGTATGGACGCAGAAGAGGCTGTAAAGAGATTAAAAGGCATTGACTGCCGTGGCAGAGGTACATCTTGCCCCGATCAGCTTTCTTACGCTATTGAAGAGGCTCTTGAACTCGAATAAGCTCTGCGGCTAAAACTTTATATTTATCATAACATTAAAGCTCTCTTTATTTGCGTAAAGAGAGCTCTTTGTTTTGGTTTTAAGATTTAGACGGTTTAATGCAGTGTTTTGTCTGGAAATTCCGGTATATCACAAAAATTATAAAAGTTTGGTCAACCTTTTCAAAGGTTGTGGGTGTGGGCAAAGCCCACAAATACTTTCAGTTTATGTAATCTGACGATAGCCAAACAGCCTGCTGTTTGGTAACTTAAACAAAAGAGTTTTCAAAACCATAACCCTTTAGTTCGTTTTACAGCATATTGGTTACATCAATTTTTGCGTTCACATCATCAAGTTTATTTTCAAGCATAACAGACATAAAAAATAATTTGATGTCGTTCAACACCTCTAATTCTTCGTCGGACATAAAAATCTCCCGAAATCAGTCAACCTTGAAAGTACCTGCCTCAATCTCATCAATCATAGCAAGACGCTTTAAGTGTCTGCCGCCCTCTTCGGGAGTATTGAGGAAAATTTCTGTAAACTTAACAGCATCTTCTTCGCTTGTAACTCTGCCGCCCATACAAAGAATATTTGCGTGGTTGTGTCTGCGTGTCATTTCAGCGCAAAACTCATTGCTTACAACTGCCGCACGAATACCCTTAACTTTGTTTGCTGCCATTGAAATACCTATGCCTGTACCGCAGCAAAGAATACCAAGCTCACATTCGCCGCTTGCTACTGCTTTTGCAACTTTATAGCCGTAAACAGGATAATCAACGCTGTCTGTGCTGTAAGTACCAAAATCTTTATATTCAATACCCTTTTCGTCAAGATATTTTTTAATTGCGCAGATAAGGTTATATCCGCCGTGGTCACATCCAAGTGCTAACATTTCTTTTCCTCCATTTTCTTTTTAAGTTCTCTTTCAGCCTGCGGCAGTCTTAAATACATCGGCATAAGTTCCGCAGCCGAAAGCACTTCTCCGTCATTAAATTTTTGTACAGCAATTTCTGCTGTTGATGACGCTCTTTGAAATCTTATACTGATTGGTGCGAGTTCAACATTTGGTAATGATTCTTTCATAGCATTATAGCAAAGCTCCGCACCGTCACCCACAAGTATAATTCTTTCGTCATAACTCTTAAGTTCTTCTGAAAGCTCGGCAACAGACAAAGCTCTGTCTTTGCAAAGCCTTTCGGGCTTTACGCCGTCACATTTAAAAAGCGCATTATAAACCTGCGAACAGCGAGCGTCCATAACAGAACAGATTATCCCATTTGCAGATTGCAAATTATACGCAAGGCTTTCAAGCGTCGATACCTCTATGCAAGGCAAATCATCGGCAAAAGCAAGTCCTTTAGCCGCTGCAACACCGATTCTTACACCCGTAAACGAACCCGGACCGCAGTTTACCGCAACGGCGGTAATATCTGTTGTCGTTAGGTTTGTGTTTGCAAGCAGACTTTCAACCATAGGCATAAGTGTTCTGCTGTGAGTAAGTTTTGTATTTATAAAGAACTCACCTATTATTTTGTTTTCGTCACAAATTGCGGTTGACGCAGCTGTGGCGCTTGTATCTATCGCAAGAATTTTCATTGCGGATCAACACCTTCAATTTCAAAAATTCTGTCATCATCATTTTCGCCCTTACTGATTCTGATTTTAATACAATCGGCAGGCAAAGCCTCTTCAATATTTTCACTCCACTCAATAATGATTATACCATTATCAATATAATCAAAAAATCCTGTGGAATACAAATCATCCCATGTATTTACACGGTACATATCAAAATGAAAAATATTATACTTACCAGAATATTCATTGACAAGAGCGAATGTAGGGCTTGAAACATTTTCTCCTGCACCGAGCGCACCGGCAAGTCCTCTTGTAAAGGCAGTCTTGCCCACACCAAGACCGCCAAAAAGAGCGATTACTTCCGTGCCGCACAACTTTTCGGCAATTTTTGCGCCGAGTGCCTCTGTTTCACGGGCATTATGAGTATTTACAGTAATCATCAGAATAAACCGTTAATTTTTCCTTCCTCGGTAACATCAATTTTCTCTGCCGACGGAACTTTCGGAAGACCCGGCATTGTCATAATATCACCTGTATATACAACTACAAATCCTGCACCGTTTGAAAGTGTAAGATTCTTTACTGTGATTTCAAAATCCTTTGGAGCACCGAGAAGTGTTGGGTCATCAGAAAGCGAATATTGTGTTTTTGCAATACAAACAGGAAGTTTTTCACCGCCGAGAGCCTGAATCTGCTTCAATGCCTTTTCGGCAGCCTTTGTATAGTTTACTCTTGAAGCGCCGTAAATTGTTTTTGCAATTTTGTCAACCTTTTCTTTAATTGTAAGGTCATCTGAATAAATAGGAGCAAAATCAGACGGCTTTTCGCAAGCCTCTACTACCTTTTTGGCAAGTTCTGTACCGCCTTCTCCGCCCTTTGAGAATACATTTGAGAGAGCAAAGTCTGCGCCTTTAGATTTACAGTAACTCTCGATAAACTCAAGTTCCTCTGCTGTATCTGTACCGAACTGGTTGATAGCAACTACAACGGGAACATTGTACTTTCTCATGTTATCAATGTGAACACCAAGGTTTTCAATACCATTTTTAAGAGCCTCAAGATTCTCTGCAGAAACCTCTGCCTTAGGCACACCGCCGTTGTACTTTAACGCACGGCAAGTAGCAACAATAACTACGGCAGACGGCTTAAAACCTGCATATCTGCACTTGATGTCAAAGAATTTCTCTGCACCGAGATCTGAACCGAAGCCTGCCTCTGTAATACAGTAATCGGCAAGTTTTAACGCAAGCTTTGTAGCACGAATGCTGTTACAGCCGTGAGCAATATTGGCAAAAGGACCGCCGTGCATAATAGCAGGGGTACCCTCGAGTGTCTGAACAAGGTTTGGTTTGATAGCGTCTTTAAGAAGAGCTGTCATAGCACCGTCAGCCTTGATGTCCTTTGCAAAAACAGGCTCGCCTGCATATGTATAAGCAATAAGAATATTACCAAGTCTTTTCTTTAAATCAGAAATATCGTCAGCAAGGCAAAGGATAGCCATAACTTCAGATGCAACAGTAATTATAAAGTGGTCCTCACGAGGAATACCGTTCACTCTGCCGCCAAGACCGACAACAATATTTCTCAAAGCTCTGTCGTTCATATCAAGACATCTCTTAATAAGAATCTGGCGAGGATCAATCCCGAGAACATTACCCTGCTGAATATGATTGTCAAGCATTGCACAGCAAAGATTGTTTGCAGAAGTAATAGCGTGCATATCGCCTGTAAAGTGAAGATTAATATCTTCCATAGGAAGTACCTGAGAATAACCGCCGCCTGCAGCGCCGCCCTTAATACCAAATACAGGACCGAGTGAAGGCTCTCTTAGAGCGATTACAGCCTTTTTACCAATCTTAGCCATAGCCTGACCAAGACCTGCAGAAGTAGTTGTTTTGCCCTCACCTGCGGGGGTTGGATTTATAGCTGTAACAAGAATAAGTTTTCCGTCCGGCTCATTTTCCAAACGATTGGCAAGTTCGTCTGAAAGTTTAGCCTTATACTTGCCGTAAAACTCCAGCTCATCCTCTTTAATTCCGATCTGTGCGGCAACCTCTTTAATCGGGAGTAAGGTCGCAGCCTGAGCGATTTCAATATCACTTAACATATTGAAAATACCTCCGTTCAAATATATTTCTTTAATTATAACAAAACTTTCCCCCTCTATTATTCCAATAAGAAAATATATTTTACAATAGAATATAAAATACTCGGGTTTAATTGCTGCAGATTAGGTAAAGTTACTTTGATGTATTCAGTTACAACGGATACTGTTGCGTTTAAAATCCAATATGGATAGATTTATAGAGTTCAGCCGGTAAAGCGGGCGGTGACGCTTTGTCATTTAAAATCCAATATGGATAGATTTATAGATTACCAAGTGCTCTTGGTGCTTATATAGCGCTTTTGTTTAAAATCCAATATGGATAGATTTATAGCAGTAGCACCGTACACAGCGGTGGAAGATTTTAAATTTTAAAATCCAATATGGATAGATTTATAGGCAACAGAAAGACCATAAGACTTACAATCAAATAATTTTAAAATCCAATATGGATAGATTTATAGTGTCCGTACAAAATCCGATTTGTGCGTACAAATCGCTTTTAAAATCCAATATGGATAGATTTATAGTATCAAATCTCCATTTATTTGTATCAGAAACTGATTTTAAAATCCAATATGGATAGATTTATAGTAATCGTATTTTGCCAGGGGTGTTCTATCAAAATATTTTAAAATCCAATATGGATAGATTTATAGAATACGCATATGATACTATAATGCGTGCACATAAGCTTTTAAAATCCAATATGGATAGATTTATAGCGTGGTCACTGCCTATTCCTTTATTCAGTTGTCATTTTAAAATCCAATATGGATAGATTTATAGGTTGAAAATCTAAATAAAGGAGAATGACTATGGCATTTTAAAATCCAATATGGATAGATTTATAGCCATTTAAATATAAATATGTTATTATTATTTTGATAATTTTAAAATCCAATATGGATAGATTTATAGTATTCATCAACATCATAAGTATAGACTTTAATTGAGTTTTAAAATCCAATATGGATAGATTTATAGGCTTTAATAAATCTGATACATTGTGATTTTCACCTTTTTAAAATCCAATATGGATAGATTTATAGACCAAGGGCTTGAAGAATTGTATCAACAAGTCCATTTTTTAAAATCCAATATGGATAGATTTATAGTATGAACCAGACAAATAACTAACACCTGCCGGTAATTTTAAAATCCAATATGGATAGATTTATAGTAATTCTCTGACCTCGTCAACTGACGAGAGAGGAGTTTTAAAATCCAATATGGATAGATTTATAGCACTACGAATAGAACAGGCGGAAAGACAACATATTTTTTTAAAATCCAATATGGATAGATTTATAGAGGTTTATTGGAATACGGCAGTCATTATGTGAATATTTTTAAAATCCAATATGGATAGATTTATAGAGAAACAAAGCTATCATAATTTTTAAAAGTTGCTTGTTTTAAAATCCAATATGGATAGATTTATAGCAGCGGCGAGGGGGTCACTGTCTTTTTTATTTCTGTTTTTTAAAATCCAATATGGATAGATTTATAGCCGTGGGATAAAATGATAAGTAATCATCGGCATTTTTCTGTGCTGTTTTGTCGATATACCAAATATTTATCAAATACTACTGTCATTTCAATATATCAAAAGCAACTATACCGATGATTACTTGATTGTTAGGTTCTGTCAACCTGCCGGGGATTTTGTGCTATGTCAGGTCGACAATAAAAGCGTTACAAAAAATTTGATGTTTTATCATCCGTTTTTCCAAGAAAATCTTTATTCATCCACCGTTCTTCACGGGTATGAAACATTATTACCGAATCCTTGTCTTTTCTGATATAAACATCAAGTTCTTTTTGCAAAGCAAGTGAGTTTGCTTTACTTAAGTTTCCTTCAAAAACAGAGTTTTGAATATGTACAAGATATTTTTTGCAAATCTTAAATACCTTTGGAAGTATTTTTCTGCCCTTTTCATCACATATTATATCATATACAAGAATTACATACAATATTTACCACCACATTTCAAAGCCTTTATATTCTTTTTCTCCTATAATGTGCTTTATCAGTTTATAAAGTTCAAGTCTGATTAAGAATTGATAAGAAACATTTTTATTAAGTTCTTTGTGAAAAATAGTTGTCTTTAATTTTTCGTCAAATTCAGATGTAATTATTCGTGACGCTTTTTCGGTAAGCTGCAAACCGTTAAGTCCTTCTACAAAACTGCTTTCTGTTATTTGTTTTCGATTAAGCAAAGAAAAGATCAGACGATCCGCAATCAGCGGTTTGAAAATTTCCGAAACATCAAGTGCAAGAGAATATCGCCTTGTACCCGGCTGATGAAGATAGCTTATTGTAGGATTAAGTTGGGTTTTATAAATTTCCGCCAGAGTTTTTGTATATACAAGAGAATTGACATATGAAATAAGGCTGTTAATCATATTGTCGGCAGGATGATAAACTCTTTTATCAAATTCAATATTCTGATCAATAATTACATTCCACGCTTTGTAATATTCCTGACGAATATTACCTTCAATTCCCATCAACTCCTCTATGGTTTCTACATCTGCAAGTTTTCTCCTCAAATTTTCAATAGCAGCCATTTGCTCTGACACATTCTTGCCTCTGCCGTTGTAGTATCTTAAGTTTCTGTAAATATTATAAGACGCAGCAACTATAAATTCTCTTGCTATTGATAATCTGTTTGAATAGTCGCCGTAAGCAAGCACTTGCTTAACCAAAAGCTGACCTGCAAGTTTTGTTTCCTTTGGGCAAAAACTTCCTATGTAAAATTGATAGTAATTGAAGAAATGTACAAGTATTCCGTATTTTGAAAATAAGTTCAGCAATTTAGATGTAACCGTTATTTCATTCATAATATAAATTTCTTTAATATTTTCTATCGGAAGATCTTTTACATTTCCGTCAATTGCAGTAAATCTTAATGTGTTGTCTTTTTGAGTTAAATTGCCTGACGAATATATGTAATAACTTTCCTGCATTTTATCACCTCAAATACAGCACAAATCATAGTAAGCACATGATTTGCAAATTCTTTTACTTTTAAATTTTTGCGGCAAAGCAGCCGATATAATTTTTACTATATCAGCTGCCGCACTTTCAAGCTCTCTTTCATCTTCTTCGCTAAGTTCAACATTAAAACTTTGCTTTAGCAAAGGATAATCAATTCTGCCTTTTATTCCCTCTACCCCACGCTTTTTCAGATAATAAAGATAGTATTTAAGTTGAGCAATACCCGCTTCCTCTATCTTTCTGCTTTTCTTTACCTCATGTAAAAGTTTATGCTCGGTAATAAAATCAATATTGATTGTGTTGTCGATCATAATATGTTTTTTCTTTTGCTTATAAGTGGTTTCATCTATAAGTTTTCCGATTTTGACATTTTCGTTTTCACTTTCCATTGCCAAACCGTTTGAAAAATACCACAGCTTTCTTTTACAAACATAGTAATAATAAATATGCATACCTGAAATATTATTTTCGTCCATAATCATACCTCATATAAAATTATCAGGTTCTCCGTTATCATCAGATTTATCTTGCTTTTTGGTTTTCTTTTCCTTATCAAATCTGATGCCGCATTCGGAATCATAACTGCTGTTAATAACAGGTAATTCAGTATATGGCATTTTTAATTTTTTTATTTCGTAATCGTCAATTCTGAATTTGGGTACGGAAACCGTGAAGCCAAGTATTTCTTCGTTTGCTTTAAGTTTATCATCTCTTGAATAAGTATCTGATTTTAAAACTTCCAAAGCTTTTTCTATGGCACTCTCATTTTGATTATAAACATCAATCGGCACAGCGTCACTTCTGTCAATACTTCTTATTCCATCTTTTTTAAGAGAGAGATAATCGACATTTTCTTTATAATATTTATAAATTTTACGATATTCTTGAAAATATTTTGATTTTTCGATTTTTTCAACCGAAAGGTACTCATCTATAAGTTCTTTTTTAAGAACTTCAGAGATAATTCCGTCAACGCTTAAAATTGCCTGTTTTGACAACGAATGAATAGCATCGTCAACAAAACGATGTGCATTACCTTGAATTTCAGTAAATACAAAACAATTGTAAGATGAAAAGTCTTTATTACCCTTTCTGTTTACTCTGCCAAAGCGTTGGAACAGGGAAAATAAATCCGATAACTCGGTAATAAGAATATCAAAATCAATGTCAAGACTTGCTTCGACTACGGATGTTGAAATCCATATTTCAGGTATATTCATACTTTCGTTAGTTTTTTCAGAGGCTGCTAAAATTGCATTTTCTTTAGTTTTTCTGTCATTTTTTGTAAAATTGGAATGAAACAGATTTACACTTGCGTTAATATCCGAATTTTTTATTTCGGTGTACATCTTATTTGCAATATCAATTGAATTGCAAACGACAAGATATTTTTTTACTTTATCGCATATTGTATCATCAAATATTTTTATAATATCGTCAGACTGCAAGTTTTTTTCATATACTTTTACATTATGCCTTAGCTTTCCTTTATCAGAAAAATCGGATGTTTTTACATCTGTTCCGAGTATTTTTTCAATCTCGTTTCTTACAAACGGAGGCAAAGTTGCGGTAATTACAGCCACTTTACCACCCAAAGTATGAATCATCTCAATTGCATAAATAATTGCAGCCAAAACATCAGGTGAATACATCTGTATCTCATCAATAATAAACTTTGAATATGACGCTACCGCAAGTTTGTATTCATAACCTGCATATTTCAATGCAAAGTCAAATATCTGATCAGGCGTACAAATTGTAATCGGAAGTGCAAGCTGTTTACTGCATTGTGCATACGCAAAATCATAATTTTTTCCGCTAATTATTGAATCTTCCAAATAATAGGATTTCATATCGGAGTGAACAAGTGCCACTCTTTCCTTATAATCTTCTTGCGAATTATCTCCGCAAAGTTTTTTAATTCTTTCGTACATCGCATTGATAGCTGTTTTTAACGGCAAAACGAAAAAACATTTATTGTCCCCGCACCAAAGCAATCCCGCCTCGGTTTTGCCCATACCTGTAGGTGCGGTTACAATTAAATTGCTGTCGGTATTTTTAATGCAAAATTCTTGCAATTCATTGTAATGTATATTTCGGGTATTTTTCCAACTGTTTAAAGAAGCAGTCAAAAAATCGTTGACCTTTTCGCAGTCAAGACCTGCACTTGCACTGTAATCACATTTATGTAAAAGACCTTTTAATAAAACAGCGTATTGTTTTTCTTCATCAGAAAGTTCGGTTTCAAATAAAGCTTTGATTTTCTTAATATTTCTCTTCATTTTATTGTAAGAGTTTGTATCAAAGCCAAATTCAGCAAGAAATTTTTCTATAAGCTCACGGTTTTCTTTAAACACTGTAACAGGAGAGTCTTTGTTATAGTGATGATAAAGCACAGCAAAATATACGCTTATAGGTTTTATACATTCTGATTTATCAATAAAAAAAGTCGAAAGTATACTGTGTGGAATTTCTTGTTCAGGTTGAAAATTTCCGCCTTTAGTAATTCTTTTTTGAAATTGAGAATTTGCCTTACCGTTATCATGTTTTAAACACGAAACAAGTAAATCAGAGTATAAATCATCAGATTTTATATAGCCGAGCTTATAGAGCAGTTTTGCCTGCTCTATAAGCTCATTTGAATGTTGTCCTATTGTTTTGTCGGGTTTTGCAAGTTTATCTTCTATATTCATTACAAATACCTCAAGCTAAAAACACTGAATATATACCGTTCTCAGTTTTGTCAAGCATTATGCCTTTACAACCGTTTTCAATATAGTTAAGTTGACAGAAAATAATAGGTACACGATTAAACACTCGTTTTCTCATACCGCCCTTTAACTGCACTGTTGTGTAATCCTTTGGCATTAAATATTTTGTACCGCCTGTGTATCCGCCTTCCGTTTTAGAGATTATATCCATATCGTCTTTATTAATTTCGAGATACTCTACAGGCATATAAACATCAAAATCAGCTTCTCCGTAATCGACATCTTCGTCAACATCAAAAAGCTCTGTTTGAGCACACTCAAGCACTTCTACAAAATCCTCTCCTCTGCCGATTGCAGTAAGATTTCCGATATTATCCATAATATCATTCATAGTATTTTCATCTGCAACTATATGAATGATAAGTTCAATATCGCAGAGAAGTTCATAATACTTAGGGCCTTTTGCAAGCGTTCTGAAATGGGAATACGGAATAGTATACTTTACCTTTTCGTACTCATCATACACAGCCTTTATATGCTTAATACGCTTATCAAATTCTTTTACTTCTTCGGCAGAAATATTTTCATCGGCTTTCATTTCTTTGAGCCGAGTTTTCATTTTATTAATGATTTTTTTATGCTTGTCGATTCTGCGTTTTGTACGCTTTAAAAAGCGGTATTCTTCAAGCAATTTTTCATTAATTACATTAATTGTAATGCCTTTTTCAAAGCTGTTTCCTTGAGCCTTTTGTGCAGTAGCCACAACCTGATATGCACTTGAAAGCATCTCGGGATTTTTCATTTTTACAAGCAAATTTCTGTCATCATTAAGACTGTTAAGAAAACAATCGTCCTTATACATTTTTGTTTTTAGAGAACCGTACTTTCCCTGTACGCTTACTTGCATAGGATGATAAGATGTATAACCGCAAGCCTTATGAAGTGCTCCGATAACAGTTGAATACGGCGGTAAAGGAAATGTCATACGGTTTTGTACAGTTTCTTCTTTTTTGTAATTTGCACTGTTTTGTTTTATATGAAGTCTAATTGCTTTCATATTAATTCCGCCTTACTCCGAAAAATACTCTTTAACCTGACCTCTGAGATTTTCAAAAAATTCTGTCATACTTACTGGATTAAGTTCTCTTACAATTTCGTCCTCGTTTGAAAGCTCGCCGTTACGCATAAGTGCACAGCTGTAACCCTGCGCAAGTTTTTCCTTGACAGGCTCAATAATAAGCTTTTTTCCTGAAACAGAAACCGCATTCTCAAAGATGTGGGTTTTGCGTGGTGAAAGACCGCCTACCACAAAAATCGGCTCTGCGTTATCAAGATTTCCCTTAACGACAAGTGAAAGATTTTCTACTGCGTCAATAAGAGCAATTACTCTTTCACACTTTTCGGCGTTATCTGCCTCTGCACCAAAGTTTTCGTCCTTACCGATTTTTTCAAGGTCAATTGTAAGACTGTAAATTTTAGATGATTTGTCATATTCATACTGATAAGGCATAAGACCGCAATCCTTTGCATTGTTTTGAACATTTAAACCGTGTGCCATAGCATAATTGGTTGCAAGGTAAAGGTTATTGTGAAAACGGGCATCATTAATAAACGGCTCTGTAGCAACAGCGTCTGTAAGATAGAAAGAACTGTTACGGATGTATGTAACATCTTTTGTTGACATATATCCACCCTCAAGCGCACGGCATGTTGCGGCATTTACATCTTCATTAACAAGTTTTTGCATTGCTCCGTCGATTGATGTCTGTAAATCATCATAAAAACCCGACTGAACACAGATAGCGTTTTTAAGGCTCTCACGACTTCTTGTAGCGTACTCTTTTCCGCCTCTGAATACCTTTTGTACACTTGAAATATTACCGAGGCTTTCGCCGTAGTTGCTTGTCATATTTGCGATTACAGTTAATGTTAATGCTTTATTTTTCATAATAAAATCTCCTTTATATTAGTTATTTTTTGAGCTTACTTCAATTAATGCGCTTGCAAAAGCAAATGCAAGATCTTTATTTTCTTCCGCATTTTCAAGAAATGTATAGAAAAATGAAAATTCCATTCCGACATAAGCAGACAAACTAAGTATAATCTCTTTTGCTCTGTCGTAATCATGTGCGCAAAGAGCACTGATTATTTTTTGCTTATATGAATTAATTTTATTACTGCTTTTCATTTCAATTAGTTTTTGGGAAGTTAAAAATCCACAACTTTTTGCTGACTTAATTTCATTCATAATTTCATTTCCTTTCCAAGATACATTTATGTCTATTAGCATATCAGTTCTGCTTTTTATATAGCCTTTAACGGCATTATCATCAAAATAAAACTTAAGCATCATTAAAATTACATCGTCAAGCAACACATTGTTAAGACAACGCATATAAACTTCTTTCTCAAGATTAAACCAATAATCATCATTGATTTTTTTGACAAAGTTTAATGATTTTCCCGATAATTCTCTTAACTTTTTTAATCTTTCAAGTCGTACAAAGAATGTTTCGTAATAAGCCTTATCTTGAGATTTTGATATAATTTCAACATCATAGCTTATATAATCCTTTGAATTTTGCAAGACAAGCATTAGTTTGTTTTTGTCGTCTTTATTTTCTGTATTGCTAAGTTGATTTGAAAAAGCATAGTTTGTTTGAGTTAAAGACTTAACAGAAAAATTGTTATTTACAAAATAAGTTTCTCTCATATCAGAATTTGAAAAAGCAAACGGTATAAAATCAAATTCTAAAATATCATTGCTCTCAAAACTTTCCTTTGAAAAACAAAAGCCGAGATTATTTGTTTTTCTGTCTTTGTCAACATTGTAGCCTCTAAGTCTGCAAGTGCTGTTATCTTCGGTAAAAATAAGTCGTTCATTGCAGTAATTCTTATAAAGGTTATTGCCGTTTTTAAAGATATTTTTTATAATTTCCGCCCTGTTTTCTTCAATGGTTGAGATAAAAATATCTTTATTTGTTCCATCAAATTTTATTTTGTCAAATAGCCCTTTAAGAACTGTTTTGCTCTTAACAAGGGCGTTTACCAATTTAATTTGTTCTTCACTGAATTCTTGACTTTCGAGAATGTTTAAAATATTTTTGTGAGTCATATATTTTTCAAAATAGTTCTCTGCAAACTCAAGATATTTTTCTTCTGTTATATCTTCACTTTTGTAAATAATACCGTCAAAGCCGTGGATATAATTATCGGGCTTTTCTTCAACATCACAGAGCACTTTGTAATCAATTCCAAAGTAATCAAAATATTTACATAAACCGACAACGGCTGCTGCAAACCTCCAATCGGTAGGCTGCAGCAAAGTGTCATAATCAAAGTAATCAATCTTTGTTTTCATTAATTCGGTTCACCTCCCTACGATAAAAGCTCGGCAAATCCAAATCCTGCGGATTTTCGTGAACCTATACCGCTTTTCAGCAGATAATTAATAACCGATTTATCGGCATTAATACTAAAACTGCCTAAACTGCATTCAATGTAGTTTTTATAGTGATAAACCACTGTTTTTTTTGCGTTTAACGGTTTAATTTCAAAGTTTGAAATTAACTTCTCGTCAAAACCGCTTTCAACAAGCTGCTCTTTAATTACCTGTTTTGCAATCTCCGTAAAATCCGGATTAGCAACCGAAATATACTTATCCGAATTATTCTCGGCTTTATGTAATCTGATACACAAAGGGCTAAGCATTTTCATAACAGCGGATGATGAAGTAACATTTTTTTCCGGCACAAGATTAACACTGACAAGTTTCATTTCGTTGCCGAGCGGAGCGGGAATCGGCTTGTCCTTTTGCTTTATAAAAGCAGACATAAAAATACATCCCGTATTATAGTCAGCCGTTGAAAAAGTAATGTTTAGTTGATTTTTCCCGAGTTGAATTTCCGCTTTAGAAAACTTCGGCATAGGCAGATTCACCGCAAAAGTAAAATTTCTGCGTTCCGGTGTAAAATAATATTTTTCATAATATTTTCCCTCGGCAATATCTGACAGTGACCGTTTAAAAAACGAAAGCATAATTCGTCGATAATCAATCGGCAGCTTATTGTTTTGCAAATAAAATCGCAATAAGATTTTCATATTTACCTCCATTTATTATTTTAATAGTATTAGATTTCGTTATTAGAGTTATGATATTTCACAACTCTAATTACAGTATATCGTTCACAATTTTGTTTGTCAATACCTAATATATGTTTAATTATAATTTTTTCACAAAATTTATTTATCAACAGTATTTTTTAATTAATTATACGTATTTGATATATATACAAACTTGTGTTATAATTAAATGAATCTTTCCAATATGGATTTTAAACAATATTTGTTTAAACCATTACTTTAATCTATCCAAATTGGATTTTGTCTTTACCATACTCTTTTGTCAAGGTGAACCCGTGGTATTTCTCGTTTTTTCCTCAAAAATCCGAACTTCACTTTGGCAATTTAGGTTTGTCTTTACCATATTATAACATTTTCACTGTACCATAATCCGTACTTTGAATTTGATTTATAAAAAAGATAAAAGGCTCTCGATAAAAATTCGAGGGCCTTTGCTTTTTAAAATCATATTTCGTTATATATGTTGGAGTAATGTTTATAAATTATGATTCACCGGAATATTTTGCAAGGCAATTATAAAAGTTTGGTCAAACTTTTATAATTGTGACGGTAGGGAAACAAAATTTATCTCCATTTTTAAATATTTAAATCATTCTATGCTTTTTCCATCTGCCTGACAAATACCTTACAAGATATGCTGCAGCACAAGCATACCAATCAACAAACATACCGATCCATACACCTAAAACGCCCATATCAAGAACCATAACAAGTATATAACTGCAAACCATTCTGAATATCCACATTGAAATCATACTTACACCGAGTGAAAAGTTTACATCTAAACGCTTGCACAATTTGAGATATATTTCTTTGTACATTCTAACATAATAAATGCATTTATTTAAATATACAGATGTATTTTTAGTATATTATTACTATTAAAAATTAGCCGCTTGTATATATAATACTATTTGAGATATTATATTATAAACTCTTTATAAATGTGGTTTTAAATCAAAGTTAATATTCACTAACTTCAATATTTGGCATTTTCTGCTATTTTTCTGTGTTACCAACATTTTATAATTGATTATCAAAAATATAATAAGTTATCCTTCGGTAAAAATTATAAGTAAGTAATTTGTATAAATGATATTATATATCTTGATGTATGTTAAAATTATAATCATCGTTAAACTTAGAGTTTAATATAAAGCAGTTAAAATTTTCTTAAAATGTTTATAATCTGAAATTAACGCTTGACAAATATTATCTGTAATGATATAATACTTTTTGTTACAGAGATAAGCGGATGTAGTTTAGTGGTAGAACTTCAGCCTTCCAAGCTGATCGTGTGGGTTCGATTCCCATCATCCGCTCCATTTTATTTTTTTGGGGTATTCAAAATCATACCTTCCTCGACAATGAACGAGTGCAGGTGTATAACGCTTTAAACACTCTACAATCTATGGCACACTATCTCCCGACAGGGTGCTTGCTCTAATGGCGGTTTATGCGAACTTTCACAAGTTGGCTCGAATAGAAATTTATTTCCTATTCCTTCACACTTTTGTCTGGCTCATTATTTCGTGAGGTAGCAATCATTATTTGCGGTAATGATTGGCTCGCTCGCTACTGCTGCTAACGCACAATAGGTTGTGGCGTATTTAATAAAGACAATACTTTCACTGTTACACTTGATAATTGTCAGAGTAATGTGTATTCTTTGATTTTGAATATGTGTATTTAATTTTTAATCTCATAACAAAAAGACTTTAGTTTGCAACCTTTATTGTCGGCTGGAGTCTTTTTTGTTATGTGTTTCCATAAGATATATTATATAACATATACAATTTTGTTGTCAACAATAAAGTTGCAAATCAGGCAAATATTAACAAAGTGATACTTTGCTTTGTTAATATTTGCCTTTTCCCTTTTAAGTAACTATATGTATTTATATGAACCGAGAGGGTACAAATTTATACCCTGAACAGAGTTTTAACCTTAAACGATGGTATAAATTTATACCTCAGTTATAACAGAAATAACAAACTTGCAGCTCTCCCCCACTTCTTTTAAATATTTATAAAATAAAAAAGGCAGCACCAAAAGCATTTAGCTTAAAGTGCTGCCTCATATAGTTGTGTAATCTGTAATTTGGCAGAGGAAAGATAACCTTTTCCTCTGCCTTTTGTTTTAAATATTTGCATTTCTGACTTTTAAGTATTCATCAATATCGTTGACAATATAGTTTTCACCAGATCGGCAACGATTACAGAAAAAAACGCTTGGTATTGTAATTCGGTCATAATACACCGCCCTGTTCAAGTGTGGATTTCATATCAAGCACACGCTTTTCGCCATTGTCGTATGTGAGCAAAAGTGAAAAATTCTCTTGTGGAGCGACTGCAACAAGTTTTTTCTGCCGGTTGCAAAGTATTCCGCAACAAGACGGTCAAAACCTTGCGAAAGATAATACTCAACTGACTTTGGCATAAACTCTTCAAACTTCTTTTTTAAGCAGAAAATCAGCAAGAGGCAAGTCTTTTAAGTTCCTCATCAATTTTGGCAATTCGTTCAAGCAATCTTTCTCTTTCATTTTTGAGAGAAGCTTCGCTTTGTTCTTGCCTCATAATTGTGTATGTAACGCCTTCAGGTAGTGTTTCGGTTTCAATAATCGGTTTTGGTACATTACTTAAAACAATAATTGATCCTGCTTCTACCATTACAAACGGATATTTGCGACTACCGGCAGCCCTGCATTTTCCTGCTCGGTAAACCACATCACTTGGCAAACTTGCTACGGAGCAGCTTGAATAAGCTCGTGCGACTGTTTTGCCAAAAATAGTAACACACATATCTTCCGATTTAACATCTTCGCTAAAGTCAAGAGCAACTTTAACTTTAGGTGTATCAGATATATCTGTTTCGCCAAAATGCTTGAGCATAAGCTCTCTAACAGAGTCTAACGCTTCTTCGGGTGCTGTCCAACAATTTTTGTCCATATCCCATTTTCTACCGCCTATGCTGCGTTTTAGGTCTTTTACAAAGTCCTCGTTGTATGGTGTGTAGATTTCAATGCGTCCGTTATTATCATTTGTAATTTTCATTTTGCAATCTCCTTTAAATAAATATAATAACTTATGTTAAGTCGCAGAGTTTAGTCCCTGCGACTTTTTGTTGTATCAGCAAATAAAATTAGCTGAGAAAATTAGCTGAGCATATTGGATTCATATGGCAGTCAGGCTCTCCTTCAAATTCATTGTTATATGCGGAATAAAGAGTATCCTGCCTTTCAATGCACTCCTCTCTTGATGAGAGGCAGTCTATATGCTTCCAAAGCTTACCTTTCTGATCCTTATAAACATATCTGCCCCAAGTATCTCTGCCTATATATTTGAGCTTCAGCGTGATTTCTTTAACAGCAATCAATGCAAATTGCTCATAATCGTAGTAGTCTACACACTTAGAACAAGTTACATAGCCATATGCTATTGACATTATTTCCTGTACAAAGCAAGGCTTGTCAAACATATGTACCTCAGTAACATTCTTAATGCTTTTGATTTCTTCTTTGCTTAACGGCGTGCTAAGATAGTATTTCATAAATAAACCTCACTTTCAAAATTCAATTTTTTCAATATTCCAATAAATTGTAGTAACATTACTACATATAAGAGCCTCTCCATAGCAATAGTGTTCAATAGAGAAGCTTTTTATATTGCCTTTTCCAATTTCAATGTCAAAGCAACGATTAAAATCTTCTTCCATACGAGCATAAGCGTGTTCTTCAGTATCACAAATAGCAATTATTTCAGAATGATGAATATTATTTTCAACTGAATAACAGTAACATAAAACAGCATATTTAGTCATAGTAAAACTCCTTTAATTAATGGCTGAATATAGTTCACGAATATATCTGCTATCCTCTTTGCCCAAGTTGGATAACTGCAAATAATGCAATCATTGAGGCTTTCAGTTTCAAAGTCAAGCATTTCACTGTAAAAATAATCCTCAAGTGATTTATATACTTCAACTTTATTTTTGCTGCAATGACAAACATACAACAGTTCATCTTCGTCATCGTTTACATCGGTATCATCGCCGATGTACTCTTTGACAGCCAAATAAGTGGCGTCACAATCGACTTCTGACTGTTTAGCAATTTTAGATAGCAAATATCCTTTGCTTATACTTGCCAAAAAGCTTAGAAACGGCTTTGTATCAGAACACCAGCCATAAGCATAGTTACCACAATCAGATGTAATGAGCAGCTTACAGTTTGTTGTATCAAAATAGAACTTAGCCCAAAGACAAGAACCATAGTCTTTATCTGTTTTTTCTTGAGTATATTCCAATACAGTAATATCTGGATTAATGACTTTTACATTTGCCATAATTTTTCAATCCTCTCATTATGTTTAGAATTCTTCTTCTTCATCTTCTTCGTCGTCAAAGCATAGCTCAGATGGTGTATAACCGATGTATGAACCACACCTCTTGCCATACTGACAGACAATATCACTATTGTGATAAATACATTCGTAATTACTGCAATAGCTACTGTAATACGAATAAAAAACGCAATTAATATCGCAGTTGTCTGAATGATTACAGAGGTCACAAGGGTGTTTAGAGTTATTTTCCATAATAAAATCTCCTTTTAAATTAAATTAGCATAAAATAAATGATCAGAGGATTTTATTTTCCTCTGCTCATCTTTAGAAAAATGATTATATTTTTTAGTTCCAATCAATTTCCTCTATACCGATAACATCTTCTTCGGCTTCTTCAAGTCGTTTCCTCTCATTCGGAGTAAGTTTTGTAAAATAATATCTGATACAAAACTTGTATGTAATGAGCGTTACATTCCGCTTGCGAGCAACAAAGCATTTTCAGGCACAACAGGAGCAAGATAGTAATCTTGTTCTGCAAGAACTTTCTCGTAGCTTTCCTTGCCTTCATAGCTATCAATAACTTCTCTTTCCAGAGTGTTCATATCAGCATAATGAATCTTACCGTATGCCGGTGGAAGCCAATTTTTATGCTTGCATACATAGATATTAAATCTATCAACCAACTTTTGGTCTTTAAATTCAATATGTACTGTACCTTTTTTGAATACTGACACATAAAAATATTTGAACTCAATTTTACGAGTATTTCCGCCGTTTAAATTAAGTTCAAGAATACTTGTAACATTTGAAAAGATTTCATTGTTGCCGCCGAAATAGTCAAATACTTTTTCAACATCTTTCAGCATATTTGCAATTTCAAATGTATTATATCTTCCACTGCCGAAACTATTGGAGTTATAACAATAAAAAGGCACAATTACTTTTTTGCCAATTTTGTGTGCCTTATTTGTTACCCAGCCATCAAAATAGTGAATGGTTTTCTTGCATTCGGGATAATAAGAATGTTCCTCTGTGAATTTATCAAAAAGCCTTACAATGCTTTTTTCAACACCTTCATAGATTTTACTATTCATTTCCGCTATCAGGGTTTTGATGTTAAATTCAGAAACATCATAGTCCGAAAGATCAGACACCAAATTTATATAATGTTCTCTAAGTTCTGTCGTAAACTTAGACATAATACTTTCGTTTCTGAGCAAAGCATTCCAATATTTCATACGAACCGACTTTATGTAGCTATTTACATTTGTATCATTCTCAGGTGTTTCGAGAGTCAGAAGTGACTTTGAGTAACGATTTTGCTCATCAAAACTACCTTTAAGATATGGCTCAAGTGCTTTGTACTCTTCTATCAGCTTAACGCCCATACTAACATCAAGATTATATCTCTGCACTGTCGATAAGATGTAATCATTAATTGTGAGTTCATCAGCTTCATACTCTTTCTCTTCGTATTTATTAGCTTTTTTCATACTGTCTAAAATATCACTATAACAGTATGACTCATCAGCAATACAGCAAATATACACAAGTGCAACCTCAACATCTGTGCTTCTCTCAGCGTTTGAGAACGCACCGCTTATGTATTCAATAGTTGCATTAAGCTCTTCCAGCTTCTTAACAAGCATTTTTCTCTCGTTAGTGAAGGGATTAAGCAATGTTTGAGCATTGAGCAAGCAAACTATCTGTCCACCGTTTTTCTGCATTTCTATGGCTTTTAACAGGTGCTTTTCGCCACAAGAAAAAGGTGGATTCATTATTATGAGGTCATACCTTTTATAGGTATGAAAGCTAAGAAAATCGTCACCAACAATATGAATATCACTCTTAAAAAAGTGCAGCTTTTCCTCTTTGTATTTTTCAAGCTCCATTTTTTTAACTTCGCTGATTTTCTCAGTAATATACTCGTGGATTTCACTGTCCCAAGTCCTTTTCGGAGAGAGTTCATTAATTTTTTCACAAACGCTTCTTTTTTCTCCTCTGAAAAGTTATATTTCAATATCTGCCTGAGATTGATGTCAATCTCAATACAATCGACATCAAATCTATCACTATACGGCGATGTTGAACACTCTTTTCTTGCAAGAACTTGCAAGATGTCGCCCTTTCCTGCACTCGGCTCAAGAATGGTCTTTACTTTTTTGAAGTCAACACATTCAAGCATTTTCTGCACAAGCTCTGTCGGTGTAGGATAAAACTCACTTTCAGTTGGATTTTCTGTAAGATTTTGAATATTAGTCATAACTATATCTCCTTTAAATATAAATAAATAGTTTTTGTTTACCTTACGGCTCTTGCTTTTGCCTTATGTTTGTAAATATCAAAACCGTAATAATCGGCAAAAACATCGCCAAGCCTGTTAGTCATTCTTGTTATGTCAGCTCGTGTAACCGTTCCGCAATAAATTTTATATTGCAAATTTTCTATTTGTGTATCGGTTACATCGTTCTTAAAAACACGATACAAATAGTTATTTCTGCCATCGTGGTGTATTGCTGTTGCTCTAAGGTCGCCTAACTTGTCAATATACCACTCTGCGTAATCACAGTCGGTATAAAAACAGTCTTGTATATTACAAGAATTAATCATCTTGTAACCCGAAACTCTGCCATTCCATCTGCCCAAATCAGCAATAACGATAATTGGCATATCACAAAGCATATTGAAGGCAGTTCTGAGATCATCTAAGTATTCATTATTTAGATGATAAATGAACTCAAAAAGTCCCCTCTCGTAATCCTTTGAATTTTCGGGTACTTGCAACTCGTTATCTTTCAAATAACTTTCATATTCGACTGCATATTCTTTTTCATTTGGAACATCTATGTCGCTCCAAATAATATATTTGTTCATACTATTTGTTCCTTTCTGAAACTGAAACAAGAATATCCATTGTTTCTTTAGTCCTTCCAATGCAGACTGCTTTTGTCTGTGAAAACATACTCAGACAATCATCAAATGCAACAGTTCCTACATCAACAAGACCTATCTTTGCATTTTCATCAAGATATTCAAAAAAATCTTTTACGCCTGCCGTGCTTTCACTCGCTTCGATTATGAGGTCAAACGGCAGGTGCAATATTACAAACTGACCGCCTGCTGTTGAGTCAGGATTGTAATATACTCCAATGAACTCATATAGATCTTTTCTTATGAAATAATAATCATCTTCACCAATAGGTGTTGTGTTCGGATTAAGTTCCGATTTTACTTTTCTATCTTCCACAAAAAGTCACTCCTTAATTAAAATGTAAAACACGCAAGCCATACTTTCAGACTTGCGTGTTACTCATTTTTATAAAACAGGCTCTACGATAACGCCATTCTTCTCACAAAGTTCGGCAAATTCGCAGATATGATACAGATTTGTGCCGACTTCCAGATGGTAGTCGTCAATATATCTGCAAAACTTCTCCGTTCTTTCACCATTACTCTTTGTAATTGAAATTTTTCCGCCATCAGCTATGCGAAACTTCTCGTTATAATTTGAATCAATAAAACGGATACCTCTTTCAGCTCTTTCAAGATGACTGTTAAGCCAATCTTTCTTGTAGCAATAGCAATACAGATTGTATTCGCCTTTATTAGGATTAAGCCGCATAAGGTAACTGTATTTATCTGTATCAAGACGAATGCCGTAATGGTTGCGGTCGTCATTAAAGGAACTGTCGGGATTTGAACAGCAGTAAGAGGACATAGCCTTTCTGTCTGCTAAAAAATCGCCGTCACGCAGACTGTTTATTAAATTATCAAATTCATCCTCAAACTCACCGGTTTTTAGGTCATCTCTAAAATCGTTCCAAGTCGCCAAAAATTCCTTTCCGATTGAACCGAAATCACCTCTCAGATACCCGATAAGACCGGTCTGTGAAGATAATTGGTAGCTCTGCTTAAAAGTGTATTTCTGTTCAGACTTTGTTATTGCTCTGTATTCCATAGTCATTTCTCCTTGTGTTTATTTTTTATGTTCTACCTTCGTGCAAGTGCTTATGCGATACTGAAAGCTGATTGTAATATATGTAACCCTGAAATTTCTAATAGGTACAAGTAGTAAATACTAAGCATAATGCAGACACCACAGATATAAGCCGCCTGCAATGTTCTTACCTTTGCAATATTTAGTAACACCCATATTGTTATCACCTTTATGGGAGAAGTTTATCAGCTTCTATTTCAGCAATCAAGTACAGTTGCTCGTTATACTCAGAACAATCAAGCTTTGAAAAGCTACTGTATATCGCTTCCAAAGGGAACGGTAATCCGATAAGTGCCTTTAACTGCTCATCTGACAGATTACTATTCTCCATAGCGAGAACAATATCTTTCTTTACTGTATATTCATAGCTATGCTCAATAGCTTCTTCGCAGGGTAAAGTTAAGAGATATTTTCTATATCTTTCTAACTCTTCCTCAAGCTTTTTTAAAAGAGAATTTAGCACAATGATTAATCCTTTCTTAATTTTTTAAAATCAAAAGAGCCAAGCTGAAATTCAATCCAACTTAGGCTCTTTTTTTAAAATATTCATTTTTTCAGAATCAGTCGTTCTTCGCCTCTTTATTACTGTCAATAATACGCTGAACCTCATCAGCACTTATACTCAGGGCGTCAGAAATCTCATTAATACCAAGCCCATACTTATGAAGTTTCAAAATATTGCGTACTCTTTCTTTTTCAATGCCATCTTCAACGCCATCTTCAAAGCCATCGTCATAACGATTAATATAATCAGCCTCAGCTCTTTCACGCTTGAAAGCTGCCTTACGCTTTATATCGTCTTGACTGATACCTTTTAGATCTTCATCTGCTCCGCAGAACAAATCCTTGTTTTTGCTTTCCAACATAGCTAAGTCGCTCTCCTTTCTTACATTAAAAAATTTTCCCCAAAGTTCTATATCGGTTTCGGGATCAATATCCTTTACCTTCGGAAGCTCTATATAGTATGTAGTATCAAGTTCCAAAATTTCCTTGCACACATAATATTCAGACCCCTCTGTACCTAATGTATCAACATTCTGATACCTCGACACAAACTCTGGCTTATCAAAGCATACAAAATTTACAATGTTAATGCAAATTGTCGGTTTAAGGCTGCTGTACTTATCGCCTTGTTTAAAGTTATCGGTATAAAGCTTTGCCCAATAATACCTACTTCTTTTGTAAAAGCCTTTTTCTTTGCATATCTGCATTTCAATGTCGTACTTTTCGTTGCCAATTAAAACCTCAATGTCAAGCCTTGCAACTTTACCGTCATATCCCTCTGAGGTAATCTCATTCGGTACAACAGTAATATCTTCGGCTTTAACCTTCCTGCCTATTACAGATGAGATAAGGCTCGCCAAAGCCCTTTTATTCTTTGAAAAGATCTCCTTAAACACTATATCCGTTTGTGGATTAACAAGTGTTCGGTCGCCTGTCTTTTCATTTTCATTATACATTGTATAATTTTCATTATTATTCTTTTCAACCATTATAATTCCTTTCTGTCAATATAAATTTTAAAATACAAACATATAATCGTTGACAACATCACTTACAATGTTGTTAAGCGATAAATCACTACTCATATATCTTGCAAACAACGACTCTAAAGTGTTTTTGGGAGTTGTCAGAGCAAAAAGCAACTCATCGCTCATAGTATCAATCTCTGATACTATGTATCCTGTGATACACTCTTTAATACTCGTCTGATATGAGGCGAGCATTATTTCTTCTTTTGAAAGCGACATAAGATGATTTTTATATTCATCTAATTCTCTTTCGACTTTTTCTACAAGGTATGTTCTTTCTTCCATAACAAAATCCTTTCTGAAATTCTTTACAATCAAGCAGATTTTTTGCTTGAAGGCTTTTTGCTTATATATAAAAATAAAAAAGCGACCGGCAAAGAATTTTAAAAAGCTATAACTATTCTGAAAAAACGGC
>ERZ809201.89-NODE-89-length-59286-cov-5.436579_pt1 | contig 59286 bp, 78 predicted proteins | sample MGYA00520516_ERZ809201 | MGnify/ENA primary metagenome ERZ809201 (study PRJEB31570, sample SAMEA3213006) | Homo sapiens | biome: human-gut; feature: human gut; material: fecal | place: Sweden | collected 2011 ... | reverse complement strand
AAAATTTGAGATAATCAGACTTGTTAAGGATTGACACAGTTTAAATTACGATCTCTTGAAATGTTAATTAAATGATTTATATTGTTGGTTTAGACCCGCCACTTATTTTGGTTATAACGTCATACTCTGTGTTTTTTCTTTGTTTCTCATCTTCGTCTTTGAGATACTTGTTCCTTATATCTTTGATGTCGTTTGTCATTCCCCATACTTTGAAGAAGAGGATGATTTGTAATACTCCGAATATTAGGAGTATGATGGTTAGAAAGTCAATCATAATCTTAAATATTTAGTTTGTTCTTTAATTCGTTGAAAATATCAGTATTTTCAAGTTCTTCCCAATAGTATTTTTTGTACCTGCCTCGGTCAAAACTTCCCTTTTTCTTATATACAATTAACCCCACTTTATCACATAGGATGATGATATAGGATTCAAGAAGCTGAGCGTATGAGCGAGCCTGCAAAAATGCTTCTTCTATTTCTTGGTTATTCTTCATGTAGAGTTTTGCCTCAATTAAAACCTTTGCTTTTTCTTCGTCTGGCTTATTATCGTAATGCAGAGCATAGTCGGGAAATATCCGGTGTCCACGTCCTGCATGTATTGGTAATTGACGAATGAAGTCTTTGTTCTCATACCATCCCATAGAGTTAAGCAATGGTTCCAGTAGTTGTAGTTCCACATCTCTTTCTTTTTCTATACTTACATTCTTGGGTAGTGTAGGAGTATATAGCTTCGGCAGGGTGTCTATATCAAATCCTTTTGCCTTTATCATTCGCAGGAGTTCTGAATAATCCTCGCTACTCATTGACCATCCGTTCACTCCTTGAAAGTTCTTTCTTATGAGCGGGTGGCTGGAGAAGTGTTCATCTTCCCGAAGCTCTTTTAATGTGATGTGAGGAATGGCTATTCTGTTACTTATATAAGTGTTGCTGTAATAGTGGAAGAACGGGTCGATAACACCATCGGTTTGTGCTATCCACAAACAAGTAATTGCGCTTATAGGTGATGTCTCGTAATGAACAAGAATATCTCCTTTCTTAGTTTCTTGATTGGTTTGCCAAAATCCGGTAGTCCAATGTTCACCATATCCTCTTATTAATCCACCGATAAACCATGCTTGTGATGGTTTCGGAATAACTCCTTTTTCTTCCGTATTCAGAAGGTTTGGCACATAATCATACATAAATGCGCTCAATTCATCGGGTGTCAAGTTGTTTTCCATTCTGAAATAGTAGAACACTTTGCATAGTTCCCAATAATACATGCACCTATTTTTGTAATCGGGCTTCTTGGGAATTGGCGGCAATTCTATTTCAAAATAGTCAGCTAACTTTTTGAGTTCATAGAATCTGTCAATGTACAAATATGGAAAGAAATATTCACCAAATAGGTAGTTTAACTCCATTGAGAGGAATGGGATGTATTCAAGCATCAAGTTGAAATCTCCTATCTTTAATACTTCTTCATTCTCTATCCGTAGTCCGGTAGAGATAATACCTTCATATATACTACTAGCTTCATCAAGTGACGGATATTCTATACCTTCAAAATCGGAAACTTTATAGCACCAAAAATCTTCCAGTATTTCGCATATAATTTCTTTGTTGAAATTGTCTTTGATACTTGGGTTATAGCGTTCTAAAAGCTGCTCCTCGTCTATCCATTCCTTTCTGTCTGAAAAGCTGGATATGACAACTTTCCCGGAAGGGGAGTTCTTGTATAGATTCCAAAGGTATTGATTGAATTTCATAGTATTATTATTGTAACTACATTTGCGTTCTCGCTAATTTACCTACAACCTTGTATAAATGAATTACATCATTATCTATGTCAATTTCCATATCGGGATATTTTCTTTTCCCATCTGGATTAGCTATATTGTTGTAGGAAGACAATATTGTTTTTTTTCGCTCATAGTCGATATGAATCATTTTAAGAAGTCTGTCTTCTTTTGTTATAATCACATACGGCTGTCCATTGTCTATGTTTCGTTTGTCTTTTATTTCACGGACAAAGATTGTATCTCCCGACATATACATATCGTACATAGAATCACCATATACGGTTATTCCATAGCATCCAGTAAATTCTGGTATATTCACATATCCAATAACCTTGTTTTCATTTCCGTCAAATCCAATTCCATGTCCTGCGCATACACGTATATCAAGTATTTTAATATCTTTATTCGTGGTTGGAGTTTCAGTGATTGACGAATTGGTATTAATTGTCATGTTGCCAATTCCAGTTATTAACCAATTTATATTAAGGTCAGGGCAAGCAGACGCTATCTTTTCTATTGAATCTGCATTAAAGCCCGTTTTTTTGGCAATGGCTCCACGAGATAAACCCGCTGATTCTTCAAAAGCGGTTTGCCCAATCCCTTTGATTTTTAAATATTCAACAAATCTTTCTTTTGTGCTCATCTTTTTTGGATTTTACTGTTATCTTTCAGTATATTTGTGTCGGAATCAAGTTGCGGATGATTTCAACTAATTTGTTTAACTATTCCCGTAAGGGACTATATAGGCGACTTAACTTCAAACCGCAACTTTGGAGTTGGTCGCTTTACTTAATAATATGATAAATTCCATTATCGTCAAAAACATAATTTCTCTTTATATAGAGGGGATAAAGATAGCTATTACCCCTACTATCGATTATTATAATAAACGTATATCTGAAAGAGATAAAGAAGTTGATTTGCTATACAAAGAACTTATTAATCAATAGAGTTTGTTTTTTCGTATATATCAAAAGCATTCTCTGTTATTGTGGAAAATTCCTTTATTCTCTGTTTTAGTTCGTTATACTTATTCTTTTCAGTTTTCATTAAATCCATTTTTGTTAATAAACTCCATAGGTTTGGAATCTTAGAAATAATTCTGTCTGCTATTTCTTTGTCTTTTAACTGAATAGCTATGTCCATCATAATATCAAGTGTGGACATTATATAATTTATATCACCATTCCTCAAAGCGCCTTCGTGTAAACCGTATAGTGTGTTCAATTGAGATTTAAGCAAAGTGTTTTTCGCAAGTAAAACCATTTCAGCAGAGGATTTTAAAACCTCTTTTCTTAAAGAATCTTTAATATAGATAGCGCTGTATATTTGCCATCCCAGTAAAATTGTTACCAGTAAAGACAATACGCCTATTATTATTCCTTGATAATCAAATCCTAATTCGGGTATATGAGGGCACGAAATGCATATTGCGATAATACTTATTACTATCGCAATAACACTTAATCCAAGTGCTATCCACGCTATCCAATTTCTATTTCTGTCTTCTTTCTTCATATTATAATAAGGTATAACCTGCTTTTATAGTTAAATAATGTTGTTTTACTACCGTTTTTCAGTATTAGATTCTTTTTACTGAAAAATAGTAGTATCTTTGCATTATCAAATTAAACTGATACAAAGAAACGAAGATTAATTCAGATTTCAAATAGTATAAACATATTAAAATACACGATTATGAGAACAAGAGAATTTTTACACGAAGTAATGAGCCTTGCTTGGCAGTTCGTTAAGCGTAATGGCTACACCATGAGCGAAGCAATGAAGGTCGCTTGGGCTAATTTGAAACTGAAAGGTGAGATGAAGAAGAAGATAGTGAAGTTCTACTTCAAAAAAGTGGACGGTTCTGTTCGTGAGGCATACGGTACACTAAATGAAAAGCTGATGCCTGCCATCACTGGTACTGATAATAGAAAGAAGAATGATACCGTCCAGACTTACTATGATACTGAACGCCAAGAATTCAGATGCTTCAAAAAAGCTAATCTGATGTCAATCGCATAAAAGATATGGATATGAATGCTTACACGATTAACCAGCAGTTGGATGGCCTCTATAAAGATTTAGAGGCAGCCCATAACAACGATGAAAGGACTGTTTGCCTGATGTTCAATGCTGATAGCAAAAAAGAAGTTATCCAGTTGATAACGGATGAGATAGACAGTTTGGAAGATGCCTTAAAAGGTTTTGAAACTTGTGAAGATGATGGCATGGATTACGATGCTCTATGCCGGGTACAAGGTATCAGCCGATACGCATAATACACGATTATGCAACGCACGACAGCCCTACGGACGGATTGAACGGCAACCGATAGCGAGAATCGGGTAGGGTACTATTGATTAGTTCTTTGAAATTCTGTAAAAGCAATTACGGTGTAAGTCATAAGCCGTTTTTGCCAACCAAAGATAACGAACGCACATAAGCAAGTTGGGGCTTGTGAGCTGTGCAATGTTTAACAATTAATAGAAAACACCGCAAAGAATCGTCTTTGAGCAGTGAGCATACGGGTTAGGCGTCCGTACTGTTTTCGACAATATAGCCTGTACTGAACTGAAATAAGGTTCTGCTATTCGATTAGGGTACAGGTACTTATTTAAATTTATACGATTATGAAAACAATCCAATTCGTTTTATCTATATTGGTTAGTATATGTGCTGTCGGTATGCTTTACGGGGCTATTACTACTTACAGTCCTATGAAAATATTCTCTATCACTATAATGAGTGTTATATGTGTAGGGTGTGTGTCGCTCATGAGGATAACTTATAGAGAACTTAAACAGACCGCTAAAAGGTAGTCCTATAATCCGGCACAAGGCGCATGGGTATAAGTGCACAATAGCCATGCAAACCAGCCGGGCGGTAATCATCCGAAAGTAGCATTATTGGAATGTATGTGGTATTTAATAATAATCATATTCTTTATATATATAGGTCTCATTACCCCACAAGAAGCAGGTTCGATTCCTGCCTTTCGGACTACACTTTAAATTATACGATTATGACAGTGGAAGAATTAAGAGGCATGACGCAAGAAGATTTAGTAAGGCGTGTGCAAGAACTGGAAGAGGCTAACGAGAAATTAGCTGAAGAAAAAAAAGCATGGTATAAATCTTGGAGTGATTTGCAACAGAAGTTTGAACATTTCAAGAATGCGGTTAAAAGCATTGTTCTGATAATAGATTAGATATTCGTGTTTTATTTTTTTGTTTGTACTGGGTGTGCCGTCCGTGAGGATAGTGCACCTTTTTTTAAAAAAAAGGATGGTTAGCTTATCGGTTAGAGCTTCGTGTTGCGCAACCAATTGGCATGATTGAGAGGGGGTCGATTCCCTTACCATCCACGAATCATTAATTAAATTTTATTTTTATGGCAAAAGAACTGAAAGAAAGGACAGAAATCAAGAAAAAGCTGAAAAAGAAGAATGACAGAATCAGTTTTGACTTTAGCGACAAGCTTGCTGGACAGCTTCGCAGGTGTACCGCTGACCTTAACAGGCTGGCAAGGATTGACCGGATAATAGACAAGGAGCAAACTTTGTATTCGGTGGACACTAACAGGGAAGCCGGATATATTGAGGTTGTCCGCAATTATTAATCAGCCGTCTTACACGATTATGAAGAGAGTTTTTAACGAACTTACACCTGAATGCGAGATTACGGCACGAATGTATGCACAAGGGTATGAGAAGAAGGAGATAGCCGATTTGAAATGCAGGGCTGTGAGTACGATAAACAACCAGTTGCAGAAGGCTTTTGAAATTCTTCATGTAAGAAATGGAAGAGAACTTGCTACCATGCTTTACGAACGAATAGCTGGTGTGAAACTTACAATGGATTTTTCACCGACTGTTCGTGCGTCTGTTGCATGTTGCTTATTGTGTGTATTTTCTCTATCGCTTTATCACGAACAGGGCGAGATGAGAAGAGGAAGAGAAACAAGAGTAGGACGAATTGAAAGAATAAGGAGGACGGAATGAATGCAGAGACTAAGCTGAATACTCTCTATCGAATAGGTAGCAGAGTTTCTCTCAATAAAGAACAGGCAAAAGAGTTTGTCGGTGGTCGTTACAGACTTGAAAAGCTGATAGCAGAAAAGAAAATACGAGCCGAAAAAATGGGTACTACACGGATGTCTCCTTATGCTATCAATGCTTGTGATGTGCTTCTTTATGCTATTGATTCTAAAGAACAAAGAATATAATTAACCCTTTAAATTTTACGATATGAGTGAACTGAATTTGTATCAGAAGATACAGGCTGTTTCCAACGAAATAAAGAATATCGAAAAAAACATGACCGTGGGCAAAGGAAATTATGCTTATAAAGCGGTGCAGGATATTGATGTTACTCTTGAAGTTAAGACAGCCGAAACGAAATTCGGGCTTGTCAGTATCCCTATCAGGCAGGAACTCGTAAAATCAGAAATTATTAAGGTGATGAAAGAAGGTGGGGGTGAATCCATACAATACATGGACATAGTGAAAATGACGCTCCGTATCATCAATCTTGAAAAGACTGAGGAGTTTGTAGATGTTGAAAGTTTTGGTCGTGGACTTGACCCCGGTGACAAGGGGTTTGGTAAAGCTTCGACTTATGCGAGAAAATATGCCCTTCTGAACGCTTACAAGATTGCAACAGGTGAAGACCCTGATGAGAATAAATCAAAGGAACAAACACCTATAACAGTCGATGAAATCAAGAATGCCGTTGTAAACTATATGATGCTTGACAACGCATTTACACAAAATATCCTTTCTTATTTCAATGTAGGAAGCTCGGACGATATGAATGTTGAGCAGTTTAAGATGGCTTACAATAACCTAAAAAAGAAAGGTAAGATATGATAGAAACAATGTACATTGGCAGTGGTGATGTCCACGCTTTGATGAGTGGGAAAGAAACCAAGTCCCATTCATCATTAATGCAGCGTTTTGTCAGCGGTGTAAAACCTAATTATAACGCTTATGCAAGTCCAATAGACGCTCTACGTACAGGTGCTATTCTTGAGAACAGATACCTTCTTACATTGCCTGATAATTATTTCACGCAATATGTCGTGAAGTCAGAGGAAATGGATGTGTTTAAGTGTAGTTTGGATTTCGCAAAAATCGAAAAGGGGAAACTCGTAGATTTCGATGAGCTGAAAACTCTTGCGTTTTCTGATTATCTTGAATTTATTGAACCTATCAAGCATGACAATAATTCCCTTGTTGATTATGTAAAGAAGAAACACAAGTCTTACTACAACCAAGTGCAGGAACAACTTTACTGTACAAGGCTGGAAAGTTGCAATCTTGTTTTTCTCTCTGTCACATCCTATGATGATGATTATAATTGGAATAGGGTAATCAAGTCCAATGAGTATTGTAAAGTAAGAATCACTCGTGACGAAAAAGCTATCTCTAAAATAAGAGAGAGAGGTTTCATATTTCAGCAGATTAAAGACTTTTATACTAAATAATTATGGCAAATACATTAACAGGAAAGATTATTTACATCTATCCTTCGCAACAGATACCTTCTAAAGACGGCACCAAGACTATTATAAAGAGAGGTATTGTAATAGATTGTACACGCTTTGACCCTTATACAGGTGAGCGTGGTTTTGAGAACACCCCTATGTTGGAGTTCATTGGTGACAGATGCGCTGAGCTTGACAGATACCAAATCGGGCAAATAGTCACTATCTCTTTTGATGTGCAAGGTACGAGATACCGTAACAAGGACGGTGTGGAGCAAATCTTCACTCGTGTTCAACCCTATCGAATTGAACCAAAGCTGACACAGCAACCATCTGTGCCAATTCAGCAGCCAGTGGCACAATCTTCTTTACAACCGACCTATCAGCAACATCCGCAGAATTTCCCACCATCACAGGGGAATAATGATGCACTACCATTTTAGCGTATGTTGTTCGACTTGAAAAATGAATATCAAATACCCAAGTTCAAGGAGTATGTAAACAAGCTGTTTAGTGAGCGTGCGGTGGTGGAAGTGAAAAAGAAACTACCTAACCGCACGCTTGCCCAAAACAGCTACTTGCATCTTCTTTTAGGGTATTTCGGTAGTGAGTACGGTTGCAGTCTCGACGAAGCAAAAATTGATTTTTATAAGAGGACTTGCAACCGTGATTTGTTTGAGAGAAAGACGGTCAACAAGAAAGGTAAGGAAGTAACTTACTTAAGAAGTTCTGCCGAGCTGACAACAGGTGAAATGACTTTGAGTATTGACCGTTTTCGTAACTGGAGTGCATCAGTGGCAGGTATCTATCTGCCGGCTGCAAATGAACATCAAATGCTGATATACGCCCAGCAGGAAATACAAAGAAATCAAGAATTTATTTAGTTATGATAGAAACAAGAAAAACAGAAATCAGGTATGTGACATCTGACCCGAAAAAGATGCTCAACATGTACCTTGCAAAACGTGTCCTCAAAACATGGGAGGAGTCTTTCATTGATGAAGATACAGGTGAAACAGTAACCATCGAACGGAATGAGATTCTTTTTGACCGTGGCACGCTGATAGACCAAGACATTTTGGCGAAAATTCGTTTCAGTATGGAAGCTGACGGCATCAAGGAAGTGGAAGTCAGCAACCAGAACCGCTTGGCATTCGAGAACGAGAACAAATTCTTATATCCCTATCTTGCACAGGCACAAATAGGGGACAAGAAACATAAGTTCCTGCTGTATGCCACCGGATTGGAGAATTCTTGTAGTATCTTGAAAGATTACATCGAACTAAACTATATGTTCGGATTCACCTTGACAATGGTCAAGGAATTCGATTCTTGCGTGATTCTTACTGACAATTTGAAAGAACGCAAGATAGATGATGCCACCCTCGAAGAATTAAAAGATACATTCCTTTTAAACGATTCTGTAACGGAAGAAGATGAAGAAGAGGGAGATTCCAAGCCCAATGAAAAGAAATTCTATCAGATTGAGACGAAAATCACATTCACGGAAGGGGAGAATGAAGACGAAAGAGTTCAGACTTTTGTCGTGAACACCTTCAACGTTGACAGAGCGATGATGCTTATTACCCACTATCTCAAAAACAAAGAGGAAGAATGTGAGATACAAGCCAAAGAAAAGGGACATGAGTTCAGAAAGAGGGAAATCCATACAGCCATTGAATCTGCTAAACCTATCCCGGTCGGGCGGTTTATTCCGAAAGAGTTTTCAATGGCTTATATGGAATAACTTTGTCAATCTGCCTGCTCGGTCTGTGAAGATAGGGCGGGCGAACATGGTGGTATGGCGGAAGGGTGTAGACGCTATGTAGACTTTCGAGATAGGTTCGTAAATGGGAGGATATGGATTTTCAATCAAAACACCTATCATGCAGGTTCGAATCTTGCTACCACCACATAAATGTGAGCCACACATAAATGGCACGGGTTAGTAATAATGGTTGTGCCCCGGAGAATACGCTTCGGGGCTTTAATAAAAAAACATGGAAACAAAAGAAATTACTAAGACTGTTTACATCGCAAATGATGGAAAAGAGTTCTTGACAAAAGAAGATTGTGAGAAGTATGAAAGGTTTGTTGAAGAAATACTTTCACGTATTAAGTATTTCTGTATCAGATGTAATCCTGACTTAACAGAAACAGGAAATTTCTCTCATAAAATATATGTGGCTGTGTTTTCTAAACATTGCCTATATAAAGATATTGCATTTCAATGGGCTTTAAAGAAGTTTGGTACTTACTTAGGGGAAAGCGTAATGGGATATGGCTTCCAACCCCATTTTAATGTAAGTGAAGTTTCTAAAGAAGAATATGAAGAATGCCCTGCTACTGTTTGGGGAGGTACTTCATTGAAGAGTGAGAAAATATTCCTTAGTCCTAAATCAGTAGAGGGATTTCCTGAAAGCATTGACTACATGAAAGAATGGGGATTTAAATAAAAAACTATGGAAAATAAAGCAGTAGCATTTATAAAATCAAACAAATGGTTTAAGTCCACTATGGTAGAGTATGGAACGCATAACGGATATGTGGCTGTTCCCCCTGTGAACAAATATCATGGGATGTCTTATTTTGATATTGAGGATATAGACGTACATGGGGGCATCACATTTTCTGAACCAGCAATAAACGGTGAAGAATCTTTTGGAAGCAAAAGAAAATATAATCCCAAGTAGGTCGGTAAAAGGAATCCTATATTGGACGATGTAGAATTTATCACCGACAATACAGAAGTTGGTGATGACTGGTGGATATTCGGGTTTGACACATTCCATTATGGAGACAATGAATATGACTGGGATAAACAAGCCGTCGTTCAAGAGACAAGGTACTTGATGGAACAATTGGACAAATAGACAATGCCGTACTACATAAAACGAACAAAGGCTAAGAAGAAAAACAAGCCTTTACCTCTGTTTGATAAAGCAGGGGTAACAGTAAAGAAGAAGCCGGATTTGAAAGCTAAGCTCGACAAGGAGTTTTCCCTTTTTATCCGGCTTCGTGATGCAATGCCAAACGGGTATTTTAGATGTATCTCGTGCGGGCAGATAAAGCCGTTTACACAAGCAGACTGCGGGCACTATTTCAGTCGTACACATTTGGCAACACGGTTTGATGAGAATAATTGCCATGCCGAATGCCGGCACTGCAACAGGTTCAAAGCCGACCATTTGGAAGGCTATCGGGTGAATCTAATTGGTAAAATCGGTCAACAGAAGTTTGATTTGCTGAAAGTCAAAGTTGCCAGCACTTCCAAAATGACTGATTTTGAGTACGAACAGCTAATCAAGTATTACAAAGCACTTAATAAGAAGTTACGAAAGGAGAAAGGGCTATGAGTTATGTATTACGAGATTACCAACAGAAAGCCTCTGATGCTGCCGTTTCTTTCTTCAATAACAAGGCGAAGAAAACAAATGCCATTATGGTGTTACCTACGGGCAGCGGAAAGTCGCTTATCATAGCGGATATAGCCGCAAGGCTTGACGGTCATACCTTGGTGTTCCAGCCCTCGAAGGAAATACTCGAATAGAATTTCAAGAAACTCTGCTCATACGGTATTCTTGATTGCAGCATCTATTCGGCTTCCTTCAACTCAAAAGAGATAAGCCGGATAACATTCGCCACCATCGGCAGTGTGAAGAATCATCCCGAACTGTTCACCCACTTCAAGAACATCATCGTGGACGAATGCCACCTTGTTAACCCTAAAGAGGGTATGTACAAAGATTTTTTTGATGCGGTGAAGTGTAAGGTTCTTGGACTGACAGCTACACCGTATCGTTTAAGTTCCAGCCGTGACTTTGGTTCTATGCTGAAATTCATCACTCGGACAAAACCTCATGTCTTTTCAGAGGTCATTTATCATGTACAGGTGTCAACCCTATTAGATATGGGCTACTTGGCGAAGCTGGATTACTATTTAATGAATCCTTCAGGGTGGAATGAACTTAACTTAAAAGTAAATACCACTGGCGCTGATTACACAGACAAGTCAGTCCAAAGAGAATATGAGCGGATAGACTTTTACAGTTATCTCGTTCATATCGTCCAAAGACTGATGAATCCCAAAGCCGGAGGAAAACGGAAGGGTATTTTGGTCTTTACCCGTTTTTTGAAAGAAGCGGAACGGTTAACGATGTCAATACCCGGTTGCGCTATCGTTTCAGGTGATACTCCTAAGAAAGAACGTGAACATATTCTTGAGGCGTTCAAAGCTGGTGAAATTCCGGTAGTAGCTAATGTGGGTGTACTTACGACTGGCTTTGACTATCCGGAACTTGATACGGTCGTTATGGCACGTCCTACAATGTCACTTGCCATGTGGTATCAGATAGTCGGTCGTGCCATCCGCCCGCATCCTTCTAAAGAATGTGGATGGATTGTGGATTTATGCGGTAACATCAAACGTTTCGGAGAGGTGTCGGATTTACGATTGTTTGATAGCGGTAATGGTAAGTGGGCTGTATTTTCTAACGGAAGGCAATTAACTAACGTGAGATTCTAAGACTATGGACGAAGGATTTTTGAGGCTAAGCCGCAGGTTTTTCTCGAATGAAATGTGGAATGAAGCCCGTACTTTTAGCAGTTGCGAAGCGTGGTTAGACTTAATTCAGTCTGCACGATTTGAGGCAACGCCCCGAAAGGAGAGTATCGGAGGTCGAGAAATCTCTTATTCAAGAGGTCAATATCCTGCATCCATAAGATTTCTGTCACAGCGTTGGAAATGGTCTGAAAAGAAGGTGCGTTCCTTTCTTGTGCATCTTAGAAAGAAAGGTATGATAACTGTTGAGTGCAATCAAGGAATGAACCTTATAACCTTATGTAAATATGAAGAATATAATCCAATGGGCACAGGTAAGGGCACAGGTATTGAAAAGGAAATCAATGAATTAAGACACGAATGGGCACAACTAAGGGCACAACTAAGGGCACAACTTGGGGCACAGTCCATGAACAACAATCTACCGCAATCCGAACTTTTACAAAAATCAGGGCACACAGAGGGCACAAATACAAAGAAAGAAGAAAGAGAGTATATAGATATATCTCTACATCAAAAGAAAGAAAATACTCCTGACGGAGTATCAAAGAAAGACAAGCTTTCTTCGTCCTCCCCCTCTGAAAAGATTGATTACAGCGGATTGATGGAATACTATAATACCACATTCAAAGACAGACTCCAGCAGATAAGATCAATGACTGATGTGAGAAAAAAGGCTGTAAAAGCCAGGATAGCCCAATATGGGAAAGAGTCAGTGAGGAGTGTTTTCAATCTCATTCTTCAATCCCCGTTCCTACTTGGAGCTAATGACCGCAATTGGAAATGCGACTTTGATTGGATTTTCAAACAAGCAAACTTTACTAAAATATTGGAAGGAAACTATAATGGGACAAGACTTAGTAAAAATCAACAGGATAGCGAGCAGCGAAAACGTGATTCAGTTCTTGCAGTCGCTACAACCGTTAGAGAAGCTGCCGCAAAAAAGAGAAAGGAACTTGAAGCAGAGGGCGTTATTGAATAAATATCCCGATCCTGCACAATTCATTCTTGATTACAACCCTGATTTGCAGTTCAAACTTGTCAGATGTAATGCAACCCATTCAGAACTGGCGTTGAATGACAGCATTCCGAGTTTAGGGCTATTGTCTTCTACTTATGGGGATGAAACACCGATAGAATGGCTAAAGATACAATTTGGCTCATTGAATGACTTTGCAGAAGTTTCAACCAAGATAGCGAAAGAGCAACTTTCTGAACTATCGGAGATATTCCTTTCGGAGTATTATTATATAAATGCCGCTGAAATCTGTTTTTTCATAGCACGGTTTAAGTCAGGGAAGTATGGGCGGTTCTACGGTTCAATAGATCCATTGAAAATAACAAGTGCGATGTTGGACTACGTTTCTGAACGTCGGAAAGATATTGAACGGAAAGAGCGTGAACGATACAGAAACCAACGTGAAAAAGAGATAGAGGAGCGTGGAAATAACAGAATCTCTTATGCTGAGTACATTGAAATCAAGCACCGTGCTGATGCAGGAGATGAGGAAGCTAGAAAAATGCTGATATCACCATGAGAATAACCGTTTACTGGGTAACAAGAAATCCGGATGTTATCGTAAGAATCCGGAAAAAGTTCAATATCCCAAGTTATACTTCCGTGAACTACGAAACAGAATGTGAAATCAAGAATGAAGACTTTCCACTGTTAGAAGAAACAGAACGAAGGGGATTCACTCAAATTAGAAATAAAAATACACGATCATGCAAGGAACAGACAAACTTAATACGGTAACCAATATCGTATTTGTCCTCACGGACGTTTTAGAAACCAACCTTCTAGAAATGCAGCAGCAATACAAGAAGGAAGGCTTTGAACTCAGACACGATTCAAAAAGAAACTTCAACACAGCCATAGCCGCGATAAAGAGATTGAAAAGTGATGTGAATCATTGCAGCGAATCCACTCAGGAAAACTTCGGCAATGATTCTGACATGGTGAACGCCATGTTGCTCACACTGATTGATAGATGCGGTGATGATGACAACCTCGCTTATAAGATGTACGAATACATTAAATCTTTCCCGTCCAAACTGAATCTAGACTTGGATTTGGATAATGCGTTCAGCCACCTGTTTAAAAAGGAGAAGTTATGAAATCGCAGAAAGATATCTTAAAATCCATTGAAGGTCTGTCCGATATAGAACTATTTGTTATTGATCTCTTTTGTGGCGCCGGTGGCTTATCCGAAGGTGTGGAAGAAGCACGATTGGATGGAAATAAATGTGCAAAGGTTGTTTGTTGTGTGAACCATGACAAGAATGCCATCCTTTCACATGATGCCAATATCCCTGATGCACTTCACTTTATCGAGGATATCCGTACACTGGAACTTTCCCCGATAAGCACTATTGTAGAACGTATCCGTCAGCTATACCCTGATGCCATGATAATGCTTCATGCCTCTTTGGAGTGTACTAACTTCTCGAAAGCCAAAGGCGGTCAGCTGAGAGATGCCGACAGCCGAACGTTGGCAGAACATCTCTTCCGTTATATTGATGTTATAGACCCTGATTACATTCAGATTGAAAATGTAGAAGAGTTTATGTCATGGGGAGATATGGATGAGAATGGGAAACCTATCAGCATGGATAAAGGAAGACTTTATCAGAAGTGGGTACGCAACGTGAAAAAATATGGTTACAACTTTGAACACCGTATCCTGAATGCTGCCGACTTCGGCGCCTATACCACAAGAAAACGCTTCTTCGGCATCTTTGCTAAAAAGAGTTTGCCGATAGTATTCCCTGAACCGACCCACTGTAAGGGTGGTAGGCAAGATATGTTTTCGCGGCTGGAGAAGTGGAAGCCGGTAAAGGATGTGCTTGATTTCTCTGATGAAGGAACTACCATCTTCAGGGAAAAGCCTCTTGCAGAGAAAACGCTTGAACGTATCTATGCTGGACTTATCAAGTTTGTAGCCGGAGGAAAGGATGCTTTCCTTTCCCGTTACAATACGGTTCGCCCTCAAGACACATGCAAATCAGTTGATGAACCATGCGGAGTGTTGACTACTGAAAACCGCTTTGCAAAGGTACAGGTAAGTTTTCTCTCCAAACAGTTCAGCGGACATCCCGAAAGCAAGAATGTGTCCGTAGAAGAACCGGCAGGTGCAATCACCTGCAAAGACCACCATGTTTTTGTCTCTGCTTATTATGGAAATGGACATAATCATTCGGTAAACGAGCCGTCTGCGACAGTTACAACAAAAGACAAATTATCATTAGTAACTCCAAGGTTTATCGCCAATGAGTATTCCGGTGGAGGACAACATACAAGTATTGACAATATTTGTCCGGCAATTTTAACCAATCCCAAGCAAAAACTTATAACATGCAAGCCTTGGATTATGAATACTTCTTTCTCAAATATTGGTAGCAACATAGAGGAACCGGCACAGACAATAACCGCAAACCGGAAATGGCATTATCTGATGAATCCACAGTTCAACAGCGCTGGCAGCTCCGTTGATAACCCCTGCTTCACCCTGATAGCACGAATGGATAAGATGCCGCCCTATCTGGTAGCAACAGAAAGCGGACGGCTAGCGATTGAAATCTACGACAATGATAGTCCTATGATCGTGAAGATAAAGGAGTTCATGGCACTGTATGGCATAGTGGATATTAAAATGCGGATGCTTCGCATTCCGGAACTCAAAAAGATTATGGGATTCCCTGAAGATTATGTTTTAATAGGCACACAAGCTGACCAAAAGAAATTTATCGGGAATGCGGTGGAGGTTACACAAGCTAGAAAAAATACTGAAGCACTTTGTAAAGTATTGAGAAAGTTGAGATTGAAGAAATCAAAAGAAATAGCTTAATGGAAAATGGAAAACTTATATTAGATGCCTGCTGTGGCAGTAGAATGTTTTGGTTTAACAAACATAATCCTCTTGCCTTATTCGTTGATAAGAGATCGGAGATAGTAACAGCCAATGACAGGGGTAAAATCAGAACCATAGAGATAAAACCGGATATAATAGCCGATTTTACCAACTTGCCGTTTGAGGACAATTCTTTTTACATGGTAGTATTTGACCCACCTCATCTGAAAACACTTGGTGAAACCTCATGGATGGCTAAGAAGTACGGGAAACTACCGAAAGACTGGCAGTCACTCATACACGATGGATTTACTGAGTGTATGCGCGTCTTGAAGCCTAACGGCACGCTTGTATTCAAATGGAACGAGAGTGAGATAAAAGCTGCGGAAGTTTTGTCTGTTATCCCGTTCAAACCTTTATTTGGGCATACTACCGGAAGGCAGAGCAAAACAATATGGATGTGTTTTATGAAACTACCAATTAACGTATAACGGAACTGAAATGAAGATAAAGTTTATCCAGAAGAATATATTGTTAGTCCACCGGATGGGACTGTATTCTCCTGCACAGAAAATAGTATCCTAGAATATTTGGATATAATCTAAAGTTTTTTTACACCCATTTTTTTGAAAATATTATCAACTGCGTTTATGCTATCAATATCAATTTTATGCAAACTCAACATCTTACAAATTAATTGTCCGTTAACATTTAATGAATGGTTCTGCATGTCAACTCCTAGGGTATAAGGAGGATGCCTTTTGAGTAGATTAAGACGAATGAGCTCTTTAATTCCAAAATATATTTCCATTGATTTTATATCTCCTGAATTCTCAATGTATTTGGTACAGTTAGACAAATCTAAAATAGCGCAACTTTGAAAGTACCTAATAATACATAGTTGATTGAAAGATAGTTGCTTAATAATATTTTGCATATAAAGAGCATTTGTGTAATCTACTTCTGGAGAGAATCCTAAATTAGCAATAAAATAACCATAAAATTCAGATTTTTTATGTTCCGAATCAAGCATGATACTATTTATGGTAGCTTCTATCACATCGCTAGCATCTGAATAATTCATATTAGAAGAGACAAACATATCATCTTGCCTAAATGGAATGTTATTCTTCATATTTTCATTAACTTGATTTACAGCTGACATGTAAGATATACCTAACCTTATTGTTTCTTTCTTTGTGACACCTTTTTGGAATATGTCAAGAAGAATAGAATCAATAGCTGTCGATAATAATGGTTGCACCCCAGCTGCAAAAATCATGCTTTCTGGTGTGCCTTTTGCTACTATCGGAATAATAGCAGTAGACATAGCACTAATGATTTCGCTAATTTTCATAATAATAAGTTTTAAATGTGGCGAAGCAAAAATAGTAATAATCTGGGTACGTTCTTCATTTCCTATGATAAAGTTTTAAATGTGACAGTTTGGATTTCTTCGGAGGCGTGCCTTTTAATTCAAAAATAAATTAGAAATGAGTAAAACAACAATTTATTACCTATGCCTAGTAGCAATGTATATGCTGCTAGGGTAGGTGGAAAGGAGATTAATTATGGACATAAAGAACGGAATAATAATAGACGGAGTGTTGCATGAGATGGTGAGTGAAAATGTCCCATGCAACCAATGCTCACTGTTGCGCATTTGCAGTAAGTCGGAGAAGGAAGAATATGCCATCTGTCTTTGTGCTTTGATGAACTGTGATGGCTTTGTTAACCGCGGAAAAGTAAAAATAGAGAAGGAGGAATAACTATGACCGAAGAACTTGTAACACTAGAGACTGCGAAGCTGCTGAAAGAGAAAGGCTTTAATGAGTATTGCAAATATATCATTAACGATAAAGGCTTGACAATGGAAATCATAATCCGAACTAGTAATTTACCTAAAGCATACTATTCTCGTCCAATGCAATCCATCGTCCAGAAGTGGCTACGTGAAATCAAAAACATTCATATATGTGTATATAACTGTGCTTGTGGCTATGGATACGAAATATCTAAAGCTGACAATGGAACTCATATAGCCAGTTCTACTTATAAAGGAACAAACGACGGAGGGGGATGGGATACCTACGAGAAAGCACTTGAAGCAGGATTACAGGAAGCATTAAAACTGATATGATTATGGATAATATTAATTTGAATAAATGGCGGGACCGTGCTTATAAGACAGCTTGTGATCACGGTTTACATGATAAAGAACTGAGTAACGAACACTGCCTTTGCCTTGTCATTTCCGAGCTTATGGAAGCTGTGGAAGCAGATAGGAAAGGGAAACGTGCCGACAGAGAATCTTTTAAATCTTCTTATGAGAATGAAGAACCGCACGATGATGCCAATTTCAAATGTTGTTTTGAAAAATATATCAAAGATACACTTCCAGACGAACTAAGCGATGCCGTTATTCGCTTGCTTGATTTGTGCGGATTGCGTAAGATAGACATTGAGGACTTTACGGAAGATATGTTGTACGATGCAGAGGGAAGTTGCACTGATGAAACCTTTACAGAGAGTATATACGCTATATCCACAATTCCCATCAGGTGTGAGTATGAATATGACAGTCTATTAGAAAATCAATTAAATAGTATGATATTGGCTATCTTCGGGCTTGCCAAGCATATGAACATAGACCTTATATGGCATGTGGAGCAGAAGATGAGATACAATGAACTAAGACCTAAGTTGAACGGAAAAAGATATTGATTATGAAAATAATTATATTTACAATCATATGTATTATCGCCCTATTATGGGTTGGAGATCTAATAATTACATTTAAACCGTTTTCCATCTCGCTTCCCGGTTGGTATAAGCCTGTAGGTATCCTTCTATTTTTTCTGTCAATGGCGGTATATACCATCGGAGAATATGCTAAAGGCTATAAACAGGGTTTCGATTATGGGATAAAAAAATGTGTTGAAATACTTGAAAAGAAAAATCCATGAGCAAACTATATAAAGTAACTATTTTCGGGGAGTCATTCCTAATCGGGTGGTTTCCTTTCGCTTCACACTGGTACAACAAGCTAAAGATAATCAAATGATAGTACGTCATTTTATAAGAGTTCCGGTTGGAAGTACTGTCTATTGCGATAATCAGCTGGTTAAAATACTAGAGAAAGGATATGCCCTTGCTCTATGTGATGTCAATGGAAAACGGGTATATATCACCTGCTATGATTTGGAAAAGAAACCATTCGTCAGCATGAATGAAAAAGAGCCAACCCACGCACGACCATGAATCAGCTCTTTCTTACACGATTATGATGCAAATATACTATTTACTTTTAAAATAATCGTGTTATGGCACTGGATTTTAACAAAATAATTCGTCTTAAAAAAATTAGAATTGAGAAATCAGAACTTTCAGAAGAAGAAAATACCTTAGCTTCACCGATTTTGAGAGATAAAAGCCTTATTAGGGATATCTATAAAATATTTGTTGAGCTACTGAATGAGAGAGGATGTCCACCGAATATTGACAGTGTTACCCAGCGGGAAAAGTTCATTTTCATTATCCTGTACCTGTTTTCTCCAAGTTCGCTTGCCGGTGGGAAAATGACAGCTGGGTTACGCGAAGAGATGTCAAGGGTACTTGGGGTTCAGTCCAAGAGTACAATTTCCGACAACTGCGCTGATGTCGTGTTTCTGTATCAGAATTATGGGGATTTCAGCGGGGATATAGAGTATCTTTACACCAAAATCGTAAATCGGTTAAGATTCAAAGGGCTAATCAATTGAAGCTGGAGTTTATTGCTCCGGCTTTATCTTTTTCATAACCTCCTTTTTAAACTTGTTAAAATTATCTCTATTTGAATTGAAATTATGCTCGTATTTTTTACGAATATGCGCAATCTCTTCAAGAGAAATTTTTCCATTAGTTTGTTTTAAAAAATCTCTTTCTTCTTTTTCAAATTCTTCACTAAATAATCCCATATTATACCTCCTTTTTAAATTTAGTTTTTCGTTCTAATTCTCCCCTTCTAATAATACAAATAGCATTTTCATAGGGCTCTTCTGTTTTCTGCCAATAATTCAGCAGTGATTGTCGAGCTATTCCTAATTTTTGGCTTGTATAGTTGTCATACATAGCCGATGGCGAACCGAAATACCTATGCAATCCGGTAGCCTTAATTTCTAAGTGTATTACTCCTTTTGCTTCCATGATGCAAAAATACTTATTTATTAGTATGTATTATAAATAATACTGTAATTTATGATTTATTAACGTGCAAATAGTATTTTGTATTATAAATAATACTATTTTTGCATCATCAAACAAGAAGTAATAACAATTAAAAGATATACGATTATGACAACAAAGAATATCATCAGAGAAGTAAGTTACAAAGGCCACATAATAACAGTGTTTGAAGATGGCTTTCATCAAGAATTTGTAATCATAGATAATGACGAATCAAAGCTGTATGATAGCATTGCAGATGCAAAGAGAGTTATTAGAGGCGAGCAACCTTATTACGAAATAAACTAAGTTTAACCAGCAGGGCGAAAGCCCTGCACAATATAGAAGGATATGAAAGAAAATATATTTTTAAAAGCAGTTATAGAAAAACCGTTATTGAATAATGAACCAGAAGTTTTATATCTTTTCGTTCAAATAATCAATGAAATAACTTCTTGTATGTCAGAAGACGAGTTAAGAGGCTGTATGAACTCTTTAATAGTAAGATACCCTTATTTTAAACTGTTTTTCGATTATGGTTTCGAACATAATCACATGTGGGTGAAAGAATCAGGTTCTTTAGAAAGATTGATATTGGTTGAGTTCTAATCCGGTAGCTTTCGAGCTACCACAATATACACGATTATGAAAGCGGATTTAGTTTTAGTTATCAGCCCTGAAGCCCCATTGATGAAGCAATTGGGCAAAGTATTGGGTAAGTTATGTAGTATGTGCGATTTTACCACTATAGAGAGGGGCGAAAAGTACATCATCATACAGCACGATGAAACTGGGCTTGTAGTGGCTTATACGAGTGAAGAAAGATTGAATATGAAACATTAATATTGCAGATTATGAATCAAGAAAGAGTATTAACCTTTGGTAAATACAAAGGACAAGATATAAAGTACATCATACTTATCCACATAGGGTATATAATGTGGTGCCTTGAGAATATTGACTGGTTTAAACTGACCGATGAAGAGCAAGCATTATATGATGCGATAGCTATAATGATTAAGAAAGAACGCTTACCAATGACTTTTCCGGTTGAAATGATGTACAAGCATATAAAGGACATGGAAGCATTGGGAAGGTTAAAAACACCGTTTACATTCAATGGAGAATATACATCCTACAAAGTGTCTGAAAAAGATAACCCTGTATGTAAAAGTATTGAAAAATACAGAATATGTAAAACATATAGACCTAGAACACAAGAATACTCATCATTTGGAGACCTGTCATTAGGAGATTTGGGTGGCTTTTCACATAGTATGAATAAAGAAATAGAACGTGCCCGACTTAATTGTGAGAATGATGAAGATATATTTGGTGGATGGGGTAGTATGAATGATTATAAGGATTGAAACCTAAAAAACATATTATCTTATGAACTCAATAAACAAAAACGGTTGCAGCGTATGCCAACCCGGTAAAGAGAATTACACTACCTACAACACCAGATTGAGAGGTAAGAGAGTGAGAATGTACCAGTACGACTACCGTACTGAAAGTAACGAGCTGTTTTCTTGTTGCGCACCTACCTTAGAGGCGTGTAGAGAAAGACGGGACAAATGGCTTAGTTCACGACAATAAGCCGATTGTCGTGTATAACGATTGAAGATATTTCGTTATCTTTGGTTATGGTAGTACCTTTGGGGTACTATCGCGGAATGGAGCAGTTGGTTAGCTTACCGCTTTGACTTGGCGGTGGTCACAGGTTCGAGTCCTGTTTCCGCAACTATTGAGTATTAATTAAAATTTGACACGATTATGAACATTCTTACATTAAGCATCAAACAGAAGTATTTCGATGAAATCTTGGCAGGCAAGAAAACCCACGAATACCGTGAAATCAGACCAACTAACGCTAAGAAGTATATCACTTACCTATGTGGCGGTAAAGAATATCCGGCTGATGCAGAACTGCCTGAAGAAGGTGAGGTAGAATTGAAGCCTATCAAGTACGATGCAATCAAGCTTCTGACAGGTGCATATACAGGTAAACGTCCTTATATTATCGTTGAAGTGAAAGCAGCAGAAGCTGTTATTCTCACAGATGAAAACGGTAATGATATTGTTTACGAACATCAAGGCGAAGAATATCTTGCTGCACAAATGGATTATACTTTGGGTAAGATATTAGAGAAACATATAGACTAATTGTTCAACTTTTAAAATTAGAAAGCAGAGTCGCAAGAAGAATTAACAGAGTAGCCGGACCTCGCAGAAATATGAACGGTGCCGGTGCTGGCGGTAGATTAGTAGCAAGACGCGGTGGTGCAGCAGGCACTTCGCAGTTGGGTTCACGCAGGCAGCGTTATAGCGATATTCGCGCCGCTTATGGTATGTCAACGGGTTAAGCTATGAACAAGGTAGAGAAAGCGAACCAGTATATAGACCTCATTCGGGTAAAATCGAGTGAGGTGTTATTGTTTTTATCCTTGGGTAAAGATTCGCTTGTTCTACTTGATTTAATCTATCCGAAGTTTGAAAGGATTGTTTGCGTGTTCATGTACTTTGTCAAGAATTTGGAGCATATTAACCGTTGGATAAACTGGACTAAAGCTAAGTATCCGAAGATAGAGTTTGTTCAAGTACCACATTGGAACCTTACTTATATTCTCCGTGGCGGTATGTATTGTGTGCCAAATCCGAAAGTAAAGCTATTGAAGTTGGCAGATGTGGTAAAGGCTATGCAGCTTACTCATGGAGTTTATTATACATTCTTGGGCATGAAAAAAGCTGATGGTATGAATCGTAGGCTTATGTTGAAAGGGTATGAGGTAAACGGTTACGAGAATAACGGTATGGTTTATCCTTTGGCTGATTGGACACAAAAGGATATTCTTGCTTATATGAGGCAGCACAATTTACCCGAACCAGTTCGATATTCATTGAAAGCCAGTTCGGGAGTAGGCTTCAACCTTGATTGTATGCTTTGGATGGAGAAGAATTATCCGCAGGACTTACTGAGAATTTACCGATGCTTCCCAATGGCAGAAAGAGTGCTTTGGGAACATCACAACAAACAAAAATAATAGGAGGATTGCCGAGTTAGACGTAGAAGAGCAAAAACAGCTTCGGAGATTACCGCTCAAAGGGAGAGGTTGCAGCGTGAAGCGTATAATAGATACGGAACAATGTTCACCGAAAGGAATCTGAGCATAGTGAACGCTTATAATAGTGTGATGAATAGGCTTGCGAGAAGGCAAGTTGCAAGCAAGTCGGCTGGTTTAAGTAATGGTTAACATGGAACTATCAAAATACATAAAGAGTGAATCGGTGGAACTTAATCGTTCTGCCATTCACTTTGCGGATTATAATCCCCGAAAACTTTCCGATGAATCACGTAAGACACTGAAACGTGGCATCAAGAAGTTTGGTTTAGTCGGTGGAATTGTCGTGAACAAGCGTACTGGTCTTACCGTAGTCAGCGGGCACCAGCGTTTGTCTGTCATGGACGAATTGCAAAAGTTTCCCGATAACGACTACCGCATTCGTGTCGATGTCATAGACGTGGACGAGCAGCAGGAAAAGGAGTTAAACATTCTAATGAACAACCCTAATGCACAAGGGACATGGGATTTTGACGCTCTTGCCCGTATTGTTCCTGATATTGACTGGAAAGATGCAGGTCTGACCGATGCAGACTTGAATATGATTGGTGTCGACTATCTTTTGCAGACCGAAGAGGAAAACTCTATTGCGGATGCTTTGTCTGATATGATGGTCCCAGTTTCCGAACAGAAAGAAGCCGATAAAGCCGCCAAGCAGTTGGAACGTGTCGAAAAGGTTGCCCACATGAAAGAGGTCAAACATCAGGTGAAAGAAAACGCACAGAAGCAAGCCGAGAACATGGATGCCTATGTGGTGTTGTCCTTTGATACCTATGAAGCTAAAGCCGCTTTCTGTGAGCGGTTTGGGTATGACCCCGATATGAAGTTCATAAAAGGAGAAGTGTTCGATGAACAAGTAGAAAAAATAGATTAATTATTGGGAGGAAAGCTGAGTCAGAAGAAGACAAAGAAGTTTTAACGAAATACTTGGTACTGTAAGAAGATTAAAAAGAGTATATCCAGGAGAAGCAAATAATTCGCGAATCATGAACGCAGCAAGAAACGCAGGTAAGAATTTGGCACGAAACTTAGGAGTAGATGCGTCTGTGTTGTCACTTCCTTATTGGCGAAAGCAACGTGGATATACAACTGTAAGTAGAGGATTGGCAAACGGATAATTAATTATGAGCAATAGTGAATCTCAAAACAGAAAAGGTAAAGGAGGAAGAAAGCCTAAGTTTGATTATACAAGCGAGGACTTTCTTTCTCTCGTGGAATCGTATGCCAAAAAGGGATTCACTGACAAGGAAATTGCTTATGCCATAGGGATTTTGCCTCAAACATTCTGCGAAAAGAAAAGTGAGTACACCGAAATATCCGAAGTCTTAGCGCGTGGGCGCGCGACAATCAATGCCACTGTAAGGGCTAAATTCCTTGCAATGGCTCTCGGTGGCATAAAAACCAAAAGCACCGTGGTAAGAAAGCTCCGTGATTCAGAGGGAAATTTGACAGGTGAGGACGAATTACAAGTTAGCGAAAGCGAGTTGGCACCAAACTTGCAAGCAATGTCTGTTTGGCTGTATCACCACGATGAGGATTGGAGAAAGGTTGAACGCAAGCAGGATGAAGACGCTGATATTCCAACAGACATAGAGCATGGCATCAACATTGATTCCTGGATTAAAGACAAGCTAAAATGATAGTACCTCAAGAAATTTACCATCCATTATATGAGGATAAGGAAAAATTTATAATTCTTATCACCGGTGGGCGTGGTAGCGGAAAGTCTTTCAATGCTTCTACTTTTATTGAGCGGTTGACTTTTGAAATGACTCCTGTAGAGAAGATTGTGCATCAGATTCTTTACACCCGTTACACGATGGTTTCTGCCGGTATGTCTATCATCCCCGAAATGATGGAGAAGATAGATTTGGACGGTACCACGAAATATTTCAAGACCACAAAGACGGACATAGTCAATAAGATGACTAAGAGCCGTATCATGTTCCGGGGTATCAAGACTTCTTCCGGGAACCAGACAGCAAAACTGAAATCCATTCAAGGCATTACGACTTTCGTCTGCGATGAAGCGGAAGAGTGGACAAGCGAAGATGAGTTCGACAAGATAATGCTCTCCATTCGCAAGAAGGGTATTCAGAACCGGATTATCATTATAATGAACCCATGCGATTCCAATCACTTCATCTACAAGAAATACATTGAGAAAACTCACAAGCTGGTAGAGATTGACGGTGTGCAGGTTCAGATTTCCACTCATCCGAATGTGCTCCATATCCATACTACGTATTTTGATAACTTGGATAACCTTTCTCCTGAGTTCCTGAAAGAGGTGGAAGATATGAAGGTGAGTAATCCTGAAAAGTATGCTCATGTGGTTATCGGTCGCTGGGCTGACGTTGCAGAAGGTGCTGTGTTCAAGAAGTGGGGAATTGTTGACGAGTTCCCGGCTTGGGCAAAGAAAATTGCTTTCGGGCAAGACTTCGGTTATACGCATGACCCGTCTGCTTCCATTCGTTGTGGTATCGTTGATAACGCCCTTTACTTGGATGAAGTGGATTACCGTACTGGATTGCTTTCTTCTGACATCATCAAGACTCTTCGCCCGTGGGGATTGAAAGTCATTGCTGACAGCGCAGATCCACGTTTGATTCAAGAGATACACAACGGAGGAATCAAGATATATGCCGTAGAGAAAGGTGCAGGCTCTATCAATGCCGGAATTGACAAAATGAAAGATATGGAGATTTATATAACCAAACGCTCGTACAACTTGCAAAGCGAGTTCAGAAAGTATGTTTGGGCAAAGGATAAGGACGGGAACTATATCAACGAACCGGAAGACCATGACAATCACGGAATAGATGCTGTACGTTACTATGTATTGGGTGAGCTTCTTGGTAAAATTCAGAAGCCGAAAGATTTAACAGGAATATTCACGCATTAAAAATATAAACTATGCCATTGAATTTAGAAGAAATATTAGCATTGCCTGACATCGGGCAGAAGATAAACTACCTGAAGAAAGGTAGGAAGACTGAACTTCCCGACCGTTGCAAACTTTGGGATGATTGGAATTCGGAACGACATGAAATCATGGTTGACAAAAAGAAGTATCCGGACAGAAAGGTTCTTGAAAAAGAAGCTGAGAAACACTTCGATGAAAAAACTGGTAAGACTTATGAAATCGAAGCAAAGTATAAGACTGAACCGGTGAACCGTATCTCCATTCCATTGGAACAAGATATAGTGAACATTCAAACAGCTTTCACGGTCGGCACAGAACCGTCTATGGATTGCACTCCGACTGATGATGATGAAAAGAAGCTGCTGGATGCGGTCAAAGCTGTATTCAAGTCCAACAAAATCAAATATCAGAACAAGAAGATTGTCCGTGCCTGGCTCTCCGAACAGGAAGCGGCAGAATATTGGTATGTTACCGATGATGATTCGTTTTGGGCAAAGTTTTGGAAGAAAATAAAGACTACCTTCGGGGGGAAGGTAAAACCCACCAAGAAACTGAAAAGCGTGTTATGGTCTCCATTCAGAGGTGATAAGCTATACCCGTTCTTTAACGACGAAGGTAAAATGATTGCTTTCTCACGTGAGTACAAGAAGAAGCTCATGGATGATTCGGAGGTCATCTGCTTTATGACTATCACGGACAAAATGGTTTATCAATGGGATTTGTCTAAAGGGTATGAAGAAAGAACGCCTTTTGCTCATGGATTCCCAAAACTACCGGTTCTCTATGCTTATCGTCCAGAACCTTATTGCAAGAAGATAAAGACATCCCGTGTCCGGCTGGAAAAACTGTTATCCAATTATGCTGATTGCATCGATTATCATTTCTTCCCATTGCTGAAGCTAATTGGAGATGTAGAGGGTTTCATGGGTAAGGTTAAGGATAGAATGGTCAAACTTACAGGTGAAGGTGCGGATGCTCAATATCTGACGTGGAACCAAGTTCCGGATACGGTACGTTTTGAAGCAGAAACACTCACCAATATGGCTTATGATATGTCAAACACTCCAAGAATATCCTTTGAAACGTTGAAGGGGGTAGGCAAAGCATCAGGAACCGCTTTCCGTTTTATGTTCATGGGTGCACATATGGCGGTAGAAAATCACGGTGAGGTTATCGGTGAGTTCTTACAGCGGAGAGTGAATTTCATTGTTTCCGCTTTAGGCTCTATCAATCCAACCGAGTTTAGCAAGGCATCGCAGACCATTGACATAGAAACAGAACTGGTTCCATATATGATTGATGATTTGAATGATAAGGTGACTACTGCCGTTTCCGCTGTCAGTGGTGGCATCTGGTCAACGCGTGAGGGAATCATGTTTGCCGGAAATGCTGATAGGGTAGAAGAGGAACTTGCAGAAATCAAGGAGGAACAAGCAGCAAAGAATGAGCAAATCGGAGATAAGGGACAGAAAAACGCCTCTTAGTTAGAAAAATTACGGGACTTATAGTTTTAGTATAAGAAAAATAGTTAGCGGTGGCTTCAAAGAGTTGCCGCTATTTTTTTGCTCTTTTAAATTATAAATATTAGAATATAATTTTGAATTATAGAATTATATATGTATTTTTGTCACACGATAATTGAGTAACCAATGAGAATATTTACCGAACAAGCATTAAAAGAATATGCAGAGAACCATCCCGATTCAAAGGTCGCTTTGCAAGAATGGACTACCATTGTGAAAAGAAGCAAGTGGACCTGTTTTGCCGATATTAAGAAAACGTTTAATAGCGTTGATAATGTAGGTAATCAACACTATGTTTTCAATATCAAAGGCAATAACTATCGTTTGGTAGTAGTGATTAAATTCACTATTCAGTTTGTGTATATTCGCTTTATTGGTACTCATAAAGAATATGATAAAATAGATTGCGCTAATATTTAGAATTATGACAAAGATAGAAAATCAAGCCCAATATGAATGGGCGGTGAAAAGAGTAGAGGAACTTCTTCCATTAGTGAAAGATGATACTCCTTTGAATGACCCAAATAGCATAGAATTGGAGCTTCTTTCTAATTTGGTTGCTGATTATTCCGAAGAACATTTTGCATTGGGAGAACCAACACTTGTGGAGGTTCTTAAACTTCGTATGTACGAAATGGGGCTTAATCAAAAATCACTTGCAAAGTTGGTTGGTGTCAGCCCATCACGATTAAGTGATTATATATCTGGTAAATGTGAACCAACCTTGAAAGTTGCTCGTGAGATAAGCCGGAAGCTAAATATTGATGCAAATATAGTGTTAGGAGTATAAATTCAAAGAATAAACTACTATGGAAAAGAAATATCAAGTGTTTGTTAGTTCAACTTATCAAGATTTGCAAAAAGAACGACAAGAGGTAATGCAGGCTCTTTTAGAACTTGATTGCATACCTGTTGGAATGGAATTGTTTCCAGCAGCCGATGACGACCAATGGACTCTAATAAAAGGGCTTATTAGTGATTGCGACTATTATGTTTTAATAGTGGCAGGTAGGTATGGATCTATAGATAGAAAAACAGGGAAAAGTTATACGCAAATGGAATATGAGTTTGCTGTTGCAGAGGGGATACCTGTAATTTCATTTGTGCACAAAGAACCCGGTAACATTCCTGCATCAAATACAGAAGCTACAGATGAGGGGAAAAACAAATTGAAGATTTTTATTGAATTAGTTGAGAAAAAAATGTGTCAATTTTGGACGTCTCCAGAAGATTTAGGATCGAAAGTAAGCAGAAGTTTAGTGAAATTGATTAAAGCTAAACCTCGTATTGGCTGGATAAAAGCAACTCAGGCATCCTCTTCTGAAGCTAATAAAAAGATTTTAGATTTAAAATTAGAAAATGATAAACTGAAGGATGAAATGGAGAAATTAAAAACAGCTTCGGCATCTCCTTGTGGAAATTTTCAGCAAGGAGAGGATATTATACAATTTCTTATACACTATATGGCTCAAATGATGATGGCGATGGTGTTCCTGAAACATATAAAATGACTTGGAATGAGCTTTTCGAGTATATCCTTCCTGAAATGATAGATCCTGTTGGCGACTCAGAAATAGATAACATTTTATGTTCTTTTTTACAATATATATCCTCTTTGAAGTATTCTAATGTGCCTATAGAAGAATTAGCTGCAGAAATCTCAAACAGTGATTTTAAGAAGATAAAAATACAGATGTTAGCTTTAGGTATTTTGCATCCGGTTAAAAATAGATTGCAAACGGGAACAAAGTGGAAATTATCTGAATATGGCTATAATTTAATGATTAAATTGATTGCTTTAAAAAAATAATATTATGGCTTGCTTCCACTAGGAAGTATAAAAGATTCATGGCGTGACAGCGATCACGCCTTTTTTTATGTCATTTCACGACAATCGTTTCATTGTCGTGTATCGCCTATCTAATAATTTCTCATCCTCTTCATTAATAGCGAAATTTACCGTATGAAATTATAATTCAAATTCATACGGTATGACAATCTTAGAACAAATCTTGGCAGGGCTGCAACAGAAGTTTACTGGGGTGGACACTGCTATCTTAACCCGAATTGCCACTAAGAAGGCAGAGGGTGTAACGGACGAGACAAAGGTAAACTCCATTGTTGAGGGTATCGGTTTTTCGGACGTGCTTAATTCCTATGGTGATTTCCGTGCTGGGGATGCTTCCAAGACCGCAGTTTCCAACTACGAGAAGAAGCATAACCTTAAAGACGGTAAGCCAATCGAGACTACCACAACCACCAAAACGGAAGAGGATAAAGACGATGTGCCTGCATGGGCGCAAGCTTTAATTGACTCCAACAAGAACCTTTCTGATAAGCTAACACAGTTTGAAACGGAAAAGGCTCAAGCAACACGTAGCCAGCAGATTTTGGCAAAGGCAAAAGAGTATGGTATTCCCGAAAACTACGCCAAACGATGCGCCATTAAGGACGATGAGGACTTGGACGCATACTTCAAGGACTTGAAGCAGGAGTTCGCAAATGACGGCTTCAAAGGCGTAACCCCTCCCGAATCAGCGGAAGCGAAGATTGAGAAAGAATCTGAATCTATCGCCAAGATGATTGATGAGGGAACGAAAACAATTGTTGAACAAAACAAGAATTAATTATGTCAGCAGGATTTAAGTATGACTTGGTTCCGCCCGTTGAGCAAGAGGAACGCTACGATGTCCAGACCGGCATTCGTAGACGTGGTCCGTTCAAACTTGATACGCAGAACCTGGTAGTGGGAAGTTTTCTTCCCGGATTTACACCGATTTATGCAGACTTGAAAAACAAGTTCGCTTATGCGGTAATCAATGTGAGAGTTGTGGAAGCTTATACCACTGGTGGAGAGGCTTTGTCTATCAAAGTAGCCAAGAACTCTTTGGCTTATGTGGGTATGTTTGTCGGAAGCGGTAAGAAAGGTGCAGAAGTAACGGCAATTGATAAGTCTAATGCCGGTTATGATGTATTGACTATTAAGGCTGCTTTTGGTGAGAATATCGCCAAAGATGCCGTATTATTCAATGCGGTTGCAGTTGATGGTTTAAAACAAAAGCATGTAGCTAATTCGGCTCTGTTTAACTGTACAAAGGTTGAGGACGGAATCACATTGGTTTCATTGCTTCGTACAGCCGCAGAGATTGAACCTTCAAAATTGGTTATGCCGTTCTCTGAGAACGATAAAGCCAACATGAAGGGATGGTTTGAGTTTAACGAGTAAGGAGGTAGGATATGTTTTTAACGATTCAAACATTATTCGATGATGCGAACATCGTTTCCGCTATCATCAGACGTGTGAACCAGACACGCAAGGACACAATCTATTGGCAACAGTATCTTACTTTCCGCAGAGTAACTACTCGTGTGTTCAAGGATTATATCGGTTCTGTAACCGGAGTTATGGCCGGCTCTATCAATTCACGTTTTGGAGAGAAACCCATTCGTGAACGCAGGAATATCGGTTCAGGATATGGTGAGATTGCCTATTTGGGTGATGCTTATCAGATGTCTATTGACCGTCTTTCCGAATTGCAGGATTTGATTGACAAGTTCAATGCAGCTAAGCCAGCCGACCAAAAGGCTGCAATGGAAGAGATTGTAAACTTCTTGGCAGACGACTACCGTCAGATTACCCTTGCTGCCCACAAGCGTATGGATATTATTGTCGGTGCGCTGTTGATGCTTGGTGAAGCCACCGTTTACAACAAAGACGCTGCAATCACTTCCGGTCAGACCAATAATAAACTGCTGGAGATTACCCTTCCGTTCAATTTTATCAAGCCGAAAAGTGGAGATGTGGTTGTGGACGGAAAGAATATGTTTATCTCTTATTTGAGAGAGAAACTTCATTCCTTGGCACCGGACTATGGCGTTTATGCCAAGATGGTTATGACTCGTGCATCTTTCAACAAGCTTATTCTTGGTTCATCTGAATTTGGTGAGCAGTACAAGATGATTCTCGGCAGCAACGAAATGAAGTTGAGTACGGGATTGGTTTCCTCTTCTTTGGCTTCCGAAGTGTTCACCGGCATCGGTCTGCCTCGCATCGAAATCAAGGAGGACTATGTGAAAGACCAGACGGGAAAAAACGTGCAGATTTACGCGGATAACCGTATTACTCTGTTGCCTTCTGACAACATTGGTTATATGCGCCATCATACCCCGTATGAAGCGACAGACCCGGTACAAGGACGTACTTATATCCCGTCAGAGGGGCAGATGCTTATCTCCAACTACCGTGACAAAAACGGTCGCTACATGGAATATACGGCAGAGTGGATTCCGCAGATTTCCAATCCAGATTTGATAACCAATTTCGATTTGAGCGAAATTGCATCCATCCAATCAGCATAAGGAGGTAGGATATGAAAGTAAAGGTTATATCAGTTTTCCGCGACAAGTTCACCGGAAAGTATTATACTCCCGGTGAAGTGATTGAAGTCGGTGAGGAAGCCCGTGTGCTGGATATGGAGAGTCGTAAACTCGCTGAACGGGTTGAAGCAAAACTTCCCGAAGTGAAAGCACCTGAAGAAAAGAAGGAGGTGAAAATCTCCCTCTTTGAGAAAGAGTTCGAGAAAAAGACTTTGGTTGATGCTTTGAAGTCCATCGGCGTACAGGCTTCCGGCAATATGAAAGAGGAAACTCTTTTGTCTAAGGTTTCAGAACTGGATGAAGAATCAACAGCCAAACTGAAAGAAGCATTAGGTATCGAGTAAAAGGATAGGGTAGCGCTTCTACCCTTCCATTGTCTAATTTTATAAATCAGAAAAGAAATGAAGAATTTTATTTTTGCCATGTGTGGCTTTTTAATGATGTCTTTGGTTTCGTTGAGCGTGCAGGCAGCAAGTGTGGAATCTCCCAAGTGTGAATATGTGAATCCATCGGTTAATGCCGGTTTACCAGATATTCAGTTTATCACTTTGGAAACGGCTCCGGCTGATTGTGTTGTACTGACCATGACGCATCCCGTGTTTTTGGTTGCAAATAACCCGGCTATGATGTGTTTGATAAAAGAGGGAATAGCTATTCAAGGGGTACGAATTAATGTTCCCAAATGTCCGTTCAGATACATCTATAAATCAAAGTATTGTACGCATTATAGCTATACCGCATATAGTAAACTGATTACACCATATTGAATGATAGCAGCCATGAGTAACAAGGAGTTTGTATTAAGCGTATTTGATAAGAACACCCCGTCTAATCTTGTAGTTGAAAATATACTTTCAAGAACGGGATTGGATGGCGAAGAACCTTTTGCCGAGGAAAATCGGGCAAGATTAGAGGGCGCTTGTGCAAAGCAAATTCCGTGGATGATACAAAATCCATCTTCGGTCAGCGAAAGCGGATTTTCTGTGTCTTGGTCTAATCATGTTGATAGCCTAATGAAATTGTACTCATGGCTGTGTAAACAGTACGGTTTGAAAGACGAACTGGGTAACAAACCTAAAGTGACTTTCTTATGATATTCGCTCCACACATATTGCAGGTAAAAGTTATCACCCCGATGGATAAGGATGAGTTTGGCAGACCTATTCCCGGTACCGGTGGTGAATACTGGCAGGAGGTATGTAAGTGCCGTTGTGATGACAACACGACCAAGGAGTTTAAGTCAGAAAACGGCTCAGTATATCGCCCTAACTATCATGTAGTATGTGAGAAAAGAATTACTGTCAAGGCTGGCGATGAAGTACGTTGCATGGATGGTGATGGCGTAAGAGGTCAAGGCGAAGTCTACACGGTAAAGAGTACAAACTACTTTAACTACTCGGAATTATGGATGTAGATTTCGATTTCTCAGATGTCGACTCCTTTTTCGATGAAGGAGAATGGGAGGTCGAAAAGAAGATGATTGATGTAGGCGATGAAGCCGTGAAGTACGCGGAGGAACATGGCGATTATCAAGACCACACACTCACTTTGAGAACGTCCAATGATTACGATGTCGATAAAGACGGTTTGACATTGAAAAACGAAGCGGAATACGCATCATTCGTAGAATCTAAAGGGTATGATGTTTTGAGTAGTGCTGCTTTATATGCGGAGAAACGATTAAAAGAAGAATTTGAAAAATGAAAAAGTACATTGGAACAAAACAGATTGAAGCAGAACCTATGACAATGGGCGAAGCTGACAAAAACTGCCTTATTGCAGTGGGTGAAAGATTGTCAAAGGAAGAACAGTCCATCGAAGGTTATCATACCAAATATGATGATGGTGTTGAATCATGGCTTCCTAAAGATGTGTTTGAAAAGGCATACAAAGTAGCTGATACATTTAAGGACCGTTTAGCTATTGAGCATGGAGAATTGGTTGAACGCTGTAATAAACTGAACGAATTTATTATGACCGATAAGTTTGAAACTATTGTCACCGACCCAAATCAACGTGAGTTGCTGAGAGAACAATATGATTTGATGCTTCGGTATCAGGCGGTATTATCTAAACGTATTCAATCCTTATAATTATGAAGTACAGAAAGAAACCTGTAGTAATAGAAGCTGTCCAGCTTAAAGTAGATAATTTCGATGCTGTATGTGATTTCATGGGTGGAACTCCCGTACCGAAACACAATCCCGATTTCGGTATAGATGAGCATGGCAACACCAACGAGCCTTATCTTGGAGTGTACATCGAAACACTTGAAGGCAAAATGCTTGCAAGCTATGGCGATTACATCATCAAGGGAGTAAACGGTGAGTTTTATCCTTGTAAGCCGGATATCTTTGAGAAAACATACGATAAAGCCGACGATTCATCCGTAATGTGCTTCGGTGATGCTATCGAAGTGTTGAAACAAGGTGGAGCTGTTCGTAGAAGTGGTTGGAACGGTAAAGGTTTGATGGTATTCAAACAAGTGCCAGCTCATATCGAAAGCGACATCATCCCTAAGATGCAATCGCTTCCCCAATCGGCAAAAGACCTTATTCTGAAAGGTAAGGGATTCATTGACTATACCAGTCAATGCCTTATCTACAACGAGAACACAGGACGCGCTGATTCATGGGTTCCGTCTATCAGTGATGTATTTGCAGAAGATTGGGAGATTGTGGAATGATAGTAACTACCGACATAGGAAACATTCTCTATCGGGACTGCAAGGCTTTCGGAATAGATATAGTGCCTGATGGTGAAACGTTGACGGGTGAATTGAAGTCCGAAAGGATTGTCATCCACACGAAGAAACAACAGCCGGGAAAGTATTGGAAGAAGTCTTTCGCAGAAGTGAATCTATGTGTACCCAATTTAAGCGAGAATGAAGCGAACACAATCCGGCTTAACGAACTTGAAAGAAAGGCTGGCAAGCTGCTTGATGATGTAGTAAGTACCTATGACGGTACAACCTATCGTTACTCTATCGAATCAATTGGCACGGAAGCGGATACAGCTTTGAAATGCCATTACGTGAATGTGAGAATTTTATTTAAAGTAATAAATGTAAAATTATAGGATTATGATTTCAGCAGTAGGAATAAAAAGAATCTTGTTTGCCGATATTGATAAGGTAACGGCAGACATTACCCCCGAAATCGCAAAGACTTTGATTCAAGCCGCTATCAAAGCGAAAGATGAGGTTTTGAATGTACACGGGGAAACGTGGCAGATTGAGGAAACGGAAGCCTCCGTCACTGGGTACAAGAACCAATTAACGGGAAAGAATTACCGTTTCGATGATGTGCCGGGAGAAGTATCACCCACTTTCTCTATCGGACAATATGACTGGAAGACAAAGAAAGCGTTCATGGGGGGCGATGTTATTCAGGCAACATCTAAAGATGTGGGTTGGAAGCGTGCTTTAGACAAAGTTATTATCAACAAAGCATTGTTCTGTCTGACCGATGATGATGTCTGGTTCATCTTCCCAAAATGCCGTATTGTTTCCCGTGAAGCCAATACGGATAAGGCAATTGCAATCGCTGTAAAAGGCTTGGTGCAGGAACCGGGAATTGAAGGTGTTTCTTCTGAGTATAACTACGAAGAGGGGCAGATTAAAGCTTTGCAGGCATGAACTATAGTAACCATTGTACCTACTCCTTCCGATGCGACCGTAAAGCTGGACGGTGTAACGGTCAAGTCAAAGCAGGTGAATGCTGGAGCTACCGTTCACTATGAAGTGTCGAAAGTGGGGTACGTCACTCAGTCAGGAGATATTAAAACCACTCCTTCTGAAGTTGATACCACTCTTAAAAAAGAGATAACATTGGTAAAAGTACAAGAGTGATAACCGGGGGATGGGTATATACCATTCCCCCTTTTAGTTTAAGAATATGAATCAAGCAGCAAAAACGGTTTCTGATGCTTTGTTAGGGCTGGATTTCATGAATCTGGAGATAGGAGGGATGGTTTATACCATTAAACCTCCTACAATTAAAATTATCTGTCGTGCCATTCATCATTTTTCCAATATCGGCATGACTGGAGATAATGTCATGGAAGCTATTAAAGAACTTCCTGAAGCTACTGAAGATATGCTGAAAGGTATTTCATGCTTCATCTGCGGAAATGATAGTTTGGTCAAAGAATTGGAGAACGGCACTTTTGAAGAAGTCAAAGATGCCTTGGAAGTCTGTTTCTCTATGATGGATATTTCGGCTTTTCAGTGTGTCAGCTCGATGAGGAACGTGTCGATGCTGGCAGCAAAACCGAAACAGTAGGAAACACAACGTTCTTCGGGCAGATAGCCCATTTGATTGACACGCTGCATCTGAGTTATACAGAAGTGTTTGAGATTATCCCTTATCGGAATCTGCTGATGATGCAACGGGATAAATTACACGCAGTATATGGTGGTCAGAAGGTGAATAGAATCAGTGGTAAGGAATTGGCTAATCGTAGGAAAAAGAAATAGATATGGCGAAATTATATTTTAAGGTAGGTAGTGACTGGGAAGAAGTTGTAAGACTTCGTAATGAAATTGCAAAATTAAAGCAGGAGTTAATGAGCATGGATGGCACGCAGTCTCCTGCTGCTTTCAAGGCTTTAAATGCCCAACTTGCTGCATCCAACCAAAGATTGGATGAGTTGGTGACTAATGCAGCCAAAGTTGGAGCAGAGATGGATACGGGATTCAAAAGGAAAATCTTCGATGCTTCTCAGGTCGTGAATGGATTCACAGAGAAGATTCTTGCTCAAAAAGCGGTAGTTAAGGATATTGAAGCGGATGTAAAACGCCTTGGAGATGCTTATCGTATAGCATTGAAAAGGAATTCGTTATCAGCAAATAGCAAGTTAGAAGAATACAATGCTGCCCGCAAAGCTCTTGATGAAGAAAAGGCGGCTTTATTTGGATTAACCCAACAACAAGCCGAAGCGCGTCTTTCCGTAAAGAAACTCCGTGATGAATATACACTTTATAAGAATGATGGGAGACAAGTAGTAGAAACTAACGAAGGTATCGCTATATCTTGGAAAAAAGCATTGGCGGTTATTGGTGGTGCTGGAGTATTAAAGGCATTAGGTTCTGAAATGATTCGTGTTCGTGGAGAATTTCAATCCATGCAGACCGCTATTGAGACTATGGTTGGAAAGGATATGGCAGGGCAACTGATTCCGCAAATCAAGGAGCTGGCTAAGATTTCTCCACTTACTATGTCAGATATGGTTGGAGCAGAAAAGATGATGCTTGGATTTAACATACAAGCAGAAGACACTATCAAATACTTGAAAGCCATTAGTGATATTTCTATGGGGGAATCCAGTAAGTTCAATTCGCTGACTTTGGCATTTTCACAGATGTCAGCAGCGGGTAAACTTATGGGGCAGGATTTGAATCAAATGATAAACGCTGGATTCAACCCGTTACAGATTATCTCCGAAAAGACCGGAAAATCTATCGCAACTTTGAAAGATGAAATGTCCAAAGGTGCTGTTTCCGCTGAAATGGTTCAACAGGCATTCATTGATGCAACTTCCGCAGGTGGTAAGTTCTATAATATGTCTGAGAATGCTTCAAAGACTATCAATGGTCAGTTGTCTATGATGCAGGATGCTTTGGATTCCGTGTTTAACGAATTGGGAACAAAGTCGGAAAGTGTTATCATGGACGGTATTCAAATGACAACTTCGTTGATTCAGAATTATGAAACAGTAGGTAGGATCTTGGCTGGATTAGTGGTTACTTATGGTACATACCGGACCGCAGTGATGCTTGTTACTGCTGCCGAAAGTAAACATACTCTTGTGGAGATTGGACTTACCAATGCCCGTTTATTGGCACGAAAGGCGCAGTTAGCTTTAAACGCTGCAATGCTTACCAATCCTTATGTAGCTTTAACTGTCGTTATCGGTGGGCTTGCTACTGCAATGTGGGCAATGTCTGATAGTGCAACTGCTGCGGCCCGTGCTCAAAAAGAATATAACGGCATTAAAGATGTAGCATTTAAAAAAGAACAGGAACACAAGCTGAAAATCGAAGAATTATTGATGGCTGCTCGTGATGAGAGTTTGGCTACTCTTACTCGGCAAAAATCATTAGAAGAACTTCGTAAAGAATACCCTAAAATTTTCGAACAATACGATATTGAAAAGCTAAAGTTGGAGGATATCTTAAAGTTGAAGCAAAAAATAAACGAAGAAGATTCAAGGCGTTCTGTTCAAGGCAGGAGAGATGATTATAATGCTCTAAAACAAACGATTGCTAACCAACGGAGATATTTGCAGCTATTTGATAATCCCGATTTACGGAAGAATATGTCTGATTCCGATAAAGAAATATGGAAAATGTTTTCTGGTAATCAGTCATACGTACAGGTGCGTGAGCAAATGGAGAAAAACTCTGAACTTTTAAAAAAGTATCAGAAAGACATGTTGGATGATAATATTTCCGCTTACAAATCCAATCTTAAAAACTATTCTAAAGAGAAGCTTGAAGCGGAATTGAAACTTGCTCAATCGTCTGCATCCAAACGCAATGGTTTTGTTGTAAACGGGATGATGGTTAAAGGTGGAGATTTAGAAAGCATTATTTCTTCAATTAATGGAGCGTTGGCTAAAAAGAAATCCCCTACTACTTATAAGCAGGATTATGAGAAAGCGAAGAAAGACTGGGATGATGCTAAGAAGAAACTTTCTGAAATAGAAAAGGATAAATCTAAGTTTACCTCAAAGCAGTATGAAGAGGCTAAGAAACGGGCGGAAACAACTGAAAAAGCCTATAAAAATTTAGGTGGTATTACCGGAAGTTCATTAACCAAGCAGGAAAATCAAGCCAAGAAGGAAGCCGGCAAAAAGTTAAAGCAGCAAGAACAGCTTGCCGAACAACTTCTCTCCCTCCGCCGTAAGAACCAGCAGGATGAAATCAACCTCATGGCTGATGGAACAGAAAAGAAACTGGCTCAGATTGACTTGGACTATCAGAAAGAACTGGATGCCATCCGTAAGCAAGAACAGGAATGGAGCAAGGCTAATGGTGGCAAGCTGACAAAGGAGCAGTCTGTACAAATATCCCTTTCGTATTCGCAGGCAGAAAGTAAGCGTGACAAATCAATTTCCGATTTGAATAAAGAAAAGTTTGAATCCGACAAAAAGGCTTGGCAGGAATACTTCATCGAGTTTGGCAACTATCAAGAGAAACGAAAAAACCTTGTGCAGAAGTATGATGATGAGATAGCCAAGCTGCACACAGATAGTCCTGAATACGCTATCAAGGTAGCCGAAAAGAATCAGGCTGTAGAACAACTGGATGAACAGTTTGGTCACTCCGCAAAGGCAATGGCAGACCTCTTTGAAGACGCTGGCAATAAATCGGTATCCGCCATTCAGACTATTATTGACAAGTATGAAACACTTGTCAAGTACATGTCTGGTACAAAGGAAAGTGACGGAACGAATGTTACACTTGACGAATTGAAAGCACTCGGATTCACTGATAAGGATATTGAAAAGATAGAAAAGGGTGAAATCTCCATAAAGGATGTAACGGATGCAATCAGGGGGCTAAAGGATGAGCTGAAAGGCAAATCACCGTGGCAGGCTTTCGTCTCTGACCTGGAGAAAGGGATAGAAGCCATAAAAAAGGGTGGCAACGATTCCAAGAAAGTCGGTCAAGGCATCACCGATATAGGAAATGCTGTAACGTCTTTTGCTCCTGCGCTGGGTGAGTTCGGCACTAACATCGCCAATATATTCGGTGCCAGCGATTCCGCTATAACAGGAATTACCGATGCTTTAGGGGGATTGGGCACTACAGCCGCCGGTGTCGGTCAAATTATGTCCGGTGACATTGTGGGTGGTGCCATGAGTGCTGTCAGTGGAGTATCATCTGTTGTGTCTGCCCTTGACGGTCTGTTCGGTGCAGACTATTCTTATTATGACGAGATGGTAGAGCAATATAGCCTATTGAACGATATTTGGGATGAACTGATAGACAAAAAGTTGGAATACATCAACACATCTTACGGGGCTGAAGCTAATAAGGTAGGAGAGGAAGCCTTAGAATTGGCGGAAAAAAGTATTGAGAGTTACCGTATTCTTGGTAAAGAAAGACTGAACGCAGGTTCATCAGCCGGTTCCCACTCCATAGGTGTGCGAATTCGCAAGGGAATGTCCGAACAGGGATGGGAAGAAGCACGCAAAGCTCTTAATGACGAACAGTGGTTTAAAGAAATCTCAACCGGAAGAATGGAAAGCCTGTTTGACCTTTCTACCGAACAATTGGAGAGACTTAAATCGGAAGCACCTACTTTTTGGGCTAAATTAGATGAGGATGTTAGAAATTACCTTGATAAAATTATCGATGGGGAAGAACGCATTGAGGAAATTCATAATCAGATAAACGAGCAGCTTACACAAATCACATTCGATGGTGTGTACAGTAACTTTATAGATACCTTAATGGATATGAAAGCATCATCCAAAGATGCTGCCGAAGACATATCGGAATATTTCATGCGAGCTATGCTCTCCGAGCAGGTAGGCGCACTCTATCAGGACAAGCTAAAGAAGTGGTATGAGAAATTCGCAAAGGGTATGGAGGATGGTTCTTTGACGGAATCCGAAAGAAATGCGCTGAATGCTGAGTATATGGGCTACATTGAAGAAGCCATGAAACTGCGTGACGAGCTTGCCGCAGCAACCGGATATGATAAAATTTCGCAAGAATCAACATCGCAGTCAGCTTCATCCAAAGGCTTTCAGGTAATGAGTCAAGATACCGGCGAAGAGTTGAACGGGCGGTTTACTGCTTTACAAATATCCAATGAGGAGATAAAGAACCAAAATACTATTCAATCCCAATCTCTCAATCTTCTTACAGCGAAAGCGGATGCCATCCTATCCATAAATACGGAAACAAGGAATATCGCTGATGATACGCGAGATTTGATAGCACAATCTTATCTTGAATTGGTACAGATTTCGGAAAATACAGGAGCTATTGTAAAACCAATCATTCAAATTCAGAAAGATATGGCAGAAGTGAAAAACAATACATCTAAATTATAAACTATGTCAGATTTATTGATAAATACCCAAGACGCCTACACAACATGGGGGGTAAGAATGGGAGAGGGCTTTCTTGATGTACTTGGGGCATCATCACCCATGAAAGAATTTATAGAAAATAAGTCCCGGTTAGAACATGGAAAACGTGTGATAATCAATAATCCTAAAGTCGATGAAAGGGAAATAACTCTTTCGTTTGCTATCGAGGGTAGTTCTCGGTCCGATTATCAATCAAAGAAAAAAGCTTTCTTCGATGAGCTTTATAAAGGCAAGGTTGATATTCAAGTCCCGGCTAATAGTAGCGAGATTTATCATCTGATTTATCTCGGCAAAAGTATCACTTACGCACAGAGTTTAGACCGAACTTTTGGAAAAATTTCAGCCAAGTTCAACGAACCGAATCCGGCAAACAGAACCTAATTCACGACATTGGTTCTATTGTCGTGTATGTGAGTGCTCAAAATTGGGCACTCTTTTTTTTATCCCCGAACTTTGAAGACATGGAACAAATCGACATCAAAGACATATCCGGTGCTATCCAGCTTACAACTCTGATCAATGAAGGTTGCAAGCGTAAGTTCACTCTGATGAAGGAGGACCACATCATATTAAAGTTCTCCTTGGAGAGTCCCATATATTTCAAACTTGGTTCATACGTGGAGTGCGACTTCGGGCTGTTCGAGGTGTGTGACTTGCAGAAGCCCGCGTTCAACACCGATAACGCAGGCTACGATTACGAATTAAGGCTTGATGCCTATTACTGGAAATGGAAAAACAAAATCTTTAAATATACCCCCGAAGTGTCCGGGCAGGAAGCGTCCTGGAATCTGACTGCCCCGCTTGACGTACAAGCCGGTATAGTCCTTAGAAATTTGAAAGCTCTTGGTTATGCGTATAAAGGTCAGGATTTTGTTTTCTCCATTGACAGCACTGTAGAGAATAAGGCGCTACTGATGACTTATGACAACATCAACATCCTTGACGCCTGTTTTGAGATGGCGAAGAAATGGGATTGCGAATGTTGGGTGACTGAAAACATCATCCATTTCGGACGTTGTGAGTCTGGCGATGCGGTTAACTTTGAAATCGGGGTGAACGTTGTAGAGATGTCACGTTCCGATTCCCAATCGACCTACGCCACCCGAATCTATGCATTCGGCTCAACAAAGAATATCCCATCTGACTACCGCCCCGTTGATGAGACTGTAGTGCTGAACGGCGTTGTGCAAAAACGCTTAATGTTGCCCGACGGAACTCCGTACATAGACGCTTATCCTGATATGACTACCGAGGAAGCCATTGAACAAGTGGTTATCTTCGATGAAGTCTATCCCCGAAGGGTCGGCACCATGTCGGATGTCACAACTATTGAGGTGACAGACAAGGTGGAGAATGAGGACGGCACAACCACCGAGGAAAAATGGAATGCCTACCGCTTCAAGGATACCGGCATTACCTTCTCAAAGGACTATATCCTCCCCGGTGAGGAATTGAAAATCATTTTCCAATCCGGCAAGTTGAATGGTATGGAATTCGCTGTAACATTCGACCCTGACAATAAGAATGAACAACTTTGGGAAATAGTCAGAAATGAGAACTACGGCAGACCGCTTCCGGACGGAGTGCTTATTCCTGAGAATGGGGATACTTATATTCTATCCGGTTGGGACAGTACGAAAATAACCGAACTGGGGCTCGTGGGTGCCGCCGAACAAGAGCTGAAAGGCGAAGCGGAGAAATCTGTAGCCAAATCCAAGATAGACCCTTCTACATATAACTGTAAGATGATGTCGGATGTCGCATACAGTGAGGACGGAGTGCACAATCTCTACGGCATCGGTCAGAAGGTTAACTTAATCAATAAGGCTTATTTTGAGAACGGAAGGCAGTCAAGGGTTATCGGATACGAGTTTAATCTTGACTATCCTTATGATTCTCCGATTTATACAGTAGGGGAGACGGCAGCCTACTCGCGTATAGGGGACCTCGAAGGCAAGATAGAATCTCTTACCCTGAAAGGTCAGACTTATACAGGCTGTTGGGGCAGTGGGGTTTATCTGATTAAAAGAAATGATTCCACACCGGCTACCGACAATAATGCATTCTCGGCTCTGCGCGCGCTCACTGAGTTCATCAGTAAGAAAAAGGATGATGTCGTACAAGGGATTATCACTTTCATGAAAGGCTTGCGTATCGGCAAGTTCGTTACCGGCATGCTCGGCGGACGTGGCGCCTCCATGTGGCTTGATGAAAACGGGAAATCAATCCTTGAAATAGACAGGATTCTTGCCCGTGAAGAGCTGATTGTTCCCAAAATCACATTCAACTGCATTGATGTGATAGCCGGTGACAAAGCAAACACATTTGCCTACGGTACCATTAAGACCGTAGACAGGGAAAAACGCATTGCCACGCTTGACCTGCTGGACGACCAGTGGGGAACGCTGCACGTCAACGACATCTGTCGTGGCGTCTTCCACAATTTGGAAGGCAGCAACGAAGAGCAGACCCTGTTCGACAAGAACGGCTTTATGGGATACTCCGGCTTTGCCACTTCATATTTTACTCCCACCCGGATTGTTGAAAGCAAAGCCGGGCTGATGAGCTTCGAATACAACCTGCAAGTGGGCACCGGCGTACACCCCATGCCCGGGATGAACTTCTTCGCCTACGGCAATTTTACCGACAAGGAGCGTCAGTCCATCACCTACGAGAACCGCTACTACAAGCGTATCCTGGAGGGAGTGGATACCTGGCAGATTGACCCCGACAAACATATCATGTACCAGTCCGGGCTGCTGGACGGCACTACCATCGGCGGCATGGAGATGCACGGTCACGGGACGTTCCAGAAGAACGGTTACATGACCGGCGTGCATATCCAGTTCACTCCCGACCAGGTGGACCAGCTCACTGCATACAGCGTCAACCTGTCCAGCTACGAGGGTGTTGTGACGGTGGACGAAGAGGGCAATATCATCAACGGGGCAAAGACCGTGCAGAATGTGACCGCAGGCGGCAGGAACGTAATAGGCGGAGAAGAGAATGTGGTGGCGACCGGCTTCCGCCTTTCCACCCGCGTGCAGGCTTTCAAGGGCGAAAAGGAACTGGTTTACTCGGAAACCTTGAAAGCCGGCGCGTTCATGGTGTCAATCGAGCCTGTCGGCTGCACTGCGCACGTGGAGAACGGGGTTGTCATTGTGGACGGGCTGACCGACCTTGGCGGCATGAGCATCGGCATCACAGTGAACTGCGAAGGAAACGCATCATTCCTGAAAACCTATACCATCAATGTCAACCAAAACGGATGGAACATCATATCGGCGGACCTGTCAAACGAAATGTGCGCCGTACATTGCGACACCTATGGCAACGTGCTGAACGGACTGCCCTGCACGACTGTTGTCAGCATGTGGTATGGCACGCGCCGGCTTGGATTGGACAGGATAGAAGTGGAAGCGCCTGAGGGTGTCAGTGTATCCAAAGATGTGGAAACAGGCGTGATTACCGTTACCGCTATTCCGGCAGTGCCCGGCAGCAGGGTTATCACCATCCCGGTACGGGCATACGCCACGTTTGCCGGTGAACAATATTCCAAGCCGGTGCAGTTCGGCATCACGAAGCTGACGGACGGGGACCCGGCTGTCATTTACGACCTGCTCCCTTCTGAAAGCTCCATCAAAAAGAATTCGGACGGTTCGTGTTCCGTGTCTTCCATTACGTGCGTGCTCCGCAAGACGGACGGGAAGAATGCGCCTGTACGTGTAACCGCCCTGCCGGATGGTTATGCCATGATGCGTAAGATTGATGACGGGGAAGAGGTTGCCTACGCCATCGGAAGTCCGCTCTCCGTAACGTCTGCCGGCACAAGCATTACATTTTCCCTTTATTGCAACGGACAACCTGTAGACCGTGAAACGATTCCCGTGTTGACAAACGGCGAGGACGGGAAGCCCGGGCAGGATGGGAAGCCGGGGCATGACGGCGAAGATGGCAAACCCGGTGAAGACGCCTGCTATTATAGCATATCTCCTGCCCAAATGACCATCGGTCAGAAGATAACAGGCTCACTGGACCCTTCATCTTTTGTCTGCACCTGTTACAAGAACAGCAATAATACCCAGGCGGCAGAGTCCGCCCAATGGTACATATACCGGAGTAACGATAACGAATCATGGTCGCAGTATGCCACCGGTTCTTCCTATTCGACCACATTCACGGTCTCCGTGTCCTCTTCGTACAAGTATTATAAGATTGTGGCAAAACCGTTCAGCAACATTGAGTGTGTGGCTTATGCGCAGATAGTATCGGACGGCGAAGATGGGGACCGCGGACCACAGGGTCCGCAAGGCCCTGCCGGCGACCGCGGACCTTCGGGTTCCATGCCGCGCTACCGCGGCACATACAAATCGTCCGAGACTTATGTTTACAACAGCGAATACCGCGATATCGTGATATATAACGGCAATGCCTATATTGTCAAGCCGTACGGATATTCCGGTTCTGCCACCCCCACCAACACCTCTTATTGGGAACAGTCCAACAAGTTCAGCTTCGTGGCGATGGATACCGCCCTGATTGACGGAGCCAACATTGCCGGGTTCATGTTCAAGAGCCAGAAGATGCAGTCGCAGAGCGGCACGCTTACGCTGGATGGAATCAATGGGTCGATTGATGCGCGCAAGGGCACTATCGGTGGGTTTGCCTTGTCCAATAATTCCTTGTCGACAACCGGAAGCAATGCCTCAATTAAATTCGAGATTGACGGATATAACTTCCTCCGGCTGAACGACCCTTCAAGCAGCGCATTCCTGGCTGCCCGTGCCGATGGCAGGACGGCGGCAAGTTTCAGCACTTATGGTTCCAGTAATTCGTCCATTGCCTTGGAGCTGCTATGTAACGCCAGCGGCTTCGGGTACGCGTTGAAGTCAAGAGGCAACGCGGAAATTGTTGCACGAAGCGGAGAGTTCGTCCGGATAAACGGATTGGCGCTTAATGCGATTGAGGTTTCATCCTCGTATACTGTCAAAAGCAGCGATGATCTGATTGTATGTAAGAATACTTCTTCGATTACCGTCAGCCTGCCCTCTTCCGCAACCATGTGGAAGGGGAAGATTGTATTCATCAAGCCTGCCAATACCGGGAATATAACCATGAGCGGTTCCATACGGGAAGCCAACAACAGAAATCCGGTCGGTTCGACATCGATAAAGGACAACCATTTCCGGGGCTTTATGTATGACGGATATTATTGGAATGAAATGTATTTATCAATTTAAGAAAGAGATTATGAAAATAAATTTTAGAAAATTCCCGATGTATGCAAACATACGCAAGGACATGGTTGTGGAGCGGGACATAGCGGAAGAGTATGCCGATTCCATCTACAGGAACATTCCCGGAATATCGGCGCACGTGCTTGCCGAGAAGATATTTCGCTCCACCGGGGAAACCGAGCTTGACGATACCGAAGTGGACACCATATTAAGCAGCATAGACCTGTTCCCCGGAGTATTTGCCGATTCCATGAAGGATTATATCGGAAAACATAAACAGATACCGCAATGCCGCAAGGGATGAATGATATAGACATAAAGGATTTTACCCCTGTGTCCGGTGTCGGCGGGAATGATAACATACTGCTGGTCCTGTCTTCTGGGGTAAACGGGCGTATATCGGTTGCGCTGTTCAAGGCGGCGGTGTCTGACAGCCTGAAACCTTCCATCCGGGATGGCGTATGGTGGGTGGGAGACATCGGCACCGGAGTAGTCGCAGAGGGCAAGACGCCGGAATTCCGCAAAACAGAGACCGGCATTGAGTACAAGTATATTCCCGACCCCGACACCACATGGCGGCTTTTGGTTGACATAGCCGACATCAAGCTCCGTTTCGAAGACCTGACCGAAGATGAGGTGCGCATGCTTATTCCCCACCTGAAGGATTTTACTCCCGAAGAGATTGCCGAATTGCAACGCCCGGCTGCGGAGATGATCGCGAAGCTGGAGGATACCGACCGCACGGTGTCGTCCAATGAACAAACACGCATCAGCAATGAAAACGCACGAATCGGTAATGAAAACATCCGCAAACGACAGGAGAACGACCGCATATTGTTTGAGAACAAACGTGCCGAAGCGGAAACTGCCCGCGAGAAAGGATTTAAAGAATCCACAAAGAAAGCGGAAGAAGCGGCTACATCAGCACAAAATCAAGCGGATCGCGCACAAGCCTACGCCGACAACCCGGCGAAGATCGGGGAAAACGGCAACTGGTGGGTGTGGGATGAAGAAACCGGCGAATACCGCGACACCGGCACTTTCGCCCGCGGAGATATAATGTTCGCCGCCTTCGACATCGACATAGCCAAGGGGGAACTCGTCTGTACCACCCCTGACAAATATACCGGACCCGTTTTCACGTTGGATGACGGTGAACTATGTTTAACAATTAACGGATAAAAGGCGATATGGCAAAAACAATATTGGGAAGGGTGACTTTCATCCCGCGCGGGCGATATGCAGAGCCAAAGGAATACAACCGTCTTGACCTTGTGTTCCATTTGGGCAGCTCCTACGTTTGTCTCAAGGACAAGACTAAAGGCGTAACGCCGGGCACAGACGATGCCACATGGATGATAATGGCTGAAAAAGGCGCTGCCGCATGGGGCGATATGACTCCGGAGGAAAAGACCGAGGCGGCATCCGAGCTGGGAAAGGAGCTGTTCGGCTTCGTCCCGGTCCTGCTGACAGAAAACGAGTTTGAAAACCTTGGCGACCGCATAGACCCGGACACCATGTATTACGTATTGGAGGAATAGCGTATGGGAATCGTGGTGAAAGAAAAAGAGGTGCTAGTCATCTACTACGGTCGGCGGGCGGTATCGGCCATCTACAAAGGGGCACGGCTTGTTTGGATGGCTGTAAGAAGCTGCTTCGGCAGCGGATATTGGGACGGGGACAAACCTTGGGACGGGGATGAGTATTGGGACGGTAACAAATAAAACAATGTGAATTATGGCAAAGATAAAACTGGATAAAGAGATTGAAAGCATAGAAGTGCCGTGGAGCACGTCTTCAGAAATGTATAAAGGTTCCCGTGTGGAAGAGTTCATCAAAAAGCAGTTCAAGAGCAAAGCCGGGTATCTGTCCCGGACAACGGACAAGGAAACAGACGGGAACTACCACCTTCGCGGCTTTGCCGACGAGGAACGTTATAATGAATGGAACAGCAACCCGGAAGCATTCGCAACGAACGTCCTGTTTGATATTGCCTTGCCAAGTGGCGACGGGTCGAGTTCGGCAACCAGCTATATCCTGAACCTTGTGAACGGTTCGGAGCGTACCATCATCACGACATCAAGAAAATTGAGTGTCAAGCTCCGTTTTACCTCGCAGGTATTCAACCCTGCCACGCAGCAGACCACCGATACGGGCGAAATGGGCGTACTGACGATACAGACCAAAGTGGAAGGCGCAAGCAACTGGAGCACCAAAGGGACGGTGAAGATTGAATCCTACCCAGCTGATTCATCCGACTGGGTGGAAGTCCCTATCGGCGATTACCTGACGCTCGGGCAGCAATCTGTCCGTATCATCTGCCGCGGTGAGACCACGGAACTGTCAACCACATACGTCAGTTACTCCATCACGGTGACAAGCCTTGCGCTTACGTTCGCAACGACTTGGGAGAATCCGTTTATTGGCGAACGCATTCCGCTATCCTACTATGTGACCGGTAATATCGCCAAGGACTTGACCGTTCGGGTGACTGGCAAGGATTATGACGAGACGTTTACCCGTTCCTTGGGTACGAATGTTTACACGGAAACACCCTATATTCTGGAGATTGACAGCCCCAAGAAGCATGGCGTCTATACCGTCACAGCTTACCTGAGCAGCGGTTCGTCAGTGCAGACCGATGATTTGGTTTCGCAAATCATGGTAACCGAAGAAGGGGAAACGGGCATATTGATGGCGTTGAACGGCATACAGCGTGACCTGACCAACTGGAATACGGTGAAGTTTTTCGAGTGGGCGGTTTATAATCCATCAGCCGAAACAACGTCCGTGCAATTTCGCCTGATGGATGACAAGCTGCAAGAAGCCTATTTGACGCAGGACATTCCGGCGGCAGCCAACCGCACACGCTATGAACTGAGCGCGATGGTCGAAGTCGAAACGGAAGAAGGCGCAGGTGACACGCTGAACGGGCGCATGCTCTTTTATTCCGGCGATACGGAACTGCGGCAGCAGCTTCTCTTCACCATTGACAACAGCGAAAACTTTTCTCCCACCAAGGGGGCTGATTTCGTGCTGAACCCCAAACAGCGCACCAACACCGAGGAGAATCCGATGCGGATTGTCAACCAGGAAACGGGTGAGGAGGTCCCGTCCGTATGGAAAGGCTTCGAACTATTGACGGACGGATGGCAGACTGACAGTGCCGGAGCCAAATGCCTGCGCGTCCTTGCCGGATGCTCGCTGGATATTGACTACGAGAGCTATTCCGAAACCACCGGACAGACCCAGGAGAGTTCACTGACCATTGAGATTGACTACGCTTCCCGCAACGCGACCGACCTTGCAGAACCGATTATCCGCATGTGCTCCACCTACGCAAGCGACGGACTGCCCTTGGGCTTGGAAATCCGTCCGCAAGAGGCGTACTTCCTGACCACCGGGCACCGTACGCCCACCGACCAAGATGTGATGTTCCAGGAGGACACCCGCACCCATCTGGCTGTAAATATCATTTATAACCTCGGTGGGCATGGTATCAGTTACGTGCGTCTGTTCATCAACGGAATCATCAACCGTGAGTTCGTCTATACCGAAACAGACAAATTCATCCAGCGCGTGAATGGGGTGCTCACCTCGCACGGTATCCGCATCGGCTCGGAAACCTCTGATGTGGATATCTACGGTATCCGCATCTATAAGAAAGCCCTTTCAGCCACTGACATACGGCAGGATTATATGGCAAGTATGACGGAGGTAAGCGAAAAGATTGCGTTCCGCGACAAGAATGACGTATTGTATAATAACCTGATCAACTACGAGCGCGCTTCGCAGAAGTACAACACGATGCTCTGGACCGGCTCACTCCCTTATATCCTTGACCAGGCGAAGAAGAAAGGAGACCTGACGATTAATATTGTAGGCGACCCGTCCCACTCCGGTACGATTAAGGGAATGAGCGTGAAAGGACAGGGTTCGTCATCAAAGAAATATTTCCTGTGGAACCACCAGTACGGCTTTGGCGATTATAACTGGATTGACGGAAACGGAACCGACCGTGGAGCGGCTTACCAATTGACGGATGATGTGCCGCCTGCCACCAAGCTGGTGGCGAAACTGAACTGGGCTTCCTCCCAGCAGAGTCACAAGGCAGGGTCGTGCGACCTGTACCACGAATTGTGGAAAGAAGTGGTTGGCGGTAATTCCATCACGGAAACGGGTGGTTATGAAAAATGCCGTGTATGCGTCAAGCAACTTCCGTTCATGATGTTTGTCCGCGAAAACGAATCGGCTGAACCTGTATTCTACGGCTTGGTAACGTTCGGGCCCGGAAAAGGCGACAAGCCGACATTCGGATATGACAAAGAAGTATTTCCCGACTACCTGATGATCGAAGGGTCGGACAACGGTGCCGTACTGACGCTGCACCAGGTACCGTGGAACGAAGACGTTGAGCCATCCATTGATGACGAGGGAGAATTGGAAGGATGGAAGTATAACGGGGTTGTGTCTTGGGATTTTGATTTGGGTAATGAAAAGCAGGTTGGTTATTTCCAAACGGCACATAACTTCATATATCAATGTTCCAACCGCCTGAAAGCGTTTGTGGGGACGCTTGCCGAACTACAGGCTGCCGGTGCAGACCTTGAAAAAGACAAGATGTATTGGGTGACGAAGGCTGGAGGCGATGCGCAGCAGTACGACCTGTACCGTTACGACTGGCTTACTTCCACATGGGTGGATGCCGGGGTGAACAAATCAGGTGTTGGCAGTTATGAGAAATTGAACTTACGCACACAGCTCAACGATTACCTTGCCGGGTTCGATGAATCGGAAGCCGTGCAGAACCAGATATGGGAGGAAGTGAACGCGATGTTTATTAACGCACGTGTGGCAATGTTCAAATCCGGTATCGGACAGTATTACAACCTGTCGGATGCCAGATTTATAATGATGATGATGAAGCTGATTGCCGCCAGTGACAACCGGGCAAAGAACACATACCAATACCTTGACCCGAAGACACACCTGATATGTTTTGCCCAGGACGACATGGATACCATTTTCCTGACCGACAATCTCGGGCGCAAGGACAAGCCCTATTATGTGGAAGAACACGACCTGAACGCAAACGGAAAGAACTATTGGAACGGTGAAGTGAACACGTTCTACAACCTCATGGAACTCGCTTTCCCTGCCGAACTGCGCTCCACCATGAAGGCGATATTTTCGGCAATGGCGAAAATAGGCGGTTCGCCTATGGGTTGTTTCGAGAAGTTCTATTTCCGCATCCAAAAGTATTTTCCGGCTGTTGCCTATAACGAGACGGCACGGCTACTCTACGAATACGCAGAGCAAAAAGCAAACGAAGGATTGTATAATCCACCCTCCGTATCGGCTATCTCGCAATCACTCGGAGACCAGTTGCAAGGTGAGATGCAGTACCTGAAGATGCGCACCGTGTATCTTTCCTCGTTCTGCTCGTATGGCGATTTCAGCGTGGCAAGCTCGCAGTCCATATCGTTCCGCAGCCGCTACACAAAAGATGGCAAACAGCCGACTTATACCTTTAACCTGCGTCCGTTCATGTGGATTTATCCGGCGGTGGCTATCGGGCAGTCATTGGGCTTTGGGGCTGACAATGACGGGAAAGCGTACGGACTTCCGCAGCGTGTCAAAGCCGGGGAAAACTATACCATATCATTTATAACGGATAACGACACACCCTGCGCGCTCCTGGCACCGGACTGCTACAGCAGCATCGGCAATTGGGGTGACAAGCCGTTGACCGGGGAATTTGCCCTGTCGGGAAAACGGCTCACGGAGTTTTCCGCCGGACGTGAAGAAGGCATAAAGGTTGTCGAGTTCAACGCTTCCAGCTTTAAGATAAACACGCCAAACCTGAAACGCCTGAACCTGAACGGCGTGGAAGCGTTAGCCGGTATACTGGACCTGTCGAAGCTGACACGTGCCGAAAGCCTTGGTGTGTCGGGGACCGCCCTTTCCACCGTGACGCTTCCCAAGACCGGAAGCCTGGAGAACCTGGAGCTGCCCGCCAAGTTGACCGCGCTGCATTTGGATGATCTGCCCGGATTGAAGACGGCTGGAATCGAAGGCGTAGGCAACCTGCAAACTGTCTACGTCGACCAGAAAGGTGCCGGTGCGTTCAACAGCCGGGCATTCGCCGCGCAGTTGTACACCGGGGCGACCGAAGAGTTAAGCAGCGTGACGTTCAAGTCCGTTGAATGGGAATCCGTCACGGCGGATATGCTTGTGTTCCTGTGTGACAAACAATCTGTCCTGACAGGGTCCATAGCCCTGATGAACGCATCTGGCGACCGGTATATCACGTTTAACGAGAAAATGAAGCTGGTAGGACGCTACGGAGATATTGACAGCACGGATAATCCGCTGTATGTCAGTTATCCCGTCCGTGCCATCAACTCCATATCCATACAGGGCGACAACTACATTTTCACGCTTGGGGAATACACCGGATTCCATATCAGCGTATTGCCTACCAGTGCCAACAACGTGAAAATCGTGGACGGGCATGCTGCGGTCAACTGGTCTATCGAAGATGGAGCCTCGCTTTATGCCGGGTTTACCGATCCTGTAAACGGCGTGCTTCATGTAAAGAAATTGAGCGATGCGGCATTGAAGGAAAGATTCACGGTGACGGTGGAAGTAACCACGATGGACAACAGGGTAATGAAACAGACCAAGCAGGTCGGGTTCTTCAACCGTATACCCGAAATCGGGGACTTCGCCTACGCGGACGGCACATTTGACGATGCCTATGACCCTAGCAAGACACTCGCCGGCGTGGTATTTATGCGAACAAAGAAGAGCGATACCGAGTACGAACTGCGTATAGATGCCGCCGAGGATATCATAATGGTAGATGAAAATACGAATGTTGTAAGTTGGACATGGGGATTGTACCCGGAGGCTTCCGCCACCAACGGATTTCCACAGGAAATAGAGGATGCCATCCAGAATGCTGCCGGCATTGCTTCAGCGACAGATACCGCAATGCCGAATATAAACAGCACCGGGCTGTCTCAAACGACCGACCCAAATAACGGCAAACCATCTTCCAACTACATCAACGAAGATAACTACTTGGATGATGATACGGATGACGGATATGCCGTACTCACATCAGGTTCTGTCAATGACTTTGACGGGAAGGAGAAAACAGACATCATCATTGAGCACTGCAACCATATCCTGCTGAATTATCTGGACGTCCCATTGCCGGAAACCATGGAAGAGCTTTACAAGGCGATGAAAGAGCTGGCTGCTTCCAATTCCGGTGCAAAAAAGTACTGGCAGTTCTATTATCCGGCAGCATATATGTGCCGGTTGTACGAGCCGAAAGCCGCAGCGGTGCATGAGCAGTACCGCAGCGGCAATTGGTATCTTCCGGCAAATGGTGAATTGGCACGTATCTACAATTTCCACAATTGCAGCCGTGGCTTCAAGATAAACACGACCCCGACAGCGGACTATGCAGATGAACACCCGTCAAGCGAAGCGCGGATGCCGTTATTCGCAAACATGCTGAAACGGGTAAGAGATGTCAATGCCGGTGCGAATCCTTTTGCCTTGCACTCCGCCTCGTGGTGTTGGTCCAGTACCGAGGGCAGCCGCAACGGCAGTTGGTATGTGGTCTTCTCCAGTGGCGGCACGAACTACTTCAGCAAGTTCAACGGTGGCAGGGTTCGGGCGGTGGCAGCATTCACTTTTAAACTTTAACCTTTCGGCGCGCTCCTTTTGGAGCGTGCCTTGAAGCAGATTATAATATGAAACAGGAAACAGCAGAAAACAAGGAACAAAAATGCGTTTGTCTTACGGGTGAAGAGATTGCCCGAAGCAACGCCGCGAAAGAGAAACAGAAACGGGGGACCGCCCAGCTTCCTGCCTTTCGTGCGGCAAGCAACCTGATGTTTTCGATAGCGCAAATCATGATGGCTTGCCCTCGAAAACTGAGCCGGTATACCGATTTGATGATTTCCGATATGTCGGAAGTCGGTAAATCGGTTGCCCTTGCCAACGAATCGAGAGGGGAAGAACGGAGCTGGTACATCAGCAATGCAATGTCTTTGCTGTTTGTTATCCGAAATTATTTTGTGATTTTGGAGCGTGTCGGTGTCTTGTCGAAAGACAGGTGCAACAAACTCCGCAGCGAATCTGATAAATTGATTGCGCAGTTGACAGCATGGCGCGATTTCACAAGCCGTCAGGGTTTTAATACTGAGAAGGTATGAATAGTGTACGGCGAAATCCTCTGAATGGGCGTATTACTATGGTGGCAAGCCATAGTAACGAAGATGCAAATACGCAAGAAGTCTCCGCCTCGTGGTATTGGTCCAGTACCGAGAACAGCCGCAACAACAGTTGGTATGTGAACTTCTCCAGTGGCAACACGAACAACAACAACAAGTACAACGGTAACAGGGTTCGGGCGGTGGCAGCATACGGAAAGGATTTCGAATGTTTCTTGGACGGGGTTATCGAGGCTTATAAGGATTGCTTACGTGGAAAAATGAGCTCCAAGCAAGCAGTCGAGTATATGCAGATAGCCGAAGATGATATTGTTTGTTTGGCGATAGAGATGTGGACAGGTGTATATAAGCCATCCACATCCACCTGTTTCCTTGTGAAATACCCGAAATTGAGGGAAGTGTTTGCAGCGAATTTTCGCGACCGTATTGTACATCACTGGATTTGTTTGCGGCTGGAACCGTTGTTTGAAGAGCGGTTCGTGTCGCAGGGCAATGTGTCGCATAATTGTCGGAAGGGATTCGGCGCACGGTCGGCCGTGGAGAGTGCAGAGCAAGGCATGAAAAAAGTTTCCGACAGCTACCGCAGGCCGGCATGGGTGTTCAAAGGTGATTTGGTATCGTTTTTCATGTCGATAGACCGGACGTTGCTGCTTGGCAAGCTGCTGCGCTTCACGAAAAGGAAATACCATGGCGGGTACAAGGAAATCCTTTTAAGGGTGATACGGGCGGTTGTATTGCACAGCCCGGAAAAGGATTGCGTGTTCAACGGTGATACGACCTTGTGGAGGCAGTTGCCCGAAAACAAATCCCTGCTTCGCAACGGGGAGGGCAAAGGCGGTCCGATAGGCAATCTGACCACGCAGTTGTTTGCCAATTTCCTCATGTCCTTCTTTGACAGTTATGTAATATGGAAGACACGTCGGTTGAACTCCCATTATGTGAGGTTCGTGGACGATTTCCTGTTGGTATGCGACGACTTGAAAGCATTGCAGGGGGTGATACCGGAACTTGAAGCATTTCTTGGCGGGAAATTGCTGTTGAAGCTGCATAAGGACAAGCGGTACCTGCAACCTGTGTCGCACGGGGTTTTATTCGTAGGCGTGTATATCAAGCCCGGAAGATGTTATTTGAGCAACCGCACATTGGCAAGGTTCAAGGAACGTGCCACAGGCTTTAACCGGATGATTGAAACAACCGAGCTGACCGCCAATGATTGCGCCCGCATCCAATCGGTCCTGAATAGCTATCTTGGGTTCTGCAAAGGGCTTAAGACCTACCGCCACAGGAAATGGATATTATCGCTCTTCGGGAGCGGATTCTATAAATACTTTTACATATCAGGTCATTTTGAAAAGGTATGTATCAGGAAGAGGTATAGAAAAATGTATAAAGAGTTGAATTATGTATTACCAAATTAACGCAATCATGGAAAAGAAAAAGTATGAAGAGAAGCCATCGGTAGTGGTGGTTGACAAAGTGGTGGATCAAATCTACACCACTGTGAATTTTGGTATCCGGGAGGTTGAAGGCGGATACGAAGCATACACGGCGACAATGACAGGACACCTGACGGCCGATGAGTTTGTGAAACGAATAAACGGGTATGGATTGAACGAGGAAATGACCACCCAAGAATTGGAAACTATATTTGAAGCTCTTGGGTTTGCAGGCGGTAATGAAACGTCTGTATTCAAAGAGTTCATGTTAAACAAGATCGCTGCTTATGACCGGTCGGAGACCGTCAATTCGTTCATGCTCGCCGGTAATCGTATTTGGCTGGACAAAGCAACCCGTGTCGGACTGGTCAATTCAATTGGCATAGAAAAAGATGCCGGAAAGCCGGAAACCAACCTTTGGTTTGGTGGAGTGAAGTACACTATTCCGGTAGATACCGCATTGCAGATGCTTGCAGCGTTGGAGCTGTATGCCCTGCAATGCTATAATGTAACTGCCGAACATGCGGCGCAGGTCGAACAAATGGAAACAGCAGAGGAAGTGAAGTCCTTCGACTATTCAGCGGGTTATCCAGAACAATTAGTGTTTAATCTTTAAAAATAAAAAGTTATGATTTGGTTAGTGATTTTATCAATGTTGGTGATAGCTGCTTATACGGCAGCGGTATGTGTCAAACAAGGGGGCGTTCCTGCTTCCATCAGTGCCACGTTTTATAAGTTGGAACACAAGCATTGGTTTATGGTAACGACGTGGCTTACCGCCGGGCTGCTGATGCCTGCCATCTTGGAAGTGAGTAAACCGGATACCGAGTTTTTGGCGTTCTTGTCCTGCATAGGTATGCTGATGGTTGGTGCAGCCCCCAACTTCAAGGATGAGTTTGAAGGGAAGGTGCATACCGCCGGGGCTATCTTGTGTATCGCAGGCTCTCAGCTGTGGGTTGCCTGTAATTGCCCGTGGTGCCTGACGGTATGGCTTGCCTACATTATTTATACGTTGGCGATGATGCCCCGCCACGTATCGGACAGCATCATAACGGATTTCCTGCGTACCAAGCCGATGTTTTGGATTGAGATAGCCGCGTTGTCAGCTACTTATGCATCCATATTGGTTGCAGGTTTATAATGTAAAAAAATCCCTGCATGCCTTTTCGGACAGCAGGGAAAAACTTATGCAACGACCTCGCCAGGTCTATTGGGTTATGAAAAACACATGCAAAAATAACATTTATAATCAGATAAACAATAGACGGAATGGAATTAAATGACTGGTTGGCTATAATCGGGGCTTTCGGGGGATTGGAGGCTGTCCGCTGGGGTGCCACGTTTTGGGTGAACCGCAAGACGAACGCACGGAAAGAGGATGCATCCGCCGATTCGATGGAGGATGAGAACGAGCGTAAGCAGGTTGACTGGCTGGAAGAACGTATCGCCCAGCGTGACGCCAAGATTGATGCGTTATACGTTGAACTTCGTAACGAACAGTCTGATAAGCTGACATGGATTCATAAGTGCCATGAGCTGGAACTACAATTGAAAGATGCCGAGCACAACCGTTGTGACAGGCCTGACAGCGAATGTGGCCGTCGTATTCCACCACGCAGAGCTACATTAATTAAAGATAAGGAGGAAAAGAAGAATGGCTGACGTAAGAAAACTTGCACCGTTTATCCTAAAGTGGGAAGGCGGTTTTGTAAATGACCCTGACGATTTGGGAGGGGCTACCAATATGGGTGTGACTATCGGAACCTATGAGGCATATTGCCGAAAGAAAGGATATTCCAAGCCTACAGTTGAAAGATTGAAAAATCTCACGAAAGAGGAATGGACGGAAATCTTGAAGACCATGTACTGGGACAGATGGAAGGCTGATTTGATACAGAATCAGTCTGTAGCAAATATTCTTGTGGACTGGGTGTGGGCATCCGGTGTTCATGGCATTAAGATTCCTCAACGCCTGCTTGGTGTTACGGAGGATGGCATTGTAGGTCCCAAGACCATTGCTTCGGTAAATGCCAAGAACCCGCGTGAGTTGTTCGACATGATTAAGATTGCACGGTTTGACTTCATTGAGGATATATGCCGCAAGCGCCCTGCGAACAACAAATTCAAGAGAGGGTGGATGAACCGTATAAATGATATCTCTTATGTTGGTTAGGGTTATGAACTTGGTAAGCCGGCATATATTGCCGGTTTCCTTTATGTGTTGTCTGTTCCTGCTGCTATCATGTGGCAGCTCGCATAAGGCTGTCAAATCCGACACAGAGATTATACTGAAGGATAGTACAGGTGAATCGGTCAACATCGTACATGGTTCTACAACTTCTTTAAGAGAGTTGATAACCACTAATGGCAGCTATGTGATTGATTTCCGTATCTATGATACAAGAAAACCACCTGACCGCCTGACCGGGGAACCTCCGTTACTGGCTGACGGTCACGTAGAAGGTGATTTTAACAAGAATAAAAAGAAGGAAACTGCAACCGAAGACAGTACGGAGGTGAAAGCTGACAAGGAAACCACTTCCACCAAACATGAGGAAACCAAGACTGAAGGGGTAAAGGAGAAAAAAGAATCCACGCTGCTTAAACAAATAGGTTTTGCCTGTGTTTGTGTAACCGTTTTGCTTGTTGTCATGTTGGTGGTACGAAAACATTGGCGCAACAGGCAAGCTTCATCATAAGACTTTAAATCTATAAATTGGACTGCTCCGGCTTGCGAAAGTCGGGGCATTTTTATATGTTTGCTGCAAAATGAAGTATTTATGAAAAACATTGTTAAAGAATATATTGCGAAATGCAATAAGAATCATCGCTACCTGTCATGGGAACATTGTTATGAAGCCTTTGGTAATCCTAATAATTCAATAGACTATTTGGCTTTGCATTTGGCTTTCTATCTTGCTAGCTGGGGAATGTACAGGGGGTCCACTGAGTTACTACAAAAAGATTATAAAATTCATATTCCAGTAGTAGAATATATAAAGCCATTAGCCTTAAGACGTGATTGCGTAATTGAAGCAGATAAAGCACAAGAGGTTATGAATGAAGTTAAAAATAGATATGAAAATATTGCTATAAAAGCTTCAAGAACACTGCAAACAAAGGTCTTGTTGGGTACATTGGGATGTATTCCGGCTTTTGACCGTTTTTTTGTAGATGGATGGAAACTGAAAGAAGGGTCTATACCCACCATTAGCTCTGTCTATGAATTTGCAAAAAATCATGTGAGAGATATAGAAGAGTGTCAATTGATGATTGATAGAAACATGCAGTATCCTCCAATGAGGATTGTAGATATGTACTTTTGGCAATTAGGATATGATGAATCCCAAAAGAGAAAACCTAAGGCGAGATCGTAATTTAAACTGTGTCAATCCTTAACAAGTCTGATTATCTCAAATTTT
>ERZ809201.84-NODE-84-length-61810-cov-6.312930_pt1 | contig 61810 bp, 45 predicted proteins | sample MGYA00520516_ERZ809201 | MGnify/ENA primary metagenome ERZ809201 (study PRJEB31570, sample SAMEA3213006) | Homo sapiens | biome: human-gut; feature: human gut; material: fecal | place: Sweden | collected 2011 ... | reverse complement strand
CCGAAGGTGTTGTCGATAATCAATGGGATGTTGTGGCGATGAGCAATCTCAGCCAGCTTATCGATATCGGTTACATCTGAGTTCGGATTTCCGAAGGTCTCTGCATAGAGAGCCTTGGTATTGTCCTGGATGGCAGCCTCTACCTGCTCGAAGTTGCGAGGATCCACGATGGTGTAGCTTACACCCTGTGTGGATAATGTATGTGTGATGAGGTTATAAGTACCACCGTAGATGTTGTCGGCAGCTACGATGTGGTCGCCATTCTGAAGAATGTTCTGCAGAGCGTAGGTAACGGCGGCAGCACCAGAAGCGACAGCCAAACCTGCTACACCACCTTCGAGGGCAGCTACACGGTCTTCGAATACACCCTGAGTAGAGTTGGTCAAGCGACCATAGATGTTACCTGCGTCACGGAGTCCGAATCTATCGGCAGCGTGCTGAGAGTTGCGGAACACATAACTTGTGGTCTGGTAGATAGGCACCGCACGAGCGTCGGTAGCTGGATCTGGATTTTCCTGACCTACATGCAACTGAAGTGTCTCAAAGCGAAGTTTCTTTTCTGTACTCATAATCTATGTCCTTTCTTTAATTTTACGTTAATATTCAATCTTATTCATTTATATAAATTTGTCGCCCAGTTATCCAGTCATGATTGGCATCAGACTGTTTGTTCTGATTGACGCTGCAAAGGTACGGCGATTTTTTGGATTCTGAAATAGCATATGAGTAGTATTCCTGCTACCACGTTTGTGGTATTCGGGCATTTTTTTCGATTTTTTGAGAGAAATTACAGTCTGAATCCTAAGCCGATGGTCATCGGGTAACACTCGGGAGCCTTGGTCTTATTGAGCAGCGGGGTTATTCCGGCACGGGCGTAGAGCATCACTCCTGAGTAGCCGGCACGGGCCTCGAGGTTCAAGCCGATAGGGTTGAGGTTGATATCGCCCGTTTCGGTATGCTTGTGCTTGCCTATGAAGTAGCGGGAATGCTCGTGCCAGCGGTATTCTACCGATGGACCTAACGCTAGGAATGCATCATGGCATCCTATGCGCTTCTGCCACTCCAGCATGATAGGCAGGCGGAGCACATTGTAGCTGATATAGCTTTTCTTCAGCGTTTCGCCTTCTATCGGAGTCATTGCTGATACCCCGTTTTCGGTGCTTAATACATAATTGTCCTTGAAATGGTGGTGTACCTGTCCGATGGAGAGAGAGGAGGTGAGCGCCATTTCGTTGGAAAGGCGGAAGCAGAGACTGGTGAGGGTGATGCCCCATTCCCACGACTTGGAGTCGCGACTGTGCATCTCGTTGTTGCCTCCCATGCTTCCCCTGCTGCCTGGCAACTGGCTGCAGCCGAAGAAGAAGGTTGGATAATGACTCTCCAGACTGCGCTTGCGCTTGCTCAAAGTCTGAGGGATGAATGGTGAGGTGACAAATACCTTTTCTACTTCCTGACCATCTACGAATTGGGTCTCTGAAATCTTGGTCATCTCGTTGCCGTTCATCTTATATATCTTCACAGAAGTCTGTTCACCATCCTGCTTGATGACGATGTTCTGGTCGTTCACTCTGATTGTGGTGTCGTTAGCCTCTACAGAGGCTGGTGCACTGTTGCTGTTGGTTTCAGCAAGGGCGACGGCTGGCATCATGGCAGCCATCATCATTACGTTTTTGATATTCATAATACTATATTTTATGTTGTTTCTTATTCTTATTGAGAAGATTCCTGTAGGAAGATGTTGCTTCTATCTTCTGGAATAGCAGAGTTGTATGATATCTTCGGGCGACAGGTCGCCTTCTATATAAATCACGGTTCCCTTGCTTTTACTCGGGTTACTGAAGAGGATGAAGCGGTTGTCGCCATTGCTCAAGGGTGTCATCATGTAATAGCCGCTCACCATCTTGCCATTCTCCACCACCTCTCTGATTTTTTTCGCAGCCTTGCGGTCGGACTTCAGATAGTGGGCTATTTCCGTGGCATGGTTCTTATATACCAGGCTCTTGTATATCTTGAGCCTGTAACCTTTGAGTTGCGCATTCTGCATCGTAACCATCTTGCATCCCTTGGCGTGTCCGAAGCGTTGGAATATGCTTTTTACGTACAGCCCCTCCTGGGCATTAGCCGAAATCGAGGCTACCACGATAAGAAGCAGTCCGATGAAGAAGCGTTTTATCAAGTTGCATCGTTTCATATTCTATACCTTATTATATATATTATACTTTATAGTTTGAATGATTGTTTCATCTAAAAGATGAATTTATTGTTTCATCATATCCAGGGCACTGAATGGATCTTCGGAATCTGCCGAAACATCTTCCAGGGCATCCAGGGCTTCGTTATGAACGAACTCCTGGTCGGTATAAACCTTTCCATCGATAACCGCATAACATTCAGGCTGAGGCTGGGCTATCTTCTGGATGCCCACAATCAGGAATGCGATGATAGCGGCGGGGCGCCTGCCACAGAAGTGCCGAAATATTTGAGCCATCTGCTACGAGAAGCTTCCTTCTTTGGGAGTTCTTCCTTCTCGATATCTTTTTTTTCGAAATCCTCCTCCTTCTCTTCTTCTTTTAGAATTTGAGAAAGATTCATCTGTTCGAATCCTATATAGCTGAAGAGGGCGCGGTAGGATTCCCATTCTTCAGGAATATCATTGCCATGCTCTTCGAAATATTTTCTGAGCGTTGCCTCTTCCTCATTGGATGTGGCACCATCCATATACTTGTCGAGCAAGTCCTGTATCGTCTTGAATTCATCGATATCCTTGAATTCATCGATTCTTTTTATTTTATCGTTCATATTCTTTCCTCCTTCTTTATTTTGTTCTGTTTTGTTTCACGATATTCATATAGGTCTCTCTGATTTTGAGTCGGGCTCTGGAGAGATTCTTTCGGAGATTATCGGCAGTGCATCCCGTTATCTGCATGATTTCATCGGCAGTATAGCCTTCTATCTCCTTCATGCGGAATATCTGCTGCAGCAAGGGCGGAAGCTGTGCCACTATCTGTCTGATGAGGTTTACCTCGTCCCGTTGCTCTGCCCGCCGGTCTTCTATGGGTACTTCCATTACCTTGTCGGTGGTGAAGTTCCGCTCCTCATGTCGGCACTGGTCATAAAACTTGTTGCGCATGATAGTGATGGCTAGAGCCTTGAGGTTATCTTCTGCCTTGATGTCATGGCGCATGTCCCACAGCCTGAGCATGACTTCCTGCACGAGGTCTTCGGCATTGTCGTCACTCTCAGTCAACCTTAGCGCATACTCTTTCAGGTCGCTGCGCATCGGTAGGATAATATGGTTGAATTCTTCTGTTCTCATAACCTTTACACTCTATAGACGTATGAAATTGAAAAATCGGACATCTAAGAAGAGATTTTTTCAAATAATGCTTTCTTTTTTCAAAGAAAAATGTTATTTTTGCAGTCATAAACATAAAATTTAGCAATCGAAAACATTAAAAAACTGAATGGCTTATGGCATCAATTGTTTCTATTATTCCCATCGTGTTGCTGTTCATCCTGATGCTCGGCTTCAAGATGGCAGGTCATAAAAGCGCCTTGCTGACGCTCGTAATTACCGTGTTGCTTGCTCTCTTCGCAGCTTCGCCGCTAGGCATGATAGCCCCGGAACATGCGGAGGATAGCGTGATCGCCCTGACGGGATGGGCGGTGGTGGAAGGCATCCTGAAGGCGGTATTCCCGATTCTCATCATCATCCTGATGGCTATCTACAGCTATAATATCCTCGTGGAAAGCAAGCAGATAGAGGTGATCAAGAGGCAGTTTACATCGATTACCGATGATAAGGGACTGCTCGTGCTGCTCCTCGTATGGGGATTCGGCGGACTGCTCGAAGGTATGGCGGGCTTCGGAACGGCGGTGGCGATACCTGCTGCCATCCTCATCGGACTCGGATTCAAACCGATGTTCTCGGCTCTGGTATCCCTGATTGGTAATACCGTGGCTACGGGATTTGGTGCTGTGGGTGTACCGGTTACTACGCTCTGCAATGAGGTGGCTGAAAGCGGATCGGCTTCGGCGGCACAGATTTGCGAGACTTCGGCCTTCGCCATTATCCAGCTGGCACCTCTCTTTATCATCCTGCCTTTTATTATCCTGACGCTTACCGATAAGCATAATCTTATCAAGAATCTCATCATCGCCCTTTGGGTGGGAGTGATTTCCGTGGTAGTGCAGTTTGTCTGCGGCTATTATCTCGGTTCGGAGACTCCAGCCATCATCGGTTCGCTGGCAGCCATTATCGCCATCATCGCATACGCCAAGGTATTTGCCAGAAAGAGCAAGGTGCAGGATAAGGAAACCTTTACGCTTGCCGAAAGCCTGAAGGCATGGAGCGTTTACCTTTTTATATTGATATTTATCCTGGTTTCCGGAGCACTCTGTCCTCCGGTCAATGCTTTCCTCAAAAGTCATCTGGTGAGTGCGGTTCATCTGCCTGTGCTCGACAGCACCTTTAAGTTTGGCTGGATTTCCAATGCAGGACTGATGCTCTTCCTAGGTGCTACGATTGGTGGATTGATTCAGGGATTGAGCCTTAAGAGATTGATGGTGATTCTTGCCCGTACCACGGTGAATCTGCGAAAGACGGTGGTGACCATCTGTTCGCTGATAGCCCTGGCAAGTGTGATGAACTATTCGGGAATGATTACTTCCATCGCCTCAGGTCTGGTGGCTGTGACGGGTGATTTCTATCCTTTGGTAGCACCGATGATTGGTGCCATTGGAACCTTCGTTACGGGGTCTGATACCTCTTCGAATATCCTCTTTGCCAAGCTTCAGGCTCATGTTGCCAATCAGTTGGGTATGACGGGGCAGAGCACATTCTTTGGTATGGAGGGTGGTCAGGAAAACTGGCTGGTTGCTGCCAACACCACGGGAGCCACGGGTGGCAAGATGATCAGTCCGCAGAGCATCGCCATTGCTACTGCAGCCTGCGATATGGAGGGAAAGGATGGAGAGATTCTCCGCTCGGCCATCCCATACGCCCTACTTTATATCGTATTGGGCGGACTGATGGTTTACTTCGGTTGCTGATCTTCTTTTCTTATATAAAAAACTGTCCTCATCTGTTATCTCAGATGGGGACAGTTTCAGTTTTATAAATCGACATTATATCTTTTAAGCATGTCTTTTCTCGTAAGCCAGACTGTGGTCGTGCTTGTCGATATCATTTTTTGATTTGCTCTTTACCACGAGCCATACACCGGAGAAGATGAGGATGGCCGCAATCGCCTGCATACCCTTGAATACGGCGAGACCCACGATAACACTCACGGTAACCGATACCAGCGGCTGCACATAATTATATACACTCACCACGGTAGGGCGCAACGTCTTCTGACCAATCATCATGCAGATGTAACCCAGGAAAGTGCCGAAGAAGATGACGTAGCCCGTTTCCCACCAGGTGCTCATCGGAACCTGGGCGAAAGGAATGTCCGATACGTGTCCTATCGTGAAAGGCCAGATGAAGAGGGTTGCCCAGGTAAACATCCACTTGTTCACCGTGAAGAGCGAATACTTCTGAACCAGCGGCTTGAAGAGTGCCAGATAGAGAGCGAACGAAAGCTGTGCCGAGATGCAGAGCAGGTCGCCCCAGATATTTCCTACCTTAGCATTGCCAGCCGTAGCACTCGTCAGGATGATGATACAGGCTCCGCTGCATCCCATCAGCACACCGATAGCCTTCTTCCAGGTGATAGGTTCCTTCAGAATCAGGAACGAGAGAATCATGGCGAAGATAGGCATCGAAGTAGTCATGATGCTGGAGTTGCTTGGCGAGGTGAGACTCAGACCGATGGTATAGCAGCATTGGTTGCATACCAGTCCGAATATGCCGGCACCTGCCATCTTGATGATGTCCTTGGTAGGGATATGTTCTCTTTTGGTGAAGAATGATGCTATCCAGAAGAGGAGGGCACCACCCAATACACGGAAGCTCACCAGGTCGATGCCGTCGATGCCGTGAAGCATGGCATCCTTGCCTACGGGAGCCATCAGTCCCCAGAATGCGCCGGAACAGAAGAGGCACAGGTGGGCGATAAGAGGTCGTTTGTTATCCATTTTTTCCTTATTTCTATTTAAATCTTCCTATTTTTGAATAAAATCGAGTGCAAAGGTACAAAAATTCGAGGAATTTTGCTATATTTGCGGTATATTTTTTGAAACTTAAAGGAGTTAAGAAGTTAAGACAATAGTCTTTTTCCGTTCTTGACTATTAAAGATAGGAGATTATTCTTATGCAGAAATATGCTGATTATATCAAACAGATAGAGATTGAATCTCTCTGGAGCGGTACCAAACATATTCTTTGGACCCTCGACCGCCGTGTCAATATCCTGAGTGGTGTAAACGGCGTGGGCAAGAGTACTATATTAAATAAGGTGGTAAAGGGTCTGGCGGCTGGCGGTGAATTCCCTAGTCACATGATCAAAGGTGTGCATCTGAAGGTGGAGCCGGAGGAGGCAAAGTGGATTAGATATGATGTAATCCGCTCGGTAGATAGACCATTGATGAATGCCGAGATGATCAACAAGATAGACCTTACCCTGGTTACCGAACTCGACTGGCAGCTCTTCCAGCTGCAGCGCAAGTATCTGGATTACCAGGTGAACATCGGCAACCGCATCATCGCCGTCTTGCAGAGTGGCGAACCGGATGCAGCCTTCAAGGCTCAGAAACTGAGTGAACCGAAGAAGATGTTCCAGGATATGGTAGATAATCTTTTCAAGGATACCGGCAAGACCATCATCCGTACTGCCAACGAAATCCGCTTCAACCAGATAGGCGAGCAGCTCTCGCCTTATCAGCTCTCGGCTGGTGAGAAGCAGATTCTTGCCATCCTCCTCACCGTGCTGGTGGAGGACAACCAGTCATACGTCCTCTTTATGGATGAGCCGGAAATCAGTCTTCACTTCGAATGGCAGAAGCTGCTCATCGGTCTGGTGCTGCAGCTTAATCCGAATATCCAGATCATCATGACCACCCACAGTCCTGCTGTGGTCATGGATGGATGGACCGATAGGGTGACGGATGTGAATGATATTACGATTTCGTAATGTTGAATGTTAAGTGTTGAATGTTGATTTTTTCAGCTTATGGCTAAACGTTTAACCGATAATATCAATTCCCAGTTCTTCGAGGCAGCCAACAGGATGACCTCGAAGAAGGCTCGGCGCAAGATTGTGGCTTACGTCGAGAGCTACGATGATGTCTTCTTCTGGCGTTCTGTACTGGGAAAGTTTGAGAATGAAAAACGCTATTTTGATATCATGCTGCCTACTCGTAACCAGCATTTAGACCGAGGCAAGAAGGCTGCTATCTCCAGTATGCTGAAGGGAGTAGGTAGGGATATGATAGCCTGTGTAGATGCCGATTACGATTATCTGCGTCAGGGCTCAACCGAGTCTTCCCAGCAGATGTTGGAGAATCCTTACATCTTCCATACCTATGCCTATGCCATTGAAAACTTCCAATGTTATGCCAGAGGATTGCACGAAACCTGTGTGATGGTGACGCTCAACGACCGTCGCATCTTCGATTTCGAGCGTTTTCTTGAGTCCTATTCCCGTACCATCTGGCCCCTCTTCTTATGGCACATGCTGTTCTATGTGCGTCATCGCAAGATGTCGATGCATTTTGATATGGCAGAGTTTGATAAGGTCATCATGTTGCCTTCTGTCCGAATCCAGGATCCTAAATGGGCGATAGATTATTTGGGAAAGAAGGTGCGGGCAAAGCTGTTCCAGCTGGAGCGCCGCTTTAAGAAGTTTAAGGATGAGTTGGATGAAATGGCTCTTTACCTCAACAATCTGGGTGTAAACGAGAGCAATACCTATTTATATATACAGGGTCATCATCTCTTCGACCTGGTAGTTAGTCCTATCGTCCAGAGCGTTTGCGATGCTTTGCGCAACGATAGGGAGAATGAAATCCGCGACCGTGCCCTCCATTCCGAGCAGGCTCGCACCGAAATGGCATGTTATGAGAATAGTCTGGGCAAGGTGAAGATGATGATGAAGAAGAACACCTTCTACCAGTTCTCTCCCGAATTCCAGAAGATACAGGCGGATGTGGAAAAGTATTTGGAAAGGTAAAAAGGATATTTAAAGGTAAAAAGGTAAAAAGAAAGCAGGCAGATGACATCCCGCCAGGCTCTTTTACCTTTTTACCCTTTTACTTTTTTACCTTTAAAAAACCTCCAGGAACTTCAGGGTTCCTTCTATCTTCAATGTCTTGGTGCTGGCAGGAACTACGATGCTCTCGCCGCCCTGGAGCGTAATCTCGTTACCCTCGTTGTCGGTAATCTTAGCCTCACCCTTCAAGCCAATCAGAATCACGAAGCTGTCCAACTCTGAATAATCCAGCGTCATTGGCTCATCGAGATCATAAACGGCTGTGGTGAAGTAAGGGCACTGCACCATGCTTACACCCTGGTTCTTGGCAGGAGTGTAGTGCTGGCGATAGTCTGGCAATACGGTGTAGTCAATGCACTCGGCAGCTTCCTTGGTGTGGAGCTGACGATAGTTGCCATCCTTGTCCTTGCGCTTGAAGTCGTAGATGCGATAGGTAACATCGCTGGTCTGCTGAATCTCGACAACGAAACAGCCTGTTCCGATGGTGTGGATTCTGCCGGCTGGGATAAAGAAACAGTCACCTTCCTTCACGTTATACTGAGCCAGGGCATCAGTGATGGTATCATTCTCCACCATCTCCTTGTACTGCTCAGGAGTAATCTGCATCTTCAAGCCGTTGTAGAGCTTGGCATCCGGCTCGCATGGCAGCGCATACCACATCTCGGTCTTGCCGCGTTCCTTACCTTGCTTCTTGGCAATTTCATCATTAGGATGCACCTGGATAGAGAGGTCGCGGTTGGCATCGATAAACTTGATGAGCAGTGGAAACTCATTGCCGAAACGCTTGTAGTTCTCTTCTCCGAGGAAGCTTCCCTTCCGTTCTGCAACAACCTCGTTGAGACTCTTGCCCTGCATCTCGCCATCGGCTACGATGCTTTCATTTCCTGGTACTCCAGAGATTTCCCAGCTTTCTCCCACATTCTCTTGCTTTACGTCGAGATGTTTGAAAGTGATAATCTTACTGCCACCCCAGATGGTGGATTTTAATAGCGGTTGAAATTTTAATGGTTTCATTTTTACCTGTATTTAGTTTATAAATGTACTCATAAGTACGGTTTCTTACTCTCGGGTAAGGCTCTTGCTGAACCTATACCTTATTATATATAACGCTTTTTGTGCGAAATATACTTAGTCTAGTAAGCGTATTTCTTACTTCAAATATCAACTTCTCTTTTATTTTCTAACTCCCCCTCTGGGTATGTTAGTTCTCTCTCCAGAATGCTGGTGTTAAGATAACCAGCACACTGAATATTTCCAGACGACCGATGAGCATCATCAGCGAGCAGAACCATTTTGCCACATCCGGCAGTTCGCTCCACGACATGGTTGGTCCGATTTCCGTACCCAGCGTAGGTCCCCACATTACCCACATAACTCAGGGTGATGGTGATGGCATTGGTATTGTCGATGCCCATGGCTATCATCGTGAACGATATCACCAGACAGATGATGAGATAAGTGGTGAGGAAGGCAAGCAGCGTAACACGCTTCTGCATCGGTACGTTCACACCATCAATCTTCAATGGCAGTACGGCGTTAGGATGCAGAATCTGGCGGAATTCATTCTTCACCATTCTTACCAGCATCACGCCACGGATACATTTCAAACCTCCACTCGTACTGCCCGAGCGGGCTCCGAAGAACATGCGGGCTGCCAATACCACCCAGGTAACGCGAGGCCACACAGCAGCATCGTCGTTAAATAATCCCGTGGTGGTGATGAATGATACCACCTGGAAGATGGCGCTGCAGAAGGCATGTTCCACATCGCTATCAGCTCTACCATGATGAAAGCCGTGAAGGCTGTAACGAGGAGCATATAGAACTTAAACTCAGAATTCTTGAACAGATCTTTGATCTTGAATTTGATGACGGCTGCATAGAGCAGGGTGAAATTAACACCCGACAGGAAGCAGAAGAAGGCACAGATGTATTCCAGCGCCGGCGAATGGAAAAACGAGGTACTACTGTTATGTGTAGAGAACCCTCCTGTAGCCGTAGTGGTCATCGCATAGTTGAAACTGTCGAAGAGATTCATTCCTGCCACGTAGTAGGATGCGATGCAGGCAATGGTGAGCATCAGATAGATACTCCATATCCATTTAGCCGAAGTGGAAAGCCGGGGATACAGTTTTGTCTTGATAGGTCCTGTAGCCTCAGCAGCAAACACCTTGGTCTGTCCTCCTACAAGCGATGGCAGCAGGGCGATGGTGAAGAACACGATTCCCAGACCGCCTATCCATTGGGTGAGCGAACGCCAGAAAAGCAGTCCGTGTGGGAAGCATTCTACATCGTCTAATATTGTTGCTCCCGTTGTCGTAAATCCCGACATGGTTTCAAAGTAGGCATCGGTAAAGTTGTTGATGTATCCACTCACCATGAAGGGGAGGGTTCCGAAGAAACTGAATACAATCCATGAGAGCGTTACCACGAGATAGGCATCACGGCGCGACATTGAGTTATCGGCTCCGTGTCCTCGTCATTTCAGCACCAGTCTGCCTCCGATGGTGGTAAGTGTTGCCACAATGAAGGCAAAGATGTCATCCTGCTGGTAATAGAAAGCTACCAGCAGACTGACGAAGAGCAGGAATGCTTCTATGAAAAGTAGTTGCCCTAAAACCTTATATATTAATTTTCTGTTTATCATATATGAAGTATGTCTCTATCTCCTTCGCGCTTAGATGAAGTATTTCTCAATTTTCTTCATGTTGATGTTGTGGCAGAAAACCATCACCGAGTCGCCCGGTTCTATCTGTGTATTACCCGAAACGAGCATTCCTTCTTCACCGCGAACCAGTCCACCGATGGTTACACCGATAGGCATGCCGAGTTCCTTCACCGGTTTCTTGGTTACCTTCGAACCTTCTTTGGCTATAAACTCAGCCACATCGGCGTTAGCGCTCATCAGGAATCTCACGTTCATCACGTCGGCATCGAGCATCATCTGGTAGATGTAGCTGGCGGCAATCATCTTCTTGTTGATGATAGTACCGATATCCAGACTCTCTGCCATGCTCACGTAGTCTACGTTTTCTACGGCAGCCACCGTCTTGCGCACACCCATTCTCTTGGCGGTAAGACAGGCCAGGATATTGGTTTCGGCGTTACCGGTCAGTGCCACGAAGGCTTGAGTACTACGGATACCTTCTTCTACGAGCAGCGGAATGTCACGTCCGTCACCATGAATGATGAGCGTCTTGTTCTCATCGAGAATATCGTTGAGATATTCGCAGCGCTCCTCGCTCATCTCGATAATCTTGCATTCCATATATTCCGGCATCTTCTTCACGGCTCTTACGGCTGTGCGTCCGCCACCCATAATCATCACGTTCTTCACATCCACATAGTGCTCCTTGCCTACAATCTTGCGGATATATGGGATGTAGTTTCGGGTGGTCATGAAGTAGGCGAGGTCGTAGAGTTTCAGCTCGTCGTTACCGCCAGGGATGATGGTATCACTGCCTCGCTTGATGGCTACCACGTGATAAGGGTCGTTAGGACCGCTGATGTTCTTGAGCGGTTCGTTCAGTATCTCGCATCCTTCGCGCAGTTTGATGCCGAGCATGACGAGTGCGCCGTCGTGCACATCCCAGCGCTGACGTACCCAACTCATTTTCAGTCCGTTATTGATATCTACGGCTGCGAGCATCTCCGGATAAATCAGTTTGCTGATACCTAATTCTTTGAAGAATTCCTGAGCCTGCTGATCCATATATTCCGGATTATCCACGCGGGCCACCGTTCTTTTGGCACCCAGGTTCTTGGCAAGGATGCTAGCTGTGATGTTGGTACTTTCTACCGGAGTAACGGCGATGAAGAGGTCGGCATCTGCAACCCCCGCATCGCGTAAGATGTGAAGACTGGTAGGCTTGCCCAGCATGGTGAGCAGGTCGCAGTCGGAGCCAATGCTTGCCAGGCGCTCTTCGCTTTCATCGATGAGCGTAATCTCTTCATTGCTGCGTGACAGGAGTCTCGCCAGGTGAGTACCTATGGCATATGCGCCAGCTATGATTATTTTCATTTCTTAATTGCTTCTTTGATTGCTTCTTTATCGAGATGCACGATTTCTCTGAGCTGTGCCACGGTTCCGTGCTCCACAAACTCATCTGGCAATCCCATTCGGGTCATCTTTGGCTGATAGTCATGGTCGTTCATCCATTCCAGTACGGCTGAGCCCATACCGCCCATACGAACGCCGTCTTCGATGGTGATGATGCGGCTGAACTTTTCGCCCACCTCTTTCAGAATGTCTTCATCGAGTGGCTTGAGGAATCGCATATCGTAGTGGGCGATGCTCATTCCGGTTTCGGTTTCTACCTCAGCGATAGCCTGATCGGCATCGTTTCCGATAGGACCGATGGTAAGAACGGCTACATCGGTGCCGTCTTTCAGCTTTCTGCCGGTACCGGTCTTGATTTCCTCCATCGGGCTGCGCCAGTCTACGAGCACCCCCTTGCCTCTAGGATAACGGATAACATAGCTGCCATGATCTGGCAACTGGGCTGAATACATCAGGTTGCGCAACTCATGCTCGTTCATCGGAGATGCGATGGTGAGATGCGGAATCGGACGGAGAGCCGCCATATCGAAGGCACCATGATGGGTAGGTCCGTCTTCACCTACCAGTCCGGCACGGTCAAGACACATGATAACCGGCAGGTTGAGCAGTGCCATGTCGTGGATGATGTTATCGTAGGCACGCTGTACAAACGAACTATAGATATTGCAGAATGGGATGAGTCCGTCTTTCGCCATACCTCCAGAGAAGGTGACGGCATGCCCCTCGGCGATACCTACATCGAAGGTACGGTTTGGCATCGCCTTCATCATGATGTTCATGGAGCATCCTGTAGGCATGGCTGGCGTCACACCTACAATCTTCGGGTTCTTCTGAGCCAGTTCCAGCAGCGTCTCACCGAAAACATCCTGATATTTAGGAGGCTGGTTACTGGTATCGGCAATGATTCTCTCACCCGTTTCCGGATCGAATTTGCCTGGCGCGTGCCAGATGGTAGCACTCTTCTCGGCAGGTTCGTAACCCTTTCCCTTGGTGGTATGCAGGTGCAGCAGCTTAGGACCCTTCATGTTCTTAAGCTGTTTGAGCACTCTCGCCACTTCCTTCACGTCATGACCGTCGAAAGGTCCGAAGTAGCGGATATTCATACCCTCGAAGATGTTCTGCTGATGACTCAGTGCCGACTTCAGTGCATTGTTCAGGCGCAGGATGCCCTTCTTGCGGTCTTCGTTGAGATAGCCTTTGGAGTGCAGCCACTGCGATGCCTTGAAACGGAGGCGGTTGTAGGTCTCATTGGTATCGAGGTTCAGGAGATATTTCTCCATACCGCCCACTGCCCGGTCGATGCTCATATCGTTGTCGTTCAGGATGATGAGCATGTCGTTAGGTGTACTTGATACGTTGTTCAGTCCCTCGAAAGCCAGTCCGCCGCTCATGGCTCCATCGCCAATGACGGCTACCACATGCCTGTCGGTATCTCCGTTTTCGCGTGCGGCAACGGCCATACCGAGTGCTGCGGAGATGGAATTGCTCGCATGTCCGCAGGCGAAGGTATCATATTCGCTTTCTAAAGGTGTAGGGAATGGACGGATGCCGTGCAACTTGCGGTTGGTACAGAAGTTGTCGCGGCGTCCTGTTAATATCTTATGTCCGTAGGCCTGGTGTCCCACATCCCATACAATACGGTCATATGGGGTGTTGTAGATATAATGTAGGGCTACGGTTATTTCAACCACGCCAAGAGAGGAGGCAAAATGACCGGGGTTGACGGCAACCTCGTCGATAATGTCTTCTCTTAACTCTTTGCAGACTTGTGGCAGCTGGTCAATGCTCAGCCGTCTCAAATCTTCCGGGTATTTTATACTATTTAATAGACTAAACTTGTTCTTGTCCATGTTTTCTTCGTGAAAATCTTGTGCAAAGATAATGCTTTTTTCCTATATAAAGCACTTTTGAGGCAATATTTTCGCTTTTTCCGATTATTCTTTGTATTTTTGCAAAGGAAATTTCTGAAAAAGGAATGAAATCCGGAATTAGTTATATAACAATAAGCAAATAAATACCTTTATCGTGATGAGAAAAAATGTATTACTTTTGGGAGCCATGATGATGGCTTCCATGTCTCTGATGGCGCAGACCAAGGGTGGCGGCATCAGTCAGTCTGCTCTCCAGCAGATGGAGAAAAACCAGCAGGCAGGTGTAGCCAACAAGGCACTCTTTAATGCGATTGCCAACAACAGCATTGATGACCTTGTGAAGAATCATGCCAACGAGGCCCCGGTTGATACTCATTTCTGCATCGAGACTCCTTCGCAGAGCATTCACAACCAGAAGAGTTCGGGCCGTTGCTGGATGTTCAGCGGTTTTAACGTGCTCCGTTCTAACTTTGCTGTCAATGACAAGCAGGGTAGAGTGGTGGAGTATTCTCAGGATTACCTCTTCTTCTATGATCAGCTGGAGAAGGCTAACCTGATGCTTCAGGGTGTTATCGACCTTGGCAAGAAGAGCATCGAGGATCCTCAGGTGCAGTTCTTCTTCAAGAATCCGCTCAATGATGGCGGTACTTTCTGTGGTGTTGCCGATTTGGCAAGCAAGTATGGTCTCGTACCTATGAGTGCCCAGCCTGAGACTTACTCAAGCAACAATACTTCCAAGATGAGCCGTCTCGTAAGCAGCAAGCTCCGCGAGTATGGTCTGGAACTCCGCAAGATGGTGGCTCAGGGTAAGAAATCTGCAGCTATCCAGGCTCGCAAGAACGAGATGCTCGGTCAGGTTTATCACATGCTGAGTCTTACTCTCGGCGAACCGGTAAAGGAATTTACCTATGCTTTCCGCGACAAGGACGGCAAGCAGGTTGGCGAGGCGAAGAAGTATACTCCTAAGAGTTTCTATGAGGAAACCGTAGGCAAGGACCTGAACGGTACCTTCCTGATGGTGATGAACGATCCACGCCGTCCTTACCACAAGACATACGAGGTAGAGTACGACCGCCACACCTACGATGGTCATAACTGGAAGTATCTGAACTTGCCTATGGAGGAGATTGCCCAGCTCGCCATCGCCTCTCTAAAGGATGGTCATAAGATGTATTCAAGCTATGATGTGGGCAAGCAACTCGACCGCAAGCGCGGCTATCTGGCACTCGACAACTTCGACTATGGAAGCCTCTTCAATACCTCATTCCCAATGAACAAGGCTGACCGCATCGCTACTTTCGATAGCGGTTCTACTCATGCCATGACGCTGACAGCTGTAGATCTCGACGCCAATGGCAAGCCTGTAAAATGGAAGGTGGAGAACAGTTGGGGTGCCGACAATGGTTTTGCCGGTTGCTTCATCATGACTAACGATTGGTTCAACGAGTACATGTTCCGCCTGGTAGTAAACAAGAAGTATGCTTCTGAGCAGCTCTTGAAGGAATTCGATCAGAAGCCAACCATGCTGACTCCAGATGATCCTCTGTTCCAGTTGGAAGACTAATTCATCAAGAAATATAGATTTAAACCGTATTTTTCTCGAGAAAAGAGAAGAATACGGTTTATTTTTTGTATTTTTGTACCCGAAATAATGGTAAGAACGTTATTTATATAAAAGTTATATAGATTATGTTAGAGAAAAGTAAGCGTGAGCGCATCATTGCGCTCGTTAATAAAGAGGTGGTTCCTGCCATCGGCTGTACCGAACCGATGGCTGTGGCACTATGTACAGCCAAGGCTGCTACTACATTGGGCAAGCGCCCTGAACGTATTGAAGTTCTTCTGAGTCCTAATATGCTCAAGAATGCGATGGGTGTCGGCATTCCTGGTACGGGTATGATCGGTTTGCCTATCGCCGTATCGCTGGGTGCGCTCATCGGAAAGCCTGAATATCAGCTGGAAGTGTTGAAAGACCTCACTCCCGACAGTCTGGAGCAGGGCAAACAATATATCAAGGATGCGGATATCAACATCAAACTGAAGCAGGGTGATGTGGATAAACTCTATATCGAGGTAATCTGCTATGCCGGCAACGGCAGAGCTACAGCTATCATTGCCGGTTCTCATACCAACTTTGTATATGTAGAGCGTAATGGTGAGGTGATTTTTGACAAGCGTGGTGGAGCTGCGGCTGATGTGGAGAATGACGATATCCAGTTGAATCTCCGCTTGGTTTACGAATTCGCAACCACCGCTCCGCTCGATGAGATTCGCTTCATCCTCAAGACCAAGGAATATAATATGAAGGCTGCCGAGGAATCTATCAAGGGCAACTATGGCCACTGCCTGGGCAAGACGATGGACCGTCCGTTGAGTCATGGCATCTTCGGTAATAACATCTTCTCTCACATCATCTCCCGTACCGCTTCTGCTTGCGATGCCCGTATGGGTGGTGCCATGATTCCGGTGATGAGTAACAGCGGCAGTGGTAACCAGGGTATCTGTGCCACCAATCCTGTGGTGGTTTATGCCTTGGAGAACGAGAATACTGAGGAGGAGCTGATTCGTGCCCTGATGCTCAGTCATTTAACGGCTATCTATATCAAGCAGAGTCTGGGTAAACTCTCAGCTCTCTGCGGTTGCGTGGTAGCCAGCACGGGTAGCAGTTGCGGTATCACCTATCTGATGGGTGGTGATTTTACCCGTATCTGCAACTCAGTCAAGAATATGGTGGCAAACCTTACCGGTATGATCTGCGACGGAGCCAAGCCAAGCTGTGCCCTGAAGATTTCGTCAGGTGTGAGCACCGCCTTGCTTTCTGCTCTTCTTTCCATGGAGGGTAAGTGCGTAACTTCTGCCGAGGGTATCGTGGATGATGATGTGGATAAGTGTATCCACAACCTCACCTCTATCGGTGCCGATGCGATGAAGACCACCGATGATATGGTGCTTGATATCATGACACATAAATAATTAGGTATCATGACGCATAAAGAAATAAAAGTGTAGATTTTACATTATTTATAACTAGAAGATAAAAAAGGCTCGCAAGAATTACTCTTGTGAGCTTTTTTTAGAATGTTTTCTTACTTTTTGCTTAAAAAGTATTAAAATGATGAATTTTGTTTCATAAAAAACCGGTTCGTATTAAAAAATAGTATATCTTTGCAGCGTCAAACTTAAATAATTGAATTAAATAACATTGGCTAACGTAAACAAGTAAGCCGAATAACATCGGCTGAATTAAATTATTGGACCAAATAACATTTTTTAAACTATATCTTATGATTAGACAACTATTCACAGTAAGTACTATGATTATGGCTCTTGGTATGACTCCTACCCAAGCGTATGGGGGGGGGAAAAACTCGTATCCAGGAAACTAATCAGTCCAAGAACGGACAATGCACTGGTACCATTATTGACCCTACAGGTGAGCCAGTAATTGGTGCTACAGTTACAGTTAAGGGAAAGCAGGGTGGAACCATCACCGATTTGGATGGTAAGTTCGTGCTTTCTGATGTTCAGCATGGTGCAACCGTTTGTATCAGCTACATTGGTTTCGAGCCGGTGGAGATGGTATGGAAGGGTGGTGACATCAATGTAACCATGCAGGAAGACAACAAGACTCTGAATGAGGTCGTTGTTGTCGGTTTCGGTACTCAGAAGAAGGTAAACCTCACTGGTGCCGTTTCTACCGTTGATTCCAAGACCCTCGGTGCTCGCCCAGTCAACTCTGTAGTTGACGCTCTTCAGGGTGCAGTAGCCGGTATGAACTTCTCTACACCAAGCAGTGGTGGTACTCTTAATTCAACCAAGTCTTTTAATATCCGTGGTACAGGTACTATCGGTGCCGGTTCTTCTGTATCTCCACTCGTGCTCATCGACGGCATGGAGGGCGATATGAACGCACTCAACCCACAGGACATCGAGAACATTTCTGTATTGAAGGATGCATCTGCTTCTTCAATCTACGGTTCGCGTGCTGCCGGTGGTGTAATCCTTATTACTACCAAGAGTGGTAAGAAGGGTAAGGCTTCCATTAACTACAACAACTCATTCCGTTTTGATTCTCCACTCAACATGCCGGAGATGATGGACTCTTACACATGGGCTAAGTACATGAATGATGCTTCTGTTGCTAGTGGTGCAGGTATCTGGTTTACAGATGAAAAACTCGAGCAGATCAAGAAGGCTCAGAGTGATCCAACCATGCAGAAGATGTTCAAGAACAGCAACAACCGTTGGGAGGTTTGGGACAATATGCCACTCTTGCCTCTTGGTAATACCGACTGGCTCAAGGAGCAGTTTGGTACCAGCTTCTCTCAGGAGCATACCTTGAGTATCAATGGTGGTGATGATTGTTTGCAGTACTATGTGTCTGGTAACTATCTCAACCGTGGTGGTCTTCTCCGTCATGGTGATGATAGCATGCAGCGCTATACTATGACAGGTAAGATCAATGCACAGATAACCAAATGGTTGCGCATGACCTACAATACCCGTTTCTCACGTCAGGACTTCGATTCTCCTGGTGATTTGATCAATGGTACAGATGTGTTCTTCCACGATATGTGCCGTTACTGGCCTATTCTGCCAACTACCGATCCTAATGGCAACTGGTTGCCAGAGTCTTATATCGGACGTCTTCAGAATGGTGGCCGTGCCAAGAACCAGGCAGACCGTCTCGCACAGCAGCTTTCTTTTGTTGCAACACCTGTAAAGGGCCTGACTCTCAATGCTGAGTTGAACTACCGTATTGATACAGAGTTCAACCACCGTGACTGGCAGACCACATACGGCTACGACTGCGACAACAAGCCTTTCGTAGATAGCAATGCCACATCAAGCGTGTATGAGTATTCATTCAAGTCAAACTATTTCAACCCTAACCTCTTTGCTGAGTACAGCCGTTCATTTGGCGAGCATAATATGAAGGTAATGGGTGGTTTCCAGAGTGAGTGGTTCCGTCAGCGCAATATCACAGCGCGTCAGAACGGTATCATGTCTGGTCTTCCTACTCTCGATACAACAACCACCAAGCCAAGTGTAGGTGGTGCATATAACTCATGGACTACAGCCGGTTTCTTCGGTCGTATCAACTACGATTATGCAGGCCGTTACCTCTTCGAGGCTAACCTCCGTTATGATGGATCTTCACGTTTCCTCCGCGAGAACCGCTGGAACTTCTTCCCATCATTCTCTGCAGGTTGGAACATTGCCCGTGAGAAGTTCTGGGAGCCATTGACTGATTACGTAAACACATTGAAGCTCCGAGCTTCTTGGGGTCAGTTGGGTAACCAGAATACTGATAACTGGTATCCTTTCTATCCAACCATCGGCTTCTCTTCTCAGGGTGGCAACTGGTTGATCAATGGCGCTAAGCCAAATACCGCTTCACAGCCAGGTCTCGTATCTTCTACTCTTACATGGGAGAAGAGCCGTACATGGGAAATCGGTCTCGACTGGGGTGCTTTCAATAACCGCCTCACCGGATCGTTCGGCTACTATCAGCGCAAGACATTCGACATGGTAGGTCCTGCTCCTGAGTTGCCTGTTATCCTCGGTGCCAATCCTCCAAAGGTGAACAACCTTGATATGACATCTAAGGGTTGGGATCTCCAGATTGGCTGGCGTGACGTAATCGGTGAGGTAAGCTATGGTGCATCTCTCGTATTGAGTGATAACCAGGTGGTCATCGATAAGTATCCTAACCCATCTAAGAACCTCGGTTCATATTACGAAGGTGCTAAGCTCGGAGACATCTGGGGCTTTACCACAATCGGTATTGCACAGAGCCAGGAAGAAATGGATGCACACCTCGCAAAGGTTGACCAGAGCGCACTCGGAAGCGGCTGGACAGCAGGTGATATCATGTATGCCGACCTTGACGGTGATGGTAAGGTAAATACAGGCGAGAATACAGCCGGCAAGCCTGGTGATAGAAGAATTATCGGTAACTCTACTCCTCGCTATAACTTTGGTTTGAACCTCGATGCAGCTTGGAAGGGCTTTGATATCAAGGTGTTCTTCCAGGGAACCCTCAAGCGTGACTACGCTGCAGATGGTGCTGTATTCTGGGGTGCTATCGGTCAGGGTAAGTGGCAGGCTACCGGCTTCAAGTTCCACGAGGATTACTGGCGTGAGGATAACAAGGGTGCATACTACCCACGTGCTGACTGGGGTGGTGGCCGCAACATCCAGACTCAGACCCGTTATCTGCAGAATGCAGCTTATGGTCGTTTGAAGAACCTCACCATCGGTTATACCTTGCCAAAGTCAATCACAAGCAAGGCTTATATTGAGAATCTTCGCTTCTTCGTATCTGGAGAGAACCTCTTCACCATCACTAACTTCACAGAGGCTGGTGATCCAGAGCTGATTGGAGCAGGTTATGATGGCGGTAAGATTGGTCAGACCTATCCATTGTCAAAGACATTCTCATTCGGTCTTAGTGTAACATTCTAACTTATCATTTAGATTATAGAAAGGAAACAATTTATGAAAATTAAATATATTTCAATGCTCTTATTGGGCGTGACGCTCGGTCTGACAAGTTGCGATGACTATCTTGACAAGGAGCCTGAAAGCAACGTGACACCTGCGTCTTTCTTTACTAGCGCAGACGACCTGGCAGCCTACACCGTGAATCTCTATGGTGTATTGACAAGTATTGCTCCTGGTAGCTATGGTATGAGTACCTTTGCTTACGATAATGCTACTGATAACCAGGCGGGAACCGATTATTCTAGCCGTTGGGTTCCTGGAAACTGGAAAGTAGGTCAGAGTGGCGGTGCCTGGGATTTCGGCAACATCCGTTCGGTGAACTATTTCCTGGATCAGGTACTGCCAAAGTTCGAGGCTAAGCAGATTAGTGGTGCTGAGGCTCATGTACGCCACTACATTGGTGAGGCATACTTCCTCCGTGCTTACCTTTATTTGGACAAGTTGCAGTCTCTTGGCGATTTCCCTATCGTGCTCACAGCGCTTCCTGATGACAAGGAGACTCTTGTTGAGGCTTCAAAGCGCCAGCCACGTTATAAGGTAGCTCAGCAGATTCTCGACGACCTTGATAAGGCACTCGGTCTGTTGATGGAGTCTGCCCCTGGTGGCAAGAACCGCATCTCTCGCGATGCTGCCCTCCTGCTCCGTTCTCGTGCAGCTCTCTTTGAGGCTACATGGGAGAAGTATCACAAGGGTACTGCGTTTGTGCCAGGTGGTCCAGGATGGCCAGGCAAGGCTGAGGATATCCAGGGATTTGACATCGATTCTTCCATCAATCACTTCCTCGATGAGGCTATGAAGTCTTCTAAGGAATTGGGTGATAAGCTCGTTGATAACCTTGTAGAGAATACGGATACTCCAGAGGGACAGAATGCTAGTTTGGCAAGTATCAATCCTTACTACACCATGTTCTGTGACAAGGATATGAGTGGCTATAGCGAGGTTTTGATGTACCGTGCTTTCGATAAGGACAAGGCTAACGTAACTCACAACATCCAGATGCAGCTCCAGCGTAATGGTGGTGGTACTGGTTGGACACGTGGATTGGTTAACTCATTCCTCATGCGCAACGGTCTTCCTATCTATGCAGCAGGTTCAGGTTACAACCCTGAGTGGGAGAACCAGGGCATCAAGGCTACTCTCCAGGATCGTGACTCTCGTATCCAGATATTCACCAAGATGGATGGTTCTGTAGAGAACTATACAAGTGATGGTGCTAATACCGTTGATCTCTCTTGGACAGTAAAGGGTAACAATGAGACTCGTATCGTTACCGGTTATGCTGTGAAGAAGGGTAAGAACTATGATGTTCTGCAGCAGCTCAACCACGACTATGGTCAGAGTGGTAGCATTGTATTCCGTGGCACAGAGGCTCTCCTCAACTACATGGAGGCTTCCTGGTTGAAGAACAATACTATCGACGCCACAGCTGATAAGTACTGGCGTGCTCTCCGCACCCGTGCCAAGGTAGATCCTGATTACAACAAGACCATCGCAGCTACCAACATGCAGGAGGAGGCTAAGTGGGACTTCGGTGCTTACTCTCATGGTCAGTTGGTTGATGCTACTACTTACAACATCCGTCGTGAGCGTCGTGACGAGTTCATCGGTGAGGCTTCCCGCTGGGAGGACTTGATCCGCTGGCGTGCTTGCGACCAGGTAAACGGTTACCAGATTGAAGGTATGAAGTACTGGGGTACTGTTTACGAGGGCACATGGCTCGATGGTGAAACCAACCTCGCTATCGTAGATGTTGAAGGAGGTAAGGGTAATATGAGTGATAAGACCATTAGTGGCGACTATATCCGTCCATACCAGATTTCCAAGATTAACAACCAGGTATTTGATGGTTATCACTTTACTCCTGCTCACTATCTGTCTCCTATCGCACAGAGCGTATTCCGTCAGACAGCAGCGGGTGACCAGACCGATCTTACCACATCTGTAGTTTACCAGAACCCAGGTTGGCCATTGGTTGCCGGACAGGGTGCAACTGCAGTAGAGTAAAGCGTGTGCACATATTCATTCGGCTTATGTCTTGAAATAAAAAGCTCAAGGCATAAGATACTAAAAAGGCTCGCAAGAAGTTTCGATTTCTTGCGAGCCTTTTAAGATTAAGAAATATTAAAAAACTGGCTTTTCCTTGGAGATAATCGCGGATATGTGTATATTTGCACCATCCGATAATCGCGGATATGTGTGTATTTGTGCTATCCGATAATCGCGGATATGTGTGTATTTGTGCTATCCGATAATCGCGGATAGGTGTAAGAAACGGAAAATATTAATCGCGGATAGGTGTATTTATCCGATATAATTAATCTAGGATAGGTGTAAATTATGAGAAGAAAAGTATATGATCAACTCAAGAAATGGAAGGAAGAACAGAACGGAGAAAGTGCTGTTCTCATCAATGGTGCCCGCCGAGTAGGAAAGAGCTATATCGTAAAGGAATTCGCTCAAGAAGAATACAAGAGTTATATTTTGCTTGACTTCAATAAGATAGGAAAGAACATAAAATCCTTGTTCGAAACCTACCTGGATGACTTGGATACATTCTTTATGTATTTGAGCAGTTTCACCAATACACCTCTATATCCAAGAGAATCGGTTATTATCTTTGATGAAGTGCAATTGTATCCTCGGGCTCGTACTGCTATCAAGTATCTGGTTGAAGATGGACGCTACGATTATATCGAGACTGGTTCGCTTGTTTCTATCAAAAAGAACGTTGAGGATATCATGATTCCTTCTGAGGAGGAAGAAATATTGATGTATCCTATGGATTTCGAGGAGTTCTTGTGGGCATTGAACAATGAAACCTTGATGCCTCTTATACGAATGAACTTTCAGAAAAAGCATGAGATGGGACAGATGATGCATCGCATGGCAATGGACTATTTCAGACAGTATCTTATTGTTGGAGGAATGCCACAGGCTGTAGCTAAATTTGTAGAAACTCGAGATTTCAATAAGGTGGATCGTGTGAAGCGACAAATTCTTACCTTATATCGTAATGATATTCAAAAGTATGCTTCAACTTATGTATTTAAAGTTACCCAGATTTTTGATACAATTCCTTCTCAACTTCAAAAACATGAGAAGAAATTTATGTTGAAAGCACTTACAGAAGGGGCGAGAATGCGGGATTATGAAACGGCTTTCTTTTGGCTGGCAGATGCCATGATAGTCAATATGGCCTATAATACGACAGAGCCAAGCATCGGTCTTGGAATGAATACCGATGATACGACATTGAAATGCTATATGGCTGATACGGGTTTGCTCATCAGTCATGCTTTCAATGAAAATACGATAGTATCTGAAAACTTATATAACAAGCTTCTGGTAGATAAACTGGAGTTCAATGGCGGAATGATAGTTGAGAATATTGTGGCTCAGATGTTACGTTCGGCAGGGCATAAGCTGTATTTCTTTTCCAAATATAGTAAGGATGATGCCAAAGAAAGGATGGAACTGGATTTCCTGATAGCCAAAGATACAATAACGTCAAAGCATAATATTTCACCGATAGAAGTGAAGTCAACTAATAGATACACGCTCACTTCTCTCAAAAAGTGCATCGCTAAATATGATAGTTATCTGGCCACTCCGTATGTTTTGCATACGGCTGATTTGAAAGTAGAGGAGGGGATTACTTATTTGCCATTGTATATGACAGGGTTATTATAAGTGGTTTTAGTTGAATGGAAAAGGCTCGCAAGAAATCGAAACTTCTTGCGAGCCTTTATTATTTGCTAAACTATGAATCTGAACCTGTTAAACTCATCATAAAGTTCAATGTTCAAACCTCAAAGTTCAATGTCTTTATACGAGTGTTGCTACGATTTCCTCACGGGTTCCTGGCAACATATCGATAACTGGAATCTCTGGCATGGTGTAGCAACCTGGCTGCAGACGGAATGAAGCACGAGCCACGTTAACCAATACCTGAGCGGTGAGGGCTGGGTTGTTGATGCTCATGTTGAACTCGAAACGCTGGTTCTGAGTCTTGCCAGATACACCCTTGCGAACGAGGTTCACACCATGACCCATATCCTTTACATCATCTACAGATGCTACGGCAAATACGTGGGTCTCATCATGAGCGAAGTATGGATCAGCCTTGATTTCGGCTGTTACATCCTCAAGCTTGGCACCTTCTTCTAACTCTACGTATACCATACGGCGGTGGATACCCTCACCCAATGGGATGGTTACAGAGAGCGCTTCCTTTACGCCCTTCTTGCCACGAACACAAACTGAGTGACCCATACTCATACCAGGACCGAAGTTGGTATATGTCAAACCCTTAGGAGCAAGGCTCTCCATCAGAACACGTACGATAGAATCAGAACCTGGGTCCCAACCAGCAGAGATAACGCTTACCTTGCCAGCCTTCTTGCAGTTTTCCATCTGCTTGGTACGGTAGTCGAGGATGCTGGTGTGGATATCGAAGCTGTCTACGGTGTTGATACCGAGGGCAACGATCTTCTCTGCATACTCAGGGCAAGAGCGGGTAGGGGTTGCGAGGATAGCAACATCTACATCCTTCAACTTGGTGATGTCATCTACTACTTCATAGTTTGCCAACTCAGCTGGTTTGTCCTTAGCACCCTGGCGACGTACAATACCTGCAATCTCAAAGTCAGGAGCTGCTTCGAGTGCCTCAACAGTAAACTTACCGATGTTGCCGTATCCTACTACGGCTGCTCTAAATTTCTTCATTGTCTTATTTCTTTTATTTTGTTGTTTTAATTTCTTTTATTTGTTGCGGTTTAGTTATCCAACGGATATGTTTTCCGCTTTTTATTCTATTTCCGGTTGCAAAAGTATAGCTTTTTCTTGAAATACGTGACGTTTTAATAGAATTTTAACTCATAAAAGTTGCAAAAAGTAGTAAAATCATAGTTTTTAGGTATGAATAAGCGGAGATTTGTAAGGTATCTGTAGCAAGAGCCTTACAGTTTCGTTATTTTGTTGCGAAACATTATACTTCCTCTTTCTGATACCTCCCGATGTGCTTTGAATTACGTCCCGACGTCTCTGGCTCTGCGTCGGGACGTATGACATGCTACGTCGGGACGTAATTTTATGGAACTCTATTACAATAATCCCGCCCTTCGCACGTTATTAATATATTAATTTAATTAGGAGAAAAAGAAAATGATAGAATATATTCATGGCGATCTGACAGAGCTGACACCTGCACTGGCTATTGTTGAGACTGCGGGGGTGGGCTACGGACTCAATATATCGCTCAATACATATACTGCCATTCAGGGCAAACAGGAAGTGAAACTCTATGTTCATGAAGTGCTGGTGGCTGGTGGAAGAGATGACTCTTTCACCCTTTTCGGCTTCGCTACCAAACAGGAACGTGAACTCTACCGCCTCCTCATCACCGTTTCAGGAGTAGGCGGAAATACGGCCCGTATGATTCTCTCTTCACTCTCGCCACGCGAACTCTGCGAAATCATCTCTACTGGTAACGACAAGATGCTGAAAACCGTGAAGGGTATCGGACTGAAGACTGCACAGCGAATCATCATCGACTTGAAAGATAAAATCGTGAGCCTCGGCATTGCTGACGAACTGCCAGCCAGCGGAGGCAATGTGGTGATGGTGAACAATGACGTAAAGGATGAGGCGGTAAGCGCCCTCACCATGCTCGGCTTCTCGCCGGCACCATCTGCCAAGGTAGTAGTAGATATCCTCAAGGCACAGCCTGATCTCCCCGTAGAACAGGTTGTGAAACTGGCATTGAAGCAAATCAAATAAGTTAGGAGTTTTTATCGATGAAACAGAAGCAAAGATTCATATCTTTTCTATTGGCTTGGCTGATGGTGGCAACCTTCGGCTATGCGATAGCTTTGCCTCAACTTCAGGACGATAAAAAGAAAACCCATACCGACACAGCCCAGCCCGTGCAGCTCGATGAAGATACCATTCCCGATTCGCTGCTGCATACCCGCTGGCAGATTCAGCGCACCCAACCTTACTCCCTGAGCGACCTCTATCAGAGTCCGCTCGACCTGAAACGTCCTGATAATCTGCAATATCAGGTAGTCTACAACGATACCCTCGACCGCTATATCATCGGCAACCGCATGGGCTCAACCTGGCTTTCGGCCCCTATCATGCTCACTCCGAAAGAGTATCTTGCATGGACCGAACAGCAGCAGCGCAACAGCTACTTCCGCAAGCAGAACGATGAAATCTTCCAGGCAAAAGGCAAGGAGAAGTTCGATTTCTCAGATATGCACTTCGACTTGGGACCTGCAGAGAAAATCTTCGGTCCTGGTGGCATCAGAGTGAAGACACAGGGTTCTGCCGAACTCAAGTTCGGTATCAACAAGAAGAGCATCGACAATCCTTCGTTGCCTATCCGAAACCGAAAGACGACGATGATGGATTTTGATGAGAAAATCAATCTCAACGTCAACGGAAAGGTGGGTGATAAGGTGAACATGAACCTGAATTACAACACCGATGCCACCTTCGATTTCGATGCACAGAACATGAAACTGAAGTACGACGGCAAGGAAGATGAAATCATCAAACTCGTTGAGGCGGGCAACGTCTCCTTCCCTTCCAACTCTTCGCTCATCAAAGGCGCCAGCAGTCTGTTTGGTGTTAGAACCGATATGCAGTTTGGCAAACTCAAGCTGCAGATGGTGGCTTCGCAGAAGAAGAGTGCATCGAAGAGCGTATCTACCAGGGGCGGTGTGCAGCTTACCCCTTTTGAGTTGAATGTAGCCGATTATGAGGAGAACCGCCACTTCTTCCTCTCCCAGTATTTCAGAAATCATTATGATGCCTGGATGCAGAAACTTCCTAATCTCACCACGGGCATCACCATCAACCGTGTGGAGGTGTGGGTTACCAACAAAACCGGCAATACCACCAATACCCGAAACATCGTAGCCCTGACCGACCTGGGCGAGAACCAGAAACTGAGCAACCCGATGTGGACGGCGAGCGGACAGGTGCCTTCTAACCAGGCGAATACTGAGTATGCTGCGATGAACAGCCAATATGCTGCTGCCCGTGACATCGACCAGGCTGCAACCACTCTCGATGGAGGCGGACTGGTTGGTGGAGCCGATTATGAGAAACTGGAGAGTGCCCGTCTGCTCAATTCTTCTGAGTATACGGTCAATACCGCTTTGGGTTATATCTCATTGAAAACCAGTCTGCAGACCGACCAGGTACTTGCTGTAGCCTATGAGTATACATCGGGAGGCATTACCTATCAGGTGGGCGAGTTTGCATCCGATCTCAGCGATACCAAGCAGGCACTCTTCGTGAAATCGCTCAAGAATACCAGTAACAATCCGCGACAGGGCAATTGGGGGCTGATGATGAAGAACGTTTATTATCTGGCTTCTACCGTAGAGAAGGAGAAGTTCCGCCTGGATGTGAAATACCAGAGCGATACCACCGGCGTATATCTCAGTTATATCCCTGAGCAGCAGGTGAAGAAGCAGCCTATCATCCGTGTGCTGGGCGCCGACCGTCTGGATAACAACAACAAGGCACACAGCAATGGATATTTCGATTATGTAGAAGGCTATACCATCTCTAACGGACGCGTGTTCATTCCGAAGGTAGAGCCTTTCGGCAGTTATATGCGTGATTATCTGGTCAAGCGGGGCGTGGCTGCCGACAAGGCAGAAAAGTATGCCTTTACCGAACTTTATGACAGTACGAAGACCGTAGCCAAGCAGATAGCCGAAAAGAACAAGTATCAGATTGTGGGACAGTTCAAGGGCTCTGCAGCCAATGTCATCTCGCTCGATGCCTACAATGTGCCACAGGGCTCGGTGGTCGTTACGGCAGGCGGTATCACCCTGAAAGAGGGCACCGACTATTCGGTAGATTACAGTGCCGGTGAGGTGACCATCCTGAACCAGAGCATCATTGATGCCGGTACGGCTGTCAACGTTTCTCTGGAGAGTAATACCGATTTCGGACAAACCCGAAAAACGATGTTCGGACTGAACTGGGAGTATGATTTTACCAAGAATTTCCAGTTGAGCGGTACTATCCAGCACCTCTCCGAACAGGCACTTACTACCAAAGTATCCATGGGCTCCGAACCGCTGAAGAATACCCTTTGGGGCATCAATCTCAACTGGCGCAAGGAGAGTCAGTGGCTCACCAATGTGCTTGACAAGATACCATTCCTGCACCTCACCCAGCCATCGCAGATATCCTTTACAGGAGAATTTGCCCAGCTCATTGCCGGTGAGGCAGGCGGCACACAGGACAATGCATCTTATATCGATGACTTCGAGGGTACGAAGACCACCATCGATGTAACGACTCCTACCTCCTGGTTTATATCCAGTGTGCCTTCGCTCAATTTCAAGGACGATTACAGCGATAAGACCGGTCTGAGCAGCGGTTTCCACCGTTCGCGCCTAGCCTGGTATACCATCGATCCGCTGTTCACCCGCCGTGGAAGTTCGCTCACTCCGGGACATATCAAGGGCGACCTCAAGCAGTTGAGTAACCATTATGTCCGCGAGGTCTATACCAAGGAGCTCTTCCCATTGCGCGACCAGAGCAGTTATCAGGGCGCTACCAATACCCTGAATGTACTCAATCTGGCTTACTATCCAAGTGAGCCGGGACCATACAACTTCAATGTAACAGATTTGCAGGCAGACGGAACCCTGCAGAATCCGCAGCGCAACTGGGGCGGAATGATGCGTAAGCTGGATACCAACGATTTCGAGCAGGCAAACATCGAATACATCGAGTTCTGGATGCTCGATCCGTTCATCTATTCCCGCGAAGAGGCTGATGCTGCCGATTATGGTGGCGATTTCTACATCAACCTGGGCGAGGTGAGCGAGGATATCCTGCGTGATGGCAAGAAATTCTATGAGAGTGGCATGCCGGTAGATGGCAGCAAGAGCTACACCTATACCCAGTGGGGTAAGATTCCTACCCAGAGCACCGTGACCTATGCCTTTGCTACCACCAGTGGCAGCAGAGCCTTGCAGGATGTGGGTTTCAACGGACTGACTGATGCCGAGGAGCAGGAATTCTACAAGAGTGCTTATCTCGACCAGATTCAGGGCAAGGTGAACCAGGCGGTATTCGACAGCATCTTTGCCGATCCGGCACGTGATGACTACCACTATTTTCGCGGTTCCGACTGGGATGAGATGCGCGCTCCTATCTTGCAGCGATATAAGTATATCAACAATCCTCAGGGCAACTCGCCTGACAGCGACAGTCGTTCTGAGAGCTATGATACTTCTTATAAGTCAACGCCGGATGTCGAGGATATCAACCAGGATTATACCCTCAACGAATATGAGAAATACTTCCAGTACCGTGTCAGCATCCGTCCGGAAGATCTCGTGGTGGGTAACAATCATATTGTAGATAAGCGTGAATACAGCCAGACCTGGCGTGATAATACCAAGTCTACCGTTACCTGGTATCAGTTCCGCATACCTATCGATGAGTTTGAGAGCCGTCAGGGGAACATCAACGATTTCTCTAGCATCCGCTTCATGCGTATGTTCCTCACCGGTTTCAAGAAACCTATCGTGCTGCGTTTCGGTACCTTCGACCTCGTGATGGGTAAGTGGCGTACTTATGACCAGCCGCTTAGTGCAGCCAGTGGCGGAACCCTCGACGCAAGCAGCGTGAGTCTGGAAGAGAACGGCGAGAAGACACCGGTCAACTATGTATTGCCTCCGGGTATCAAGCGCGAACAGGATCCTAGTCAGCCTCAGTTGGTTGAGGCTAACGAGCAGGCGTTGAGTCTGGTGGTCAAGAATATGAGCACTGGCGAGGCGAAGGCGGTTTACAAGAATTCTACCCTTGATCTGCGCCAGTATAAGCGCATCCAGATGTTTGCCCATGCCAATGCATTGGAGCAGAATACCACCCGTCTGCAGGATGGTGATCTCTCAGTCTTCATCCGTCTGGGTAGTGATTATAAGAACAATTACTACGAATATGAAATCCCGCTGAAACTCACTGAGCCACGTTCCAACTACAACCGCTATGTGCTTGCCGACTGTAAGGCGGTATGGCCTGAGGAGAATATGCTCGATGTGCCGCTGAGCGTCTTTACGGCATTGAAGAAAAACCGTAACAAGGCGAAGGCACAGGGTGTGGCTTCTTATCTCGCTCCTTATTCCATGATGGATGCAGAACATCCGCAGAACAAGATTACCATCGTGGGTAATCCGAGTCTCGGCGAGGTGAAGACCATGATGCTGGGTGTGAGAAACAATTCTGCCGACATCAAGAGTGGTGAGGTATGGATAAACGAACTCCGACTCAAGGAACACAATAATTCGGGTGGTTGGGCAGCCAATGCCAACCTGAACGTACAACTCTCCGATTTGGGTAGCGTGAATGCCACCGGCAGATACATCAGCGAGGGATTCGGCGGTCTGGAAGATGGCGTGGCAAGTCGCACTACCGATAATTACGGTACCTACAGTGTGACCACATCGCTCGAAATGGGTAAGTTCTTCCCTGACAAGGCGAAGGTGAGCATACCTTTATATTATAGTGTTACCAAGGAGAAGACCACTCCTAAGTATAATCCGCTGGATACCGATATGGAGTTGAAGGATGCCCTCGATGCCGCCGGCTCCAAGCACGAGCGCGATTCTATCGAGAATATCGCTGCCACCAAGATTACGCAGACCAACTTCTCTATCTCGAATGCCCGGGTGGGTATCGCTACCAAGCGCCATCCGATGCCATACGATCCAGCCAACTTCTCATTCACCTACAGTCATCAGCATCAGTATACTACGGGTGAAACGACGATGTATGAGCGAAAGGATAACTGGCGCGGAGCCCTGGATTATTCGTGGAGCCCGGTTTATAAGGCTTGGGAACCATTCAAGGGACTGAAGAACAAGAGTAAGTGGCTCGACATACTGAAACGTTTCGGACTGAACTGGCTGCCGCAGAACATCGCCTTCAATACCGAGATGACGCGCGACTACTACGAGTTGCAGGAGCGCGATATGGAAACCCTGATGAGTGGAGCTGCCGGAGTAGACTCCAAGTTGCCGCTCACCTTCAGTGAACAGTTCCTCTGGAACCGTGAGTTCTCCATCAACTGGGATCTGACCAAGAACCTGCACATGAACTTCCAGAGTGCTACCCATGCACAGATAGAGGAACCTTATACACCGGTCAACAAGGATCTTTATGCCGACCAGTATCATGCCTGGAAGGACTCCGTATGGACCAGCATCCGCCACTGGGGTGCACCGCTCGACTATAGTCAGAATTTCCAGGCATCTTATAGGTTGCCTCTCAATCTGCTGCCTGTCTTCGACTGGGTGAACAGCGATGCCTCTTACAATGCCAACTATTCTTGGGAGCGCGGTACAGAGGATGAGGAGGGCAACTCGTATGGAAATACCATCAATACCCAGCGCGAGCTGACATTGAACGGAAACTTCAACCTGGTGAAACTCTACAACCATGTGCCTTTCCTGAAGAAGGTAAACGATAAGTTTGACCGTACCCAGAGTAGGGCACAGATGCAGCGCAAGAAGCAGGAAAAAAAGAAAAAGAAGCAGGAAGCAAAGGAACAGGCGGCTGATCCGAAGAAGGCGCTGCCTAAGAACAAGCGTGCCTTCGAACGGGAAATCACCCTCCTGCCTGATACCACATTCAAGATACGCCACGGCAAAAATACCAAGCGACTGATTGTGAATGCCAAGACGGAAGACGGCAAGGTATTCCCGCTTAAATATAAAAAGGTGGATAATAACCAGATCAGAATCATCTCAAAGGTAGATACTGCCATGAAGGTGAAACTCTCCGTACTGGCTAAGGAACCGCTTGATGATAAGAAATGGTATAAGGGATTGCAGTTGGCTAGTCGCCTGGCAATGATGGTGCGCAATGTGAGCATCAACTATCGCAGCAGCTATCAGCTCACCCTGCCGGGCTTCTTGCCTAGTGTGGGTGATGCCTTCGGACAGAAGAAGGTGGGACAGATGGCACCGGGTCTTGACTTCGCCTTCGGTATGGTTGGCGACGATTATATCGAGAAGGCTAGAAACAACGACTGGCTGCTCTGCAACGACAGTATCGCAACACCTGCTACTACCAGCAGAACGGATAATCTTACGTTGCGTGCCACCCTGGAGCCTGTCAAGGATTTCAAGATTGATCTCTCAGCTACACGTACCAAGACCACGCAGAAGAGCATACAGTATATGTATGAAGGAACGCCAACTACCCAGAGTGGAGCCTTCCAGATGACTACCATCTCGCTGGGTTCGGCTTTCGAGGGAATGGGCAATGCCAATTCGGGGTATCGCAGCAAGACCTTCGAGAAGTTTGTCAACTCGCTGGCTGGTTTCAGAGATAGGGTAGAGGCGCAGTATGCCGGAACTGTTTATCCGGCTGGTTCGGCTCTGGCTGGCGGCAAGTTTGATGCTTCCCGCACACCGGTTAACCAGTATAGCAGCGATGTCATGATTCCTGCCTTCCTCAAGGCTTATACCTCGATGGGTGGCAATTCGCTTTCGGTATTCCCGGCATTGAGCCGGATGTTGCCAAACTGGACCATCCGTTACAGCGGACTGGGACGTCTGCCTTGGTTCAACGAGCACTTCAAGAGTGTCAACATCAACCACTCTTACAAAAGCGTCTTTGCGGTTGGCAGCTACAACAGTTACAGCACCTTCCAGGAGTATATGAACGGTCTCGGCTTCGTGAGTGATGCCACTACGGGCAATCCATCTCCAAGTAGCATGTTCAACATTTCGCAGGTAAGTATCAACGAGTCGTTCTCGCCATTATTGGGTATGGATGTCACATTCAACAATAATATGACGGTGAAGGCAGAATATCGCCAGACCCGTGTATTGAACCTCAGTATGACGAGTGTGCAGCTGAACGAGGCATTGAGTAAGGACTGGGTAATCGGTATGGGTTACCGCATCAACAACTTCGATGTTTTCGGTTGGGGCGCCAAGGCCTCCCGTTCCAAGTCGAAGGGTGGCAACAAGAATACTGCCAATAAGAATGCGTCGACCACCAAGACTGTTCAGAATGGAACCAACCATGATTTGAATCTTCGTCTTGACTTCAGTTTCCGCAAGCAGGCAGCCATCGTTCGTGATATAGCCTCAATGGTAAGCAGTGCCAGCAGCGGAAACAATGCTCTGAAACTGAGTTTCTCTGCCGATTATACCTTCAGCAAACTCCTTACCATGAGTTTCTATTATGACCGTCAGACCAACACTCCGCTCCTGTCGAGCAGCAGTTATCCTACCACAACGCAGGATTTCGGCCTGAGCATCAAGTTCTCGCTGACGAGATGATGTTTTTATCGCCCAACTGCGGTGCAAAGGTACAATAAAAAAACATTATGTTTTGCAAGGTTGTCGCTGGGAGGGCAGGTAACAAACCTGCCCTCCCAGCGCATTCTTGCTTTATAAGAATGGGGGCATGTAAATCGGAATCAAGAGTGTTTGCCCATCTTTCTGTAGATCTTTGGTGTAAACCAAGTACGGATGTACTATCTTGTCGGAGAATTTTTGACAGAAAGCATCAAGCGAGGCATGCTAGCATTGTAAGTATTCTGCAGGAAAAGAAAAAGCCGCTAGGATTTCGTGTGAGAATATCCTGGCGGCTTTTTGCTTAGCTTCCCAGCTCCAACTGATTTCTTACCAATTTGTAGTAAGTACCTCGCTTGGCTGTCAGTGATTCATGGTTGCCAATCTCCACTACCTGTCCGTGTTTCAGCACGATAATCTGGTCGGCATTCCTAACAGTACTGAGTCGGTGAGCTACGATGACCACCGTCTTGCCAGCATAGAATTTTTCCAGATTCGTCACGATGTCGTATTCGTTGCTGGCATCTAGCGAATTGGTTGCCTCATCCAGGAAGAGATAGTCTGGATTCTTATAGATGGCGCGAGCTATCAATATGCGTTGTTTCTGCCCTTGGCTTAGTCCCATGCCATCTCTGCCAATCTTGGTATTGAAACGCAAGGGTAGGTAAAAGATGTCGTCCTTGATACAGGCAAGGTCGGCTGCTTGATAGAGCTGTTCTTGGTTCACATCATTGTCATCCACCGCTATGTTGCGAGCGATGGACTCAGAGAAGATGGCTCCCTCCTGCATTACTACACCACACTGCCTGCGCCACCACTTCTTGTTGAGCGTATTGACATCCGTCCCGCCAATGGTCAGCTTGCCTCCAGATACAGGATAATAGCCCAGCATCAATCGGATGAGTGTAGTCTTTCCACTGCCAGATGCTCCCACGATGGCTGTTACCTTGCCATGTGGTATATGAATATTGATGTCATCCAACGTTTTATACATGGCATGTGGATCATATTTAAAGTCCACATGTCTTAGTGTGATACCTTCGCTAGCGTCTTCCACCTGCTTTTTTAATCCCTCTTTGCCGTTTTCATCCTTCATCAAGTGTATCTCGTTGATGCGCTCCAAGCTGATTTTCACATCTTGCAGAGAATAGAAGAATTGCATCAATTGCTCCACAGGAGAATTGAGCTGTCCGATGATGTATTGGATGGCAAGCATCATACCCAAGGTGATGTCACCATGAATGACGGATGCTGCCGCTACTACGGTTATCACCATATTCTTGATTTCATTGATGCAGATGCTGCCAGCCTCTTGGGTTTGCTGCAACTTGAGTGATTTCTGCTGCACACGGAAGAGGTCGTGCTGCACCGTTTCCCATTCTTTGCACTTTCGGCGTTCGCAGTCTTGCAGCTTGATTTCTTGCATGGAAGTAATAAATTCATAAGTGCGATTATTGTTGGTAGACTGTTGCTCAAAGAGTTCATAATCAATCACCTTTCTGCGGCGCAGGAAAGAGAGCAGCCAACAACCATACCCCAAGCTACCCAACAAGAAAATGCAGAACACAAATTTGCTATACATAAACAATACCACGCTGAACACAACAAAGGTGAGCATGGAGAAGGTTACATTCAGACAGTTTTGCGTCAAGAAGTTATTCACACGGCTATGGTCGCTCATACGTTGCATCAGGTCGCCCATCAACTTGGTGTCAAAGAAAGACATCGGCAGTTTGAGCAACTTAACGAAGAAATCGCTAAGCAGGGAGATATTAATGTTCATGCCTATACGGAGCAATATCCAGCGACGGTAGAAGTCGATAGTTGTACGACTGGCTGTAAGCATCAGTTGCCCCAAAAGTATCAGCCAGATGATATTAAGGTCTTTGCCCTTGATGCCTTCATCCACAATAGCCTGGGTCAGAAATGGCAATACCAATTGCATGCCACTACCCAATATCAATCCGATGACAATCTGTAAAAAATACTTGCGGTATTTCTTGATGTAGCCAAAGAGAAATCTGAAGGAACGTCGCTCGCTTGCATCAGTCATACCATCCATTTTAAACTCAAAAAAGGCAGGTGTCATCTCAAAGAACATCACGATGCCAGCCGGTCTGCCATACGACAGCGTGCTAGCCCAGTGGGCGATGAATTCATCATAACCATAAGTAATGCGCCCCTTAGCAGGATCAGAGATATAAAACTTTCGTCCTTTTTTTACCTTATATAATACCACGAAATGGTTTTGGTTCCAATGCAGGATGGCAGGCAGAGGATTCTCTGCCAGTTCATCTACCGTGGCCCGGGCACTAAGGGTATGAAGTCCCAGGGTATCGGCTGCCTCGCTGATGCCCAACAGGGAAACCCCTTCGGTAGTAGCAAAACAATGTTTCGACAGGGCGCTAAGCGTATAGTCCCTGCCGAAATACTTGCATATCATTTGCAGACAAGCGATGCCACACTGCATGCTGTCATGCTGAAGAGTGAGTGGAAAACTATGCATATGTCTGTTTTACAATCGATTTATTTCCTCCCGAGCTGCGCCCTTGCCTCGATAACTCTTCTTCTTGTTGAAAGAATATGTTACATTGAGAGATACATTGTGAACACCGCCCTTGAGGTTTTGATAGAAAGACACTCCATTGGTCTCAATCAAGTTCTTTTGACGCCAAAGCTTGAAGCAATCATTCCAGTAGATGGTAAATGCCCAATTGCCCAAGCTCTTGTTTAGTCCCATGTCAAGGAGAACATATCCCTTGGTATAGTTGGTGGCAGAATATCCTTTGCTAACCCATATTCCATCGAAATAAGCATAGATTCCCCAAGGTAAGTCAAAGCGGTTGCGCATAGTCATATTAAACAACGGCTTGTTGTATGACTTTTCTGGATTACCATATTCCAACTTCTGCAATCTCAGCACACCGTATAGCGTAGGATGCCAGATGCCTATGTCCAATCTTTGCCCTGCCACCATCTGAAAATAATCATAGCTAGGCAAGTTTACATTCTTGATGATATTTACCTTCTTGTTTTCCATATATGAATAAGTTGTGGCAAGTTCTCTCATGCTATGTACATAAGAGAGGTTCAAGCTCGTCTTACGATAACTCACATCCAAACTTAACTCTCTTTCTAGTGATGATTTCAGCAAAGGATTTCCAAGCATCCATGATGTATGCGAGGCATAAGAATAAGTATTGCTCAGCATACTATAGCTAGGACGGTCAACTGAAGTGCTGTAAGATAATCCCAAACTCAGATTGCCGTTCTGATAATCAATGCTTACGTATGGAAGCCAATCCGTAAAACTCTTAGATTGTTCAGTAACCTTCTCACCATTAAGTATATAAGCAAAGTCAGTGTTCTCTACACGCAGTTCTGTTCTTGCGCTCCATGAAGGGCTAAGCTGCCAATTTGCCGTAATGTATCCTGCTGTCAGATGCTGGCGTTCCTCATCATGAGAAGCGTCAAAGAGAACCTCGTCATTAGAGGTGCTACCCGCAAAAGATTGGCGAGTCTTGGTATACGAATATTGGGCGCCTAAGTCTAGAGTTACAGCCTTCCATGAAGCAGTGAAATTAGCCTTGCCCGCTACCAGGTGATTGTTGCTATGACTTACTGTACCAATATGATTCGCATAGTTCTCACCTTGCTCGTTGACATCTGAGAGTTCATTGGAGAAGTTGTAAAGATAATCCACATCTGCCGCCAACTGATAGTTCTTCTTTTCACCAAATTTCAATATAGCATAAGAGTTGAGATAATGGCGTGTATTCTGCTTTGACTGTTCACTCGTTGATTCAAACTGTGCATTCTCTGGCTCTACATTTGTCTGGATGTCATTTGTTGAAGAGTACTTTCCCTTAGGTTTTCTGCTAAATTCATAACGGATGCCCAGAGAATTGGCTCCAAAGTCGTAACTAGCACCTATATTGGCATTTAACTTATGCGCACGATTCTTATAGGTAGTATTTGTTTTTGTTTCATACTCATTATTGCCAAACTTTTCCAGATAGTAGCCTGTTTGCTTTTCTCCGTCCCCGGCATAATTGGCTCCGGCATACACTCCAAGTCCATTGCTGCCAGTCCAAGACAAGTCCAGTCCCGTTCTCCCGTATGAAACATCAGAAAGTGTAGCACCGGCTTTTGCGAAGCCAGCCAATCCTGCATTCTGCTTTTTGGTATGGATGATGATGACCGACTTCACATCTGCCTCATATTTCGCTCCAGGATTGGTGATGATTTCTACTCTTTCGATATCCTGAGAGGAGAGTTGTTGCAGTTCTGAATTGTCTCTTACCTTTCGGTGGTTGATGTAAATCTCTGGCGTTCCTTTGCCCAACACAGAAATGTTATTACCGATACCACTAATCAATGGCATCTGCTTGATGGCTTCCAAGGCAGAACCCAATTTAGACAAAGGGTTGCCAATCATGGAGATTTTTAATCCCATATTGTTAGACTTCACGTAGTTGCGATGTCCATTCACCACGACTTCACCTAACAGCTTGGCATCATCCTGCAGGGTGATATAACCAATAGATTCATTATGACAAACAAGATAGTTTGTCTTATATCCCATGGCAGATACTTTGAGAATATCGCCATTTTGGTATCCATCCAGTGAGAATGCACCATTCTCATCGCTTACAGTGCCTTTTATAAATGTGGAGTCCTGCTGGTTAAGCAAGAATACATTCGCATAAGGCAAGGCTTCGCCCTGTTCATTGATAATTTTTCCAGTGATGTGTTGAGCCATAACAGGCATAGTTGCTATACACAGAAATGGCAATAATATCTTTTTCTTCATAATTTTCTCTTTTAATATTGTGGACTTATTTCAGGAGCAAATTGACATCTTGGATCAGGATAATCCCAGTTTTCTTCCCCATATGCTCTTATGATTTTTACAAAACATCTTCGATGTTTTTGATTGCAAAAATCCAAGACTTTACAGTTGTGACATGAGCTTTGTTCTCGAAACATTTTTCTGTGCATACAGAAAAGCTCTTTCGCTTTTGACGAGTTCCAAACTTCTTGTATGGATTGCTTTTTCAAATCTCCAATGATAAATTGTGGGTGCCAATACATTAGTTCGCAAATGCTTACCTTACCATCAGGCAAAACAAATGCTCTATTTTGTAGAATACCGCATGTGCCGCCAACAAAATATTCATCCGTAGGCTTGCCATCTTTTAGATGCTCATTTAAAATTTCATCACTGCATATTATCTTAAACTCAGCTTTTGGCAACAGTTGAGTTCTTATGAATTTATATATATTCTCTAATTGTTCTCTTGAAGCTTTAACGCTTTCATAGGACTCCGTGGAATATATAGATTTTTCAGGAGCTCTGATTTCCCAATAGATCAAGCCTTTTATGCTTTTAATATAGTTATAAAGCCTTTCTATTTCTGCCTCTATTGCTGTTGATTTTATCAATATCGTATTTATCTGAATTTTAAACTTGTATTTCTCCAGATAAGAAATTGCTTTCTTGATTTTATCAACATAATCAAGTTTAACTCCAATGGTCTCTTCTAGAGCAATTGGATTCAACGAGTCTAATGACACTTGAACTACATTATTATACTTTGCGTAATGTAGCTTTTTTACCATTTCCTCCGTCAATGGATACTTTGTGGATATAAAGTTGGGACACATATCATATTCTACAAGCCTTTTAAGGATTATGTCCCAATCTTTACAGCAAAAAACCTCACCGCCTATTATATCAATGTGTGTCATCTTAAGAGCATGGGCCTCCTCTATGATTTCCAATATCTTTTCTGTTGACAAAGTTTTGTACTTAGTATTCTTATCTGCGTAACAGTATTTGCATTTTGTAGCACATTTTGCTGTCAACATAAAAAGCAAAGACTGAGGTGCAGAATGCATTCTGTCTGGTGTCAAATCTAAATGTTGAAGGCTTATCTCTATGTCCGATTCTCTTCTTGCAGACAATTCTTCATCCTTGACAAATCCGATTGGAATTAGTACATTTTTTGGGAAAAAGATTTTGTGTTCCTCAAATTCCGTGAAAATGGGCTTCTGGTTTTCTATATATTGTAAAACCATATCATAAGCTTGTCTAACTGTAATTCCATATTCTGCTGCAAGATTATCACAATGTTCGGAAATGGTGTGTGGCTCTATGAATTTATTTAGAATGCATGCTTGGACAGGATGGACAAAACTAATCCAATCCGAAGAACTATAGTCTTGCACTGTTTTCTTCGAATACATTACAATTCTATCTTGATCAACTTTAAAGGAATAATCAGGATTTAGAATATAAGTCTCATTTCTATTCATTCTATATCTTAATAAAGATAGGCATGCTGGATGTTTACAGCATGCCTATTGGGTTCTTACTTAGAAACAGCTTCACTCTCGCACTTTACTGCAGCAGTAAAAATGCAAGTAATACTTTCTGATTCACTTCTCTTACCTCCTTTGACTTGCATCAAGTCTAAAACGTTTAAATTCTTGTTCATTTTTTTTAAATTTTAATTGTTAATACTCTGTTTACTAGCCGAATTAACGCATCGGTCTATACATGCGCTTTTTGCCAGTTGTGTCTGGATATAATATTACCGGTTCTATTATAATCTTTCTTCAGGAGGAACTAGACGAATATGATTTCGTCTTCTTCCCCTTCTTCCTCATCTTCCTCAATATAGATGCGAGTTCCATCAGGAAGTGTAATCCATCTTCCTCCTAATACATTAGAAATCTCTTCTTTATTTAAAACTTTCATTGTATGTTACATTTTTTATTCAAGTGCAAAGGTAAGCAATGTTTTTCTAACGATATCTAACAAAAAACTAATATTTTTCTAATAATTTTCTAATATGGTATTTTTTATGTTGCAAATTCAATTATTATTTGTATTTTTGCATTCAAAAATGAAAAAAAGTATGAAGAAAGTATATTCTATAGCATTGTTAGCTATCATAATGATAGTATGCCTGCAAGGATACAATATGCACTTGCAGTATCAAAAATACAAGTTAAAATGTATTGATGAGATTAATGATATGCTGGTACAATCTGTTGACGAGGAATACCATGATAGAGCAAAAAGTAAAAATAATCCTGATAAAAAAGAAGAATACCATATTCGATATAAAGTATTCAATGCAACTGACAAAATTCAAGAGAAAATTATAAAAGAACCTGGCTTAGATTTGCAAACTTTAGATATTGGTTCCCTAAAAAAACAAGGAATAGTGAGTAATTATGGGGATGCCGTCATATTGCTGTCACAAGATATGTTGGAGCAAGAAGGTAAGCCGCTTAATTTAGCAAATCTGAATGAAATTGTTAGCAGAAGAATGGAAGACAAGATAGAGCGCTCCATATTCTTACTCGACAAAAATAAAAAGATAATAAAAGCAGAGGGAGTAAAGAATGTACCTCCCTCGTGGGTTTGCTCAAAAGATGTAGCAGTAAATTTAGCCAATCTCCGATTTGTAAGATTTGCTATGCCTGTTCCACCTTCTAAGTTTATAGCACACTCTATATGGACATTGGTTCTGTCTGTACTATTTGTACTGATAGCTGTAGTTTGCATCGGTTATCACCTCTTAGTGATAAAGAGAAAAGAGCAGCTTCTAAGAAATCGAGAACTAGGCGTTAATGGTATCATCCACGATCTTAAGGCTCCTATCAATAGCGTTATCTCTGTGTTGAGTTTGTTGAAAATGAAGGTAAAGGAAGATAAGATATTGTTGGATGTAATTTCACAAGCAAGTGACAAGGCTAAGTTGCTGGTGCGCGATATAGAATCTATATTGCTTGCAGCCAAGGGTGGCAATGATAGAATATTACTCAATTTGAAGAAAGTCAGTCTTCTAGAATTAACAAATATCGTTAAGACAGATATGGACATATTATATAAGGAGAAGCCGCATAACATCGTTATTTCCGATGAGACGCGTGGAGAAAACATGGCGTATGCCGACGAATTATATATCCGTAATGTGATGAGAAATCTGGTGGAGAATGCACTGAAATATTCTGATGACGGAGTGAATGTTCAAGTGTTAATCAGAAATAGAGACGAAAATATCGAGGTTAGCGTAACCGATGATGGATGGGGCATTGCACCCAAGGACCAGAAGTTGATTTTCAGACAGTTCTACCGTGTGCGGCAGCATAAACAGGTTAAGGGATATGGTATCGGATTGGCTGTGGTGAAATATGTGGTGGAAGCACATCATGGAAGAATATGCGTAAATAGTGAATTAGGAAAGGGAAGCTGCTTTACCTTCAGTCTTCCTAAGGCACAATAAAAATGGCAAGAAAAATGGAAAAATTGAAAGTAATCATTGTGGATGACGATAAGTTGCTAGGCACTACACTGGTACTGGGCTTAGAAGGGTTAAGCATGAAACCTTACTATCTAGACTCATTGGATGGACTTTTTGATAAAATTTCTGAGGTCCAACCTAATATATTGGTACTAGACGTTGAGGTAGGCATGGGAAATGGCATCGAGATACTAAAAGAATTGAAACTTCATGCCATCAACATACCTGTTATCATTATGTCCTCACATATTCAGATGGATTACATCTCAAAAGCATTGGAGAACGGGGCTTTTCATTTCTTGAAGAAACCATTTGAGATAGATGATAGGGTGTCCAGTTCTGTGTTCCAGTTTTTAGTATCAAAAACAATGTAATAACCATCTAAGTCATTGATAATCATTCGCTAAATAAACTATAATCTTGTGCGAATCTACATCAGACTTTTTGACAGTTAAATTTGTCTTATATTTTGTGCTTAATTTACTGATTTACAGTGTGCTAAGTTGCTAAAACATAATCAAAAACGAGAACATGGAACTGGACACCCTAGATAGATGAACTTGGCGCATACATCCAGCGTTTTGCAAAAACTGATGAAAAGTTAGGGATTGTGACCGATATCCAAATAGGCTGTCTAAACTTGCATATGCAATTCCATGCTCTATATACTAAAAATAACGATCAAATTCATCTTTCCCAGAAACAGTTTGAGGTGCTTAGTATATTGGCACAAAATCTAGGGAAGATTACGACTCGTCAAACTTTGAAATGTCAACTATGGCCTGATGGCAACTATTCTGATCCCAGCTTAGATAACTACATTTCGCAACTAAGAAAAATCTTATCGGTTGATGAGAGTATTAAATTAGAAACAATCCCGAAAGTTGGCTTCCTGTTAAAAACTAACAAATGAGAGTGTACTATTAGTGTCATTAAGGGTTTGAACTTTCATATAAACAATGAAAAAGCCGCTAGGATATCGTGTGAGAATATCCTGGCGGCTTTATATGGTAGCTTGAAAAAACTTTATTTCTTGTCGTAAGCATGAACAGGGTAGTCGATGGTATAGTGGAGACCACGGCTCTCCTTGCGTTCTATCGCCATGCGGGTGATGAGATAACCCACGTTGATCATGTTGCGGAGCTCGCAGAGTTCCTTGCTTACCTTTACACGCTTGAAGAGGTTTTCGGTCTCTTCGTAGAGAAGATCGAGGCGGTCCCATGCTCGCTTCAGACGGAGATCGCTGCGCACGATGCCTACATAGTTGCTCATGCATTCGCCCACCTCTTTCACGCTCTGTGTAATCAGCACCTTCTCTTCGTTGGTCAAAGTACCTTCATCATTCCATGCTGGTACCTTCTCATTGAAGTCGTACTCATCTACATGTTCAATACTGTGCTTGGCAGCAGTCTCGGCATAAACCACAGCCTCGATGAGCGAGTTGCTGGCAAGACGGTTACCGCCATGCAGACCGGTGCATGAACACTCGCCCAGAGCATAGAGACGGTTGATGCTTGAACAGCCGTTCAAATCAACCTTGATACCACCACACATATAGTGAGCGGCAGGACGAACAGGGATATACTCCTTGGTGATGTCGATGCCGATGCTCAGACACTTGGCGTAGATATTAGGGAAGTGACGCTTGGTCTCCTCTGGATTCTTATGGGTTACATCGAGACAGACATGATCCAATCCGTGAATCTTCATCTCCTTATCGATGGCACGAGCCACGATGTCACGAGGAGCCAGACTCAATCGCTTATCATATTTCTCCATGAAACTTTCGCCGTTAGGCAGACGCAAGATGCCGCCATAACCACGCATAGCCTCGGTGATGAGGAAGGCAGGATGGGTTTCGCCCGGATGATAAAGAGCGGTTGGGTGGAACTGGACAAACTCCATGTCGGCTACAGTTCCCTTGGCACGGTATACCATCGCCTCACCATCGCCAGTGGCAATCACAGGGTTGGTGGTAGTCTGATAAACGGCACCACATCCACCGGTACACATCACGGTAACCTTACTCAGATAGGTATCTACCTTCTGGGTATCTGGATTCAATACGTATGCACCGTAACAGTTGATATAAGGAGTGCGGCGAGTAACACGGGCACCCAAGTGGTGCTGAGTGATAATCTCCACGGCGAAATGATTTTCCTTGATATCGATATCCGGACAGTTGCGCACAGCCTCCATCAGACCGCGCTGGATTTCTGCACCCGTATCATCGGCGTGATGAAGGATGCGGAACTCGCTGTGACCGCCCTCACGGTGTAGGTCGAACTTGCCGTCCTGCTGCTTATCGAAGTTGACGCCCCACTGCACGAGCTCCTTGATCTGCTTCGGTGCCATAGTGACAACCTGCTTCACTGCTTTATAATCGCTGATATAATCACCAGCAATCATAGTATCCTGTATGTGCTTGTCGAAGTTATCCACTTCCAAGTTGGTAACTGACGCCACACCACCTTGTGCGAATGACGTGTTAGCCTCGTCGAGCGAGGTCTTGCAAATCATACACACCTTACCTTTATGCGCTCTGGCTACTTTCAGGGCGTAACTCATACCGGCAACTCCTGAGCCGATAATCAGAAAATCATACTTATAAACCATTGAGTTTATTCTTATCTAATTTCAATATTAAGAACAGGTGTTTTTATCTATAAAACAACCCCATTCTCTCAGAATTAATTCTTAATTCGTTGCAAAAGTAATAATTAATCTTTAAAATGAGTAATAAGAGAGGGATTTTTTGTAATTTTGCAGCGAAATTTAAGGTTATATAGTCTTTTAGACTATCAAACGGTCGTAAAAACGACAATAATATAAGGTAATAAATCAAAGTTATGGCAGATAGAACTTTTCATAAGCGCTTTACGCTGACGGCACGTATCGGTGTGGCGGTGTTCGCAATCCTGGCTCTCTACTTCTTCTGGGTCAAACTGGCTATCATCGGCATCTTTGTGGCTATCATCATCGTGGGCATGATTGAGCGCATACTGAATACAACCTATACCTTCAAGATGGTAAAACCGATAGACCTGGATGAGGAGATGGAATATCTCATCATCAATGAGGGCAGGTTCTCTTCCAACAGAAATGTGCCGCTATGTGATGTCACTGATGTACACATCGCCAAGACTTTCTTCGGATTAGACCATTGTGTGGTCATCGAATACGGACATAAGAATATTGTGACCGTTCAGCCGGATAATGAAGAGGCGTTTATGGAGAGAATCAAAAATAAATAATTTCTTTTAAGTTCAGGTGAACTGATTGTGATGAAAAAGATAATATATATGATGTTGGGTCTGATGATGGTATGGATCTCTGTACCGGTGCAGGCCCAGAATGTGATTGAAGATGAGGGAATAGAAACGGTTGATGAGGAGGATGTTTCCGACTCTACACTCGTTGACTCCCTGGCAGCGGATACGCTGACGCAGAAATTTCCTTGGCCCGAATCGGTGAAGGTGGGTATTGATAAACTCCTTGAAAGCAAGATGTTCGAAACATCACAGGTAGGACTGATGGTCTGGGACCTGTCTGCTGACTCTTGTATCTATCAGAGAAATGAACGACAGCTGATGCGTCCGGCAAGTACGATGAAGCTCCTGACTGCCATTACGGCGCTCGATAAGTTGGGCGGTTCTTACCAGTTTAAAACCACTCTGAAATATACCGGTACCATTGAGAATGGGGTGTTGACGGGTGATGTCTATTGTATAGGCGGCATGGATCCCCGTTTCAACAGCGATGATATGTCGGCATTTGTTAATAGTCTGAAGGATATGGGTGTTGACACCATCCGTGGCAGCATCTATGCCGACCGCTCTTTGAAGGATGCCGACCTGTTGGGTGAAGGCTGGTGCTGGGATGATGACAATCCGGTGCTTTCGCCACTGGTGTTCCAGCGCAAGGATATCTTTATGGATAAGTTTCTTGCCAAGCTCCGTGAGGAGGGCATCGAATATTCCTGCTTTGGGGCTTCAGAGAAGACTTGCCCTGCGAGTGCCTTTACGGTCTGTACCCGATTCCATACGATGGATCAGATTCTGCACAAGATGATGAAGGAGAGTGATAATCTCTATGCCGAGAGCATGTATTATCAGATTGCGGCTTCTACGGGAAATAAATGGGCGAGTGCCAAGAGTGCCCGGAATGTGGAAAGACAGCTTATCCGTAAGATAGGACTCGATCCGGCAAGATATAAACTGGCTGACGGCTCGGGGCTTTCGCTCTATAATTATCTCAGTGCCGAACTGGAGGTGAAACTGCTGCGTTATGCTTATCTCAACGGTAATATCATGGACCATCTGAAGCATTCGCTGCCTATCGGTGGGGTTGACGGTACGTTGAAGAAGCGTATGAAGAACAGTTTTGTGCATGGCAATGTGAAAGCAAAGACGGGTACGCTGACGGGCATCATCTCATTGGCGGGTTACTGTACCGCAGCCAATGGTCATGAACTCTGTTTCGCCATCATTAACAATGGTATCATGCATGGCAATAATGCCAGACACTTTGCAGATAAAGTATGTACTTTGCTCTGCCAACCGTGAGCGTTAGTTGATAGTTTATAGTTGATAGTTAATAGTTTTATGGAGGAAATTCGTAAGTTTGTAGATGAAATGATAACATGGGCAGGAGTCACTGGTGATTTCGTGCCGATGCTGCGCCATATCTTGCTCACCATTACTGCCATCCTCTTGGCAATGTTGAGCGATTTCCTGTGTCGCAAGATACTGGTTCCGCTCATCAGTAAGATTACTGATAAGACGGTTATCGCTTGGGATGATATTCTGCTGAACAAGAAGGTGCTCACCTCGGCTTGCCATATTGTGCCGGCTGTGGGGATATGGTCGCTCATGCCGCTGATTTATCTGGAGTATCCGATATTCAAGGAGATATTGGAGCGGGTTACGGGCATCTATATCGTGGTGATGTCGGTGCGTACGGCTCTGGTCTTCATCGGGTCTTTCAAAGGATTGGAGGATTCTCAGGAACGACGCTCGTCGGCTCAGCAGTATTTCCATACTTTCTGCGGTGTTCTCAAGGTATTGATGCTCTTTGTGGCTGGCGTGGTGGTGGTTGCCATCCTGTTGGGCAAGAACCCGATGACCCTCTTTGCCGGTTTGGGTGCTACCTCGGCAGTCCTGATGCTGGTCTTTAAGGATACCATCACGGGATTGGCGGCTGGTGTGCGTCTTACCAGCAATGATATGTTGCATAAGGGCGACTGGATTACGGTGAAGTCGGTGGATGCCAATGGTATCGTTGAGGATATGTCACTCACGACCGTGAAGGTGCGCAACTTTGATAACACCATCGTTACCATTTCGCCTATTACCCTGGTGAATGGTTCGTTCCAGAACTGGATTGGTATGCAGAAGAGTGGTGGACGAAGAGTGAAGCGCGTGGTTTACTTCGATTTCCGTAGTGTCCGTCTGGTGGATGAGACATTAAAACGTAATCTGCTTGCCAAGCATTTCGCCACCAAAGATTCGTTTAAGTTGAAGGAGTCGTTGCAGAAGGCGATAGATAAAGATATACAAGAAGGGAAGGATATTGAGGATTTAAAGAATCCTGCAGCCCTTGCTCCTACCAATCTCCAGCTTTACCGTAAATTCATGGAGAAGTATCTGCGCCAGCGTCCGGAGGTCAATACCGATCTCACATTGATGGTGCGCCACATGGAAGCCACGCAATGTGGTCTTCCTATCGAGTTCTATTTCTTCATTAAGGATAAGGTATGGGTGAATTACGAGCACATTCTCGCCGATATCATGGAGCATGCCTATGCCTTGGCGAATGAGTTCGGTCTGAAGATTTACGAGCAATATCCGGAACAGTAATTACTTTGAACATTGAATTTTATGAATAGTTTTTCGGCTGTCATTATCCATTGGTTTCGTGAGAATGGTAGGGATTTGCCTTGGCGCGAAACCAAGGATCCTTATGCCATCTGGCTGAGCGAAATCATCCTTCAGCAAACCCGCATCGCACAGGGATGGGAATATTGGGAGCGGTTCATGAAGACCTATCCCAAGGTTGAAAACTTGGCTGCTGCCAGCGAGGATGATGTCTTGAAACTCTGGCAGGGATTGGGGTATTACTCGCGAGCCCGCAACCTTCATGCTGCTGCCAGACAGATTGTGGTGCTCGGTCATTTCCCTGATACGCTTGAAGGTATCAAAGCCCTGAAAGGGGTGGGCGATTATACTGCAGCAGCCATCGGTTCTTTTGCCTTTGATATTCCGGCGGCAGTAGTAGATGGCAATGTGTACCGGGTTCTTTCACGTTACTTTGGAATAGATACTCCTATCAACTCAACGCAGGGGAAAAAAGAGTTTGCTGCGTTGGCTCAATCACTCTTGCCTGCTTCGTCTGCTCAGCAACTTTCTGATACAGCATTATCGCCTGTTTCTGCCTATAACCAGGGTATGATGGATTTCGGAGCTATCCAGTGCACTCCTCAATCTCCAAAATGTCTTGTCTGTCCGCTTGCCGAAACCTGTGAGGCGTTGAGAACAGGAAGGGTAGAGGAGTTGCCGGTGAAGAACAAGACACTGAAGGTGAAAACGCGCCATCTCTCCTATATATATATAAGGTGTAAAGGCGAAGTGGCTATCCACCGTCGCGGTGAGGGTGATATCTGGCAAGGATTGTGGGAACCATATAACGCATCAGATGCTCCGCAACTGCCTGCCTTTGTCCATAATCCTCTTCTCCTGGCTAAGGATGTGAAGCATGTACTTACCCATCGCATCCTCCTTGCCGACTTCTATCTGCAGGAAACAGAAACTCGCCCCCTGCTCCCTGATGATTATATCTGGGTGAAAGAGGACGAGATAGAACAGTATGGTGTTCCAAGGTTGATAGAAATCATGTTGGAAATGGTTCAAGCTAAATCATAAAAAAGAGGGTGTGTCATAAGGCCATGACACACCCTCTCTTATTTATATATGTTCTGTTAGATATTTCGTCTCAAGCAAGAATTAGTAATTCTGTGCTTCAATCTGGAAGTAGCTCTGTGGGTGGTTGCAGACTGGGCAAACCTCAGGAGCCTTCTTGCCTACTACGATATGTCCGCAGTTAGAGCACTGCCAGATGCAGTCGCCGTCACGAGAGAAGACGAGCTTGTCCTGTACGTTCTTCAAGAGCTTGCGATAACGCTCCTCGTGGTGCTTCTCGATTTCAGCAACCATCTCAAACTTAGCAGCAATCTCCTCGAAACCCTCTTCGCGAGCCTCCTTTGCCATGCGTGGATACATATCGGTCCACTCATCGTGCTCACCATTGGCAGCAGCTTCCAGGTTCTTCTCTGTATCCTGGATAGCACCGCCCTCCAGATACTTGAACCACAACTTAGCGTGCTCCTTCTCGTTAGCAGCTGTCTCCTCAAAGATATTAGCTATCTGTACAAAACCGTCTTTCTTTGCTTTGCTTGCAAAATAGGTATATTTGTTACGAGCCTGTGACTCACCAGCGAAAGCCTCCTGGAGGTTCTTCTCTGTCTTTGTTCCTTTTAATTCCTTCATAATGTATTCTGTATTAAGTTATTAATATGTTCTTTATTAAATTCTTGTACAAAGAAAATGCAAACGAGCGCAATGAAAGCTTGCTTTCAAATTGCCGAGTGCAGCTTTTCTTACGCAAAGATATTGAAAATATTTCAAATATACAAATAAATTAAGAACTATTTACCTTTTTGGCGCTTATTTAAATAAAATAAAGCAAAACCAAGCATGGCAACACCGAATATCCACGAGATGATGGCACTCGTTACCATACCCAGCGTATGAGTGAATCCCGCTACAACGAAGGTGAGGAAACTCACACAGGCTACAGTCAGGGCGTAAGGCAACTGTGATGATACATGATGTACATGCTTGCATTCCGCTCCCGCACTCGCCATGATGGTGGTATCGCTGATAGGAGAGATATGGTCGCCACATACCGCTCCAGCCATACATGCCGAGATAGAGATGATACGCAAAGGATCAGCACCAGGGAATACGGCGATGCAGATAGGAATCAGAATACCGAAGGTTCCCCAGGAGGTACCCGTTGCAAATGCCAGGAAGCCTGCTACCAGGAAGATGATGCCCGGAAGAAGCATCTGAAGTTCTGAGGCACTGCTCGCTACAACCGATGATACATATTCTGCCGCACCCAGCGAGTCGGTCATACTCTTCAGCGTCCATGCCAAAGTAAGAATCAGAATGGCTGGTACCATCGCCTCAAAACCCTTGATGAGACTACTCATCGCTTCGTCGAAAGGCAAGGTCTTGCGAATGGTAAACATCATGATGGTAAGAATCAGGGCAGCCAATGAACCGATTACCAAGCCTACAGAGGCATTGCTCGCAGCAAAGGAATCCACAAAATTGAGATAGTTGGCATTATCGGCATCGAAGAATCCGCCTGAATATACCATACCCACCATGCAGAAGATAATCAGCATGATGATTGGTATCACCAGGTCGCTCACGGTTCCCTTGTTCTTGGAATCCTCTTTCTGTTTGGCTCCCACACCATGCTCAACAATCTGCAGTTTGGTATCGCTCACCTCATCGAGCTTCCCGCCATTGGTTCGCTCGTACCATTCCTTCAGTCTTGCATCATACTTGCTCATCGCCTTGAAGTCGAAGCCCAGTATCACGATGCCAAACATAAAGAGGATGGTAAAGAATGCGTAGAAATTAAAAGGTATCGCCTTGCAGAAAAGTGCCAGTCCGTTCTCACCTCCTGATACGAAGCCCGATACCGCAGCTGCCCAACTCGAGATAGGGGAGATGATGCAGACCGGAGCGGCTGTAGAATCGATGAGATAAGCCAGCTTCTCCTTGGTAACACCGTTGCGCACTGCGATAGGGCGCATCACCGAACCCACGGTAAGGCAGTTGAAGTAATCATCGATGAATATCAGAATGCCGAGCAGAATGGTAGCAATCTGTACGCCAATCTTCGAGTGTACGTGCTTGGAAGCCCAACGGCCGAAAGCAGCCGAACCACCCGCCTTGTTCATCAATGAAACGATGCTGCCTAATACCACCAGGAATACCAAAATGCCCACGTTCCATGGGTCGGAAAGGCAATGTATCAAACCGTATGCCTTGGCATCATCGCCTTCACCTACAGTGTGGTTTGTCAGGTGAACGAGGAATCCGTCGAAACCTGTTCCCATCGAAATGCAATATTGAACGGCACCCAGTATGATACCGATAAAAAGAGAAGAATAGACCTCCTTCGTCTTCAGCGCCAGAGCAATGGCGACGATAGGAGGCAGTAACGACCATGCGGTCCCAATCATGTTGTAATCCATTTTATTGTTTTTGGGTTAGAAATATTTTGCTGAGGTGCAGCCTATCTTTTGCAAAGATAGTTTTTTTTGGTAATATATGCAAGCTTTTGGGCAGAAAAATGGTGCTTATGGGTTGATATGGGCTGTTTTAGCATATTTTATCATTATAAAGTGTCGTTTTTCTATATTTTTATTGTATCTTTGAAAACTCAAATTGTAACTCAATCTGAGATAGAATGGAAATTCAATTTTAACAACTTAATAATGGAGGACTAATTATGAACATCAATTCTGGTATTAAGCAAGCCGTGATTTTAACCATCGGCATCATCGTGCTTGGATTTTGTATCAAGTCGGGACTTGAAAGTGTGATTAGTAAAGACCGAAAGGTTGTAGTGAAAGGCCTTGCCGAAAAGGAGGTGGAGGCTGATAAGGTGACGTGGCCTATCGTTTCCAAGGAAATAGGCAATGACCTGCCTGAACTCTATCAAAAAATCAATGCCACCACAAGAACCATCAGAAACTTCCTGGTGGAGAATGGTGTAAAGACTAATGAAATCAACGTGAATGCGCCTGTGGTCATCGACCTCAATGCTGAACGGTATGGCGAAAACCGCCAGGGCTATCGTTATAACATTACTTCCATCATCACGGTTACATCGAAGAACGTGAAACTGGTCCGCAGTATCATTGCCCGTCAGGGTAATCTGCTTCAGAAGGGGGTTGCCATTGTGGATGGTGGTTACGAGAATCCGGTGAAGTATGAGTATGTTGCCTTCCGTCAGATGAAACCTAAGATGATGCAGGAGGCGATAGAGAATGCTGAGCAGACTGCTGCCCAGTTTGCTGAGAACAGCAAGAGTAAGATAGACAAGATTATGAATGCCGACCAGGGTCAGTTCTCTATCGAAGACCGCGATTCCAATACCCCATATATTAAAAAGGTAAGGGTTGTTACTACCGTTACTTATTCTTTGAAGGATTAGGAGTAGTGATTATTTATTAGTGATTAATTGTAATAAAAGGGTGTGTAATAGACTAATGGCACACCCTCTCAAATTAAAACAACGAAAAACTATGAAGAAAATCATATTAGCAGCTGTTTTATTTCTACCATTTCTTGTTTCTTGTTCTCAGAACAGGAAAGCACCTGCTGTTTCTCCTCAAACGGCTGTAGGGAAAACTGAGAAAACTGAAACTGCCAAGGTGCAATATCTCACCACATCTGATTTCAGAAAAAAGATTATGGATTACGAGGCTCATCCGGATGAGTGGGTCTTTGCCGGTTCCCGTCCTGCCGTCATCGATTTCTATACCACCTGGTGTGGTCCTTGCAAGATGATGGCTCCCGTAGTGGAATCTCTCGCCGGGAAATATGCCGGCAAGATAGATTTCTATAAGGTGGATATCGACCAGGAGTCCGAACTTGCTTCTGTTTTCGGTATCAGCAGCATCCCTACCTTCCTCTTCATCCCCGTGAAAGGCAAACCATCTGTGCAGATGGGTGCTATGCAAAAGGAGGATTTCGAAGGACTGATTGATAAAATTAAAATAAAATGACAATTTGGTAGCATCTCAAATTTCCATGCCTCTCCTTACCTATATGTAGGTATTTTCGGGCGATACCTACTTTTGATGATGCCCGAAATTTGGAGATTTGTCAGATAATACCTAAATTTGCACTCGGAAAAAATGTTTAACGTAATTAAAAGTATTATAGTATTATGATTATTGAAAATGTTCATGCAAGAGAAATCTTGGATTCTCGTGGCAATCCTACAGTAGAGGTTGAAGTTTCTTTGAAGTCAGGTATCGTTGGTCGTGCATCGGTTCCTTCTGGTGCATCAACTGGTGAGAACGAGGCTTTGGAACTTCGTGATGGCGACAAGAACCGCTATGGCGGCAAGGGTGTCTTGAAGGCAGTAGAGAACGTGAATCAGGTGATTGCTCCGGCTTTGGTAGGTTTTTCTGCCTTGGAGCAGCGTGCCATCGATTATAAGATGTTGGAACTCGACGGTACCAAGACCAAGTCTAATCTGGGTGCCAACGCCATCCTCGGTGTTTCTTTGGCTGTGGCTCATGCTGCTGCTGAGTATCTCCATATTCCATTGTATCGCTATATCGGCGGTTGCAATACTTACACTCTTCCTGTTCCTATGATGAATATCATCAATGGTGGTGCTCACTCTGATGCGCCTATCGCCTTCCAGGAATTTATGATCCGTCCTGTGGGTGCTCCTTCCGAGAAGGAGGCTATCCGTATGGGTGCTGAGGTGTTCCATGCCTTGGCTAAGCTCCTGAAGAGCCGCGGTCTTTCTACTGCCGTAGGTGATGAGGGCGGTTTTGCTCCTGCACTCGATGGTATTGAGGATGCGCTCGACAGCATCTGCCAGGCTATCAAGGATGCCGGTTATGAGCCAGGAAAGGACGTGAAGATTGCCATGGACTGTGCTGCCAGCGAGTTTGCCGTTCAGGAGAATGGTGAGTGGTACTACGATTATCGCCAGTTGAAGGATGGCAAGAAGAAGGATCCTAATGGTAAGAAACTGACTGCTGCTGAGCAGATCAAGTTCCTGGAAGAACTGATTACCAAATATCCTATCGATTCAATCGAGGATGGCCTTGACGAGAACGATTGGGACAACTGGGTAAAGTTGACTGCTGCCATTGGTGATCGTTGTCAGTTGGTAGGTGACGACCTCTTTGTTACCAACGTGAAGTTCCTGGAGAAGGGCATCAAGATGGGTGCTGCCAACTCTATCCTCATCAAGGTGAACCAGATTGGTTCTCTTACCGAGACACTGGATGCTATCGAGATGGCTCACCGTCATGGTTACACCACCGTTACTTCCCATCGTTCTGGTGAAACCGAGGATACAACAATTGCTGATATTGCCGTAGCAACAAACTCTGGTCAGATTAAGACAGGTTCTATGAGCCGTACCGACCGTATGGCTAAGTACAACCAGCTTATCCGCATCGAAGAGCAGTTGGGCAATAGCGCAGCTTACGGTTATACGAAGTTGAAATAGGAATGATGATGTGAAATTGGAAAACACCAATTTCACCATAACAAAATATAATTAATAATAACTGAATAGATCAGATACGAAATAGATGGGCATGGATGACTGTGAGGGTTGTCCATGCTTTTTTTCTTCTATGATGTATCTGTATCTTCATGTGTTTAACTGGATAACTTCGATATATTTTATTGATTATGACAAACGTATTGATTAGTGTTGCCGGGCTTTGCGGTGCCACGATTATAGGTGCCATTTTGGGATTCTTCGTCAAGGAGTTGCCTCATAAATGGAACGACGCCGTGTTGGGATATTGTGCTGGAATCATGCTGGCAGCTTCCACGTTGGGACTGATAGTGCCAGCCTTCGAACAGACCAGTCTTTGGTGGCTGGTAGTAATCGGCGTGATGGCAGGAGCCTTGTTTCTGAATGTGCTGGATCTGGTAACTCCCCATCTTCATCATATCACGGGACTAGACCCCGAGGAGCATCGCAATAATGCCCGACTCAGTCAGGTGATGCTCTTCGTGATGGCGATAGCCCTACATAAACTGCCCGAAGGCATGGCTGCTGGAGTGAGTGTCTGTTCGGCAGAGGGAGTAACGGAGTGGGGGGTATCCTTCGGTATCGCCCTGCAGAACATCCCTGAGGGTATGGTGATTATTGCTCCTTTGATGATGGCTGGTGTTACAGCAGTCCGCACCTTTTTCATTTCCATCTTCATCGCCCTGCTCGAAGTGATAGGCATTCTGTTGGGTTTCGGTTTGGGTTCAGCCTCTTCCACCTTCCTCCCCGTGATGCTGGGCTTTGCCGGTGGTGCCATGCTCTATGTAACGAGCGACGAGATGATTCCCGAAACCCATGCCCATGGCTTTCAGAAGCAAGCCACTTACGCTCTTCTCCTGGGATTCATCACCTTTGTGTTGATGGAGAAATGTGTATGATTAGATTCTGATACCGAGGCAGGTAGTATTTCCTAAATACAGAGTGTGCTTAGGTGTAGGCTTTTTTGGGAAAAAAAGCGGAGCGTGATTTCACAACCACACTCCGCGCAAACTTAAACAACCAATAAAAGAAATAGATTGATCGTTCAATTGTTATATCTGATGAAGAGTAGCTCTTGTTAGAGCTTTGTTTTTTTTATCTGTCAGAAATATGTCTTATCTATTTTGAAGACATTGCTGATTAGCGGATGAACAGGAGTTCACGATACTTAGGCAAGGTCCAGAGCTCATCGGCTACAGTCAACTCCAACTTATCAATCTGATAACGGATTTCCTCCATCTTTGGAGCTACCGTGTCATGATAAGCTATCGCCTTATCGTGCTCATTCTCAATCTTGTTGGCAACCTTGCGGGCATTTACTAACTCCTCAACACCTGTCTCGATAATCTGAGTGCGCTCGGCAATCTTCTTGATGATATTGATGTTGCGGGCTGTCAACTTCTTGCCTTCCTCGTCGCCGAAGATATCAATCATGTTCTCCACATTCTTAGCCAACTGGCTCTGATAGTGAGTAGCCACAGGGATGATGTGGTTCATACTCAAGTCGCCCATTACACGAGCCTCAATCTGAATCTTCTTGGTGTAGGTCTCCCATTTCACCTCGTTACGAGCTTCCAACTCGTTCTTCTTCATGACGCCCATATCCTCGAACATCTTGATAGTGGCAGGGTCGAGATAACGCTCGAAAATCTTAGGACAGCTCTTCTCGCAGTCCAGACCACGCTTGGCAGCTTCCTCTACCCACTCGTCTGAGTAACCATTGCCGTCGAAACGGATTGGCTTGCAGGTCTTCAAATCCTGACGAACGATATCGATGATGGCAGATGTCTTGTCCTCACCCTTGGCAATTAACTCATCCACACGCTTCTTGAAGTCGGTCAAAGCCTCGGCTACAGCTGTGTTCAATACAATCATTGCTGATGCACAGTTAGCCTCAGAACCTACGGCACGGAACTCGAAACGGTTACCGGTGAAGGCAAATGGTGATGTACGGTTACGGTCGGTGTTATCAATCATCAACTCTGGAATCTCAGGGATATCCAACTTCATGCCCTGCTTGCCAGCTACGGTGAAGAGATCCTTCTTGTCGGCTTTCTCAATGTGCTCGAGAAGGTCGGTCAGCTGCTTGCCGAGGAATGAAGAGATGATTGCTGGAGGTGCCTCGTTGGCGCCCAGACGATGCGCATTGGTAGCGCTCATGATAGAAGCCTTGAGCAAACCGTTGTGCTTGTATACACCCATCAAGGTCTCTGTGATGAAGACTACGAAACGGAGGTTATCCTCTGGTGTCTTGCCAGGACCATGGAGCAGAATGCCTGTATCTGTAGCGAGACTCCAGTTGTTGTGCTTACCGGAACCGTTGATGCCTGCGAATGGCTTCTCATGGAGAAGTACGCGGAAACCGTGATGGCGAGCTACCTTCTTCATCAAGCTCATCAGGAGCATGTTGTGGTCAACGGCAAGGTTGGTCTCCTCGAAGATAGGTGCCAACTCAAACTGGTTTGGTGCTACCTCGTTGTGACGGGTCTTGCAAGGAATACCGAGTTCAAGAGCCTGGATTTCCAAATCCTTCATGAATGCCTGAACACGCTCTGGGATGGCGCCGAAGTAGTGGTCGTCCATCTGCTGGTTCTTGGCTGAATCGTGACCCATCAGGGTGCGGCCTGTCAGCATCAGGTCAGGACGTGCTGCATACAAGCTTTCATCTACCAGGAAGTACTCCTGCTCCCAACCGAGATTGGAAATAACTTTCTTGACATCTGGGTTGAAGTAGTGGCAAACCTCTGTTGCTGCTACGTTTACAGCGTGCAATGAACGGAGCAATGGAGCTTTATAGTCGAGTGCCTCACCTGTATAAGAGATGAAGACGGTAGGGATACAGAGTGTATCGTCGATGATAAATACAGGAGATGTTGGATCCCATGCAGAATAACCGCGAGCCTCGAAGGTAGAGCGGATACCGCCAGAAGGGAATGAAGAAGCATCAGGCTCCTGCTGAACGAGCAACTTGCCTGAAAATTCCTCGATCATACCACCCTTGCCATCATGCTCGATGAAGGCATCGTGCTTCTCGGCAGTACCTTCTGTCAGTGGCTGGAACCAGTGGGTGTAGTGGGTTACGCTATTCTCGTCAGCCCACTGCTTGATGCCTTTGGCTACGGCGTTGGCGATGTTACGGTCGAGACGTGCTCCGTTGTCTATGACGTCTACCAGTTTCTCATAGACATCTGCAGGGAGATACTTGTACATCTTCTGTCGGTTGAATACCTTCTTTCCGAAGAATTCACTTGGTCGCTCGCTAGGAGCGGTTACCTCAACAGGCTTTCTCTTGGAAGCCTCTGAAACAGCTTCAAATCTTAAGTTGCTCATACCTTATATTTTTAAATGTTTAATGTTCAATGTTAAGTGTTGAATTATTTTCCCAGCCATTTGGCAATTCTCTTCATGGCTTCCTTGCAGTCTTCATGCTCGCCGAAGGCGGTGAGTCGGATGTAGCCTTCGCCCGATGGACCGAAGCCGACACCTGGAGTGCAGACTACGCTGGCACCATAAAGCATCTCTTCGAAGAATTTCCAGCTTGGCGTGTTGTTTGGCGTCTTCACCCAGAGATAAGGTGCATTCTCGCCGCCATATACTCTCAAACCGAGTTTCTGGAGTTCTGCTCTCATGAAGTGGGCATTCTCCATATAGTAATTGATGGTTGCCTTCACCTGTTCCTTACCCTCAGGGGTGTAGATGGCTTCGGCAGCACGCTGGCTGATATAGCTTGTACCATTAAACTTGGTGCACTGGCGGCGGTCCCAGATAGGATTCAATGCCACTTCCTCACCTGCCAATGTCTTTGCCTTCAACTCTTTAGGAACGATGGTGTAACCACAACGCACACCGGTGAATCCGGCAGTCTTCGAATAACTGTGGAATTCTATCGCTACCTTTCTGGCACCACGAATCTCGTAGATAGAATGAGGAATTGATGGGTCGGTGATATATGCCTCGTAGGCTGCATCATAGAGGATGATGCTCTCGTTCTTGATAGCATAGTTTACCCATTTTCTGAGTTCTTCTTTCGAGATGACCGTACCCGTTGGGTTGTTTGGATAACAGAGATAAATCATGTCCACACGGTGGTCTGGAATCTGAGGGATGAAGTCATCGCTCTCATCGCAAGGCATGTAGGTTACGTTACTCCACTTGCCATTCTCGAAGATTCCCGCTCTACCTATCATCACGTTAGAGTCTATATAAACCGGATAAATCGGGTCGGTAACGCCGATGTTGTTATCCCATCTCAAAATCTCCTGGATATTTCCCGTATCGCTCTTGGCTCCATCGTTTACGAATACCTCGTTGGCATCAAGATGAATGCCACGTGGCAGAAAGTCGTTCTTGATGATAGCCTCGCGGAGGAAGTCGTAGCCTCGTTCCGGACCATAGCCTCTGAAAGAAGCCTGCTCAGCCATCTCGTCTACAGCCTTGTGCATCGCCTTGATGACGGCAGGGCAGAGAGGCTGGGTTACGTCACCGATGCCCAGACTGATTACACGCTGCTTTGGATGTGCAATCTTGTAGGCGTTCACCTTCTTTGCGATGTCGGCAAACAAGTAGTTGTTGGCCAACTTCAGGAAATGTTCATTAACTAATGCCATATTTTGTTTCTCCTTTTATTTGTGGTCATTATCGACCATTTGTTATTTAAGTTTGCTCTTATTTATAATTCAATTTCTCCTTCGAATGAGAAGGCTGCAGGTCCCGTCATGTAAACATGATCATCAGCCTCGCTATATTCTATTTCCAGCGTTCCGCCATCCATCACGATACTGCTTTTCCTGCCAGTACGCTTGGTAAGGGCTGCGGCTACGGCTGTGGCACAGGCTCCTGTTCCACCCCGAAGTACGGGTCATGCCGCATGGCAGACAGCCATTGTTATTCCGCTTCCCCTTTCCCAAACTCGTGTCCTTATGGCGTCTGTGTCAGTTACTTGTGCAAATTCTATGTTGCATCTTTGGGGAAATGCCTTGTCTCTTTCCAGGATTTTACCATAGTGGGCGATGTCGATGGTGTCGATGTCATCCACGAAGGTAACGAAATGCGGATTACCCATGCAAACATAGGTGCCTTCAAATTTTCTGCCGTCAGCTTCGAGCACCGAAGGGCCTAAGAATTGCTCGGGATTTTCAAGTTTGGGTTCCAGCATGTCTACTGTTACCGATTCCACAACTTCTTTATTATCCTGAAGATGAAGTTTCAATATCTTGATACCCGAAAGTGTTTCCAGTCGGATGGTGTCCTTTCGGGTCAATCCCTTTTCGTAAAGATACTTACCGATGCATCGGCTTGCATTGCCGCACATCATCGCTTCAGAACCATCGGCGTTGAAGATGCGCATCGAATAATCTGCTCTTATGCCGTCGTGCGGCTTTCCGATGAGAACCAGTCCGTCGCTTCCTATGCCCGTGTGATAAGCACTCCAGGCAATGGCCGCCTTCTCTGGGTCAGGGATGTCGTATTGTTGGGTATCTACATATATATAATCGTTACCCGCTCCCTGCATCTTTGTAAAATGAACTGTTTCTTTCATCTGCGTTGTTCTTTATGTTTGAATACTCTTCTTTTATCTCTCATGTCTTATCTCTTTTGAGATTTGACTTTTTGCTAGTCTTTCGAATATTTCGATGACTATTTGTTTGATTTCGGTTGCAAAGGTACGACGATTTGTTGAAATATGCAAGAAAATAAATACAGAAATCTTGATTATTTTTCGCAATCTTACAATTTGTGTCATAAAAATACTTTCTGCCTTACAAATTGTAAGGAGAATATGATAAGCCTCGATAAATTTAAAATGTTCGACAAAAAGTAAAAGCGAAATGTTTTTGTTTTCTTTAAAATGCTGACAAAATGTATTAATTTTGCAGCCGAAAATGAATATAGTGTAAAAGAAAGGCTTGATTTGGATGGCAACCAATGAAGGTCCATTTTCGAAAAGAGACAATCAATAGAAGTATTAACACATTATTAATTATTAAAGGATTATGAAGAAGATTGAGGCAATTATCCGCAAGTCTAGATTCGAGGATGTCAAGAAGGCGCTTTTAGCAGCAGACATCGAGTGGTTCTCTTATTATAATGTAAGAGGTGAGGGTAAAATGCGCCAGGCTCGCATTTACCGTGGTGTGATGTACGATACCAGCAGCATCGAGCGTGTGCTCCTGAACATCGTGGTTCGTGACAAGAATGTGGAACCAACCATCGCCGCTATCCAGGGCGCTGCACAGACAGGTGAAGTAGGAGATGGCAGAATCTTCGTGATTCCTGTACTCGATACGGTAAGAATCAGAACCGGCGAGCGAGGCGACATTGCATTGTATAACGCTGAGAAAGAGGAATAAAGATACTTTGAATTTTGAGGTTTGAACATTGAACTTTATGATTGGTATTGAAGTTTATATTTGAGAGGCTATATTATAATATTGTATTCTAATTTAACTATAAGATATTTTTATGAGCAGTTTATTATTGACGACACTTGATACGGGTAACACAGCGTGGATGATCATGGCAACCATCTTGGTGCTTTTGATGTCAATCCCGGGTATAGCACTTTTTTATGGTGGTTTGGTGCGCCAGAAGAATATTCTCAGCATCCTGATGCAGACGGTTTTCATCGTGGCAGTAGTCAGTCTGATATGGGTAGCCTTCGGTTATTCCTGGGCATTCTCTACAGAATATGCCGATTCGGGCAATCCTCTGGCTTGCGTCATCGGTGGTTTCGATAAATGTTTTCTTCACGGCATTGGCTTGGATGCCATCATGCCAACAGGCATTCCGGAGCTCACCTTTGCAATGTTCCAGTGCATGTTCGCCCTCATTACTCCAGCCCTGATTCTCGGTGCTTTTGCCGAGCGTGTGAAGTTCAGCGGTTATGTACTTTTCACCATCCTCTGGGTTATCATCGCTTATCTTCCAATGGCCCACTGGGTATGGGGAGGCGGTTTCCTGCAGGAGATGGGAGCCATCGACTTTGCAGGTGGTACCGTGGTTCATATCAATGCCGGTGTAGCCGCTCTGGTCATGGCACTCTGTGTAGGCAAGCGAGATGATTACCGTGCGGGTCATCCTATCACACCTCACAACATCACCTTCGTGTTCATGGGTATGTCATTCCTCTGGTTGGGATGGTTCGGTTTCAATGCCGGTAGCGGATTGGCAGCCG
>ERZ809201.80-NODE-80-length-63424-cov-13.083085_pt1 | contig 63424 bp, 55 predicted proteins | sample MGYA00520516_ERZ809201 | MGnify/ENA primary metagenome ERZ809201 (study PRJEB31570, sample SAMEA3213006) | Homo sapiens | biome: human-gut; feature: human gut; material: fecal | place: Sweden | collected 2011 ... | reverse complement strand
TGTCCTCTTTGATAAAGCCGTGTCGCCCTCCCCACGGAGGGCGTGGATTGAAATAAGGTCGGTAATTGTTATGCCCTTTTCATTCAGGTCGCCCTCCCCACGGAGGGCGTGGATTGAAATACCGCCTCGCCGGAGGTCGCAAAATTCAGCGTCGTCGCCCTCCCCACGGAGGGCGTGGATTGAAATACAGAGAGGTGCGTCAAATGAAGGTGTCGCAGCGGTCGCCCTCCCCACGGAGGGCGTGGATTGAAATGCCTTGCAACAGGTACAGTTGTCCCGAGAAACTACGGTCGCCCTCCCCACGGAGGGCGTGGATTGAAATTCAGAGCTCGAAAAAACGCCCACAGAGGGCGAGGTCGCCCTCCCCACGGAGGGCGTGGATTGAAATACGTGATGAGTGCGTGGCTAATGCGGCTAATAAAGTCGCCCTCCCCACGGAGGGCGTGGATTGAAATGATTCTTATTGTTTTCGCAACTCTTTCAATTACCGTCGCCCTCCCCACGGAGGGCGTGGATTGAAATGTTATTGTTGCTTTTAAGTTTGTGACCGTTAGGGGGTCGCCCTCCCCACGGAGGGCGTGGATTGAAATATATTCAGCATCACGCGCTAAACCATACTGGATTGTCGCCCTCCCCACGGAGGGCGTGGATTGAAATATATAAAAAGAAGTCGGGCTGAAATTTCTCTTTCGGTCGCCCTCCCCACGGAGGGCGTGGATTGAAATATCTACCTACGATACCGCGCAAATGTCGCGCTTGGTCGCCCTCCCCACGGAGGGCGTGGATTGAAATCTTCTGTTTATTATACAATTTACAGAATCCGTGCTCGTCGCCCTCCCCACGGAGGGCGTGGATTGAAATACCCTATCAGCCCCCGCTGTAGGCGGTTTTTGTCGTCGCCCTCCCCACGGAGGGCGTGGATTGAAATATTTTCAATCATTCGACAAAACTTTAGATACTTGGAGTCGCCCTCCCCACGGAGGGCGTGGATTGAAATAATAACAAAGTGGACGCCTATGAGTATTGTGTCGTCGCCCTCCCCACGGAGGGCGTGGATTGAAATATTGTGACACCAGTGACACAGATACACTGTCAAGCCGGTCGCCCTCCCCACGGAGGGCGTGGATTGAAATCAGTATGCCTATCAAGGCTTCGCAAAGCAAAACTTGTCGCCCTCCCCACGGAGGGCGTGGATTGAAATTATAAATCAGCTTTTTATTCGTCTTGTTGATACTGTCGCCCTCCCCACGGAGGGCGTGGATTGAAATATTTTCAGTCATATGACAAAACTCTTGATACTTGGGTCGCCCTCCCCACGGAGGGCGTGGATTGAAATCGCTTGCGCCGAGGGAGCAAAACCAGGAACAAACGTCGCCCTCCCCACGGAGGGCGTGGATTGAAATATTTCCAGACATATGAAAAAACTGTCGATAATTGGTCGCCCTCCCCACGGAGGGCGTGGATTGAAATTTCAGGCTTCTTCACCACCTTTTATTAAAAGTCACGTCGCCCTCCCCACGGAGGGCGTGGATTGAAATATTCTTCTTGATAGCTTCTTTTGATTTTTGTTCAAGTCGCCCTCCCCACGGAGGGCGTGGATTGAAATATCAATCTTTTTTTCTTCAATTCCCATTGCTTCGAGGTCGCCCTCCCCACGGAGGGCGTGGATTGAAATTTAATCTCGTCAAGCAGTTCGTTTCTTTTGTGTTCGTCGCCCTCCCCACGGAGGGCGTGGATTGAAATACAAATTTTTATTGTGACGGTTGTTATAAGTTAGAGTCGCCCTCCCCACGGAGGGCGTGGATTGAAATATCAAAACTATTATACAAAAACGAACCATGTAAGTCGCCCTCCCCACGGAGGGCGTGGATTGAAATAATTCTGTTATTGACTTCGGCTCTGCGCTATCCGTCGCCCTCCCCACGGAGGGCGTGGATTGAAATAGAAGAAATATTTAATAGCAAAAAGATATTTTTGGTCGCCCTCCCCACGGAGGGCGTGGATTGAAATAATGTATTTATAGTATAATTATGTTGAGGTGATGTCGCCCTCCCCACGGAGGGCGTGGATTGAAATATAATCGGCGTAGGCGGCTGTTGCGTCTTTAACGTCGCCCTCCCCACGGAGGGCGTGGATTGAAATTATAACGGCCATTGTCGTCTTTTGCCGATTCAATGTCGCCCTCCCCACGGAGGGCGTGGATTGAAATATAAGCCGCATTTATTTCCGTTGCGGTCTTGTTCCCGTCGCCCTCCCCACGGAGGGCGTGGATTGAAATTGTGCCTTATGAAAATTGGGATAACGGTGATCTAAGTCGCCCTCCCCACGGAGGGCGTGGATTGAAATTCGCCCTTACTCCGGATGATTACATAGCGGATCAAGCCGTCGCCCTCCCCACGGAGGGCGTGGATTGAAATGACTTGCTTTAAAGAGCAGAAGATGGCGGACGGAGTCGCCCTCCCCACGGAGGGCGTGGATTGAAATCGTGTGGCGCAAATTTGAGAATATCTGATCTGTTGTCGCCCTCCCCACGGAGGGCGTGGATTGAAATTGATAAACTGATTGACACTCCCGCTTTAAGTTAGTCGCCCTCCACACGGAAGGCTCAGTCTGAAACAGGAGGTTATATCAAATACATTCGCAAGCCTGACAACTGTCTTTTTATTGTTTTGGAGCAGCGTTTTTTGAATATAAAAACAGTGCCTTGCAGTCAAATACAAGACGCCGCAATTATTGGATTGCAGTATAGCAAAACATCCATGCTTTACGCTCGACAGTTAGTATCAATAATCGATATATATTCCCTGTCTCCGTTCTTCCATCTTTTGCGCATGATATTCTGCATATTCTCTCACGAAGCGATGTTTCAAATCTTCCGGAGTATCAGGCGTAAAATATATTGTATAATCTTCTTCCACAACAATAGAGCCGGCACCAATTTTACGGCTTTTCTCAAAACCCTTTGGAAAAACCATGGCATAGCCATTAATGTACGGCCACCTGTTTATCATTTATTCCATCAACTCCTACCTGAAGCAATTTACTGTTTTGATTGCTGCACTTTGTTTTTGAGGTCGAAAATAGAATCGATTCAAATCTTTTATCGAGACTGCCTTCTTTCGCTGCAGCCATCAATAAAATATTATACCTTCCTTTTGCGACAATTCATATATTTCATTCCAGTATTCATATGACTCAACGGCTTCCGGCGGGGCTTTTTCCGTCAGGTGCGGATAGTCGTTCTCATCATAGTAATACCACTCCGGATTGCGTTTAAAGAAAGTCCCCTTTTCTACATGCCCGGACATAGATATATCGTCTCCTTTAAATTTATTTGCTCATGCACATTTATTTGGCAGTTGGTGGTTATTGACGCCATTTCTGTCTCTAACCCCTCACTGCCATTTACATCTTACACCGCCGTCGGAAATTCATCAATAGAATTTTGTCTTGGGCTTATCCACTGTCCGATATATTGTCCTTTGCTCATAATATTTTACCAAACGCTTGACTTCGCGTTCGCGGCTATGCTATATTCTGAACGGAAGGGGCGAACGCATGGGGCGTCAGGGACGTAAGCTGCGGGTTGAGACATGTTCAGCACTTGCGAGACCCCTTCTTTTTTGATAAATATAACCGCCAAGCGAAAGCAAGGCGGTTTTGTCATATTAACAGCATCAGGAATTAATGAATTCGTAAATATCTTTTGCTGCGATCACTTTATATTTCCCGGTAAACACATGAGACTGATCGTTATATATTATCATCCGGCAATGATTCTTATCAATGCTGTTATAATAGTCACAAAGCTCTATTGAGTATTTATCCGGTACCACCTTGTCGCTATCACCCTGAAGAAGCAAGACGGGATTTTTATATCCGTTTACATCATATTCAGCACCGATCTCATAAGCCTGTTCGTTAAGGAATATAGCCGGATACTGCAATATTATACCCTTTATATCGTCTGTATGAGTAACCGCACAGGTTGCAACGGTAACCCCTCCCATGCTGCTTCCAAGCAAATAAATATTATCTTTATCGACAAAATCCTCAGACTTGATTTTCTCTATTACCGCATTCAGATCTTCAACCTGCAAAAGCACTTTCTTCATATAAGCGCCATTGTCGCTCATATCAGTTCCTTTAAGCCATATCGTCACTCCTTAAATTCAATTGTATATAAATCGAATGTGCCTTTACCCGAAAAGTTAATTGACAGCGTTTGACTGTTCGCGTCATGGACCTTATATTGCATAATTATTTTGCTTCTGCCGCATGGGGTTATCGCCGCAGACGCTATTGGAATACGGTTGGCGAAAACAACGATTTTTCCGTCAGCGTGCGAATCAATATCAAGGATAATCTCGCCGGTATCACTTACGAAGTCAAACCATTTGTAACAGACAGCGGTTCTGCGGTCAATATCCGCAATATATCTTTCGTCGCGGCAATCGGTGATTTTCGGAATATTTCCGTTATATCGCCTGTTGGATATATGTGGCATTCTGCCGTTTGTTATATTGCAAGCAATAACTGCCGGATATATTCCGCTCGCCGACAAAGGCTTTGCTTCAAGTCCGCTGCTGCTGATTTCAACCTGGCAGATGCTTGAATCCTCATTAATTTTTATCGGCTCGGCAAAAGCCTGTCTGCTGTAATCGCTCGCATGAGTCAATCTGTGATAAAAAACATACCATCTGCCGTTTATGAATTCGATGCTGCCATGTGTTGTGCCTGTCACATTGAGACGGTCTTTTTCTTTGCGACCGTCAAATCCGACATCACCTGTTGAGACAATAGTTCCGCCGTATTCAAAGTTCCTGTCAGGCTCTTTGCTCACCGCATAGCAAAGCTCGTGATTTTTCTGAGAGGAATATATGAAATAGTACATTCCGTTTATTTTACGAATAGATGAACCCTCAAAAAATGCATGATTTTCGAACGATGTTCCCTTGGCTTTTTCCGGTATAATTCTGACTGCGTCCGACTCGACCGTCTGCATATCATCGCATAGCGTCACCATATTTGCGCCCCAGACGCCGGGCTCGGCTGTTATCTCCGCCCTGCTTTTGCCATAGGTTTTTCCAAGAGCTGTCGAAGCGATTTTGCGCACAAATCGAGGTAGGCACACGCCCATAGGCATTGAAGTTCCGTAATAAAGACGGATAACTCCGCCATCGTTTATGACTGCGGGATCAAAGCAAACATATTTATTAAACGGTGTTCCGTCACGGTTTTTAACATATCCGAGATATTCATATTTTCCGTCCGGCTTATCGCATACTGCGACGCTGACGGGACCGTTATATCCGCCGCTTCCCGTTTCTCCGGCAAGGCAGTAGTAGAGATAATATTTTCCGTCGTTGCCGCGGACAACATCGGGTGCATACATATACGGTCTTTCGTTTGTGTAAAGTGCATCCTGTTTGGAGCAATAATTTATGCCATTGCTGCTCCAGTTACTCAGATCGTCTATCGGCGCGGAAAAGAATTCATAGTCAAGCTCACAAAAAGTATTGCCGCCTTCTCTGTCGTGGCTTCCGAACAGATATACCCTGCCGTCAAAAACGTGCGGCTCGCCGTCGGGAATATATTTGTCGAGCGGCAAGATCGGATTATAAGCATATTTCTTCATACTTTATTCACCCCACAAGTTTCTTGTATAACTTAATTATACAAACACCGAGTCTGATTAACAATCATCAGTTTGGATATTAATTGATATAAAACCAACACTCATATCATATAACGATTTGATAATGCAATTAATTTTATCTGCCGCTTGATATCTCGTTCCTCTGGAAAACGTGCTATTTCGTCTGTCGTCCATGATTTTTGTAAAAGTTTCATATAATTATGTATATAAATTTTATCTTTATGTTGAATTTGTATTGCTTTTTGGTTTTTGTTCCCGTATAATGGAGCTTGTCTGATATGACAGAATATCTGAGAGGTGCCGAATTATGAACACCGTGATAATAATTCTGCTTGTTGTGCTCGCGATAGCCGTTGTGCTGCTGTTCGCGATATGCGGCTTCCTGTTCAATCAGGTAATATGGTATAAGCCGATAAAGCTGCCCGCCGCAAAAGGCGAGGTTGAGGATGACTTTGCAAAAGATCACAGAAAAGCCGAAGAAGAGTTCGGGAAAATGCCGTTCGAAAAGCTCACGCTTACGGCATCAAACGGCGAAAAAATATATGCGCGCCTGCTCCTGCCCGAGAAGAGCAACGGGCGCATGATAATCGCCTGCCACGGGGCGCACAGCTCAGGGATATGCGAATTCTGCTTCTCCGCGCCGTACTTTCACCGCATGGGTTATACAATTCTGATGCCAGAGCACCGCGGCTGCGGCGAGAGCGAGGGAAAATTCTTAGGCTACGGCACGCACGAATCAAAGGACACTTTTCTTTGGATAGACTGCGCCCGCAAACGATTCCCGGAGCTCGACATATTCCTGCTCGGCGTGTCGATGGGCGGCGCGACGGTTCTAATGATGAGCGACAAAATAACCGACCCGACGGTCAAGGGAATCATCGCGGACTGCTCCTACACGAGCGCATGGGATGAATTCGCCTATCAGCTCAAAAATCCGTTCGGACTCCCGACGTTTCCTCTGCTATATATATTCGACCTGTATTGCCGCATAATCTGCAAATACAGCCTGCGAGACGCATCGCCGATAAAAGCCGTTCGCGGCGCGAAAGTGCCGATACTTTTTATTCACGGCGCAAAAGATGCGCTCGTGCCCGTAAAGATGCAAAAAGAGCTGTTTGACGCGTGCCCGACCCAAAAAGAAATGCTGACGGTCGAAAATGCGGTTCACGCGCAGAGCTACTATACCGATCCGCGCGCATATGAGGCGGCGGCGGAAAAATTCATAAACGAATGCGAAAACACTGAAAATACATCTGCGCTTTCCGCGCCCGGAGGAGGAAAACAAATTGGCTAACAACGAAAGGCTGAAAGAAAAACGATACGTCGGAGTAAAAGAAACGGTTATCTACGGCGTAGCAAACGGCGGTCAGGTCATCGGATACAACATGGTCCGCATGCAGCTGACATTCTTCCTTGTGACCGTGTTCGGCATACCGAGCACAGCGGTCGCAACGATGATAACCGTCATGGGCATCTGGGATGCACTCAACGACCCGCTGATGGGAACCCTTGTTGACAAGACCCGCACGAATCTCGGAAAACTGCGTCCCTATCTGCTCTTCGTCCCGATACCGCTCGGCATAGCGACAGTCGTGTTCTTCGGCGGCGCGGAATTCCTCGCGGGAGTTCAGTCAACGACGCTCAAGATAGTCTATATGTGCGTCACATATTTCATCTGGGAGTTCTTCTACACAATAGGCGACATCCCGTTCTGGGGTCTGTCCGCCGCGATATCCCCCAACCCCGTTGACAGATCGAACGCCATAACCTCGGCGCGCTTCCTCTCCGGCATAATCGGCGGACTTGCTACGCCCGTTATATCCCTGCTCATCGACCTGAGCAACAAGGGCGTTATCGGAATCAATATGCGCCAGCTCTTCCTTGTCATGGGAATTGTCGCGGGAACTGTCGGCATGGGACTCTTCTCGCTTTCCGGCATCTTCTGCCGCGAGCGCGTGGTTCAGAATTCCGACGAGCCGAAGGTTCTCGACTGCTTCAGATTCCTTTTCAAGAACAAGCCCCTGCTTCTCATAGTCTGCTCCAACATTCTCGCAACCGTCGGCGGAGTCACGGACACATTCTCGCAGTATTTTTACATATTCTCCCTCGGCGCGGCGAGCTGGGGCACGATAATCGGAATCCCCGGCGTTGTCTCGGGCTTCCTGACTTATCTCCTCCTGCCCGCTCTCGAGAGAAGATGGACGTCGAAGCAGATAGTCGTTCGCACAACTATTCTCAAGGCACTCGTCGGTACGACCACCTTCCTAATCGGCATGAAATTCTATCGCAACCCGGCGGTCATTGTCCCGCTGCTTATGATTCAGGGCTTCATCTTCAGCTCGCTGACGAGCATAAACATGGTCGTCCCCACAAAGATGATCGGCGACACGGTCGACTACATGGAGTGGAAGACGGGCGAAAGAAACGAGGGCATGGCGTTCTCGCTGCTGACCTTCATCAGCAAGCTCACGGGCTCGCTCTGCACGGCTATCGCAACGGCCATAATCCCGGTCATCGGCCTTGTCACCGTTCAGCTCGCGGACAACTCGCTTCAGCTTGTTGAAAACCCGCAGATAAACACCCGTTTCTGGCTCTGGGCTCTGGTCACCATACTCCCGCCCGTGGCGTCGCTCATCTCGCTCATACCCTACAGATTCTATGACCTCGAGGGCAAGAAGCTCAAAGATATCCAAGAAGAGATGATCGCCCGCCGCGAGCTTAACTCAAAGACGATATCCAAGTCGGAAGGAGAGATATAAATGGAACGCAAATGCCCGAAATGCGGCGGTAAGCTCGGAATATTCGACTTAAAGCCCAACTGCCCCCACTGCGGATGCAGTATCATGTACTATGACATGGACAAACGCCTTGAGGAGGACTCGGTAAAGGCCGAAGCCGAATGGCAAAAGCTCGAAGCGACTCTCGACAAGATAACTCCCGCGTTCATCAAGAAAAAGAGAGCCGCGAGAGAAGAAAAGGAGAAAAACGAAAAGGATTCAAGCGAAAAATAATCCTAAAGCAGGCGCGCCCGCAGTTATTCTGCGGGCGTATCGCTTTTTGTGGGAATTTGCAACAAATTTTAGTAAAACTGTGGTAAATTTCGCAGCAATATGTTAAAATCCGATAAGAACGATGATTTAAGGAGAGGGTATTATGCTTCGCAGACAGATGCAGCTTGATTTTTCCGGAATAAAGACATATTCAGCCGAGGATCGCCACAATCTCGTCACCATAGACAACATGATGACTCCCGGGGTCACCCCGCACGAGGAATACAAATACGAAGGCTTTGATGAGCTTGTTGAGAGAATAGTCAAGGCGCGCAAGAACGGTCATCCCGTCATATGGAGTATGGGCGCGCACGTTGTCAAAAACCGCCTTTCACGCTATGTCATAGAGCTGATGAAAATGGGCGTTATCACGCACATCGCCGCAAACGGCGCAACAAGCATACACGACTTTGAGCTCGCGTATCTCGGCGGCACCTCGGAGGATGTGCCGACCGCCATAGAGGACGGCTCATTCGGAATGTGGGAGCAGACGGGAGCATGGATGAACGAGGCAATTAAGCGCGGCGCGAAGCTCAACATCGGCTACGGCGAGGCGCTCGGCGAATATATAGACATGCACCCCGAGAAGTTCCCGAACCGCGAGGACTGCATACTCTGGAACGCATACAAGCTGGACATTCCCGCGACCTATCACATAGCGCTCGGCACGGATATCATCCACCAGCACCCCACCTGCGACATGGAGGCTATCGGCAAATGCTCGGGCATTGATTTCAAGAAGATGGCATACAGCGTGTCGCAGCTTGACGGCGGCGTTTTTCTCAACTTCGGCTCTGCCGTTATCGGTCCCGAGGTGTTCCTCAAGACTCTTTCAATAGCGCGCAACCTCGGCTATCCCACGTTCAACATAACCACGGCGAACTTCGACCTCGTGCGCCTGGGCAACTTCCGCTGCAAGATAGGCTACGAAGATCCGAACTACTATTACCGCCCCCGCAAGAATATCGTCAACCGCCCGACCTGCCGCGGCGGCATGGGCTGGCACTTTGAGGGCGACCATCAGATAACCATACCCACGCTCTACGACAAGCTCAAAGAGCAGCTTTGATTTGAGGTAAGATATGCTTTCAAAAGAACAGGTCAAAAAAATATGCGCCGGCATAAAAAATGCGCGCATAGGCATAATCGGCGACTTCTGCGTTGATATCTACTGGCACGCGGATATGACGAAATCCGAGCTCTCACGCGAGACTCCGCACTATCCCCTGCCGATAGTCGGTGAGAGAGTCTATCTCGGTGCGGGCGGAAATGTTGCGTCGAATCTCGCGGCGCTCTCCCCAAAAGAGCTTATTCCGATATCCCTTATCGGCGGCGACTGGCGCGGCATGCTCATGGAGGACATATTCCAAAAGAGCGGCATGAACAGGGATTTTGTCATCAAAGTACCCGACCGCTTCACCAACGCCTACTGCAAGCCGATGCGAAAGGGCATATCGGAGCTTGAGTACGAGGATCCGCGCCTCGACTTCGACAACTATGAGCCGATATCAAAAGAGACCGAGGACAAGGTGATTGAAAATCTCAGAAAGATCTCCGGAAATATCGATGTGCTCTGCGTCGCGGATCAGTTCAGATTCGGCATAATCACAAAGCGCGTGCGCGATGAGATAATTGCACTTGCAAAATCGGGGCTCACCGTCATTGCGGACAGCCGATACAACATCGGCAAATACACCGACTGCATATTGAAGCCCAACGAGGTCGAATGCTGGCGCGCAGTGTATAACAACGAAGGCTACATAAACGCGGGATACGATGAATTTATCGAAGCGGCAAAGCTGCTCGCGAAAAAGAACCGCTCGACCGTGTTCTGCACGCTCGGAAAGCGCGGTTCGATAGTCACCGACGGCGACAGGAAGGAGAAAGCCGACGCGGTGCTGTTCGACGGCGAAGTTGATATCTGCGGTGCGGGCGACACCTCGCTCTCCGCATTTTCTGCGGCAATCGCCGCAAAGACCGAGCTCAAAACGGCAGCTCAGTTTGCGGGGCTCGCGTCCGGCGTGACGGTCAGGAAAATCGGCGTCACGGGCACGGCATCGCCCGAGGAAATAGAAGCGCTCGCACAGTAAAAAATAAAACTAAGAGGCACAGGAATGAGTTTTTCAATCGAAACGATAAAAGAATACAGCGGCAGGGGCTTCAAATGCGCGCTGTTCGATTTTGACGGCACGATAAGCCTTATACGCGAGGGCTGGCAGAAAGTGATGATTCCGTATTTCTGCGAGGTCATCGAAGCTCTCGGCACAAATGAAAATAAAGACGGAATATGCGAAGAGGTCACGGAATTCGTCGACCGACTGACCGGCAAGCAGACAATATTCCAGTGCATCGCGCTCAACGAGGCAGTTGTTCGCCGCGGCGGAGAGCACGTTGACCCGGGCGAATACAAAAAAGAATATCTGCGCAGACTCGAAACGCGGATAGCCGACAGAAAAAAGGGACTCGAAAGCGGCTGTCTTTCACCCGATAATCTCGCGGTAAGAGGGTCAGTTGAGTTCATAAAAGCGCTGAGGAACGCCGGGATAAGATGCTTCCTCGCGAGCGGAACGGACGAAAAAGATGTCATATATGAGGCGTCCTTAATCGGAGTCAAAAATCTTTTCGACGGCGGCATTCACGGCGCGAAGGACGCGCTGCTCGACTGCTCGAAAGAGGCGGTTATAAAGAACATGATCGAAGAGCAGAAGCTCGATCCGGAGGAGCTTGTCACATTCGGCGACGGATTTGTTGAGATAGAGCTCACGGCAAAACTCGGCGGATACGCAGTCGGCGTGGCGACAAACGAAAAGACCGGCGACGGAATAGACGAAAAGAAACGGGCGAGGCTCATGTCGGCGGGCGCCGATATGATAATCCCGCACTTTGAGGGCACCGACGCGCTACTCAAAGCACTGCACATATAAACACAAAAAAACAGGCGTTCTGCGGCAAAACCGTAAAACGCCTGTTTTTTTATAATTCTATCCAATCTTTTGTTTCGTTGTCGTACTCATACAGCACCTTGTTCTGCTCATCGTATGCGAGCAGGACATCGTCGCTGTCTTCAAAAGTTATTTTATAGGTCTTGCACTTGACTCCGTTCACGGTCGCGGTCTTGCCCGTTGATGAAAAGCCGTCGCCCAGGTCGGCATATGCGCGGAATTTCGGAACCCCGAGCATTCTTATCGCGTCAAAATCGACCTGAAATTCCGTAGTCTTTGACGCGGTATTTGAAGAACCGGAAGCCCGGCGGGTCGTTTCCGCGCCGCGCGCTGAGGTCGTCTTTGTTGTCTCCGCCTGCGTTGTCGGTTCGGTGGTCGGCTCCGTCGTTTGCTCCTCGGTCGTAGTTTCGGGTGCAGTCGTCGTTTCCGGCTCGCGCGCCACTTTAGCGCACCCGGCAAGCGAGATTGCAGCAAGAAGCAGGGTGAAGGCGGACATGATAATTTTTCTGTTTGATTTCATTATTTTTCAGCTCCGTAAGTATATTTCAGACATTTTCGCGCCGCTTTATCCGCGCGCCGTCAAATTCATAAACCTCGTCGCAGAGGGTCGAGATATCACCCTCGTTGTGCGAGATTATGAGCATGGTTTTTCCGCTCGCTTTAAAGCTCAGGAAGAGCTTTCGCATCTCCTCGACTGCGTCCTTATCGAGCGCGTTCATCGGCTCGTCGAGGATCAATAATTGCTGATCCTCCATTATCGCCTGCGCTATGCCGAGGCGCTGTTTCATGCCGAGCGAATATTTGCCGACACGCAGTTTTGACGACGGGTCAAGCCCGACTGTTTTCATGGCGGACTCTATCTGCTCTTTGCCGATCTTGCCGCGTATCGAGGCGAGATATTCAAGATTTTTCATGCCGCTGTAATTGGGCAGGAAGCCGGGCGCTTCGATTATAATTCCCGTGTTCTCCGGGAAGTCAGCGTCTTTGCCTATCATCTTGCCGTTGACGGTGACTGTTCCGCTGTCGGGCTTCATGAATCCGCAAATAAGCTTTAAAAGTACAGTCTTTCCGCTGCCGTTGTCGCCGACGATGCCATATATCCCGCCCTCTTGTAGCCGCATATTAACATCTTCGAGAACCGTTTTCCCTTTGAAGCTTTTTGTCAGTTTATCTATAACTATAACATCAGTCAAAATAATGTCCTCCTTTCAAAGCCCTTCTCTTCACTGCGCCGGAGCAGAAAAAGACAAGGATTATCACCGCCGCGTCTGCCAAGAGCACTGCCGCAGCCGTTTTGGCATCGGTCAGCTGTTTTGCCATGCCGTATGCGCCGAGCATGGCGAAGCTGAAGCTTTTCAGCTTTCCGCATATGAGCCCCGTTGTGCCGACAACCGCGATGACGATTGCCGCCGCAGGCTTCTGCCCGAGAAGAAAACGCAGAAAGCACAGCACACACATTGCCGCACCGAGCGCGAGCGGATATGCCGCCATGCGCATAAGCTCAAAGGCGGAAAGCGTTCCGACTTTTTCCGCAGCTGCCGCGCAGACAGCTATGCCGATAAGGCAATAGAGCACACACCAGAGAAGAGCGGACGAAACGGTTTTTATCCACCATTTGAAAAAGCTCTTCGAGCGCGGCAGGACGAAATACGGCATCGCCTCGGAATCGAGGACCGAGCCCGCCATACCGAGAAAGAGTCCCGCAAAAAATGTTCCGAAATAGCGGAAGAAGCCGAAGAGATCAAACTGTCCGCTGTGTTTAACGCCGCCGACGGCTTCTGTGAAAACAGAGAAAAATGTTTCCCGCTCGCCGCCGAAAGACGAGAGCACGCAGACCGTCCATATGAGCAGAGACACGGCGAGATACGGCAGCATATTGAAAAGCCGATGCCGCAATCCCGCAAAAAAAGTTATCTTCATATTCGAGTCCCCACTGTTATTTTGAGATCGACATGCCGAACAGCGCGAAGAACACACGCGACAATAATCGCCGCGAGCAGGCAGAAATACGCGCACGAAAAGCCGACCGACGGCAGACCGGCATCTTCTGAGAAGCCGTGATTCGAAAATACGGAGATAAAAAACGGGAGGTACTTAAACCTAATCAGATATGAAATGATATGCTGAGCCGAGAGCACGGCGAAGCCCAGCACGCGGCTGCCGCTTAGATTTATCAAAAACAGAAGCGAGCCGCAGAAAAAGCCGTAGCCGAGATTCAGCGCCAGGGCATAGAATGCCGCGAGATACGGCGTAACAGCCGGCATAAAAAGCTTCGGATCGACTGTGATATGATAAGACGAAGCCGCCGCATCGCGCATGACGAGCTCATAAAACGGCGCGCTCCACACATTGCCCGCAAAGGCGTTGGGCGAGAAGAATATCACGGTCACCGCGAGCGAAAATATGTAATACACGGCGCAGGAGAGCAGGATATACATGAGCTTTCCGACTACCCACTGCACCCGCGAACAGCGCACGAGCGAATACATCGCGCTCTGCTCGGTAAAAGGCGCATCGGCAAACAGGAGCATAAGCCCGAGGAACATCAATGTCGCGATATGGAGCGTTGAGCTGTTATATATAAACGGTTCGAATATGTTAAGCGGATCTCCGCTCGCCCTGGCGAACTGCATAAGATTCACGGAATCGAGCAGCGAAGCGGCGGCGCAGACGAGAAAAGCCGTAACAGTTCGCGCACTGCCGAGCCATGTGCCGAACTGCCAGCGCATCACAGAGAGACTCTGTTTCATTGCAGCAGCCTCCTTCGCGCAAAGAAGATGAACGCCGCGCAGCCGAGCACCAAGAGCACCGCCTGATACAAAAACAGAAAGCCGAACGACGGCAAAATATCGGGCAGGATAGTATTGGTCGGGCTGAATTTTTCTTTTTGCAGCGCGCTCGCGACGAGGTGCATCAGGAAGAACAGCACGAACGGACCGCAGAGAGCCACATATCTGTTGGGCACTGCGGCAGACAGAGCCGTGCCGATAACTCCCCACACGACGCCGAAGAGGAACGCGAGCAGGATTATCACTCCGACCAAGCCGAGACCGCCCGCGACGTTTTCGAACGGCTGCAGTATACTTCCGTCAAGCGGAGTTTTCGAATGTCCGTTCGGGACATACGGGTCGCAGAAAATGAGCATTATGAGCGCAAACACCGCAAGCGGCAAAGCGTTTGCCGCGCCGCCGCAGACAGCGTTTGAAAAAAGTCTTGAGAAAATATATTTTCTGCGGCTCTTCGAGCGCACGAGCATAAAGCGCAGGTATCCGCTGTTATACTCATCGCAGAAACGGAACACGCCGGGCATAACGGTTATAATCGGCGTAAAGATAAGATATCCGCCGAGCGCGAGGGACGAGAAGAAGAAATTGATATAATCTGCCTTGTTATCCCACCGCGCAAAATACAGAAAATACTGATACTGCGGCTCGACAAGCAGAACAAGTCCGAGCAGCAGGGATATCAACATCCCGGTTGAAAAAAGCTGACTTTTTACATCCTTTCTGAGCATAGGATCACCCCGCTCAGGGCTTTATGATCGTTGCGGGATCAATACTTGCGCCGTCCTTCGTGGCTGAAATGTTCAGGTGGGGGCCGGTTCCGTATTTGCCGATAAAGCCCATATCATCTCCGCGGGAGACGTATTCGCCCTGTTTTACGGAGAACTTGGCTGCGCTGTATTCGATGACATAGCCGTTGTCGCAGGTCAGCACGGCGCAGGGGCTGTCGTATTCGTTTGTATAAAGCTTCGTTATTCTTCCGCTTGCACAGGCGACGACCTTTGCGCCGAAATCGGCCTTGATGCTTATGCGCTTATACTGAGTGCTGTACGGAGAGGAAAGCTGTGTATATCCGGGCACGGGCCAAATGAATCCGGCGGCGCTGACATTCACATGGTTATTTTTGCCCTTTGTCGTCTTTTCGGTCGGCGCGGCGGTGCTTGCTTTCTCGGCAGTGCCCGCTTCCTTTGCGGCGGTTTCCGGTGCGCCGCTTTCGGGAGCAATATCCTTCGCCGTGGTGTTCTCCCCGGTCTCTGCCTGCGCCCCTATTCCGGTCGGGTCGGCAGTTGTGCTCGGGTCTGTTTCGGGTTTGCCGCTGCAGGAACAGAGTCCCAGCATGAGTGCGATTGCGGCAGCGAGCGATACGAATCCTTTTGTGCGTTTCAACATTTTGTTTTCCTCCTTTTGGTTATTCGTATCTATTCGTAACGGCGTAAAATTCACCGGTTACGGCATTGATTATAATATCATTTTCATATTCGCCGTATTGTTCCAGCGTTGCGGTAGTAGCGATACAGAAACGCCAGCACGGGAACACGGTCGAATTATATGTTTCGGGGTCTTCGACCGACATATATTCAAAGCTTATCTCTTCTACTATAGAGTCTTTGACAAGTCCCGCGGCGGCAAGCTTCTTCTGCAAGACTGTAAGAACGCCGTCGAGCGTCATGACTCTGCTGTTTACGATTTTCGACTCGCTAAGCTCAAGTCTTGTGAGCCTTGCTTCGACAACACCCCTGTCGTCTATTGCGACGGTGCATCCGGTGCTGTCCGGCTCGCCGCTCGAAAGCGGTATTCCGTCTGCGACCTGGACATATTTATATTCATATCTGCCGCGTTTGGCACGGTTGCCTCGCTCGGTCAGAGGTTCAACGACCTGCGAAGAGACGAGCTCAAAATCGGTCATTCCGAGGCGGCCGAGAAGCTTATCCGACAGGCGGCGCGCATCGTCGGGAGAGATATTGCAGCCCTTTGCCCATCCGGGTTTCAAAGCAGTCGGATGATTTGACGCGCTCAGAACTTCGGACACGCCGAAATAAAATCCGCCCGGGAGCAGCCCGGCAGACGGACCGTCCTCCGTCGTTTTCTCCGAGCCGGGATTGAACATCGGATCGTCGCCGGAGAAGAACAGGTCTTCAAGCTCGAGCAGGTCGAAGAAGCGGTACTGCGCGGAATATGTCCGTATATCTCCGGTTATCTTCGGCACTTTTATATCAGCGTCGATATGCACGGTTATGCCTCCGGATGAAATGTCGCGCTTGAGATGCTCGGATTCAGAGAGAGTCGGCACGCCCTCTCCGCTCCTGCCGTTATCGGCGGGAGCGCTCACGAGGGACTCGACGAGCAAATCGTTCGAGCTTTTTGCGCGAAGGACATTTCCATCCATGACAGACTCGGGCGTTTTTTGGCAGGCCGCAAGCAGCAATATAGAAAAAGCAAGAAAAATCAAAGCAGATTTTTTCACAAAAAATATCCCCTTTCCCGCCGCCGAAAGCGGCTTTTAACAGGATAAAATTCGGGCGAAAAATCCCGGCGAAAATAGCTTTTGGGAAGTCTTGACATTTTATATTATACACTGAGAAAATACATTTGTCAAATTTAGCATAATAGTGCATAGACCGAAAAGCTGCTGTCGCTGTCGATTTTGAAATCCACGCTGAACGCGCTCTTTCGAACGACCGAAAGCTCATGCATATCCGGGCGGGCATGGCGTATCTCGAGATTACGCAAAGTTATATTTCGCAGTCTTCGATAGCTATATTAGTCACCTTGCCGTCGATAACAAAAATCGAATCTCCGCCGTCAAAAACAAGATCCGACACGCCGCCGAAATAGAACGGAACGGCGTTGAGATGCGGCGTTTCGTCGGGCAAAAACTCCTTTTCCCCGGCGGTGTTGGTGATAACGAGCATATATTCCTTGCAGCGCTTGCTGTCGATATAATAAGTGCCGCTGTCGAACACGGCGGTCTTCTCCTCGTCCTCAGCTTTCAAAGCCGAGATAAACTCTGCGAGCTTCTCCGAAATATCCTCATTCGGGACTATGCCGAAATCGGCGGCGTTAAATATTTTTTCAGAGTTGTCCTCCAAAAATTCACTGCTAATGAGTCTATTCTATCAGATTGCACGGCTAAGAAGCAAGGCGGAAAGACGAAAGAGCGTCCTCTTTTCGGAGAACGCTCTTTGATGCAATTTCACTGTGCTATGCCGGGATATCTTCCAAAAGACTCTCAAGCGCATCTTTTACAAACCCGACCGACTCCTTGTGATACTGCGCCTGCAGGTCTTTGCGGAAGCACGAAATATCCGCATCGCCGCAAATGGCGTGAAGCTGTTGAACGGCGGCGTTTCTCACATAACAGTCCTCGGAGGATATGTATGATTTTATTTTATTCGCCGCATCGGCTTCACCCAATGCATACAGCGAACAAGCCAATATAGCTCCCGCCCGATCTGATTTTTCGTCTTTACAAGCAGACAGAAGCAGAGCGTGCACCTCGCTCTTATAAGCCGCCGGATTCATTGACGCGGTATCGTACAGTGACGAATACACATATCCGCGGACAAGTTCCGAGCTGTCGGCGATATGCTTTTCAAGTCCGTTTATCGCCTCGCGGCTGTCGGTTCCGCTCAGAGAATCGCAGGCATTGACCCTCACGAGCTCATCCCGGTCATTCAGAAGGCGCAGCAAAATATCGGTATATTCGCCGCGCGCACCGCCCAGCACCTGCGCGACCCTGTTGCGAATTTCGGGATTTCGATCACGCGAGAGCCTTTCGAGTTCCGGGTATACGGAGCTGTCGATATTTGTACCCTCAAGGTCGTTTAGAAAATCTATCTTTTTGTCGGTTGCGGTTTGCATGGTTTAGAGTTCCTTATAATATTTCACACTGTCAGCGCACGGCCTGTGGTTTTGAGCGCGGACTTGTTGAGTTCATCGTTATCGAGCACGAGCTCACCGTTGATAAACACTTTCTTTATGCCGAAAGACTTCGTCTGATCGGGCGTTGCGTTCTTCGTCTCGTCCTCATCGAACACGGTAAAATCGGCGAAATAGCCGGGCTTTACATATCCGCGGTCTTTGAGCATGAATCTGTCGGCGGTCGCGCCGGTCATGCGGCGGACGGTGTTGGGCAGAGTGTCGCCCGTACCTCTGAGAGAATCGCGCAGGAACTTCGGATAGCAGTCATAGATAGCCGGGTTCTGAACGCCGAAATCCTCGACCCAAGCATCGGTCATGTAGAGACAGTTGGGGTTATGCTCGAACTCGCGGATTATCTCGGGAGTGCTGTACGGTCCCATATTGACCCTGCCCTTGAAGTCGCTCTCTTCGCAGAGTTGGAGATACATGTCGAGATCCGATTTTCCATTCTCCTTTGCTATCTCGTGGACGGTCTTGCCCTCATATTTCTCATATCCCGGACCGATATACGCTATCTGAATATCTTTGAAGCCGAAGCCGAGAAGTATGCTCGTCGCCTTGATGAGCACGCTGAGTTTGAGCTTGTTGAGCGGCTTTTTGCGCTCCTCTTTGCTCATTCCCTGATACCACACGGGGAGCACGACCGTTATGACGGACACACCCAGAGTTTCATTATATATATCGAACATCGCGTCGACGCCGTTTTCGCGCAGACTATTCTGAATGGCGACGAACTCATCCTTGTCGCCGAACGACTGGCGGCCGACAAATATCGCGTGCGAATGCTGGAGCTTGAGGTTCGTACCCTTTGATATTTCAACGAGCTCATCCTCGGCTCTGAGCAGATGCGAACGTCCGAAAAGCGAATCGTAGGACATTGAGACTTTGCTCTCCGCCCTCGGATGGACGGTGAGCGGCTTATTATACTTACAGCAGAGCTTGACAACTTTTTTGAGCTCCTCTGTGTCGGCGTAGAGCCCCGGCTCATACATCAGACCGAGCGAGACGCCCGCCGCGCCGTCGCGCAGGTTATCTTCGAGGATGCCGAGCATTTTCTCTTCCTCCTGCGCCGAGAGCTTTCTGTTTTCATATCCGGAAACAGACGCACGTGCCGAGCAATGACCCACGAGCGTCGCGATATTGCAGGGCATATTTCTGTCTATAGCGGCGTTGAATTCTTTTATAGAGCCGTATTTCCCGGTGGTGCCGTTGAAGAAGAAAAGGCCGCCGCCTATCTTGTCTTTATAGGGCGTATCATCGTCAAAGCCGATGGCGGAAAGGCCGCAGTTTCCGGTCACGAATGTGGTTATGCCCTGGCGTATAAACGGCTCAAAATATTTGAGCGGCTCCGTCTTTATGGCGAACCAGTCATTGTGGGAATGGGGATCGATAAAGCCGGAGGCGAGCGACCTGCCCTCGAGGTCGATAACGCTGTCGGCACGGCTCTCGTCAACATCGCCCACTTCAATTATTCTGTCTCCCTCGAACAGAACGCTGCCGTTCACGGCGTCGCTGCCCGTTCCATCGTAGATCCTGCAGTTTTTAAGTAATGTTGCCATAAACTCCACCTCTTCCTTTATATTTGAATAAAAATAGCTTCGGAAATTCAGCCCTCTGCGGGCTTATAGTGGCTCACATTCGCGTTGATGAGCTTATCGTAATCGACAACATGGAACAGCGAGCCGTCCTCCATGGGATAAACGCAGACATCCTCCGCCTCGTTGTCATAGTTCGGGCAATATCTTGTGAACTCCACGCGAACCGAGCCGGTGTTCGGATCAACCGCGATTATCTGCTCCTGAGTGCTGTTCGCCGCGTCATAGGAGAGATAAAGCATGCCATTATAGACCGAGCCGTCCTGTATTCTGTCGAGCTTCTCTTCGAGCGGTATCGCGCGCAGGAAAGTCATTGTTTCGAGGTCATATTGAAGTATCTCGCCGACATTGTGGAACTGCGAGGTGTAGAGATATCCGTTTTCCCTGTCTATCGCGCACCACGGGATGCCGTCGGTCAGATACTCGCTCGACATATCATAATATATCCCGGTATATTTGAGCGTTTTGCAGTCATAGAGCAGGATGAAATTATACAGATGCTTTCCGTCAACCTTGCCCTCGACAGGCGCGTATATATAGCCGTTGGCGCAGTCGATGCCGCCGATGTGATTGCTGCCGTATATCCACAGAGAAAACTGCTTTGCTTACAGCAAAACGGGCGAGACAATCGACGCAAAAGTGCAGTTTTCCGGGAATGAAGCGAAGATATATTCGCTCTCCCCAAGCGGAATGACGCAAAAAGCGCAGGTTCAGCTGCACTGCGGAAGAATTCATCTCGAAACAGTCCCCGGCGAAGCGCTTATAATTGATATTAATATATGAGATGTGCATTTCAATAGATGTCTTGAGATGTCTTGATTTTGATATTTGCAAATAAAATATTTATCCTTAACGAAAGAAGAAAGTTTATTTCTGATATCATCGGCACTTCCGACTTCGATTGTTGATTTATCAACAACTTGCATATATACCGAGAAGTTTATTGAACAAGTAGGTCAATGCATCACTCTCCGACGGGAAACCCATGCAACAAAACTCCGTTCCTCTTTCCCTTTCCAGAACTTCCCAACGAAAATAGTTTTTTCTTATGCAATAACCGTCCCTCACATTGTTGTCAAAATCAAACAATACAATATCAGGATTTATTCCGTTTTCTATAAGCTGATCAACAAATTCCTGCCGCGTCATGTTGGTTCTCCTTTATATATCTGCGAGTTCATCATAACATGCAAAAATTATCAAGTCAACATTTCTTTGCCGCTAAGAGTAAAAATACATCTGCGTGTATCAGAGCTACTTATTCCCTTTGGCTGTATTTATGGAGGCGATAAGGATTCTTTTTATCTCGATACATCTATTAAGCATCGTTTTGTCGTCATAATATCCGCTCTCAATCAAAAATTTCATAATCAGCGAACTTTCTGCCATTTTTCCTCGCTCCTTTACCAAATGCTTTTCTACCGCATGTAGAAAAGCTACCTTACTTTTTCACTGTTCACTATTACTTTTAACCTTGCCAAAACTCCGAGCAAATCAGTGAAGAGTTAAAAGTGAAAAAAGTAAAACTCCCGCGCTAATGCGCAGGAGTTTTGTCTATGGGCTACGAAAAAGATATTTTCGGCAGTTTTGCGTATGACTTCGAACTCTCGCAAAAACTTATATTCGGTTAATCATATATGCGACTTTTATTTTATTATTCGGGAATAAGAACATCCCCGCCGGAGATTACCACGTCAGATGCAGAAATGGCACTGTCAATGGTATTCGATTCGTCAATTTCGCCTTCGTATGTTATCTGAACATTTTCTCCCACTCGGATAGCTCCGCTTTCTGCATAACGGGAGATGCGCAGATCATTCAGAAGGATTTTGTACGTGATTCCGTCATCGGGATTGGCGCAGAGAATGGAATCGTCTAACAGAATATACTCATCGGTTATCTCCGTAATCTTACCGACAATGGTATTCTGATACGGCTCATACTCTGCTTCGGTGGAATTCTCTTTTGCATATTTGATAATCTTACTGGCTGCATCTTCTCCGATATTGAAGAGGTATTGGTAATTAAAAGCGTTTGTCCACAGATAGCCGTCTTTCGTCACATACAGAGCAACTTTGTAAACACCAAGAGCTTCGGAAGTAATCGTAAAACTGAGGTAACTTCTGTCACCAGCCGTCCATGTTTGATCTTCAACGAAAGGGGCGTTCCTACATTCGGACAGAACTTCCCACACATAATCGTCACTGCTCAATGCAAAATGTTTGCTATCAGGAGTATTGTCTCCCTCAGAAAAGCGCTTAAGCTCCACGACCTCGGACAGATTTACGGCATCCATAAGCTCACCAAGGGTGTTCGGAGGAGCATACTCGTCATTTTGAAAGACATAATAACTGTCCTCCATCTTTACGGCTATAAACTGACTTTGAGCAATATCCTTCAATGCATATGCTTCAAACTCGGCAGAATATTTTTTTCCATTATTGACTTCATCATATCCAACCACAGTGTAGTTGCCAATACTCTCGCCAATCCATGTTTCTGATACCGCACGGCCTTTTCCATGATACTCAATACCGTCAATTTTGACATTCCTATATTTTTCATATACAGTCTGATACTCCCATGGCCATACAATTGCAGATTCGCTGGCTCGGATAGAAAAGTCCTTGTATCTGCCGTCGGTTCCCTCCGGTGTTACATTTTCCCGAAATAGCGATGGGAGGATTGCTGCCCCTGCAATTACAAGCACTGCAAAGCATGCTGCCAAGGAACCCCATTTTAACCAATGTTTCTTATTTTTCGTCTTGCACTTAGCTGCGCCGGCGACAAGATCGTCATCAATTTGCCCGATGGCATTTGCGATTCTCGGTGTTTTCATATTTCAACGCCCTCCTTAATCAAGTAATCTTTTAGTTTGTTTCGGGTGTAGAACAACATATTTTTGACCTTACTCTCAGTAAAAGAATAGCGCTTTGCAATCTCCCTTATAGAATCGAAATAAAAATACTTGCGGATGAAGACATTTCTGACATATTCCTCCTGACTGCGAAGAAACGTACTGATCAGCTCACCTACATCCTCGTCGCTCACATCGGGGGCATATCGTTCATCCGGCAATACTGCCGCAAGCTCGTCCAAGGATAAAATGATCTCCGCTGACCGTTTCTTTCGCTTCATAAACTCCAGTCGCTTCAAAGAGAGATTTCGTGCAATCTTGCAGGTAAAGGGCATGAAATTGTGCGGTCTTGTAGGCGGAATGGTGTTCCACACACTCACATAAGTATCATTAACGCATTCCTCAGAATCTTCGTGATTATTTAGAATGTTATAGGCAATACTGTGGCAAAGTTTTCCGTACTTTGCATCCGTTTCCTTGATTGCCTGCTCATCCCGTTCAAAGTAGAGTTCTATGATTCTCAGATCATCCATGTTGTTCACCTCCCTCATTTGACCTAAAAGCGCTTTCACCTATTAAGTACATTTTTTGAGGCGATGGTCTTATAATTAATAAAAAGTCGTGAATCTTTTTATCAAATAAAAATGATTGTTTTTCTAACTATATCATATTTCCACATTTCTTTCAATTTCTACAGAAAATGTCGTAAAATTGTTTTATAGAATTCAACATAATTCAACTTATAAATCTGCGGTCAATTACAAAAAAGAAAAGTGCAGCTTCAAAAAGCCACATGGATACTGAATTCTATAAAAAACACCATTTAACTTAAGGGTGCAGATTTCAATGGTGTCTTCACGGAAGGACTTGAAGTTGCTTTGCAACCCCTCTTGCGGTGCCCAAAATATGGCGGTGTTACGCCATATTTTGACCGCTGCGCCATCCTCGTCTCGCTGCATCTGCCACCGGCAGCGCTCGGCGACGAAGCCCGGCACGCGCGTGCCTCGGACAAGTTTTGTCTAACAAAAAAGAAACAGTCACCAAAACGATGACTGTTTCTTTTTGGCAGGGGCAGAAGGACTTGGTCTCGCCTGCCGGCTCGGTCGGTGCTTCTGCACTTCGTGCAGAGGTCTCCACCGGAGACCCGCACCCCTCGACACGCTCCGCGTGCCGAGTGTTCAAATTATTCAATCCGAGCCAAAACAAAAAGACACCCGCAGGTGTCTTTTTGTTTTGGCAGGGGCAGAAGGACTTGAACCCTCGGCACGCGGTTTTGGAGACCGCTGCTCTACCAACTGAGCTATACCCCTATATTTGTGAAGCGCCGAAGATCGGCGCTTCTTGGTGGGCCACCAGGGACTCGAACCCCGGACCATTCGGTTATGAGCCGAGTGCTCTAACCAACTGAGCTAGTGGCCCTTATGTGTCGCACTCCCGTGCGACAACAGCTATGATATCAAAAAACGAGCCGGTTGTCAACAATTTTTTTAAATTTTTCGTTATTTGCCGAGTATCTTTTCGCCGTCGAAGAAGAACACGCCGTAACCGTAGCCGGTGGGCTTGCCCTGCTGAAGTCTCTGCTTGAATGCGCGCCTTATAGAAGTATCCTCGGGCAGGTCATCAACGGGTCCGTTGCTGTATTTTCCGAACACGCGCCAGCCGTCGCTGAACTTCTCTCTGTCGGCGCTTCTGATTATATCAAAATCGTCCATGAAGCGAAGTATGTTGCTGTTTTCGGGCAGGAACTCCCTGTGCCCCTCATAGAGCAGCCACGAGCCGCACACAAACGCCATGGGCTCGCCGTCCTTGCCGCCGAAGAACTTGTATGCCTGCTTATATGAATCAAGTCTCTTCTCATCGGTCAACGGTCCTGCCGAGGGGATATGGAAGTTTATGACCGTGTCACCACGTTTGAGGGTGTTGCCGCACTTCTCATAGTAATCGGCGTCAAAGTCCGTCTTCTCGAACTGGAATCTGCCGAGCCCGAAGCGGGTCATCTCAAAAAAGCCCCTGTACCAATGCGGGACGAAAGTGCCCCAGACCTCTTCGCAGTCCATGCACTCGCGAAGCTTCCAGCGCATATCCTCAATGCTCTTCCAGAATATCGCCTCGTCGATACCCTTTTCGGCATAGCGCTCGCGCAGCGCGGGGCACGCGCCGAGGAGCAGGCACATATTCATTGTATACTCATTTTCGCCGAGCTGTTCGCTGAGCGCCTTGAGTCTTTCGAGCACGCTGTCGAGGTTCTCGGGATGGGCGATGAACTCATCGACAAGGGCGTTGAAATCCGCGTTTTCGGACACTCTTTCGGTGCAATCGCCGATAGTGTCTACAGCCTCCTGCGGGAAGCCGATACGCTCCATTATTTTTCTGCTTTCGTTTGCGCTGACTGTCATTTCCTTCACTCCGTCAAATCATATTTTTCACACTGCAAGGATATCACAATCGCGCCCGACGGTCAAGGGCTTATGTAAAAGACCGCCCCGAGGGACGGCCTTTTTGCATCACGAATACATATTGTTTGCGGACATATAGTCATATATTTTCTTGCCGTGCTCCTGCTCCTCGCGCTGGATGGAGTTGAGAACCGTTCTGAGCTGTTCGTTCTTGAACTCGAAGATGCAGGTGTCATAGAGCGCGGAGGCGTGCTTTTCTGTGGCGAGCAGGTCGGAGCAGATATAGCAGTCGTTCTTCTTTTCCTGCGTTTCGCTGACCGAATAGGTCTGCTTGAAATCATTTTTCGGAGCTGCCTCCCCTGCCGCGGGCTGAGGAATCTCGCCGCTGTCGATCTTCGTGATGATATCAAGGTGCCTCTGCTCAACGCCGCCGAGATAGTTCAGGAGCTGACTGAGCTGCTCGTCATTTGCCGCCGCGGCGTGCTGAGAATATTTCTCGACGCAGAGCTTCTCCTGTCCCTTGAGATCCTTGAGCAATTCTTTTTCTTTCTGTGTGAGCTGCATATATGCTTCTCCTTTCAATTTTGGCTTCGGAGATTAGTTTTCGGCGGCAGGGCAAATTTTATACACTCTCCGCCGATATTTTTCCGCGGCGTATCGGGCATAATAACAAAAAACGAAAGGACATGACAAAATGAGCAAGGATAAAAAGATAGTTATAACCACGCGCGACAGAGTTCTCAGGGCGTGGCAGAACTCGACGGAGCTTGTGCGCGACTTCGAAAACTACGCGAAAGAAACTTCGGACGACAAAACAGCCGCAGAAATGTTTCAAAAATATGCGGTTGACGAGGGTCGGCACGCCGCCGAGCTGCTGAAGCTTCTGCATGATTATCAGGACAACGGCACGGTTTAAATCAACACTTTGCTCCCGGATGGTTCCCGTGTTCACAATTTATTTAAACGAGCTTTAAAATACGCTTAAAAATTAATGATAGGATTAAGAAAAAGATAAAGTTTTATCAATACAGCTTTATCAAAAAAATATCCGGGAGGGTAAAAATTATGTACAACAGATTCGTTCTCAATGAAACTTCATATCACGGCGCGGGCGCTGTCAAAGCGGTTGCCGAAGAGATAACCGCAAGAGGCTTCAAAAAAGCTTTCGTCGCATCCGACCCCGACCTCATCAAGTTCGGCGTATCGAAGAAAGTCACAGATGTTCTGGACGACGCTGGCATCGCATACGAGATGTTCAGCGAGATCAAGCCCAACCCGACCATTCAGAATGTTCAGTCCGGCGTTGAGGCATTCAAGGCAAGCGGCGCAGACTGCATCGTAGCTATCGGCGGCGGCTCCTCGATGGACACCGCAAAGGCTATCGGCATCATCATCAAAAACCCCGAGTTTGCCGACGTCAGAAGCCTTGAGGGCGTCGCCCCGACAAAGAACAAGTGCGTTCCGATAATCGCCGTCCCGACCACGGCGGGAACTGCAGCAGAAGTCACGATAAACTATGTTATCACCGACGCCGAAAAGAATCGCAAGATGGTCTGCGTAGATGTTCACGACATTCCGGTGGTCGCCGTTGTCGATCCCGACATGATGTCCTCCATGCCCAAAGGACTGACCGCCGCAACAGGCATGGACGCTCTGACCCACGCTATCGAGGGCTACATCACCAAGGACGCATGGGAGATGAGCGATATGTTCCATCTCAAGGCAATTGAAATCATCTCGAAGTCGCTTCGCGGCGCAGTTGACAACACCCCCGAGGGACGCGAGGGCATGGCTCTCGGTCAGTATGTCGCAGGCATGGGCTTCTCGAATGTCGGTCTTGGCATAGTACACTCGATGGCTCACCCGCTCGGCGCGCTCTATGACACCCCTCACGGCGTGGCAAACGCTATCATCCTGCCGACCGTTATGGAATACAACGCCCCCGCAACCGGCAAGAAATACCGCGACATAGCGAAGGCTATGGGCGTTGAGGGCACGGAGAACATGAGCGTTGACGAATACCGCAAGGCGGCTGTTGACGCAGTCAGACAGCTTGCAAAGGATGTCGGAATCCCCGCCGACCTCAAGGAAATCGTCAAGCCCGAGGATGTCGAGTTCCTTGCGCAGTCCGCATATGACGACGCCTGCCGCCCCGGCAACCCGCGCGACACGAGCGTTGCTGAGCTTGCAGAGCTCTACAGATCGCTGATGTAAAAAGAAATAAATAAATCCGCCGCCTTGTCCGAAATAAAAACCGGGCGAAGCGGCGGATTATTTACACTGTAAAAGGCGTTTAATAAATAAAAATAAAGGTCATAATCCGCGTTATTATCCGTGAATTATGACCTTTTTATTTTTGCTCTTCGGTCTGCGCTAAATGCGGCAGTCCCTACTTGTTAGCCTTTGTAGTTCATACCCAGCTCAATAGCTTCGACATTCTTGGGAACAAGATGCTGCTTTCTTGCGGGGACTACTTTGGCTATTGCTTTTGACATGGTGTCGAGGTTGCAGAATCCGGTCTGCTCCATGAGCTTACCGATAAGAATGATGTTTGCAAGGCCCTTGAGTCCGTGCTCCTCCGCGAGCTTAGTGGCGGGAACGAGGCAGACGGTGATATCGTCTCTCTTGACCTCGCGCTCGACGAGCGTGCTGTCAAGAATAACTATTCCGCCGGGAACGACGCTGTCGATGAACTTGTCATAAGACGGGCCGTTCATCGCAACGAACACATTCGGAGTGACAACGAGGGGCGAGCAGATGGGATCGGAGGAGATGCAGACACTGCAGTTTGCCGTGCCGCCTCTCATCTCGGGGCCGTAGGACGGAAGCCATGAAACTTCCTTGCCGTCGGTGAGTCCCGCATAGGCGATGACCTTGCCCATGAAAAGTATACCCTGACCGCCGAATCCGGCGAGAAGTGCGTTCATATCCTTCATTTTGCTTCCTCCTCTGCTGTCTTGTCCTTATAAACGCCGAGCGGATAATAAGGAAGCATATTCTCTCTGAGCCAGCCGAGCGCGTCAACGGGCGAGAGTCCCCAGTTGGTGGGGCAAGCCGAGATAACTTCAACTATCGAGAAGCCCTTGCCGGCGATCTGAGTCTCGAAAGCCTTTTTGATAGCCTTCTTCGCTCTGTTTATATTCTTGACGCAGTCGACCGAAACGCGCTCCGCATAGGCGGTGCCGTCGAGGGTGGAGAGCATCTCGCAGACTCTGACGGGATAGCCGGCAGTCTTAATATCTCTGCCGTAGGGCGTGGTCTGAGTGACCTGTCCGGGCAGCGAGGTGGGAGCCATCTGACCGCCTGTCATGCCGTAGATAGCGTTGTTGACGAAGATAACCGTGATGTTCTCGCCGCGGGTCGCGGAGTGAACGGTTTCGGCGGTACCGATAGCGGCGAGGTCGCCATCGCCCTGATAGGTGAACACAACGTCCTCGGGCTTTGCGCGCTTAACGCCCGTTGCTACAGCCGGGGCGCGTCCGTGGGGCGCCTCGATCATATCGCAGCCGAAATAATTATATGCCATAACGGCGCAGCCGACGGGCGCGATGCCGACGGTCTTGCCCTCTATACCGAGCTCGTCAATGCACTCCGCAACAAGGCGATGGATTATACCGTGAGTGCAGCCGGGGCAATAATGGGTAGGCACATCAAGAAGCGCCTTGGGTCTCTGGAATACGATTGCCATTATTTTTCGCCTCCTGCAAGTTTTTTGATATTTTCAAGGACTTCGGCGGGGGTCGGGATTATTCCGCCGGTGCGTCCGAAGAATTCAACAGGTCTGCTGCAGTCGATAGCGAGCTTGACATCGTCAATCATCTGACCCATGCTCATCTCGACGCAGAGGAAAGCCTTTGCGTGCTCCGCAGCGTCGCGCATAGCCTGCTTCGGGAACGGCCAGAGGGTTATCGGGCGGATAAGTCCAGCCTTTATGCCCTGCTCTCTCGCTTCGCGGACAGCTGCCTTTGCGACACGCGCCGATGCGCCGTAAGCGACGACGACATAATCGGCATCGTCGACCATATAATTCTCACTCATGGGCTCCTTCTCTTCGATAACGGCATATCTTGCAAAGCGCTCTCTGACGAGGCGCTCGAGATCCGCCGCCTGGAGATAAAGAGAATTGACTATATTGTGCTTGCGTCCGCCGTTGTGGCCGCATGCCGCCCAGGGCTTCTCGACGCTCGAACCGCCGCTGCCCTCGCCTATCTCGACGGGCTCCATCATCTGACCGAGCATACCGTCGGCAAGAATCATCGCGGGCATACGATACTCATCAGCCTTGTCGAAAGCTCTGCCGACAAGATCGACCATCTCCTGAACGGAGCTGGGAGCGAAAACAAGAATATGCAGATCACCGTGGCCGGGCGCTCTTGTCGCCTGCCAATAATCCGACTGAGAGGGCTGGATTCCGCCGAGTCCGGGGCCGCCGCGCTGGACGTTGATAATGACCGCCGGAAGATCCGAACCTGCCATATAAGATATACCCTCGGTCTTGAGGCTGATTCCGGGCGAGGACGAGGAAGTCATCGCGCGGACACCCGCGGATGCCGCACCGAGAACCATATTGACGGCGGCGATTTCGCTCTCCGCCTGAAGATATGTACCGCCTATTTTAGGCATAACCTTTGACATATATGCCGCAAGCTCTGTCTGCGGGGTGATGGGATAACCGAAGAAGTGACGGCAGCCGGCACGGATAGCGGCTTCTGCCAGAGCTTCGTTGCCTTTCATAAGAACTCTTTCTGACACTTTCAACACCTCTTCTTTCTTTATCTTTCAACAGTTATTGCACAATCGGGACACATAATAGCGCACGCCGCACATCCGATGCACTCGTCGGGGTTTGTGACGCACGCAGGATGATACCCCTTTAGGTTTAGCTTATCCTTAGCAAGGCTGATAATATGCTTCGGACATGCCGTCGTGCAAAGCTCACAGCCCTTGCATGTGTTTTCATTGATCGTGACTTTTGCCATATCTGTTCCTCCTAATCAAGAATACCGAACTTATATATCCGCCGCTTCGCCTCGGAAGCGGTATCGGTCAAAAAATTTTTACCACGGGAGCTTTACGAGCACATCGACGGGATAGAGATTGTCAATCTTCCCCTCGAGTTCACCCGCGACACTCTTCGGCGCAGTTGTATATATCAGCGGCAGACACGCAAGCTCAGCCGTTTTCTCGGCATAAGGGACGGACGAAAGAATGTCCTGCGCAGTCGTCTGCGCCCCCAAGTGCGAGTTGTTGACTAACCCCGTCGCTTTCAGACGGCATGCCGCCTCTATCTCCCCAAGCAGCCCGACTGCCTCATCGGGACTTGAAATAAATTTGCGGAATTTGTTGACGACGCAGAGCATATCATATCCCGACTCGTTGAGCTGGCGCGAAAAGCGTCCGAGCGCGGTAGCGCCCGCATCGTCGCCGCCGACATCGACTATCACTCTGCCCATGCTCTCCTCAAAAATCGAGAACATCCTCGCCGTCAGCGCGGGTGCGTCGAGGGTAGTGCCCTCAAGATTCTGGGCAATGACATTGACTCCCGCCGCTTCAAGCTCGTCCTTGTAGTCCGCGGTGCGGAAATAGGGATTGACTATATCGAGATCGACGAGCGTTATCTTCTCGCCGCGCTTCGCCGCGTTGACTGCGAGGTTGAGCGCGAAATTCGTTTTCCCGCTGCCGTAATGACCGCAGACGAGCGTTATGCGTTTCATCGATCTGCCTCCCTTCGGTTATAAAAATAATTATACCACTCTTTGCCCCGCGGTACAATATATTTTCCGTCTGCGCGGATAGAAAAGATATTGCAGCGCGCGGCGCGTTTTGTGCAAAATTTATGCAAAAGCATACGCGCGGGGATAAAAATATCCGGCTCCTGCCAAACGGCAGAAACCGGATAGTGAAATCAAAACTGATTATTCAGCCTCGGTCTCCTCAGCCTCGTCCTCTGCGGCGGGCTCGAGCAGAGCTCTGATCGAAAGGCTGACGCGCTTCTTGTCGAAGTCGATGCCGATGATCTTCGCCTGAACCTTGTCGCCGACCTTGAGAACGTCGGAGGGCTTCTCGATGCGGCGATCCGCTATCTGAGAAATGTGGATAAGACCGTCAATGCCGGGGATAACTCTTGCGAATGCACCGAAATCGGTAAGGCTGACTATCTCAGCGTCGACAACGGTTCCCTCGGGATAGTTCTTGCGAAGGATCTCCCACGGATTGTCCTCGTCTTTTCTGTAGCCCAGAGAAATCTTTTTCTTCTCAGGATCGAGAGCCTTTATGTAGACATCGATAACGTCGCCGACCTTCAGGACATCCGACGGATGCTTGATGCGCTTCCAGGAAAGCTCGGAGATGTGAACCATTCCGTCCACGCCGCCGATGTCGACGAATGCACCGTAGTTGGTAAGAGACTTGACGGTGCCGGTATACTTCTGACCGACCTCAGCCTGTGCCCAGAAAGCTTCCTCAGCGGCCTTTCTCTCCTCCTTGAGGACGGCACGGATGGAGCCGACAGCTCTTCTCTTGTAGTTGTTGACCTCGATGATGCGGAACTTGACGTTCTTTCTCAGAAGGCTGTCAAGAGACTCGCTGCGCGATGCGGTTGCAAGAGAACCGGGGATGAAAACGCGAACGCCGTCGGTAACAGCGATAACGCCGCCCTTGACAACATCGGTGACAACGCCTTCGAAGACCTTATCGGTCTCAGCCGCGTCAGCGATATCGCGCCATGCCTGCATAGCGTCATAACGGCGCTTGGAAAGCATAACGGTGCCCTCTGCATCGTTGGTCTTCATGATGATAAGGCCGATCTCGTCGCCTATCTTGAGCTCCTTCTTCGGGTCAGCGGCAGGATCTGCGCTGTACTCATCCATGGGGACATAGCCGGCATGCTTTCTGCCGATGTCGACCTGGATCTCTGTGGGCGAGAAGCCCATGACGATACCGGTGACCTTCTGGTCGTTGTTCATGCTGTTGAGAGACTCCTCAAGAGCCTTGGAGAAGTCCTGCTCGTCTGCTTCTTCGGAAGGCACCTCCTCCGCCGGCTGTGCGGAAGCTGCGCTCTCCTCGAGCTCACCGGCAGCCGCCTCAGCGACATCGGTCTTACGCTCGACTGCGCCTTCCTCAAGCTCTTTGGATTGTTCGTTAAGAATTTCGGACATGTTACAAAGTACCTCCTTTATTATGCACGCAGGGGTTGATGCCCCTGCAGTAACGCCGACAACATCGCAGGCGGAGAAATCGATATTTTTAACATCCGCTGCGCGCTCCACAAGATAAGTCGTGCAGTTTTTTTCGCACACTCCCTTGAGCTTTGCCGTGTTGGAACTCTGCGAGCCGCCGATGATGATCATCATATCGACGCGCTGCGACAGCTCGGAAGCCTCTTTCTGCCTATCCTGCGTAGCATTACATATTGTATCAAAAACATTTGCATTTGTACATAGTATTTTTATTATTTTTAGGGATTCCTGCCATTCTTTTACGCTGAAAGTGGTCTGTGAGACGACCGTTATTTTCTTCTCGGAATATTCCGGATGATTTTCGAAAATTTTACGGAGTTCTTCGGCGTTGCGGAAAGTGAAGCACTCGCCGTGGCAGTGACCCATAATGCCGATGACCTCGGGATGACCGCTGTCTCCGGCGATGAGCACGGGGATATCGGGCGATGAATTCTCGCCCACTATCCTGTGTATTTTCTTGACGAACGGGCAGGTCGCGTCGCAGATATCGGCGCCCGTAGCCTCAAGGCTGCGATAGACACTCGCGCCGACTCCGTGGGTGCGGACGACGACGGTAGTATCGGCGGACGCTTCTATGGGCGAGTTTATCACCCTAACACCCTTTTTCTCAAGATCTTCTATAACGACCGGGTTATGTATCAAGGGACCGAAAGTAGCGACTTTTTTTCCGCTGTCAACGAGCTTATATGTCATCTCGACCGCGCGGTTGACCCCGAAGCAGAAGCCCGCCGTTTTTGCAACCTCAATCTTTTTCATGACCCTTTTCAAGCAGCTCCCCTATCTTGCCCATGACAAGTCTGGAAGCGTCCTTTATCTCACTCATATTTGATTCGTCCGTAAGTCCGAGCTCCTCATAGGGAATGACCTCGCCGAAGCGGACGGTTATCTTCTTGCGGAACTTGCTCTTGCCCTCAAAATAAATGCATGCGGGCAGAACATCGGCATGAGTGGCCTTGGCTATAAGCGCGATGCCTGCTTTGGGCGGCAGCATCTTGCCGTCGGGATCCTTCGAGCGCGTGCCCTCGGGGAATATGCCGAGAACCTTGCCCTCTTCGACAAGGCGGATAGCATAGTTGAGCGAACGCTGGTCGCCCGTTCCGCGGCTTATCGGGAACGCATTCAGGTGGCGGAGCATCCACGAAGCGAGCTTATTGAGATTGAACAGCTCGAGCTTCGCCATGTAGTGGATCTTGCGGACTCTCGCCGCGGCAATGAGACCGGGATCGTATGAGTTGCGATGGTTCGAGGCAATTATAAGACTGCCCGTTTTCGGCACGTTTTCGCGTCCGATATACTGCGTCTTGAAGACAATCTTTGCGAGCGGATGAAACATCCAAACGAAAACGTCATAAAATTTTCTGTCTCTGGTATCGTTGTAGTTAAACGCTTTACCTTTAATCTTCGGTTCCATCAAAGATTCTCCTTAATAACATTTTTTATTTTCTCTATCGACTCGTCGAGCGAAAGCTCCGTCGTATCGACCGTTATGGCGTCGGGCGCGGCTCTGAGCGGAGCGATAGCCCGATTGGAATCATTATAATCCCTTTGCTTCATTTCTGCAAGCACATTTTCGTATTCGACCTTTTCGCCCTTTTCTATGAGCTCTTTATAGCGGCGGCGCGCACGCTCCTCGGCGGAAGCGGTGAGGAATATCTTGACCTGCGCGTGGGGCAGAACAACGGTTCCGATATCGCGCCCGTCCATGACGCAGTCGTTTTTGGCGGCGATATCCTGCTGGAGACCGAAAAGGAACTCGCGGACTGCGGGCACCGCCGAGACTTTCGAGGCCGCCATTGACGCTTCGGGAGTTCTGATGAACGCCGAGACATTCTCGCCGTTTAAAAACACTGCCTGCTCGCCGTTTTCATATTTGAGTTCAACGGATATACCCTTGACGCTCTCGGCGATAGCCTCGGGGTTTTCAAGGTCGACTCCGCGGCGCAGTGCGTTGAGTCCGACGGTGCGGTAAAGCGCGCCGGTATCGACATAGATAAAGCCGAGCGCCTGAGCCGCGCGGCGTGATATTGTGCTCTTGCCCGCTCCTGCGGGGCCGTCGATTGCAACATTTATTGACATAGAGATTTTCCTTTCGTGCTTTCTTTATTGAGCCGCACTCTCTCCGGCAAGATGTCCGGTCGAGAACGCTATCTGCAAATTGAATCCGCCCGTGTAGGCATCGACATCTATAACTTCGCCCGCAAAATACAGACCGTTTATGAGCTTCGACTGCATCGTTTTCGGGTCTATCTCCGAGGTCTTTACGCCGCCGGAGGTGACAACCGCCTCTTCGATCGGGCGAAAGTCAGTTACCGTAACAGTGAAATGCTTGAGCAGATAAACGAGCTTCGCGCGCTGTTCGCGGGTGACGGAATTGACCTTTGTGTCCATAGGTATGCCCGAGAGAGAGACTATGACGGGCACGAGCTTTTTGGGGAGCAGGAAGTTGAGCGCGTTTATGAAATTGCGGTTGCTGTTCTCGCTGAAATCGCGCAGGACGCGCGCATCGAGCTGCTGCTCCGAAAGCGCGGGCTTGAGGTCGATAACAATTTTATATCTCCCCCGCTCCATCTGACGCATATGTGAGCTCGCGGAGAGTATCATCGGACCCGACACGCCGAAATGGGTGAACAGCATCTCGCCGAAATCGGAATAGATGCGCTTTCCCGTTTTTGTGTCCTCAACGGTTATCGAGACATTTCTCAGCGACAGTCCCTGAAGCCGCGAGCAGAAGCCCTCGTGCGCTTCGAGCGGAACGAGCGACGGCTTTATCGGGGTCACGGTGTGCCCCGCCTGTCTTGCAAGTTCATATCCGTCGCCGGTTGAGCCTGTCTGGGGATAAGACCTGCCGCCGGTGGCGACTATCACCCTGTCGGCATATATCCGCTCGCCGGAATGAAGTATCGCGCCGCGAACTTTGCCGGATTCGATTATGAGTTCCTTTGCCCTGCCTGTCACTATATCGACGCCCGCGTGCTTCGCCGCAAAGAAGAGCGCGTCGACTATATCGGACGCTCTGTCCGACTCGGGGAAAACGCGGTTGCCGCGCTCAGTCTTGAGCGGCACGCGCTGAGACTCGAAGAAATTCATTGTATCTGCGGGCATGAAGCGCGAAAACGCGCTGTAAAGAAATCTGCCGTTGACCGGCACAGCCGAGATGAGGGCGTTGAGATCTGCGCAGTCATTTGTGACATTGCATCTGCCCTTTCCCGTTATCATTATTTTGCGGCCGACTTTTTCGTTGCGTTCAAGCAAAACGACTTTGCCGCCGTTTTTTGCTGCGGTGACGGCCGCCATAAGTCCCGCCGCTCCGCCGCCTATTACAAGCACTTCAGGCATAATTTACCTCTTTTTAAAAAATTTACTCGTCCTCGTGGGTCTGGTATATCTGATACTCGTCCCAGATATTTTCGAGCGAGCTGAGATTGCTGTAGACCTCACCGCTCTTTTCGCTCGCCGCCGCCGCTATCAGCGCGTTGATAAGACTCAGCGGAGCAACGAGGGAATCGACGAACGAGACCATGCTGCTGCGCGCGAGGAGAAGATGGGTCGCGAACTGCGCTATCGGCGAATTTTCGCTGTCGGTAACGGAGATAACCGTCGCTCCCCTGTCGGATATAAAGCGCAGCATATTTATCGTCTGCTTTGAATATCTCGGGAAGCTTATCGCGATGCAGACATCGTCCTTGTTGATTCTGAACGCCTGGTCAAACGCCTCGCCCGTTCCGGCGGGTTCGATGAGGGTCACGCTGTCATAGACAAAATTGAGATAGAACGCCGCAAAGCTTGCAAGCGATGCCGCACTGCGCACGCCGAGGACATAGATATGCTTCGCGCGGTTTATCGCCTCGACGCTCGCGTTGAACGCCTCACGCGAAATGCTCTCGCGGGTCGCCTTTATCGTATCGATATCGGAAGAAAATGCGTGTTCGAGCATATCTTCGCCGCCCGCCGCCTCCATGCGCTGGACGCTCGTCAGTCTGCTCTTGACTACCTCCTGCAGGGTCTTCTGAAGCTGAGGATAGCCCGAAAAGCCGAGCTCGGACGCGAATCTGACGACAGTCGATTCGCTCACGCCGACCGCGTCGCCGAGCTTCGCCGCGGTCATGAACGCCGCCTTGTCGTAGTTTTCGGTTATGTAGTCGGTTATCCGCTTATGTCCCTTGGACATGGAAGAGTAACAGCCCTCTATTTTTGAAAGCAGCTGTTTTGTCATATTGGATATTCACCTTATTCCGTTTACATATGTAACATGATTTTAGCATACAGCCACACAAAAATGCAAGACGGCAGAGCAAAAATTGCAGGGTTTCCTGCATTTTCTTAAAAGCATTGACTTAAAGCCCGATTTTTTCTATAATCTATTAGTCTATTACTTCTTAAATAAGGAGCTAAAAAATGAAGGATTCATCATTTCTCTGGTATGACAAGCCCGCCTCCGTCTGGACTCAGGCGCTGCCAATCGGCAACGGAACGCTCGGCGGCATGATATACGGCAAAGTAGAGGAAGAGACCGTCTCTTTGAACCACGACGAGCTTTGGACGGGGCACCCGAAGAACACTATACGCCCCGGTTCGCTCGAAGCTTTTCAGAAAGCCCGCGCACTCGCGCTCGACGGAAAGCTGCGCGAGTCGCAGGATATTATAGAATCCGACTTCATGAGCACATGGAGCCAGGCATACCTGCCCCTGGGCGACCTCGTTCTGACATTCGACGGCTCCGACCGCAAGTCAGATTATATCCGCTCGCTCGATCTTGACACGGCGATCGCCTCTGTCAGCTACAGGCAGGGCAAGCGCATCATGCGCCGCGAGCTGTTTGCGTCGCATCCCGATAAGGTTATCGCAGTCCGCCTCATCTGCGAAAACGGCAAGTTTGATGTCACGGCGAGCCTCAGATGCCAGCTTCATCACAAAGTCAAGTCGCAGAGCGGTCTGCTCGTCATGAGCGGCGAAGCGCCGAGCGAGCACAACACGAACGGTCAGTCGGATAAGCAGAGCTATTCGAAAGTCGACAGCGAGCGCGGTATGCTCTTCACCTGCGCCGTGAAAGCCGACACGGACGGCAAAAAGCATATAAGCGGCAAGGGAATAGAGATAACCGGCGCGACGGTCGTCACGCTCTATCTCACCGCAGAGACGAGCTTCAACGGCTGGCAGAACAACGCTTTCACAAACGGCAAGCCGCACCTTGAGCCCTGCATCGAGAGACTCTCGAAGAATTTCGATTACGAAGCGGTCAAATCCGCGCACATCGCCGACTACCGCGCGCTCTATTCGAGAGTTGAGCTCGACATAGGCTCGAACGGCAAAGACAACATACCGACCGGCAAGCGTCTGCGCAATTTCAAGAAAGACAAGAATGACATCGCTCTCTACACCCTGCTGTTCAACTTCGGACGCTATCTCGCGATATCCTCGTCGCGCCCCGGCTCGCAGCCATCGACGCTTCAGGGCATCTGGAACGAGAAGCTCTGCCCGCCGTGGCACTCAAACTACACTGTAAACATAAACACCGAGATGAACTACTGGCCCGTTCTCCCCTGCGATATGCCGGAGGTCAACGAGCCGCTGATAGAGATGGTTCGAGATCTGTCCGTCGCGGGCGAGCGCACGGCAAAAGAGATGTACGGCATGCACGGCTTTGCCGCGCATCACAATGTTGACATTTGGAGAATGACGACCCCCGTCGGCGGATGCGCCGTATGGGCATTCTGGCCGATGTCGCCCGGCTGGTTCTGCGAGCATATTTTTGCCCACTACGAATACACCATGGACGAAAAATATCTGCGCGAGACCGCCTATCCGATAATGAAAAAGAGCGCGGAATTCTACTGCGACTATCTCGTTGAGGACAAGGACGGCTATCTCATCGCCGCGCCCTCGACCTCGCCCGAGAACAACTTCGTCCTAAACGGCAGCAACTGCGCCGTTTCGCAGACGACGACAATGACGATGAGCATAATCCGCGAGCTGTTTGAAAACTGCATCAAGGCTTCCGATATCCTCGGTGAGGACAAGGAGTTTGCAGAAATTCTCAAAGACAAACTCGACCGCATGCTGCCGTTCAAAATCGGCAAAAAAGGTCAGCTTCTCGAGTGGTACAACGAAGAGAAAGAATCGGAGATACACCACCGCCACTGCTCAATGCTCTACGGTCTGCACCCCGCGCATCTGATAACTTCTGACGGCACGCCCGAGCTTGCGGACGCTTGCAGACGCTCGCTCGAAATAAGAGGTGACGACGGCACGGGCTGGAGCCTCGGCTGGAAGATAAACTTCTGGGCGCGTCTGCGCGACGGCAACCACGCATTGAAGCTCTTCGATCAGCAGCTGAGATTCAAGGCTTCAACCGGCATGAACTACTCCCACGGCGGCGGCACATACGAAAATCTCTTTGACGCGCACCCGCCTTTCCAGATAGACGGAAACTTCGGCGCGGTCAGCGGAGTCTGCGAGATGCTGCTCGACTGCTTTGACGGAAAGATTTATCTTCTGCCCGCTCTCCCCGACAAGTGGAGCGAGGGCAGTGTCCGCGGTCTGCTTGCAAAGGGCAACATAAAAGTCGACATGACCTGGAGCGGCGGCAAGCTCACCTCGTATTCCCTCACCGGCAATGGCGAGGCGCACATTGTATACGGCGGCCAAGAGACAGTTCACAGGCTTGACGGCAGCACGCTCACAGTCAGGCTTTAAGGAGTTATAAAATGAAATTCGACCTCTATGATTTTGACAAGACCGTTTTCCCCGTTGACTCGGAGAGCGTGTTCTATCTCTTCTGCCTTGTCAGGCACCCGTGGCTGATAGTCATTCTTCCCTATCAGCTCGTCTGCCTCGCCTGCTTCTTTTTGAAGATAGGCGGCGACAAGATGAAGGGCAGATTCTTCTGCTTCCTGCGCTTTGTGAACACGGAAAAGATGGTCAAAAAGTTCTGGGAGAAGAATGAAAAGAGAATATATCCGTTCTTCCGCCCGGAGAACCGCGATCTCCCCGCAGTCGTCTGCTCGGCGTCGCCCGAGTTCCTGCTGCGCCCGATATGCGAAAAGTACAAAATACACACGCTCATCGCCACGCGCCTTGACCCGCACACGGGCAGAATGACCGGGCTCAACTGCAAAGACGGTGAAAAGGTTATAAGAATAAACGAGGCGATGCCCGGCGCGAAATTCGAAAAAGTGTTTTCGGATTCTCTCAAAAGCGACGCGCCGATATTCGCGCTTGGAGAGATAAACTATCACGCAGTGAGGGGTAAACTGACGCGCATAAAATAAGTTTCAACACACTGGAGATGTAAAAATGATAATAGACAGCCACGCACATATATACCCGGACAAGCTCGCCAGAAAGGCGGCACGCAGCATCGGCGATTTCTACGACATCGACATGAGCCTCGACGGCACGGTTGACATGCTTCTCAAGGTCGGCGACGAAGCGGGAGTTGACAAATTTCTTGTTCACTCGGTCGCGACGACACCGCACCAGGTGCGCTCGATAAACTCATTTATTGCAAAGAGCGTATCGGAGCACCCAGACCGCTTCATCGGCTTTGCGACACTCCACCCCGGATGCGGCGACGAGATACCGGAAATCGTTGACGAAGCGATAGGGCTCGGACTCTCGGGAATAAAGCTGCACCCCGATTTTCAGGAGTTCGACATAGACGCGCCCGAAGCGATGCGCATGTACGAAGTGCTCGAGGGCAGACTGCCGATACTCTTCCACACCGGCGACTACCGCACGCAGTATTCGAAACCGACTAAAATAATAAAGGTGCTCGAAAGATTTCCTAAGCTCGACATAATCGCGGCGCATTTCGGCGCATGGTCGGAATGGGGCTACGGCTCAAAGGAGCTCTCGGAGGTGGGAGTATATGTTGACTCATCGAGCAGCTTCTACGCGATGAGTCCGGAGAGGATAATGGAGATGATTCACATCTTCGGCACGGACAAAATTTTCTTCGGCTCGGACTACCCGATGTGGAATGTCAAGAAGGAGCTTGAAACATTTATGTCCCTGCCGCTGAGCGACGAGGACAGGGAGAAGATACTCCACAAGAACCTCGAAGGTCTGCTGGCGAAGTACAGAAAATAAAAAAAATAAGAGCAAAGCCCCGCCGACACAGCAAAAATGTCGGCGGGGCTTTTTCAATTGTCAATCCGATTCAAAAAAAAGAATTCTCCGCATTTTATTCCGTCGCTACAAATTACGTCGCCATGAACCGTCTCATGGTTTTGAATATTTTCCCAATCTGCGCTCGTTCCTCTATAACATATTTCATAGCAGCCGGACAGAGCATTCGCGCCTAATATCCCCACACCGGCGGGAATGTTTATCCGAAGCGATCCGGGCATTATATCATAAAACAGGCGCAAATAAGAAAATGCGCTGTTGCCTATCGCCGTAACGCTCTCGGGAATGTTTATATTTTCAATATACTCGCAGCCCATGAAAGCATAATCGCCAATGGCCGTCACTTTATGGCCGTCAAGCTCATCCGGTATCTCAACATTTCCGCTTATGTATCTGTCGCAATCGACAATGCATGCATCTCCATGTTCGTTGAGGGTATATGAATACGGAGCCGAATGCAGCAGCTCTTTGTCCGCGTCTTTCATCTTGCGGAAGGTCGAATGTTCGAAAAGCCATTTGCAATAATTGTCGCAAGAATCTTTTGGGGCATCGAAAAAGTCATGATTCATTCTGTAGAGCTCAAGATCGAACCCGTCCGAATCAGAAAAAACTTTTTCTGCTAAACTTGCCGATATAGATATATCTGCTTGTTCACAGCCGCTGAAAGCCCAGCCTCCGAGAGAGCGCACGCTGTCAGGAACAATTATTTCGCGCAGGCTGCTGCACCTCTCAAATGCCGACTGCTCTATCATATCTACGCTGTCCGGGATATCCGCCCTCACAAGGTTCCCGCAGCCAAAGAATGCCGCGTCATCAATACATCTTACTCCGTTCGGAATATCCACGCGCGTAAGATTTCGGCAATCTCTGAACAGGTTGCGTCTTATGTTACTTATACCGCTCGGAAGCGATACCATTGTCAGAGCAGAGCAACCCTCAAATGCGCCGCGTCCTATTTGCTTTATAGACTCGGGTAAATCTATGCTCATAAGATTTTCGCATCCGCTGAAAGCCTCATTTCCGATTTCCTCGGTGCCGTACAAAACAGTTACCTTTATAAGCTTTTCGCAGCCGCTGAAGGCATTGTCATCAATTCTTTTAACACTATGCGTAATCACAAGGCTTTCGATATTGCGGCAGTTGCAGAACGCTTCTTTTCCGATGCAACCTACCTTATAGCCGTCAAATTCGGACGGAATCTCGACTCTGCCGGAGATTTCCTTGTCACAATCGATTATCTCCGCCTCCTCGAAATGCAGAACATAACGGTAAGGACCGCTTTTTGTGCCGAACCGGATCTTTGTGTCACTCAATCTTATCTCCGAGAATCTGAGCAGCGTCTCCCACTCGTCTTTGCTGCCGGTATAATTCAGCTCATCCAAGTCGCACGGCTCAAGATCATCATCAGTAGAAAGCCTCAGTGCGCTCCATATTTCTCTGAGGCTGCTCACATTTTTTGAGATCGTTATTTTACGAATATTGTTTGTTCCGCTGAATACACCCATTCCGATGTCTTTAATATCTCCCAGCATTGTCAGCTCGCGGATATTATCGCAATCTTTATAAGCCGTACCGTCGACCGAGAGCAGTTTTTCCGGAAAAGTGACCGCTTCAAGTGCGCTGCAGCCGCGAAAGGCATCAATACCGATATGCAGCAGACTGTCCGGAAGCTTTATCTCGCGCAGATTTTTACAAAATGCAAAAGTATCGCTCGCGATTTCCCTCAATTCATCCGGGAGCACTATCTTCTCCAGCCCGCATCTTTCAAATGCGCAGCATCCGATTCTTGTTACGCTCGCCGGGACGACTATGCTTTCGATACCGCTGCAGCCCTCGAAAGCGTGGCCTCTTATGGCAGTCACTTTATATCCGTTGATTTCCGACGGTATAACAAGATCGCCGGAGGCGGATTTGTCGCACCCGCTTATCGTAGCCTCGCCGCCGAACGCAGTATAAAAATACGGAGAGTTCTTTTTGCCGAGATATATGTCTCCCTCTATTCTGACCATGTTTTTTTCCGTTAACTCCGACCATTGTTCGCCTGTGCCGGTATAATTTATGGAGCCGCCGTTAAGATTTATTTTCAAAGGAAATTCAAGTGCCGCCTGTTCTCTCGGGATATCGCAAAAAAGCTCATGGCATATATATTTGATTCCTGTGACATTATCGGATATCACAAGCTCCATATTCCTGTGAAAACGCTCTGTTTCATTCGAAAATGCGTAGTGGCCGACATTATATATATCTCCGAGAACGGTAATTTTTTTAAGACCGGGGCAGGCGAACGCCGAAAAGCCGAGGCTTCTCAAGTTGTTCGGAAAAGTTATCTCGGTTATTCCGCAGCCGGCAAAGGCATTATCGCCGATGCGTTCGACTGTGCCGGGGATGTTTATATCCGTCAGCTTGCCGCAGCCCTTAAAGGCGGAGTTCCCGATCGCCGTCAATCCCTCCGGAAGTTCCACTTCACTGAGCTCACAGCATCCGGCAAAGGCATCGTCTTCTATCTCGCGAAGGCCTTCGGGAAGATTTACTCTTTTAAGGGCAACACAATCCCTGAAAGCTCCCTCACATATCTCCTCAACGCCATTCGGCACCGTCACCTCTTCGAGTGTTTCGGCGCACTTTCCGAACGCCATATTGCCTATGCTCGTCACGGGATAGTCCTTGATAGTCTGCGGGATTCTTACGACGGACTCGCGGGTTCGGCATTCCGTTATCGTCACGGCGCCGAAGAGTACTGTGTACTTATACTTTGTACGGGTTACAAATGTTTTACTTCTCATTTTCAATCCTCCCCATCATTGCTGCATTTTATCGTTCTTAAAAGGCACTCATTGCCGGGGGCGACGGACACCTCGTTCCATTCTTCTCTTGTACCGTCAAAGCGGACATTTTTCAGCCTGAAGCATCTTCTGAATGCGTTCTCGCCTATGCGCTTCACGCCGCGCGGAATCGTTATGTCGCTGAGCTTATAGCAACAGTTGAACGCGCGCTCTTCTATAGCCGCTATATTTTCGGGAATCGAAAGCTTTTTAAGCTCCGTGCACCCTTCAAACATTCCGCGCGAGAGCTTCATGATTCGGCCGGGCAGATTTATATCGGTGAGATTCAGACAATATGCAAAAGCCTCGTCCCCTATGCTGTGGATGCTGCCCGGCAGGCATATCTCCTGAATGGCGACGCACTCATTGAATGCGCGGGCTCCGATTTTCGTCAGACCGTCGTACATTTCTATTTCCACCAGCTTTTTGCATCCAGAAAATGCCCGCGCACCTATCTCTTCGGTTTCATCGGAAAGTTCCAGCCTTTCGAGTTCCGTCCAGTTGCAGAAAGCTCCTTCACCAATGCGTCTGACCGTGTAGGGAACAGCAAAATCATCAACAAAATCATCCGACATGCACAGCACGAGCTCCGTCATATCCGCGCTGAACAGGACATTCTGATCGTTTATATAATGCTCGTTTCCCTTAGCGACATTGACGCTCTCGAGACAGATGCAGTCTTCAAACGCATCGCCCGCTATATATTCCACCGTGTCGGGCAAATATATTTCGCTGAGAGACCTGCACTGACCGAACGCCCGGCTGCCTATGCTGACAATTCCTCTCGGCAGGACCATGCCGAAAAGATTGGTGCATGAGTCAAATGTCCACTCGGATATATCTCTAATATTCGCCGGCAGAACAGCGCTTCTCATCTCGGTGCAGCCATAGAACGCTCCGCGTCCGATTTCAGTGACGCTGTCGGGAATCTGCACGCCAAGCATTCGCTTGCATTTCATGAACGCGAACGCCGCTATACCAACGACCGGAACACCGAAAAAGCTCTCCTGTATCTCAACATCTCCGCTTATGTTCTTGTCACATTCCAGAATGACCGCCCCGTTTTCGGTCTCATCATAGATGTATGAACCTATTTCTTTGATCATCGCCTTTTCTCCTCTTCTTGCCCTTCATATAATCTTTTACCACATTTTATAGCGTTCGATATTCTCGCGGACAAGGCCGACCCCCTCAGCCCGTTCAAAGTCCCCATTTGTCGGTTCCTCCATGTAATCATAGCGGATAATATCATTCAATTCCCTGCATCTGTCGAACACTCTTTCGCCGGAGATCTTTGTACCGGAGTACATATATATACGACTACCGCACTCGGCAAAAGTTCCATCCTCGATATCGGTTACGGTATCGGGAAGCCATATTTTTGTCATAGAAACGCAGTGCCAAAATGCATGTCCGCCTATATAATTGACTCCGTGGGGAACAACCATCCACTCGAGAGCATTGCAAAAAGAAAACGCTCCGCCTTCGATTCGTTCAAGCGTTCTCGGCAATTTAAATTCGGTTATTCTGTTGCTGTCGGCAAACGCACCCCCTCCTATTACACGCACACCCTCCGGAACGGTCACACTGCCGATCATGTACTGTTCCTGAAATGCCGCTCTTCCGATCTCAACAACCGGATAGCCGCCGAGATACGCCGGAATCACCGTATCATGTTTCTCAAAATCGTACTCTCTGAGATGCCTGACTATCGTCGCTTCTCCGAAGCGGACGGTGTATTCATACATGCCTTCTGTTCTTACATCATTTTCCATATTTTTTTACTCCCGTTTTGTGATTCCCGCAAATGCGGGTCATTTTCGGACATATAATAGCAGAAAAATTTTCTTTGTCTATAGGCTCGGTATTAAACCCGCTTTTTTCGGTATGAGCAAGAACTTTTGAGTGCTTTTTTAGTTATGAAGAGCGATTCAGTCTCAGCTCGGCAGTTCGTACAATCACATATAAAAGACACCAAAAGAACTTTGTTGTCAATTTCAGCAACACAATGTCAAAAAATCACAAAAAAATAAAACCAGCCGCAAGTTTTACGCTTGCGGCTGGTTTTTTTGATTGTTTTATTATTCGACGTAGTCCCTGAGTTTCTTGCTCCTCGTCGGGTGACGGAGCTTGCGCAGAGCCTTTGCCTCGATCTGGCGGATACGCTCACGGGTGACGTTGAACTCCTTGCCGACCTCCTCAAGGGTGTGGGGATGGCCGTCGGTGAGTCCGAAGCGCATCGAGAGCACGCGCTCCTCACGGGGAGTGAGGGTCTTGAGCACATGGGCAAGCTCCTCCTTGAGCAGAGTCGCCGAAGCGGCGTCTGCCGGGGCGGGAGCATCGTCATCGGGGATGAAGTCGCCGAGATGGCTGTCCTCCTCCTCGCCGATGGGAGTCTCAAGGGAGACGGGCTCCTGAGCCACGCGCATTATCTCGCGCACCTTGTCAACGGGCATATCGAGCACCTCGGCTATTTCCTCCGCCGTGGGGTCTCTGCCGTTCTTGTGCAGCAGCTGGCTGTTGGTCTTCTTGACCTTGTTTATGGTCTCGACCATGTGAACGGGGATTCTTATCGTCCTCGCCTGATCGGCTATGGCGCGGGTTATCGCCTGCCTTATCCACCATGTGGCGTAGGTCGAGAATTTGAATCCCTTTGTGTAATCGAACTTGTCAACAGCCTTGATAAGTCCGAGGTTGCCCTCCTGAATAAGATCGAGGAACTGCATGCCCCTGCCGACATAGCGCTTTGCGATGCTGACGACGAGCCTGAGGTTCGCCTCGGTCAGTCTGCGCTTTGCGGCGGGGTCGTTGTCGCCGATTCTGATGGCGAGTTCGATCTCCTCCTCGGGGGTGAGCAGCGGAACCTTGCCTATCTCCTTGAGATAGACCTTGACGGGGTCGTCGATAGTGATGTTCTTGTCATCAGTGACCCCTGCGGTGTCAGCGGTCGGCTTGGGCGTCTCGCCCAGATCGAAGTTGACATCGTCCACATCCAGCATCGACAGGTCGTCGATTATCTCGATATTCTGCGCCTCGATAGACTCATAGAGCTTATCAAGATCCTCGATATCAAGATCCATGTCGACTATTACCGTGTCGATCTCCTGGGTGGTCAGTTTGCCTGCGGCTTTACCCTTTTCGATAAGGGCTTTCACCGCCGGTCTTTTTTCGATACCATCCATTACTTCTCTGTCTCCTTCTCTTTATGTTGCATATTGAGTCGGTCTTTTATGTCATGACCCAAAACAGAATATCAATCCTGTTTATCGGGTCTGAACAGCTTTGCGAAATCGTCGTCGCTCAGTTCGGAGGCTTTTATGCTCTCCGGCTTATTTTTTTCCTCTTTGAGTATTTTTATACAGTCGGCGCACTCTTCGACGGTGTTGCTCAGCTGAGCCGCAGAGCGGAATATGCGCTCGACCTCGTCCATCTCATCGGGAGTGAACTCGGACGAGAGGAAATACGGTTCGGTGTTGCCGCCCTCGTCAAGGCGCGAAAGGATGACCGAAAAGATGCGTCTGTTGAGCGCGGTAACAAAATAATCCGCAGACAGCTCGTCCTTGAGCTTGTTATAGAAATCCGGGTTCCGCATGAGCGAGGCTATCAGCGTCTCCTCCGCCTTTGCGGCGCGCAGATGCTGGGAGCGCTCCGGGTTCTTTGTGTTCTGTCCGTTTATCAGCAGGCGCTTCTGATCCTGCTCGCGCTGAGCCATGCGGCGTTTTCTGAGCCCCTCACGCTTATATTTCACCTGCGATTCAATAGCGAGCTTGTCCACGCCGAGCTCATTCGCAAGGCGCGAGGCATAGACATCGACTTCGACAGGGCTCGGTATCCCCGCGAGCACCTCCGTCGCCGCGGAAAGATATTTCACCTTTCCGTCGTCGGTGGACAGGTCTATCCCCTGACGCGCCCGAAGGAGTCTGTACTCAGTGTCGTTCGCCGCGCCGTTTATGATATCGCGGAAGCGCTGAGCGCCGTATTTTTTGATTATCTCGTCGGGATCCTTGCCGCCGGTCAGACGCAGAACTTTTATCTCCATGCCCGTGGTGCCGAATATTCCGAGCGCGCGGGCGGTCGCCTTCTGACCCGCCTCATCGGCGTCATATGAGAGGATTATCTCATCCGCATAGCGTGAGAGCAGATTCGCCTGCTCTTTTGTCAGCGCGGTACCGAGGCAGGCGACGGCATTTGTGAAGCCCGCCTGATGCAGGGCTATGACATCCATATAGCCCTCGGCGATAATAAGCTTGCCGTCGTTTCCGTTCTTTGCAAAATTCAATGCAAAGACACCGTTGCTCTTTTTATAAACGAGCGTGTCCGAAGTGTTTATGTATTTCGGCTTCGAGTCGTCGAGCACTCTGCCGCCGAACGCTATGACATTGCCGCGCGGGTCGATTATCGGAAACATCACGCGGTTGCGGAAGTTGTCGTAATAAGATACTTTTCCGTTTTTGTCGCTGCGGCGCAGGAGATTCGCGCTCTCGAGCAAAATATCGTCAAAGCCCTGTTCATTGAGATGATTTTTAAGCGCGCGCCAATCGTCCGGGGCAAAGCCCAAGCCGAAGTGACGGATAGTCTCCATAGTCAGCCCGCGGTCAAGGAAATAGTTGAGAGCATGTCTGCCTCTGTCGGTAAAGAGCTGCGAGTGAAAGAACTTCGCCGCCGCGCGGTTCGCCGCCAAAACGGCGGTGCGCTTTTTGGCGAGGGTATCGTCATAGCCGTCCTCCGGCAGAGCCATTCCCGCTCTGTCCGCAAGCTGCTTGACCGCCTCCATATAGTCGAGATTCTCCATTCGGCGCACGAAAGTTATCACATCGCCGCCGACTCCGCAGCCGAAGCAATAGAAGCTACCGTTTTCGGGATAAACAGTAAACGACGGGGTCTTTTCGTTGTGGAACGGGCAGAGTCCGACAAGGTTCTTGCCCCTTCGGCGCAGGTTGACATAGGGAGAAATGACGCTCTCTATATCCGTATTTGCGCGCAGCTGTTCGAGAAAACTGTCGCTGAGTCTCATCCGTTCTCACCCCTTTCAATAATATATACGCAAAAAATCCTGTTTTCCCTACAAAGTTATCAAAAAATTTAAAAATTTTTGCGCTCGGCTTTGCATCAGATAAGTCGGCGTTAAACAAAGCGACGGCGAAAAGCGCCTTTGCACTCTCCGCCGCCGCTGCAATTTCCAATTCCTTTTTTGAAAAGTTTACTTCGTTTTTCCGTCGTTCGTCTCGAGGAGCGTATTCTCCCTGAAAAACAGCGAGATGCACCAGATGCCTGCGAGCGCCACGAGCGTATATATGATCCTCGCGACTATCGATCCCTGGCCGCCGCATATCCACGCGACGATATCGAATTTGAACAGGCCTATGCTGCCCCAGTTGAGCGCGCCGATTATTACTAAAATAAGCGATATTCTGTCGATCATTTTTCTCACTCCTTTTGCGATTAGTATCGCCGGAGCGTCGCTTTTTATTCGCTCATAAACGAAATTTTGCAGTCCGAAAAATATTTCCTTTTATGAACCTTGTCATTTTTGTCACAGGAGTTTGACATTTTTGTAACAATGCTAAAAAATGTATAAAACCGTTTTACAAAAAGAGTGAAAAACAATCTTATTTTTACAAAATATAAAATTCCCGGCTTTATTGATAAGATAAACTTTAAAATGTAATGATACAGGAGGGATCTTTGATGAAAGCGAAAATCGTTAAACGCACACTGAGCCTGATAACAGTTCTGGCGCTCATATTCACACTCGCCGCACAGGGAGTGAGCGCGATCGGGTCGATTGATATCAACAAATACCCCTATGTATATGTCCACGGTCTTTTCGGCTGGGGCGCAGACGAGGGAATAGACGACACGCTCCCCTACTGGGGCTCGGCATCATGCTCGCTCATGGACGAGCTGAACAAGCTTCACTATGAGAGCTATGCCGCATCCGTCGGCCCGATGTCGAGCAACTGGGACAGAGTATGCGAGCTCTACGCACAGATAACCGGCACTCGCGTTGACTACGGCAAGGCGCACTCCGAGAAATTCAACCACAGCCGCTACGGCAGAACCTACACAAAGCCCATGATTGAGGGCTGGGGCGAGCCAGACGCGGACGGCAATATAAAGAAGATAAATCTCGTCGGTCACTCGTTCGGCGGCGCGACGGTCAGAACGCTCACGGCTCTGCTCGCATACGGCAGCGAAGAGGAGCAGGCGGCAACCTCACCCGACGATATCTCCCCGCTGTTCACCGGCGGCAAGGGCAACTACATAAACTCCGTCACAACGCTCTGCGCCCCGCACAACGGCACGACGCTCGCATATATCATCGACGGCATGAACATGGCCGAGCTGGGCAAAGCGGCATGCTACGCCTACGCCGGCTTAATGGGTCGCTCGAAGCTCAACGGCTATGTTGACTTCCACCTCGAGCAGTTCGGTCTGACCCCCATACCGGGCGACGGCTCGACCCCCGAGGAGGCGTTCATAAAGGCTTTCATGACTATTATGACCCACACCGACACCGCGGCGGACGATATGTATCCCGAGAGAGCCGAGGAGATAAACAAGCTCTCAAAGCCGGTAGACGGAGTCTACTATTTCTCCTATTCGTATCAGACCACGCGCAAGACGCTTGCGGGAACCCAGGTTCCGAAGATAAAGACGCTCGTTGTTCTGCGCCCGTCAGCCACTCTTCTCGGCGCATACTCGAAGAACCTGTTCTCCGACTACAAGATAGACGCATCGTGGCTTCCGAATGACGGACTTGTAAACGTCGTATCGGCGCGCTACCCGTTCACCGACGAGCATGAGTACTACACCCCCGGCATGGAGCTCGAGACCGCCAAATGGTACGTCATGCCCACGCGCGAGGGCGACCACGGCACGGTCATCGGAATGCAGTGCACGAAGAGTCAGACACTCAGCTTCTACTACGAGCTGACCGATCTTATAGAGAGCCTGCCCGTAACGGATTGATAAACCCGCAGGGAACAAATAATATGTATGTAACCCCCAATCGCAGCTGCTGCGGTTGGGGGTTGTTTTGTGGTGGAGATAAAATTGGATTTGCGAGCAGTTTCAATCATGGCTCCCCTGCAGGGGAGCCGACTCGGCAAAACCGAGACTGAGGGGTATTGCACGGATTCGCCCGCTTTGTCTTGACTTTTTGTCTCTCAATGTTCTTTGTAGGGTGCGGCGACTCGACGCACCGCTGCCGCCGTAGGCGGCACAGGTGACAAGCCGCAAGCAGAGGGCGCATTACAAGACACGGGCGAAATAACAGATTTACAATGACGCTGACGCGTCAAAGGGTCGTCGAGTCGCCGACCCCTACAGAGCGGATAGTCACAAATTGCCACATAAACCGCGGGCGGATGATATCCGCCCTACACAATCGTGTCAATTTACAATATTAAAATTGTTTGCCTGACGGCGGCTTCACCCTCACAGATCCAAAGTCCTGCGGCAAGCGGCAAAAAATCCTGCCCAAGCAGAATCGTGCGGGCAGGATATTTATTATTGCGTATAGTATTTATTGTTCGTTATCTCTCAGAAAATCTCTGACCTCGAGCAGGCTGCCGAGCTTTTTCCAAAGTATCTTCTCGGTTTCCTCGTCCGCCTTCCACAGGTCGGGCACCATTATCACGCGGCATCCGGCGTTATGCGCAGCCCACAGACCGTTGCGTGAATCTTCGAGAGCTATGCAATCATTTGGATTTTCGCCGAGCAGCTCACACGCTTTGAGATAGATATCCGGCGCGGGCTTTGAGCGCGCCGCCATTTCGCCGCTGACTATTATATCAAACTTATCAGTTATACCCGCGCTTTCGAGGTTGCGCAGAACGGCTCTGCGGGTCGAGGACGAGGCGACTGCGGTCTTTATCCCCGCCGATTTCAGCCAATCGAGCAGCTCATAAAGACCATATTTCACGGGAACTTTGTTGTGTTCATAAAAATTATCGGTGAATTCCCTGCCGTAGCGGCGCATGGCCTCGGTATCGACATCGCTCCCGAACTCCTCGCGCCATATCTCGTCCGCGCGCTCGGCTGTCACGCCGAGGGTCTTCATGACCATATATCCCGCCTTGCCGAGTCCCATCTTTTCGCCCGCGTAGTCCCACGCCGCCATCGCAAGGCGTTCGGTATCAAACATCAGTCCGTCCATATCGAAAACAGCAGCTTTTATTTTCACAAGGACACCTCCGTGGAAATCTTCTTTGGATTCGGGCTATAAAGCGCTCGCCATACATCATGGGCATAAGCCGGCTTAATAAAAAAGCACTTGCTAAAGCAAGTGCTTTTTTCTGGCTGGGGAATAGGGATTCGAACCCCAACAAACAGAGTCAGAGTCTGTCGTGCTACCGTTACACAATTCCCCAATATCAAACTCCGAACAGGTTTTCTCTCACCTGCGAGTCAATATTATACACACTCTCAGTCCCTCTGTCAACCTTTTTTCAAAAATTTTTCGCATGGGATGAAAGTTTTTTATTTTAGCTTTGATGAAGCGGCGGAAAAGCGGTAGGCACGACTGGATTTTATTTTATGCAGATATTGATTTTTCATACACACTGTGCTATTATATCAAGGCAATGCAGGTGTAGTTCAATGGCAGAATGTCAGCTTCCCAAGCTGAACACGGGGGTTCGATTCCCCTCACCTGCTCCACACTCCCGGATGCTATGCGTTCGGGAGTTTTATTATATTCCGACAAGAAAGACCCGTCTGGGATAACCGGACGGGTCGATTTTTGTTTTATTACACAAGAAGCATACGGTCGTTATCGAGCTCTTTGCCCGCGTTCTCTTTGAACTTGCCGAGCAGATCCTGAACAGTGAGCTTTGACCGTTCCTCCCCTTCGGCATCGAAAATTATGTTTCCGCCGTGCATCATTATCGTGCGGTTCCCGAGTTCGAGAGCCGACTGCATATTGTGCGTTATCATAAGGCAGGTGAGATTATTCTCGCTGACGATGCTCTTTGTGAGCGTGAGAACTTTTTCAGCCGTTGCGGGGTCGAGCGCCGCTGTGTGCTCATCGAGAAGCAGGAGCTTCGGCGGATTGAAAGTTGCCATCATGAGCGTCAGAGCCTGTCTCTGACCGCCGGAGAGCAGACCGACCGGCTGACTCATTCTGTCCTCAAGTCCCATCTCAAGCAGGGCGAGCTTATCTCTGAAAAGCTTCTTATCGCCCTTCGAGACTCGGCTCAGCCAACCGCCGTGACCTGCGGCAAGGGCTAAATTTTCTTCTATCGTCATGCCGGGCGCGGTGCCGCGCATTGGATCCTGAAAAAGTCTGCCGATGCTCTTGGCGCGCTTATGCTCGGGCATGAGAGTGATATCTTTTCCGTCGAGCGAGATGCTGCCGGAATCGGTTATAAAGCTGCCGGCGATGGCATTGAAAAGTGTTGACTTGCCCGCGCCGTTCGCGCCGATGACCGTTATAAAATCACCCTCGGCGACGCTCAGGGAAAGATCGTCTATCGCCTTTTTGGCATTCGCCGTGCCGGGATTGAAAGTTTTCGAGATGTGTGATATTTCAAGCATCTGCTTTCCTCCTCCCCGAACGGGTCTGAATTCTGCGCTTTAAAAGCGGGAGCTGTTTTTTGAAATAGGGTGTTGCTATCGCCGCGATAACTATAACGGACGAGACAAATTTGAGCATGAACGCCGGCATATCAAAGCGCAGAGCGATTGTATAAATAAGCCTGAATATGAACGCGCCGAGCACCATGCCGAATATCCTCAGCGGCATCTTCTTTCTGCCGAGGAACACGCCGCCGATAAGCAGGGACGCGAGGGCAATGGTCACCATTCCGGTTCCGATATCGATGTTGACCGATCTCTGCGACTGGGCGAGCAGGCAGCCCGACAGCGCGGTAAACGAGTTTGCGACGCAGAGCCCGATTATTGTAGTAAACGCCGGATTGACGGACGAGGAGCGAACCATATCGGGATTGTCGCCAGTCGCTCTTATCGCGAGTCCGAGGCGGGTTTTCAGGAAAAGTCCGAGTATAACAGCAACCGCCGCGACGGCGATTATCGCCACGAAGAGCTTTGACTGCCTTGCCACGGGAGTTCCCTTGACGAGCGCCGCCATTTTGGTGAACACAGTGTCCGTCTTATTCATATTGAGTATCGACGAGCCGCTCATGACAGCGATATTTATTGAATAGAGTCCCGTATTTACGATTATTCCGGCGAGCAGGCTGTTGATGCCCATATTCGTCTGGAGTATCGCCGTTATGAAGCCCGCAGCTATTCCCGCCGCCATCGCTGCGGCTATCGACAGATACGGATGACCCGCTATCGCGACCACCGCGCCGACCGTTGCGCCGAGCGTAAAGCAGCCGTCGGTCGAAAGATCGCAGACATTGAGCATCGAATAGCTCAGGAACAGTGCAAGCACCGTGAGCGAGGTTATAAGTCCCAGCTCGAGCGCCGACTGGCCGAGTGAAAATATCGAATCCAAAGACATTGTGTTTCCTCTTTCCTGCTTTATTGAGCCGCCCGGGAAACAGTGCTCCCCGGGGACTGATTGAATCTTATTTTACATCGTCGAAGCTCTCGGCGGTGGTGATGCTCTTGACTTCGGTGCACTTGGGAGCGAAGAGCTTCGAGACTTCGTCGAAGTTATAGCCGAGCTTTGCGCAGATTTCGGTGTTTATTGTTGCAGTGCCGTTATCGAACATGAGAACGGGGGTGGTTGCGGGGTCTTTGCCGTTTATCATGATATCGATTATCATATTGGCGGTCTCAACGCCGAGCTTTGCGTAGTCAACGCCGTAGCCGAGGAAAGCTCCGTTGAGGGCGAAGGAATCGGCGCCCGCATACTGCGGAATCTTTGCGTCTGCGAAAATCTCATATATGGAGAGTTCGGACTTCATTATGGTGTTGTCGGTGGGAGTGAACACTGCCTGAACGCCGTCGGAAACAAGTGCCTTTGCGGCGAGGGTGACTTCGTCAACGGTGGTGCCGGTGCGCTCTATCACTTCAATGCCCTTGGCCTCGAGATACGCCTTCGCGTCGGCTATCGGCTTAGTCGAGGAATCCTGACCGACATCGTAGAGCAGACCGACCTTCTTTATATCAGGGTCCTTGAGAAGAATAAGGTCCATTATGGCGTTGGTGTTGAGATAATCGGAGGTTCCGGTAATCTGGCCGCCGGGTGCGTCGAGGGACTCGACAAGCTTTGATCCGATAGGATCGCTGACTGCGGAGAACACGACCGGGATATCGCTGTTCTCGGTCTCGACCGCAGCCTGCATGGCGATTGCGACGGGGGTCGCGACGCCGACCATAAGATCGACCTTGTCAACGATGAAGTTCGAGATTATCTGGTTCATAACAACGGAGTCGCCGTTGCAGTTGTCGTATTTGACTTCGATCTCGACGCCCTTTTCGGCGGCGACGGAAGCGAGCTGCTTTTTGATGTTATCGACTATCTGATTGAGCGATGCGTCATCGACATAGTTGCAGATGCCGACGGTGTATTTCTTTTTTGTATCTCCGTCCTTTTTGCCGCAAGCGGCAAAGCAGGTAACTGCGAGCATAAGTGCGAGTACAAGTGCGATTATCTTTTTCATTGTATTTCTTCCTTTCGGTAATTGATAAAAATTTTTGAGCTAAACTAAGAATCGAAAATATCACAGGCGCGGCGTGCGCCAAAGTTTACTCAACAAAAACATAACTATCTCCTCCGAAATAAAAAAAACTCCCGTCCCTGCAATAATGCTGGGACAGGAGATATTATCATCCTGCGGTGCCACCCGGCTTGACGCTTTTGCGTCCGCTTAGCGCGTACTGACATACGCTGACTTTTCTTCACGGAGAGTCCTGCTCCGGCGCACATACTTAAAGGATAACCTTTGTTCCGATTGCCCTTAGAAGTCCATTCAGGTTTCTTTCATTCTGCCGCAATCCCACCGCCTGCGGCTCTCTTCGAGATGAGGGAGAAATCTTACTTACCCTTCTTCAACGGTTTACTGAATTGTAACACTCTGTGCTTTTGTTGTCAACACATTTTTTCACTTTTGTTTCAAGAACCAGTTTTCTTGTAGGTTATGGACGCGAAATCCGACAAAATTCACAAAATCCGCCGTCCTCTTGCTAAATGGTATGCCGCGAAGAGTGCCTGTGTGACCAAAAAGGCGAATAGACAATATATTAAATATGGGATGTCTTTGCGCGCCCGCAAAACGGACGCCCTGCAAATTTTACCCAACGGAGGCCTTTTATGAACAACGAAGATATAGTCTCGCTCATGGAGCGATACAAGAGAGAACTGCTCGAATTTGAAAAGCGCAACACGGCGCCGGTATCCGCGCAGGAAAAGGCGGAACCTGAGCCCGTATCGGCGCAGCAGGAAAGCCAAGCCGAACAGGTTTCGGCGCAAGTGCAGGAAGATGCAGAGCCTGTAAACGCGCCGGCGGCAGAGCCCGCAAAGGCGGTTTCGGCAAAGGCGGAGGAAAACGAAGCGGTGAGCGCCGCGGCGACAGTTACAATTCAGCGGCAGACCAACGCTCAGAGGGAGAGTCAGATGCAGTTTGACGACGGCGCGGACACGGACAAATCCCAGTTCACACCCGAGCGCACGCAGGCGGCAGGGCGCGGAGACATCCCCCAGCCGCGCACGATATTCGTCGACCCGCAGACGCTCAAAAACAAAAATCTCACCTTGACGAACACCCAGTCCGCGATGCAGAGGTTCGACGAATTCAAGAGCGAGTGCAACAAGCGCGGCATCCTGCGCGTTGAGACCTACAGCTCGAACGGGCTCTATCCCGTCGGCAACAGCCGAGTGATAGTATACAAAGAGATAGACGGCGAAAAATATTATATATATGATTCGCACACCGATTCGAGCGGCATACTCGACAATCTCCAGCTGCCCGCTCCCGACAAATCCCTGTCGGAGACAGAGCAGGGCTCGTGCGGGCTCGCGCCGTATGCGACATACGATATATTCGTCAGCCACCCGGGATTCATCAGCACATATCTTGAAAACGTTCCGATCTTCGACTCCACCGTTTCAATACAGTCGGTCGAAATGCTGCCGACGGTCAGCGGCGAGCAGGATCCGAATGTGATAAACGAATCGGTCTGAGGAGTGATACTATGGCAGCAGATACTCCCGTTATCCCCCAGACAATAACAGTCCACCTCGGCAGACCGAATGCGGCGGCGAGGAATGTCACTGTGCCGTTTACGGATTATCTCAAAAATGTCGCATCGAGCGAGATATATCCGACATGGCCGGACAACGCGATACGCGCCAACATATATGCGCAGGCGTCGTTCGCGCTCAACCGCATATATACAGAGCACTACCGCAGCCGCGGCTACGACTTCGACATCACGAACTCGACCGCATACGACCAGGCATATATTGAGGGGCGCAGCGTGTTTTCAAACGTCGCGAAGATAGTCGACGAGCTTTTCAACAACTATGTTACAAAGGGCGACCAGGTTCAGCCCTATTTCACACAGTACTGCTCCGGGCGCGAGGTCACCTGCGACGGGCTCTCGCAGTGGGGCACGGTCACGCTCGCGAATCAGGGCTATACGCCATACCGCATACTTCAATATTACTACGGGAACGACGTCAATATAAAGACGGCGCCCGTCAAGAATATCCGCGAATCATATCCCGGCAGGGCTCTGCGCCTCGGCGACATATCGGAGGATGTCAGGATAATCCAGCGCCAGCTCAACCGCATCGCGCGAAACTATCCCGCCATTCCGCGCATTCCCTCCCCCAACGGAATATTCGACACGGCGACGCGCGAATCGATCAGAAAGTTCCAGAGCCTATTCAACCTCACCGTTGACGGCATCGTCGGTAAGGCGACATGGTATAAAATAAAGCAGCTCTATGCCGGAATACTAAGACTCGGCGAGCTTTACAGCGAGGGCTTGAGGCTGACCGACGTCGAGCGGCAGTTCAAGACTGTCATAAAACGCGGCGACAGAGGGCAGGATGTGAGCACGATTCAGTATTTCTTGAACTTTATCGGCAACTTCACAAACAACATCCAGCCCCCGGCCGTGGACGGCATTTTCGGCCAGGGCACATACAACAGCGTTGTGCAGTTTCAGCGGCAATACGGCCTTGCGCCGGACGGCATTGTCGGGCGCGACACATGGAACAAGCTGCAGGCTGTATATAATGATATCCTGCGAACCTTCCCCGGCGAATTTTCAATCTATGATCAATATGCGCGTTTTGCATATCCCGGCTACAATCTGCTCCGCGGCAGCACGGGCAGTGCAGTGAGAAATCTTCAGGAATATCTCCAGGTTCTCTCGCGCGGCGTCGAGAGCGTGCCGTATGTTGCGGCGGACGGCATTTTTGGCCCTCAGACGGAGGCGGCGGTCAAGGCGGCTCGGCGATATTTCGGGCTGACCCCGAACGGCGTTGTCGGTCCGCTGCTCTGGTATGCGATAGCGGAATACTATTATTACAACGTATAATCCCGACAAAAACGGAGATGATATACGGCGTGAAACAATTGCCGTATATCATCTTTTCTTTTTAAGGGCGGGATATTCATATGGAAAAGCAGACTTTTTCGGGGAACTACGAAGCCGACATTGCTTCGCTCAATCTGCGGCTTCGCGTGAGCGAGAGCTTTGACCTCGTCAGCCGTCAGATAATGATCGGCAGCCACCGCGCCATGCTGTGGTTCATCGACGGATTTATAAAAGACGGGCTGATGGAAAAAATCATGAGCTTCATGATGAACGCGGACGAGAAGAAGCTCAAAACTGTCGGCACAACGCGCGAATTTGCCGACGCGTTCGTGCCCTATGTCGAGACCGAGGTTGTAAATGACTTCGACAGGTTCGAGACTTTTCTCTTCTCGGGCGCATTGGGCATGATAGTTGACGGATTCAAAGAAGCTATAATTATAGACGTGCGAACCTATCCTGCGCGAAGCGTGGACGAGCCGGAGAACGACAAAGTGCTTCGAGGCTCGCACGACGGCTTTGTAGAGACGCTGATATTCAACACCGCGCTCATCCGCCGCAGAGTCAGGGACACGAAATTGACAATGTATTTGACGCAAGTGGGAACGAGGTCGAAAACAGATATTGTGCTCTGTTATCTTGAGGGCACGGCCGACCCCAAGGAGGTCGAAAAGATAAAGAAAAAGCTGAATTCCATAGACATAAACGCTTTGACCATGGGACACGAGAGCCTTGCGGAATGTCTTATACCGAAGCAGAGGTTCAATCCCTTTCCGAAGGTGCGTTACACCGAGCGCCCGGACAGCGCGGCGGCGAGCATATATGAGGGCAGTCTGCTGATAATCACGGACACCTCGCCCTCCGTTATGATTATCCCGACCGGCGTATTCGATTTTTTGCAGGACACGAACGATTTCTATTTTCCGAGCCTTATCGGAAGCTATCTTCGAATAGTCAGAATGATAGTTTTCCTGCTCGCGCTGCTGCTGACGCCCGTGTGGTTTCTGCTGATTCAAAATCCAGAATATATCCCGCCGTGGCTCGATTTCATAAAGATAGAGCACCCGACGAGCGTGCCGGTCATAATGCAGCTGCTGATAATCGAGATAGTCATAGACGCTTTAAAGCTGGCGTCGCTCAACACGCCCAACGCACTGAGCAACTCCTTTAGCGTCATAGGTGCGCTCGTACTCGGAGAATTTGCCATAGCCGCGAAGTGGTTCACGGCGGAGGTCGTTCTCTATATGGCGTTTGTCGCTATAACCAACTTCGCCCAGCCGAGCTATGAGCTCGGATATGCGTTCAAACTCTGCCGCATGATGATACTGATACTGACGGCAATATTCAACCTCTGGGGCTTCATCGCAGGGCTTGTGATAACCGCTCTGTTGATTTCATTCAATAAGACCGTCAGCGGACGCTGCTATCTCTATCCCCTCATTCCGTTTAACGGCAGGGCGCTGACCGCGCTTCTGCTGCGAAAGCCGATAACCAAAAGCAAAAACTGACAAAAATCGTTCCTCTAAAAATAATATCCGCGCATATTGCAATGGGCTCGCTCTTTTGATATAATTATATCGAATCGAAGCATTTTCGCTTCGGTCAATATATCAAAGGAGGAGCCTGTTTTGCCGGAATACACAATGCTTATATTATGGATAGCGCTGCTCATAGCGTTCATCGTTGTTGAAGCCGCGACCGTCCAGCTTGTCACGATCTGGTTCGCCGTTGGTGCGGCGGCGGCTCTGATATCGGAGCTTTGCTCGGCGCCCGTCTGGCTTCAGTGGGTGATTTTCGCGGCAGTGTCGCTCGTCGCGCTTACGGTGACCCGTCCGCTCGTCAAGAAATTTTCAAAAAAGCGCGTTCAGCCGACCAACGCTGACAGATACATAGGTCTCGAGGGAATAGTCGAGGAGACTGTTGACAACACCGAGGGCACCGGTATAGTGAAGGTCGAGGGCTCGACCTGGACGGCAAGATCGTCCGACGGCAGCCGCATTGAAAAAGGTTCAAATATCACCGTTGACAGAATCGACGGCGTTAAACTTATGGTTTCAAAACACTAAAGGAGGATTATTATGGGACCTGTAGCAATCGGAGTAATCATCGGCATAATCGTGCTCGTTCTCGTTATTGTCGTGCTCAACATCAAGATAGTGCCGCAGTCCAAGGCCTATGTCATCGAGCGCCTCGGCGCATATTCGACCACATGGCAGACCGGCATCCACTTCAAGATACCTTTCGTTGAGAAAGTATCGAAGACCGTCTCCCTCAAGGAACAGGTCGTGGATTTCCCGCCCCAGCCCGTTATCACAAAGGATAACGTCACGATGCAGATAGACACGGTCGTTTTCTTCCAGATAACCGACCCGAAGCTCTATGCATACGGCGTGGAGCGCCCGATATCCGCTATCGAAAATCTCTCGGCAACAACGCTGAGAAACATCATCGGCGAAATGGAGCTTGACCACACGCTGACCTCGCGCGATGTCATCAACGCAAAAATCAGAGTTATCCTCGACGAAGCCACCGACGCATGGGGCATCAAAGTAAACCGCGTTGAGCTCAAGAACATTCTTCCCCCGCCCGAGATTCAGGACGCGATGGAGAAGCAGATGAAGGCAGAGCGTCAGCGCCGTGAGGCAATCCTGCGCGCAGAGGGAGAAAAGGCGAGCAAGATCCTCGTTGCAGAGGGTCAGAAGGAGAGTCAGATACTCGCCGCAGAGGGTGACAAGCAGGCCGCCATTCTTCACGCAGAGGCTGTCAAGGAAGCGAAGATTCGCGAGGCAGAGGGTGAGGCGCAGGCTATCGTCGCCGTTCAGGAGGCTCAGGCGAAGGCTATCGCCCTGATAAACGAAGCCGCCCCGAAGGACGGTTATCTGACGATAAAGAGCCTTGAAGCATTCGCAAAGGCTGCGGACGGCAAGGCGACGAAGCTAATCATTCCGAGCGAGCTCCAGTCCCTCGCGGGACTCGCGGCGAGCGCAAAGGAGATTTTCTCCGCCGACGCCGCAGCGGACGCAGAGCAGAAATAAGTTTATAAAAAGCGCAGAGAGTCGGTAAAACGGCTCTCTGTTTTTTTGTTTTAACAAAATAAAAAGAGCCGCCGAAGCAGGCAGCTCAAAAAATTTTTTCTTGTCTTTTCGTGTTTATATTACCACAAAAACGCCGATTTGTCAAGTCTTGTAATCCCCTGCCCCGTGTGGTATTAAGTATACGGAGGTGTTTTAAAATGAACAACATGACTGCACTGGTGAGCTGTTTTGCTCGGTATTACCACACGAAAACTGACGATGCAAAGATCTTTGACGACCCGCTCGCGGGAGAGATTCTGAGTGAAAGTGAAAAGAACGCGATAGCGGAAAACATGAAAAACGGCATCGCATTTTTTGACCCGAATTACAGTGGCGGCGACCCGCTCGGGCGCGTTATGAACGGCTTCATCGCGCCGAGTGTAATCGCGCGCTCCGCATTTTGCAAGCGACATATGGAAAACGAGATAAGACTCGGCGCGCGGCAATATGTCATCGCCGCCGCGGGCTACGACACATCGGGCTATAAAATCGACAGAGATATCAAAGTATTCGAGCTCGACCGCCCCGAGATGATTGAAGACAAGGTAAGACGCATTGACGAAGCTGGAATCGACCGCGAAAATATCAGCTATGTCGGCTGCGACCTCGGCAAGGGTTTTATCCCCGCTCTGCTAAATGCGGGATATGACCCTAAGGAGAGGACATTTTTCAGCCTACTCGGCATAAGCTTTTATCTGACCCAAGACGAGTTCGCACGCTGCGTTAAAATCCTGTTTGAAAACTCGGCGAGCGAAAGCGCGCTCGTGTTCGACTTCCCGAATGACCGGGACTGCATCCGGGAGCAGAAGAACAGACTGCTTGCCGGCGGCGCGGGCGAAGAGATGAAAGCGCGATACTCGCACACGGATATCGAGCGCATCGCGGGAGAAGCGGGCGCGCTCATCTATGAGCTTGCGGACAGCGGCGATATTGACCGCGATTTCTTCAAGGCGCACAACGAAATGAAAAATGCAGAACCGATACTCGCCCCCGAGGGAGTCAGCTATTGCCTGATGGTCAAAAAGGACGGGCAGTATTGATAAAAAAGTATTGATAAAGCGCGTTTTTTTGTTGCGTAATAAGCCGGAATGTGATAATATATTGTCGATGAAATATTCAATTCTTTGTTGGAGGCAATTATATGGATCAAAGATTACAGCCCTTATTCACTCCGTGGAAGATCGGCAACTGCGAGATCAAGAACCGCATCGTGCTCACGAGCATGGGCGGCACCGACCTCTTCGGATGGATGGAGAAGAACCACTTCGATAAAGACGGCGCACGCTTTATCATGGAAGTCGCGAAGAACAACGCGGGTCTTGTTCTCCCCGGATGTCAGCCGGTCTACAACCCCATGTTCGGCCAGTGGCTCCACAAGAACAAGAAGATGTATGCCGACCTCAAAAAGTGGACTCCCGAGCTCCACAAGACCGGCGCGAAGCTCTTCGTTCAGCTGACCGCAGGCTTCGGCCGCTCCTTCACAATCAGCGAAATGATGGAGAAGCTCTACACCAACCCCGCGCTGAGAGTCCTCAGCAAGCCCTTCATGGATCTCGACAAGATCACGGCTTCCGCGAGCCCCTCGCCCAACCGCTGGTCTGATAAAGTTCCCTCGAGAGAGATGACCAAGGCTGAAATCAAGGAGTTTGTCAATGCGTTCGCAGAGAGCGCAAAGATGCTCAAGGACGCAGGCGTTGACGGCGTTGAGGTTCACGCAGTCCACGAGGGCTATCTGCTCGACCAGTTCACCCTTAAATATGTCAACAAGCGCACCGACGAATACGGCGGCTCGTTTGAGAATCGTTACCGCTTCGCGGTCGAGGTAGTTCAGGCTATCAAGAAAGCCTGCGGCGACGACTTCCCGGTCTCCCTGCGCTACAGCATAATTTCCAAGACCAAGGGCTTCCGTCAGGGTGCTCTCCCGGGCGAGGCTTATACCGAGGTCGGACGCGACATGGCAGAGTCCGAGAAGGCTGTCAAGTATCTTCAGGATGCCGGTTATGACTGCCTCAACTGCGACAACGGCACATACGACGCATGGTACTGGGCTCACCCGCCCATCTACATGCCCGAGAACTGCAACCTCGAGGATGTTGAATACATCAAGCAGTTCTGCGACATTCCCGTTATCTGCGCCGGCCGCCTCGATCCGAGAGTTGCCGCGGACGCGATAAAGGAAGGCAAGCTTGACGGCGCAGGATTCGCGCGTCAGTTCCTCGCCGATCAGGAGTGGGTCACGAAGATGATGAATGACGAGGAGGATGACATCCGTCCCTGCATTCTCTGCCACAACGGCTGCTTCAACATGTGCCACTACAAGGGCGTGCCCAACGATCAGGAGCTTTCCGACAGCCTGCATCTTTCCCGCTGCGCTATCAACGCCGAGACGATGCAGTGGAACAAGCACTACATAAAGAAGACCAACTCGCCCAAGACCGTCCACATCGTCGGCGGCGGCATCGGCGGCATGGAGGCTGCCCGCGTGCTCAAGCTCCGC